>MDTD01198025.1_pt1 | contig 126206 bp, 118 predicted proteins | sample 811221 | NCBI WGS metagenome assembly MDTD01 (sample SAMN05326646, study PRJNA326480) | marine metagenome | isolation source: seawater | place: Pacific Ocean: South West | collected 2011 | reverse complement strand
CGAGGGCAGCATGCCCAGCGAGCCGGTCAGCATCGCCGCCTCGTCCGACAGGATGTCGCCGAACAGGTTGTCGGTGACGATGACGTCGAACTGCTTCGGGTTGCGCACCAGCTGCATCGCCGCATTGTCGGCGTACATGTGGCTCAGCTCGACATCGGCGAAGTCGGCATCGTGCAGCTTCTGCACCACCCGGCGCCACAGCACGCCGGATTCCATCACGTTCGCCTTCTCGCAGGAGGTCACCCGGTTCTGCCGCTTGCGCGCCAGTTCGAAGGCGACGGCGGCGACCCGCTCGATCTCGGAGGTGGTGTAGACCTGGGTGTTGATGCCCCGCTCCTGTCCGTCGGGCAGGGTCTCCACGCCGCGCGGCTCACCGAAATAGACGCCGCCGGTCAGCTCGCGCACGATCATGATGTCCAGGCCGGAGACGATCTCCGGCTTCAGGGTCGAGGCCTCCACCAGCGCGTCGAAGCAGAGCGCCGGGCGCAGGTTGGCGAACAGGTCCATTTCCTTGCGCAGGCGCAGCAGGCCGCGCTCCGGCTTCTGCTCGAAGGGCAGCTCGTCCCATTTCGGGCCGCCGACCGCACCCAGCAGCACGGCGTCGACCTCCTGCGCGGCCGCCATCGTGTCGTCGTGCAGCGGCGTGCCATGCTTGTCGATCGCCGCGCCGCCGACCAGGTCCTCCGTCACCTCGAACCGCACGCCCCGGCGCCGTTCCATCCAGTCGATCACGCGGCCGACCTGGGCCATGACTTCCGGGCCGATGCCGTCGCCGGGGAGGATCAGAAGGGAGCGGTTCGCGGACATGCAGGTTTCCTGACGGTTGTCGTTATCGATCGTGGGCCAGAAGGTTCAGGCCGGAAGGTTCAGGCGGCGGGGTCCTGGTACAGCCAGGGTGTCTGGCTGCGGCGGCGCGCCTCGTAGGCGTCGATCTCCGAGGCCTTCTCCAGGGTCAGGCCGATATCGTCCAGGCCGTTCAGCAGGCAGTGGCGGCGGAACGGCTCCACCTCGAAGGGGATCGTCTCGCCGTTCGGGCGGGTGATGACCTGCTTCTCCAGGTCGACGGAGATCACCGCATTGCCGCCCATCTGCGCATCCTCCATCAGCGCGTCGCGCTGCGCCTTGGGCAGGACGATCGGCAGGATGCCGTTCTTGAAGCAGTTGTTGAAGAAAATGTCGGCGAAGGAGGTGGAGATCACCACCTTGATGCCGAAGTCCTTCAGCGCCCAGGGGGCATGCTCGCGGCTGGAGCCGCAGCCGAAATTGTCCCCGGCCACCAGGATCTGCGCCTTGGTGTAGGGCTCCTGGTCCAGCACGAAGTCGGTCTTGGTGCCGTCCTGCGCCCAGCGGAAGTCGTAGAACAGGCCCTTCGCCAGGCCGGTCCGCTCCACCGTCTTCAGGAACTGCTTCGGGATGATCTGGTCGGTGTCGACATTCATCATCGGCAGCGGCGCGGCGATGCCGTCGACCTTGGTGAACTTCTCCATCTCGTGCCTCCTTCGGCCCTAGAGGTCGCGGACGTCGGCGAGGCGGCCGGTGACGGCCGCCGCCGCGGCCATTGCCGGGCTCATCAGGTGGGTGCGCCCGCCGCGACCCTGCCGGCCCTCGAAATTGCGGTTGGAGGTGGAGGCGCAGCGCTCGCCCGGCTCCAGCCGGTCCGGGTTCATCGCCAGGCACATCGAGCAGCCGGGCTCGCGCCATTCGAAGCCGGCCTCGATGAAGATCCGGTCCAGCCCCTCTTCCTCCGCCTGGTGCTTCACCAGGCCGGAGCCCGGCACCACCATGGCGCCGACATGGGCGGCCACCTTGCGGCCCTTCGCCACCTCGGCGGCGGCGCGCAGGTCCTCGATCCGGCCGTTGGTGCAGGAGCCGATGAACACCCGGTCGACCTGGAAGTCGGTCAGCGGCGCGTTCGGCACCAGGCCCATATAGGCGATCGCCCGTTCCAGCGACGCGCGCCGGTCGGGATCGGCCTCCTTCGCCGGGTCCGGCACCCGGCCGGTGATCGGCGCCACGTCCTGCGGGCTGGTGCCCCAGGTCAGGTGCGGCGCGATATCGGCGGCGGCCAGCGCGATCTCCTTGTCGAAGCTGGCGCCCTCGTCCGTCGGCAGCGAATTCCAGTACTCGACCGCACGCTCCCAGTTGCCGGCCTTGGGCGCCTGCGGGCGGCCCTTCAGGTAGTCGAAGGTCTTCTCGTCGGGGGCGATCAGCCCGGCGCGGGCGCCGGCCTCGATGGTCATGTTGCAGACCGTCATGCGGCCTTCCATCGACAGGTCGCGGATCGCGTCGCCGGCATATTCGATGACATAGCCGGTGCCGCCGGCGGTGCCGATCCGGCCGATGATCGCCAGCACGATGTCCTTGCCGCTGACCCCGGTGCCCAGGCTGCCGTCGACCCGGATCCGCATGTTCTTCGAGCGGCGGGTCTGCAGCGTCTGGGTGGCCAGCACATGCTCCACCTCCGACGTGCCGATGCCGAAGGCCAGTGCGCCGAAGGCGCCGTGGGTCGAGGTATGGCTGTCGCCGCAGACGATCGTCGTGCCCGGCTGGGTCAGCCCCTGCTCCGGCCCGATGATATGCACGATGCCCTGGCGGGGATCGTTCATCGGGATGTAGGGGATGCCGAACTCCGTGGCATTGCGCTCCAGCAGCTCCAGCTGGGTCCGCGCCTCGGGATCGGTCACCGTCTCCGGGCTGCGGCCGGGATCGGTCGGCACGTTGTGGTCCGGCACCGCGATCGTCGCCTCCGGCCGGCGCACCTTCCGGCCCGACGCGCGCAGGCCGGCAAAGGCCACCGGGCTGGTGACCTCGTGCGTCAGGTGCCGGTCGATATAGAGGATCGCCACCCCGTTATCGTCGACATGGACGAGATGACTGTCCCAGATCTTGTCGTACAGGGTGCGTGGTGCGGCCATGTGATCCTCTTCTCTCCCTCGATCCGCCAGATGTCCCGCCGGCCGGATGTCCGGTCCGCGGGGGTCAGGCCTGTGCCGGGCCGGGTCGCGTCTGTTTCTCCCGCCGGCCGCGCACGGCGGCGCGGCGGCGGCGCGCTTGCGGCCGGCCCGCCCGAAGGCGGGTTACTCGCCGGCCGTCTCGGCGGCGGCGTTCTTCTGCCCGGCCTTGCTGCGGCTGGCGGCGGTGACCCGCTTCTCCTTGATGCGGGCGGCCTTGCCGGTCCGGCCGCGCAGGTAATACAGCTTCGCGCGGCGGACATCGCCGCGGCGCACGACCTCGATCGACTCGATGCGCGGGCTGTACAGCGGGAAGATACGCTCCACCCCTTCCCCGTAGGAGATCTTCCGCACGGTGAAGTTGGAGTTCACGCCCTTGTTGGCGCGGGCGATGCAGACGCCCTCGAAGGCCTGCACGCGCTCGCGATTGCCCTCGACCACCCGGACATTGACCCGCAGGGTGTCGCCCGGGGCGAAATCCGGAACCGATCGCTCGGTCGTCAGCCGGGAGGTCTCCTCGGCCTCGATCTGCTGCACGATGTTCATGTCACTCACCTCTATCGGGGGAGCGGTGACGCTCCCGTTTGCATGTCATTCCACCTGCCGCCCCGGCCTTGCCGGATGCGGCGAAACCAATCAGTTACGGACCGCCCCGCCGCGCGCGCCGCCGCGATGCGCGGACCACAGGTCGGGACGCCGCAGGCGGGTCGCCCGTTCCGCCTCCGACCGGCGCCAGGCCGCGATCTGGCCGTGATGGCCCGACAGCAGCACCTCCGGCACCGCCCGCCCTTCCCAGTCGCGCGGCCGCGTGAAGTGCGGATATTCCAGCAGCCCGCCGGAGAAACTCTCCTCGTCAAGCGAGGCAGCGCTGCCGACCACGCCGGGCAGCAGGCGCGCCACGCCATCGAGCACCGCCATCGCCGCGATCTCGCCGCCGGAGAGGACGAAATCGCCCAGGCTCACTTCCTCGCAGGCCCGCGCCTGGAAGAGACGCTCGTCGATCCCCTCGAAGCGGCCGCAGAGCAGCACCGCGCCGGGGCCGGCGGCCAGGCGCCGCAGCAGCGCCTGCGACAGCGGGCGGCCGCGCGGGGTCAGCGCCAGGAGCGGCACCGGCGCGCCGGCCACCTGCGCCGCCGCTTCGCCCGCCGCGTCCACGGCGGCGGCGACCACGTCCGCACGCATCACCATGCCGGGCCCGCCGCCATAGGGCACATCGTCGACGGAGGCGTGTTTATCGCGCGCGTACCCGCGGATGTCCATCACCTGGAGGTCCCAGAGCCCGGCCTGCAGGCCGCGGCCCACGACCCCCTGCCCCAGCGGCCCGGGGAACATCTCCGGATAGATGGTCAGCACGCACGCCGCCCAGGGTGCGGCACGTCCGGAAGAGGCGGCCCCGCGGGCGTCGCGCGCGACAATGTCCACGCCTTCGCCAGTCATTCCCCGGCCTCCGGCCTGTCCCCGGTGCCATCGCCGTCGTCCGGCTCCGGCGATACTTCCGTCGGCGGCACCACCTGCAGGCGGCCCCCGGCCAGGTCCACCACCGGCACCGTCTCCTGCGTGAAAGGCAGCAGCAGGTCCGCCGCGCCGCGGATCTCCAGCAGCGGGCCGGCACCGAAGTCCTGCACGTCGGTGACCCGGCCGAGCGGCCGACCGTCCGGATCCTCCGCCAGCAGGCCGATCAGGTCCGCATTGTAGAACTCGTCGGCATCCGCGAGTGCCGGCAGGGCGGAACGGGGCACGTGCAGGTCCAGGCCGCGCAGGGCTTCCGCCGCGTCGCGGTCGGCAATACCGGCGATCGCGACAAGCGCACCCGCCTTCGCCGGCCCCAGGACGCGCAGGTCCAGCCGACGCCGGCCGGCGCGGTCATAGACCGGGCCGTAGGCGGCGATGTTCATCGGATCCTCGGTATAGGTCTTCACCCTCACCGCACCCCTGATGCCATGCGGACCGACGATGGTGCCCAGCCGGACCATCGGCTCCGTCACGTCGGGCAGGGCCGCTCTTTCGTCCCTGCCGGCGCGGCCGGCGCCGTCCCGGCGGCCACCGCCGCGATCAGGCCTCGGCCTGGGCTTCCCCGGCATCGCCGCCCTCGGCTGCCGGCTCCGCCGCGGGCTCCTCAGCCGGCGCGGCCGCGGCCTTCTGCTTCTCTTCCTCGGCCAGGCGCTGGGCCTCCAGGCGCTCCTGGGCCTTCGCCTTCGGCTTGCCCTTGTTCGGGCGGTCCGGATTGGTCCAGGTCGCCATCTCGTGCTGGGCGAGGAAGCGGGCGCAGCGCTCGGTCGGCAGGGCGCCGCGATCCAGCCAGAACTTCGCCCGCTCGGTGTCGAGCTGCACCCGGGTGCGATCCTTCGGCAGCATCGGGTCGTAGGTGCCGATCTTCTCGATGAAGCGGCCGTCCCGCGGGCTACGGGAATCGGCCACCACGATGCGGTAGAACGGGCGCTTCTTGGCGCCGCCGCGCGACAGTCGGATACGCAGGGACATTCGGAACTCTCTCCTCTTTGATCGTCCTGGCTGGGCGCGCCAGGCGCGCCCGATTTCGCTTTTCTCTCCGGCAGGGCAGGCCAAGGCAGCCGGCCCCGCAAAATCTTCTGCTACTTCTTCGGGAAACCCGGCGGCAGCTGCAGCCGCCCGCCGCCCGGCGTCTGCCCGGGGAAGCCGCCCGGCATCTGCCCGGGCATCCCCGGCATGCCGCCACCGCCCATCCCGGCCATGTCGGCCAGGCCCGGCGGCAGTTTGCCCTTCTTCCCCATCTTGCTGACCTTCTTCATCATCCCGGCCATCTGCTGGTGCTGCTTCAGCAGCCGGTTCACGTCCTGCACGCTGGTGCCGGACCCGGTCGCGATGCGCCGCTTGCGGCTGGCCTGGATGATCTTCGGATTGCGCCGCTCGCGCGGGGTCATGGAGGAGATGATCGCCTCCTGCCGGCCCAGCATCCCCTCGTCGAGATTGGCTTCCGAAAGCTGCTTCTTGACCTTGCCCACCCCCGGCAGCAGGCCCATGATCCCGGACATCCCGCCCATCTTCCGCAGCTGGCGCAACTGGCTGCGCAGGTCCTCCAGGTCGAACTGCCCCTTCTCCATCTTGCGGGCCAGGGCCTCGGCCTCTTCCTGCTGGATGGTCTCCGCCGCCTTCTCCACCAGGGAGACGACGTCACCCATGCCCAGGATGCGGCTGGCGATGCGCTCCGGATGGAAAGCCTCCAGCGCCTCCAGCTTCTCGCCGGTGCCGATCAGCTTGATCGGCCGGCCGGTGACCGCCCGCATCGACAGCGCGGCGCCGCCGCGGCCGTCGCCGTCCACCCGGGTCAGCACGATGCCGGTCAGGCCGACCCGCTTGTGGAAGGCCTCCGCCGTGGCGACGGCGTCCTGGCCGGTCAGCGCATCGGCCACCAGCAGGGTTTCGTGCGGGCGGGCGGCGTCGCGCACGGCCGCGACTTCCGCCATCAGCGCCTCGTCGATCGACAGGCGGCCGGCGGTGTCCAGCATCACCACGTCGTAGCCGCCCAGCTTGCCGGCCTGCATCGCCCGCTTGGCGATATCCACCGGCATCTGGCCGGGGACGATCGGCAGGGTGGCGACCTCCGCCTGTTCGCCCAGGATCTTCAGCTGCTCCTGCGCCGCCGGCCGCGCCACGTCGAGGGATGCCATCAGGACCTTCTTGCGGTCCTTCTGCTTCAGCCGCAGGGCGATCTTCGCCGTCGTGGTCGTCTTGCCGGAGCCCTGCAGGCCGATCATCAGGAACGGGATCGGTGCCGGCGCATTCAGGTCGAGCGGCGCCTCCTCCGCCCCCAGGGTCGACACCAGATGGTCGTGGACGATCTTGATGACCATCTGGCCGGGGGTGACGGAACGCAGCACGCCGGTGCCGACCGCCTTCTGCCGCACCTCGGAGATGAAGGACTTCACCACCGGCAGCGCGACATCGGCCTCCAGCAGCGCGACCCGCACCTCGCGCATGGCCTCGCCGACATCGGCCTCCGTCAGGGCGCCGCGCCGCTTCAGCCGGTCGAAGACCGACCCGAGCCGTTCCGAGAGACTGTCGAACATCGGGCTGCCCCTGTCGGCTCCCTGGCCGCGATCCCTTGCACCCGCCGGCCCGCCAGGACCGGCTCCAAAGCCAGCCGAACCCATAGAAAATGGGCGCCAGTGCGCGACACTCGCGGACTGGCGGCGATCGCCGCTTCAGCTTAGGCGACCGGCAGGCCCGGCCATTGCCGGGAATCCTGTCGGAAAGGGCGGTCTTATGCGGCAGCGTGGGGGGACTGTCAAGCTGGCGGCAGCCGAACCCGGCAGCAGCCAGGCTTCTCGACACCGCTGCCCGGTCGGATGCTATCCTGGGACATGCTCCGACGCTTCCGCATGCCGTACGTCCGGCCGGCCCTCCACCGTCTCGTCCTTCTGGCGCTGCCTGCCCTGCTGCTGGCCGCAACCGGCGCGGCACGGGCGCAGACCCCACCGCCGGTTCCCGGCGTGCTGAACGTCTTCGGCTGGCCCGGCTTCATCGACCAGCGCATCCTCGACCGGTTCAGCAAGGAAGCCGGGGTCCCGGTCCAGTACGACACCTATACCAACCTGCCGTTCCTGGAAGCGACCATGGCGCTGGGGCGGACCGGCTACGACATCATCATGCCGACAAACGAGCCGACCTTCTCGCGCCTGGTCGAGGAGGGACAGCTGGCGGTCATCGACCGGGCCCGGGTGCCGAACTGGGACAGTCTCGACCCGGCGCTGATGCGGTGGGTGGAACCGGCCGATCCGGGCAACAGGCATGGCGCCATCTACCTCTGGGGCACCTTCGGCCTGGGCGTCACCCCGGACAGATTGCCGGCGGATGCGCCGCGCGACAGCCTCGACCTGATCCTCGAGCCGCGCCATGCCGCCCGGATGGCCGATTGCGGCATCACCATGCTGGACTCGCCCACGGTCGTGGTACCGGCCGTGCTGCGCTATCTCGGCCTGCCCCCGGACAGCGAGGACCCGTCCGACCTGGCGGCGGTGGAACGCACCCTGATGGCGATCCGTCCCTATATCAGCGCCTTTTCGATCAGCAGCGCGATGGAGGTGCTGGCGACGGGCGAGAGCTGCCTGGCCATGGCCTATTCCGGCAATGTGATGCAGGCCGCGAAACTGGCAGAGACCGCGGGGGAGGGCCATGGCGTGGCGTTCATCCAGCCGGCGGAAGGGGCGCAGGTCACCTTCGACATGCTGGCGATCCCCGTCGACGCCCCGGACAAGGAAGCCGCACACGCCTTCATCGACTTCATGCTGCGACCCGAGATCATCGCCGAGGCGACCAACCTGACCCGCTATGCCAATGCGGTGCCGGCCAGCCGGCCGATGGTCGACCCGGACCTCAGCGAAGACCCGGCGATCTATCCTCCGCCGGAGCGGATGGCGACGTTCTTCACCCCGAGCAGCCTGGATCCGGCGAACAAGATGTCCCGGAACCGGATGTGGGCCCGGTTCAAGAGCGGGTCCTGACCCTCAAGAACCGCCGGCTGGCCTGACGCCCGGTCAGGCGCTGCGCGTGTCGGCGTGGCAGGCCATCAGCAGGGTCGTCGTCCCCAGCTCGCTCTCGAAGCGGATGCTGTCGGGCGTCGGATAGGGCCGCGGCCAGGGCGTCCCGTCCCAGTAGTACAGGGTATAGCCGCGGGCGCCGCAGATCTCGCCCGCCGCCTCGTAGCAGCGGCCGAGGCTGTCGGTCGACAGGCTGCAGACCAGCCGGTTCACCGCCTGTCCGCTGGACAGGTGCGTGCGCTCCATCGAGACGCAGGCCGCCAGCAGCGCCGGCAGGGCGAGGCAGGCGGCCAGACAGGCAAGGCGGGGGGCCATGGCCCAGCCCTGTCGATGCTGCTTCCGGTCGCGCATGACGTTCCCTCTTCCCTTCACTCTTGCCCCTCTGCCCCATATCCCTCTGGCCGCATGCCCTTACTGGCCGCATGCCCTTCTGGCCGCATACCCCTCTTCCCCCGTGCGGCGTCCGCCGCCCGGCCCTGTCCGACCGGTGTCAGTATCCGCTGCCCGGAACGCCGTACAAGTGGACCAGCCAGATCGCCAGGGCCAGCATCGGGCCGAAGGGCAGCGCTGTATCGCCCCGCACCTGCCGGCCCGCCAGGTGCCGCACCAGCACGACCGCCAGGCCGGCCAGGGCGGCAAGCAGGACGGTGACCGGCAGCGCCTGCCAGCCCAGCCAGGCGCCGCCGGCCGCCAGCAGCTTCGCATCGCCGAGGCCCAGCCCGTCGCGGTCCCGCCACAGGCGATAGGCCAGGCCGATGCCGGCCAGCGCCAGGTAGCCGGCAGCCGCGCCGATCGCATGGTCGGGCAGCGCCGCCGGCTCTGCCAGCCAGGTCCAGACCAGCCCGGCCAGCAGCAGCGGCAGGGTCAGGATGTTGGGCAGACGCAGGGTCCGCCAGTCGATCCAGCCGAGCGCCAGCAGGGTCCAGCCCAGCAGGCAGCTGGCGGCCAGCGCCGCCGGCGCGGTGGTGACGGTCGCCGCCCAGCCGGCCACCAGGCCGCCGGCAAGACCCGCATGCAGCAGCGGGCGGGCCGGGCGGCCGGCCATGGCGGGGGTTCCGGCCATGACAGGTCGGTCCGTCACGCGGCCCGGATGCGGCCGGCCCCTCCGACGCAGCCGGGCTCAGGGGTTGCAGATGGCATCGTCGCCGCCCTCGCCGCTCGATCCCTTCGAGCAGAGGTCGTAGTCATGGCCCGGCCGCTCCGACGGCTGGCGATAGACATAGTCGCGGCCCCAGGGGTCGGTCGGCACGCCCTCCCCCTTCAGGTAGGGGCCGTTCCAGTTGTTGACCCCCGCCGGCTTGGAGACGAGCGCCTTCAGCCCCTGTTCCGTCGTCGGATAGGAGCCGATATCCAGGTTGTAGAGATCCAGCACCGTGGACAGCCGCTCCACCGACTGCTTGGCCACGGAATCGCGGGCACCGCCCAGCTGGCGCAGCGCCGCCGGCGCCACCAGCCCGATCAGCAGGCCGATGATCGTCACGACCACCAGGATCTCCAGGATGGTGTAGCCATCCTCCCCGCTGCGCCCGCGCCGCACCCGGCCGCCCCGCACCTGCCCGTGCCGGCCGTCGCGGCCGACCGCCCGGGCGCGCAGGACGGCGATCCGGTCCCGCAACACCGCCAGGCGTCCCCCGCGCCGGCCGTCGTTGCGGGCACGACCAAGCCAACTTGCCATGGACCCATGCTCCGTTCGACTATTTCGCCGGGATACTAGCATCGCCAGCGAAGGATCAGCCAATATGGGAGCGGCTTTGCTCGCCTGCGCGGCGGTGGTCGCGGCCTTCTACCAGCTGCCGTCCCGCCTGCTGCCGGCGATCCATGCCGTGGAGGGCGGCCGCCCCGGCCTGGTGTCGCAGAACAGCAACGGTTCTGCCGATCTCGGCCTGATGCAGGTGAACACCCTGTGGATCGCACCGCTGGCGCGGGAGACGGGCCTGCAGGAGACGGTGGTGCGGCACCGGCTGATCCATGACGGCTGCTTCAGCATCACCGCGGCCGGGGCGATCCTGCGCCTGCAGCTCAACGACAATGGCGGCGACATGCTGCGGGCGATCGGCAACTATCATTCCCGCACGCCGGGCCTGCACGACGCCTATCGCGACCGGGTGCTGGCGGCGGCGCAGCGCCTCGCCAATCGCGAGGCCGCCAAAGGCGAAGCGGCAGGCGCCCAGTTTCCGTCCAAGGGCCAGTTTCAGTCCCAGGGCCCGTTTCAGTCCCAGCGGTAGATCAGCAGCGGGTTCGCGCCGTCGCCGGTCAGCCGCACCGCGACCCGGCGGGTCACCTGCGCGCCCGCTTCCTCGTCGATGGCCCGCACGGTGATGGCGAAGGCATGGCCCACGATGACGCCGGGCCGTTCGGCCGGGCCGCCGCGACGGGCCAGCTCTTCCTTGCGCTCCAGTGCTTCGCGCGCCACCTCGCTGCTGCCGGCATAGACCCGCAGCACCGCCGCGCTGGCAAAGGCGGGATCCACCGACGCCGAATGGGAATGGACGGTCAGCAGGGGGGCGATGCGGCGGAACAGGGCGTCGGTCATGCCCAGCACCTGCTTCAGCTCCGCCACCGACTGGAAGGCGGCGTTGCGCGGGCCATAGTCGCGGCCGGCTGCCGCATAGGCATCCGCGCCGCCGGAACGGGACAGGGTCTGCGGCGCGTTGCGACGCCAGTCGACGATCCGGCCGGCCATGTCGCGCGCCGGCTCCGGCTCCAGGCCGGCCTGCCGCAGCAGGGTCGCCAGGGTCTCCGGCGCCACCCTGTTCAGGTCGATCCTGCCGGATTCGTCGGTCACCGACGCCCGGATCTCGGTTCCCTCGAAGGTCAGGCTGTAGGGCGCGCCATCGGTCGGCGGCTGTCCTTCCTTCGGCCCGAACAGGGACAGGATGACATGGGCGACGGCGCCGTCGGCCACCGCCTCCAGCCGCGCGCCTTCGACCTGGTCGCGCGCTAGCCGCGCATCCGACCGGGTCAGGTGCATGACGCTCACCGCCACCAGCGCGACCAGCGCCGCCGCCCAGAGCGCGGCGATGATCGCGATGCCGCGCTCGCCGCTTCTCGACCTGCCGGCCCGCATCGCGGCCACCGGCCGGCCGTCAGCGGCCGGCGCCGCTGGTGACCGGATCGATCAGCCGCACCTTCTGGCGCAGCTCGCGGGTCACCGCTTCCGCCTCGCCGCGGGAGCGGATCACCCGCGGCGTGATCAGCACCAGCAGCTCGGTGCGCCGGGTATTGTCGGCCTGGGTGCCGAACAGGGCGCCCAGCACCGGGATGTCCTTCAGCACCGGGATGCCGCTCTCGCCGGCGTTCTGGACATTCTCGATCAGGCCGGCCAGGGCGATGGTCTGGCCGTCATGCACCGCCACCGAACTGGTCACCCGGCGCTGCTGGATGGTGGGCGAGTTCAGGTTGGAGGTATTGGTGGTCACCGCTTGGCTGACCTCCTCGAAGATGTCGAGGGTAACCAGCCCGCCGGCATTCACCCGCGGCACCACGTCCAGGATCACGCCGGTGTCGCGATAGTTGATGGAATTCACCGTCGGCGCGCCGGGCGAGACATTGCTGGTGGAGCTCTGGGTGGAGACCGGGACCTGGTTGCCGATCTGCAGCCGCGCGGTGCCGTTGTTCAGCACCATCAGGTTGGGCGAGGACAGCACCCGCACCGTCGTCAGCGACGACAGCGCCTGCAGCAGCACCGTGGCGCTGGCGGTGGAGAACAGGAGGTTGCCGCCGGAGGCGTTGGTGAAGCCGAAGCCGGGAAAGCCCGACAATGCGCCGCCGCCGGCGCCCGGCGTGGCACCGCCCAGATTGGTGGCGCCGACGCTGGGCGCGAAGACGCCGGCGAAATTGCCGCTCTGGAAGGCGTATTGCAGCCCGAACTTGAAATCGTCGGTCAGGGTGACCTCGGCGACGGTGGCCTCGATCAGGACCTGCAGGGGCGTCACGTCGAGCCGCTGCAGCGCCGCCTCGATCTGCGCATAGTCCTGCGGCGTGGCGACGATCACCAGCGCGTTGTTGCTGGCATCGGCGCTGATCCGCAACACCTGCCGGCGCTGGCGGTCGGCGGCACCCGCGGCATAGTCCGCCAGCGCGTCGACCGCGCCCAGCGGTTCCTCGGCCGCCTCCTCGTCCGGCGGTGTCTCGACATCCGTCGATGCGACCGGCGTGATCTCCCGTGCGCCGTCCGACAGCAGGCCGGAATCGCCGTCCGGGCCGAAGCCGTCGCGGCGGTCGGAGATGCGCTGCGCCTCCTCCGCCGCCTGGCCGTCGCGGCCGGAAATCCCCAGCGCCCGCCGCAGCACGCCGGCCAGATGCGTGGCCCGGCCGTTCTGCACCCGGTAGACGTAGAGCCTGGGTTCGGATTCGCCGTCGCCGCGGTCGAAACGGGCGACCCAGGCACGAACCTGCGGGATATAGCCCGGCTGCCGGGAGGCGACCAGGACCGCGTTCATCCGTTCGATCGGCAGCACCCGCACGATCTTCGTGGCCGACGGGCTGGACGCCTGCAGCATACGGGTCACGTCGGCGGCGATCGCGCGCGCCTGGCCGTGCTGCAGCGGCAGAAGCGCGAAGGACATGCCCTTCATGAAGTCGGCGTCGAAGACCTCGACATTCGCCAGCACCCGGCGCACGTCCTGCGCCGGGCCGGAGACCAGCAGCAGGTTCCGCGACGGGTCCGCGCGGACCGTTGTGGTCGCGGGGATCACCGTCTCCAGCGCCTGCAGCAGATCGCTGGCGGCGACATGCTGCGGCGTGGCGATCTGGGTGACGAAGCCGCCGCTGCCGCCCAGCGGCGCCTGGCGGCCGGCATTCTCCAGCGGCACGGCCAGGTAGATGCCGTTGCGCAGGACCAGGCCGACGCCGTTCAGCTGCAGCGCGTCGGTCAGCACGTCGATCAGGGCATCGCGCGGGATCGGATTGCCGCTCTGCAGGGTCAGGTTGCCCTCCACCTCCGGGTCGACGGTGTAGGACTGGTTGAGCAGGTCGCCGAGCACCGCCTTCAGCACGTCGCGGATCGGCACGTCGGTGAAGTCCAGGGTGACGGCATCGCCTTCGGGCACCGCGCCGGCGGTGCCGGGATCCGGTGGCAGGCCGTTCACGAAGCGGCCGGAGCCCATCACCACCTGCGCCGGTCCGACATCGCGGGGGGCCCGCGGCGGCAGCGCGACGGAATCGGCGGCGGCGGAAGCCGGCGCCACCGGTTCCGCCGCCGGCGGGGTGCTCGGCCCCAGCAAGGTCGGCAGGCCCAGGGTCTCGGCCGGTTCCTCCATGCCCAGCTGGCTGCAGCCGGCCAGTGCGGCCAGCGCAAGGAAAGCTGCGGCGGCCCGGAAGATGCCGGCGCGCTTGCCGGCCGGGCCGGCGATTGCCGCTGCGGGCCTCACTGCCCGCGGTCCGCATGTGGGGGAAAGATCATCTCGTACTCGTTCGGTCCGGCCACGAAACGCAGCCTCTGCTGGGTGATGCTGTCCAGGGTCCAGCCCTCGAACTCGTCGCCGGCGGCCAGCCGGATCGTGCCATCCTCGCCGTCGCGCTTCAGCAGCGCGGTCCGCTTCGGCCCGCTGACGATGACGCCGACGACGGCATAGGAATCCAGGGCCGGCGGCTTCGGCGGCTCGGGCTCCCGCTCCGGTTCCGGCGGCGGTGGCGGCGGCGCCCAGGGCTCGCGCTCCGGAAAGAAGACCGGATGGGCCGCAATGGCCGGATAATCGGTGTCCGCCTGCGGCACGACTGCCTCCTCTGCCTCCCCGTCGCCGACGTTCCGCGGCGCCGCCTCGGGCAGGTCGTAGCTCTCCGGCAACGGCGCCGGCATCGTTGCCACCTGCCAGAGCAGCGCCGCCCCGGCGGCCACCAGGACGAGACGCCAGCCCAGCGCGACGGCGGGATTGCCGGCCAGCCCCGCCATCAGCCTTCCGCCCGCCGCAGATAGCCCATCACCTCGACGTCGAGGTTCAGCACCGGCCGCTGCTCGCGCGGTGGCGCCGCGGCCGGCACCGCGATGGTGAAGCCGTCGACGAAGATCGCCGGCTGCGCCTTCGCGAGCGCGGCAAAGACATGCTCGATCGTCCCCAGCGTGCCGTCGACCTTGAAGCGGACCCGCACCACCCTGAAGTCCAGCTCCGAACCGCTCTGCAGCACCGAGGAGCTTATCACGGTGCCGTCTTCCGCAGCGACCGCGGCGCGCAGGATCTCCTCCATCCGGGCCGATACCACCGCCTCGCTGTTGGCGACCCAGATGCCGCCCTCCTCGTCCAGGCGCGCCTGCAATGCCGCGCCGCGGGCCTTCAGCCCCGGAATGCGGGAGATGATCGCCTGCAGGCTGGCCTCCCGCTCCGCCAGCGCCGTCATCTCCGCCTCCCGGTCGGTCACCAGGGCGGCGAGCGGCGCCACCACCAGGAACCAGGCCAGAACCGGCAGCGCGACCAGGATCGCGAGCGCCAGGACACGGCGCATCGGCGGCGACAGGGAAGCGATCATTCCTCGTCGCCCTCCAGCCAGATCTGGAAGGAAAGGTTGAACCGCTGTGTACGGCCATCGCGGGACCGGGTCACCGGCGACAGGAATTCCGGGTCCCAGAAGACGTCGTGATTGTCGATGCGCGCGATCAGCTCGGCGACATTGGGCGTGTCGCCCAGGATCTCCACGGTACGGCCGCGCACCGTCATCCGGCTGATCCAGCTGTTCGTCGGTACCAGCTGCGTCACCTCGCTCCAGACGAACAGGGGCGAGGGTTCGCGCGCCCGCGCCGCGACCATGTCCAGCGCGGCATTGGCCTCCTGCTGGGCGCGGCTGAACTCGCGGGCGGCACCGGCCAGCCGGGTCTTGTCGCGGACGTCCTGCTCCATGCGGTCGACCTGCTCGTCGAGACGGAAGACGAAGACCGCATAGGCCAGCACCAGCAGCACCAGGCCTGCCACCTCCAGGCCGCGATAGAGCCGGCGCCGACCGGGGGCGGCGGTCTCCTCGCGCCCGGCCTTCCACAGCACCACCGGCCCGTCTTCGCCGGCCGCGCTGCCGGGGGCCCCGCCGCCCGGCGCGATGATCGCCTGCGGGTCGAGGCCCAGCGCGCGCGCCAGGCCCAGCGCTTCCGCCACCGTCGCCTTGCGCACGATGGTCAGGTGGACATCCAGGCTGCGCTCGGCGCCGCGCCCCGGCGCGACCCGGTATTCGAAGTCGACATCCGCCGCCGGCAACGGCACCAGCCGTTCGAGCTGGTTTGTCAGGATCGGCCGCATCGCGCGCCCGGCCGCCGGCGGCAGGCTGATATCCGCCTCCAGCAGGAGCGCCGGCGCCAGGCGCAGCACCACGTCCCGGCCCTGGCCCGCGGCGCGCAGGGCGGCCTGCACGGCCGCCCGCGATTCCCCCGGCCTGCCGGCATCGATCTCGACCCGGCGGGGCTCGCCGCCACCGCGGCCGGCGAGCACCAGGGTCGCGGTGCTGCCGCCATAGTCCAGCACCACCGGGGCGCGGGCGGGATCGGTGCGCCCCTGCCAGGGCAGCATGGCGTGCAGTTCGCCCGTCCACCAGGCGACGCCGCGCCGGACCCGTTCCTCCGCTGCCATCCGCATCTGCTGAAGGCTGCCGCTCATTGCCCCATCCGCTCGCACCCCGACCGGCCGAAATCATAGACGCAGGTCGTGTTCGCCGTGACCCGGGTCCGGATCACCAGGGGCGGCCAGGCCTGCCCGGCGCCGCCTTCCCGGTCGATCTGCAGGCGAACCAGGGCCGGCAGGGCGGTGCGCCCCGACCAGTCGTCGCGCCAGGCCGCCGCGCCGCCATCCGCCCCCCGCCCGTAATAGCCGAAGCGGATGCCCGCAACCCTGTCCAGCAGGAGGCTGCGGTCCGTCGGCAGTTCCGCCCGCCCCCGGTGCGGGGCATCCGGCTGCCAGGCCAGGAACAGGGCCCGCCGGCCCTCGTGCGGGGCGACATACAGCACCTGCTGCAACCATTCGCCCCCTCCCGCCAGGCCGGAGCGCGGCGCCACCAGGGACAGGCGCTCCGCGGTGCCGTCGAAGCGGATGGCATGGTCGGCCGGATCGGCGCTGGCATAGGACGGGCGCGCGCCGCCGATGGTCCGCCGCAGCAGCGCCTGCACGGTGGCCATGTCGTCGACATCCTCCGCCCGCACCTCCGCCGCAACCCAGGCCCGCCCGGTCAGGCGGATCCCGTTCGCGATCAGGACCGACAGCATGGCCAGCAGGGTGATGGAGACCAGCACCTCGATCAGGGTGATCCCGGATTCGCCGTGACCGTCGCCGGCGCCATGCCCGGCACCGGCCGCAGGTCTGGCGCCACCTGCATCCCGGCCACCGGCCAGGAAACGCCAGTGCCGCGGGGCGCTCATGAGCCGCCCGCCGGATAGGCCAGGCGCAGGGTCGAAAGCGCGACGTTGCGCCGGCGGCCGCGCTCCTGCCAGGCGACCTCGACCGCCACCCGGAATCCGGCCACGCCGGCCCGCGCCGGAACATCCACCCGGTCGTAGGGTGTGGTGCTGACCTGCCAGCTGAAGCCTTCGTCGCTGCGGCCGGAGACCTCGCCCGGTCGCAGCGCGATGTCATGGCCGACCCGCGCCAGAGTGGAGCGCGCGACCGACAAGGCATCGATCCGCGTCTGGTCCCGCCCGACCCGCCCCAGGGATTCCGAAAAGCTGGGAAAGGCATAGGCAAAGGCCATCGCCACGATCGCGAGCGCGACGATCACCTCGATCATCATGAAGCCTGCGGCGCCTTCGTCCCGCGCGCCGGGCGGAAGGCGATGCAAGGGCGGTTCAGCCATCGCGCGCGACCTGGCCCGTCAGGCCGTTCACGGTGATGGTGGCGCGCCGTTCGCCGCTGCGCAGGGTGATGCGTGCCGCGGTGGCGGAGCCGTCCGGCAGGAAGCGGATCCTGGCGATCCGCTCCGGCCCGATCAGCGCGGCCGGCGCCACCTCCAGCGCGCCGACGGCGGCGGGCAGCGGGCGGAACACACGATCGGTGGACAGGGTGTAGCCGCGACGCTCCAGGTCGAGCGCCATGTCCGTCTCCGCCTCCGCCATGGTCGCGCGGCTGCGGGCCTCCCGCATGGTCGCGACCATCTCCAGCGCGGCGGCGCGCAGCCGGTTGCCGTCCAGGCCGGTCAGGATCGCCGGCATCACCGACAGGGCCAGGCCGATGATCGCTAGCACGACGAGGATCTCGATCATCGTCATGCCCTGCTCCGCCCGGCCGACCGCCGGGAATGCGCCGCGCTCAGATGGCGAGTTCATTGATACTGACCATCGCCGTCATCACCGCCGCCATGATCAGGGCGACGATCACGCCCATGATGACCGTGATCCCCGGCACCAGCATCGCCAGCAGCCGTTCCAGGGTGCGCTCCACCTCCTGCTCGTAGATGCTCGCCAGTTCCTGCAGCATCTCGTCCAGGCGGCCGGTCTCCTCGCCGATCTGGATCAGCTGGATCGCCAGGTTGGGAAAGCAGTCGGTCTGTTCCAGCGACCGCGCCAGCCCCTCGCCCTCCTTGAAGCGCTCGGCCAGGGTCTCGATCGCCTCGACATAGACCCGGTTGCCGACCGTCGCCCCGGCCAGCGCCATGGCACGGGCGGCCGGCACGCCGTTCGCCAGCAGCACGCCGAAGCTGCGGGCGAAGCGCGCCACCTCGAAGCGGGTCAGCAGGGAACCGAGCAGCGGCAGCTTCAGCGCCAGCCGGTCGCGGAAGGCGATGAAGCCCGGCCGCCGCGACAGGGCCTGCAGCCCGGCGGCGCCGATCGCGATCGCCAGCAGGATGGTCCACCAGTATTCGCGCAGGACCTTGCTGACCTCCATCACCAGCCAGGTCATGGTCGGCAGACGGTCGCCGGCATCGGCGAACATCTGCTCGAACTGCGGCAGCACCAGGGTCAGGATCAGCACCACGGAGCCGGTCGCGACGACCGACAGGATCGCCGGGTAGATCATCGCCGAGGTCACCTTCTGGCGGATCGCCTCCGACCGCACCAGGAATTCCGCCAGCCGCGACAGCACCGGGTGCAGGGCGCCGCCCTCCTCGCCCGCCCGCACCATGGAGATGCACAGGGTCGGGAAGGCGCCCTCCTCCGCGGACATCGCCTCCGCCAGGCTGGAGCCGTCGCGCACCCGGTCCAGCAGGCGCTGCACCAGGGCGCGGCTCTTCTTCGTCTCCACCAGGCTGGTCAGGATCTCCAGCGCCCGATCCAGCGGCAGGCTGGCCTTCAACAGACGGGTCAGCTGCTGGAAGAACAGGGCCAGCTCGCCCTGCGGGAAGCCCTGGCGCGTGCCGATCTCGATGTTCAGGTTCAGGCCGCGGCCGGGCTTCTTCTCGACCGCCTGGATCGGCAGCAGGGCCTGCTCGTTCAGCCGGTCCAGCACGGCGCGGGCATCCGTGCCCTCCATCTCTCCGGTGACGATCTCGCCGCTGGCGGACAGAGCACGGTACGCGAAGCGGGCCAAGGGCTCAGACGCTGCGCGACACGCGCAGCACCTCCTCGATGGTGGTGATGCCGTCCAGCGCCTTCCGCAGGCCGTGCGCATACATCGTCTGCATGCCGCCGCGCACCGCCTGTGCCTGGATCTCCCGCGCCTCGGCGTTCTTCAGCACCAGGTTGCGGATGGCATCGTCGATCACCATCAGCTCCAGGATCATCGTGCGGCCGGTGAAGCCGCCGCTGCATGAAGCGCAGCCCACCGCCCGGTAGAGCCGCGCGCCGCGCTCGAACGCCGCCGCATCCAGGCCCAGCTGCGCCTGCATCTCCGGCGGCGGGACATAGGCTTCGCGGCATGCCGTGCAGAGCCGCCGCACCAGCCGCTGCGCCAGCACCGCGTTGATCGTGCTGGTCAGCAGGTAATGCTCGATCCCCATGTCCAGCAGGCGGGCGATGGCGCTGGCGGCGTCGTTGGTATGCACCGTCGACAGCACCAGATGGCCGGTCAGCGCCGCCTGGACGGCGATCTGCGCCGTCTCCAGGTCGCGGATCTCGCCGATCATCATGATGTCGGGGTCCTGGCGCAGGAAGCTGCGCAGGGCGCTGGCGAAATCCAGGCCGATATCCGGCTTCATCTGCACCTGGTTGATGCCGTCCAGGACATATTCCACCGGGTCCTCGGCGGTCAGGATCTTGGTCTCGACGGAGTTCAGCTCGGTCAGCGCGGCGTAGAGGGTGGTGGTCTTGCCGCTGCCGGTCGGGCCGGTCACCAGGACGATGCCGTGCGGGCGGTGCAGCGCCTCCAGGAAGGCGGGCAGCTGGCTGTCGTCGAAACCCAAAGCGGTGAAATCGAGCGCCAGATTACCGCGGTCCAGGATGCGCAGCACGACGCTTTCGCCATGGATCGCCGGGGTGGTGGAGACGCGGAAGTCGATCTCTTTGCCGCGGACGGCCAGGCGGATGCGGCCGTCCTGCGCCAGCCGGCGTTCGGCGATGTTAAGCTTCGCCATGATCTTCAGGCGGGAGATCACCGCGCTGCGCAGGCGGGCGGGCGGCGGCTCGACCTCCTTCAGCACGCCGTCGATCCGGTAGCGCACCCGCAGGCCGCCTTCGACCGACTCGATATGGATGTCGGAGGCGCGCGCCTCCACCGCCCGGGTGATCAGGGCGTTGACCAGGCGGATCGTCGGCGCCTCGCTGGCCAGGTCCTTCAGCCGCTCCAGGTCGGATTCGTGGCCGGCATCCTCGCGCTCGCCCTGGTCGTAGAGTTCGTCGACCGCGCCGCGGCCGCTGCCGTACAGCCGGTCGTAGGCGGCGTCGATCTCTGCCGGTACCGCGGCGCGCCGCTCGATCCGCTTGCCGGTCGCGAATTCCAGCGCCCGGGCGGTGCCGTCCTCCAGCGGGTCGGCCATCGCCACCGCCAGCCGGTCGTCGTCCTCCGCCAGCGGGATCAGCCGGGCGCGCTTGGCGAAGGCGGCGCTGATCCGGTCGGCGGCCACCGGTTCGTCGGGATAGTCGTCGGCCGTGACCAGGGGGGAGCCGAGCGTGCCGGCATAGGCGCCGGCCAGGTCCTTGTCGGAAACCATGCCCAGCTTGGCCGCGATGCGGTCGATCCGTTCGCCGCTCTCCTGCTCCAGCCGGCGCAGGCGGTCCAGGGCGGCATCGTTCAGCAGGCCGCGTGCGGTCAGCACGCTGACGATATCGCCGCCGCCGTTCAACCGGGTCTCAGACACGCGCACAGACTCCCTGCAACTCCGGCTGCCTGCCGCAAGGCATGACGGCGGCTGGACCCCGGACCCTGGATGGCAAGGGTACAAGAGAAAAGGCGGCCCGTGCAGCGGGCCGCCCAATCACGAGAGTCGACGGGGCGGCGGGGCATCCGGGAATGCCCCGCCGCACACCGGGTCGCTGGCCAGCGGTCAGTCGGCGACCTCGCACTTGCTGCCATCGGCGATCGAGGGGGTGTTGGCCTTGCTGTAGTAGCAGGCGCCGCCCCTGACCTTGTCCGCGTTGGTGAAGCCCGTGGTCAGCCAGGGGCTGTCGGGACGGGTCTTCGGATCGCGGAACGGCTCCGGCGCCGGGCGGTGGTTCTGGTCATCCGCCTTGAAGCCTTCCGGCATCGTGACGGCGAAGCCCAGGCAGCCGCCATCCGGGCAGTCCAGCGCCTTCACCGTCCAGGTCTTGCAGACCTCCTCGCAGGTGCCCTTCAGGCCCGACTTCAACCATTCGACGCTGTTCTCGGGATCCTTCAGGGAGCAGCCGCAGGAGCCGTTCTTCAGCTCGCAGAACGAGGCGGGCTTGCAGAGTTCGGCAACCTCCTTCTTCGGGTCGACATTGATCGGCTTCGACATCTTCGGCAGCGCCGCATAGTCGAAGGTGACCTGCAGGATGTCCTTCGTCTTGCCGTCGGCACCGGGCACCAGCTCCATCTTCCAGGCGTCCGGTGCGTCCTTCCAGTCCTCGACCTCGAACTTGATGCCGGGGACCTGGACCCTGATCGGCTTCACCAGGCCGGTCGCCGCGTTGCTGTCGAGCTTGAAGTTCGGCCCGACATACATCTGGTAGACCTGCTTTGTGTCCTCCTTGGCGAAGACCAGGAACAGGTAGTAGGTCTTCTTCTCCTCGAACACGCTGACGCTGCGGGGCTCGCAGGGTCCCTTGTCGCGGAACTCGCACTCCACATAGGACTGGAACTGGTCGTTGCCGGCACCCAGCGCTTCCTCCTTGCGCTGGAAGTCCCGCGACCGGGTGGTGTCGATATAGTACTTGCCGTTGTTCGCGGTCAGGGCGCTGCGCTGCCACAGTCCCATGCCGGCCAGCCGGATGAAGGGGAAATCGCATTCCGCCTTGCCCGGGTTCTTGTCGCAGCCCAGCGCCTGCCAGTCCTGCATCTCCCGCGCATTGCTCGACGAGCCGTCGGTCAGGTACTGGCGATAGAGCCGCACGCCGGTGCAGAACGGCCCGCCGCATTCCTTCGACCAGGGGCCGCCGCGTTCCGTCATCTTGATGAACCGCGGCGGGTCCACCTGTTCCTTCACGCTTTCGGTGTCGGAACCGCAGGGGAAGGCCGTGTCGCCGGAATTCTCCTTCGAGGCACAGGCCGGGTAGACCACGGTCGTGACATAGTCGTAGGGACTGGTCCGCGCGGTGGGCGTGGTCTCGTTCTTGGACTGGTTCTTGGCGCAGGCGCCGGTCTCTGTGACTCCCAGGTTGGACAGGCATTCCGGCGTCTGCACGGGCGCGGAGAAGAACCGGTCCATGTTGACCGAGATCGTCTTCTCGAAGCCCGTCAGGGTGCCGTCCATGTCGTTCAGCACGGTCTGCCGGTCGATGTCGGTGAAGCCGGAGAAGTAGTTCGACGGCACGTCGTTCGGCGCGGCGAAGAACTCCTTTTTCACCAGCTCCGGATCCGCCATGTAGGTGCCCTTCTTGAACAGCGGCACCGTCAGGTAGTGGCGGATCGCCACGTCCCGGAAATACAGGTCCCGGGAATCGAAGGCCGGCGGATAGTAGAAGCCGTTGGGCTGCTTCCAGCCGATCGCGGCATTGGGCAGATAGCCCTTCGACGGGTCCTTCTTGTTCAGCCGCACGCCGCGCACGTCGCGGTACATGCAGGTCTCGAAGTCCTTGCAGTCGGACGGCTGGATGTCGAGATAGGCGTTCGCCTCCTGGTAGAACGGCCCGTCATAGATGTTGATCATCCGGTTCGTCGACCAGTTGGACAGCGGATAGGCGACGCTGCTCTCCGGCTCGATGCAGGCATTGCCCAGCCGAACCGAGGTCGCACAGACGGTCTTGCCGTCCGGCCCCTTCGGACCGCTGGGGGAGGCATAGCCATTGCCGGGCTGAGTCTCGCCCACGAAGACGGAATGGGTCAGCAGCGACCAGAAGCCGAGCGGCACCGAGGAGCGGGTATAGTCGCCGCCGGTCACCATGCCGATGCCGCCGTTCTGGATGTCGCTCATGAACAGCCGGTCCACCAGGTTCCAGCCCTTGCGGAGCCAGATCGCGGCGAAGTTGGTCTCCGCCCAGTTGAACTGGGTGGTGTAGCTGTCCAGCACCGTCGTGGCGCAGTCCTTCGGGTCGGCATAGTCGCAGCGGTTCACCGTCATGCAGGTGTCCTGTGACGGGTCGTCCGAGGGCGAGCAGATTGTGGGCGCGCGGTCGCCGGTGGTGTTCGGGTAGAACGCGTCCTTCGGCTGGTCGGCGCCGTTCAGCGGCGTCGGCGCATGGGACTTCACCGGCACGATGCGGTTGACGTCGCTCGGATTGCCCGCCGGATCCAGGGTGGCCACGCCGGTGCAGTCGGAGGTGCTGCCGACGGCGTTGAAGGCATGCATCGCCGAGGTGCAGTAGTTCTTGTAGAACCGCTTCAGCGGCGAGGTGCCGGCCATCCGGTGCTGCAGTTCCGAATAGCCGCCCCATTTCATGTTCTTCATGTTGGCATTGTCGCCGGCCGGCATCAGCCAGTAGCAGGTGCCGCAGGTGCCGGCGCCGGCCGCCATGTTGCCGACGAAGTCGTTCCAGCCGTTGGTGATCCAGAACACCGTCGGATAGAGCACGTCGGAGCGGGCGCGGGCCGCCTTGTCACCGCCGGTGCCGCCCTCATAGCCATGGGCCAGGATGCCGGGCACCTCGCGCGGGTTCAGCGGACCCTTCACGCCGGCCCGGGCCATCACGCCCAGATTGGCGTAGAGTTTGTTCTCCGCCTCGGTCGCGTCCTCCAGATAGTAGCCGTGGCCGATCGACTTGTAGCCGACATTGCGCTGCAGGGTGACGCCGCGGGTGGCGTGCAGGACCATCCAGCGGGTCATCGACTCGTTGACGCTGGAATCCTTGATGTAGGTGCCGTCCGGCACGTCGCGGGCCATGTGGAAATGCACCGGATAGTGCCCCAGGCGGCCGCCCTGGCCCAGCCAGCGGAATTCCACGCCCTGCACCTGCAGCTTCTGGAAGCCCTGGCGGAACACGGTGTGCGCGCCGTACTGGTATTTGGGGTTCTTCTCGGTCGCGGTCTTGCCCTCGGCGGTCTGCCCGGGCTCCAGGTCGAACGCCTCGCCCGACACGTCGCCGCCGGAGACGATCCGGATGCTGCGGGTCAGCAGGCCGACCGCGGCGCGGGTTTCCGCACTTTCAAGCAGCGGATTATCGTTCGCACCGCCCTTGCCGTTGACCTGGGTGTAATAGCTCGGCGCGTCCTTCAGCTTGGTCTCGTAGACCTCGCCGTTGTGGAAGTACTGCGCGGTCTGGCCGGCCTCGAACTCGATCGTCTTGCCGGTGATCGTCTTGATCGTGAACTCTTCGGTATGGGCCGGCACATAGTCGGTCGTGGTGACGATGATGCGATCGCCCGGCGCCCAGCCGGTCGGCTCGCGGTCCAGGGTCAGGGCGTTCTTGCCCTTCTCCAGATGCGCCCCCAGGCGGATCCAGCTGGTGCCGGAGCTGGTCGGGTCCTTGTCGGCCTCGTCCGCCAGCTGCGTGCCCTTGTAGCCGCGCAGCTGCAGGCTGCCGCCATAGCCCAGGCCCAGCGACTTCTTGCCGAAATAGCCCGGCTCGCCGGCCTGCACGCCGCCGGCATGCGGCTTCTCGTCGCCGCTGAGGCCGTGATACATATAGAAATAGTCGGTGACACCGTTGTCCTGCGTCACACGGCTTTCGGGATCGTGCTGCCAGAAGGCTTCCTCGACGCCGCAGCGCTCCTGCAGGCAGGCAGCGCCCAGATTGTCCTTCGACAGGTCGCGGTTGGGGTCGTAGCTGAAATTGTCGCCGACCTCGTCCTTGCCGTAGATGATGAAGTTCAGGGTGTTGCCCTTCACGCCATAGGGCGTGTCGGGCACGTCATGCTCCGGGATGCCGACGCCGGCGGACAGCAGCCCGCCATCCTCGATGATGATCGACTTCGCCCAGAAGTTGACCTCGTTCTTGTCGGTCGCCTGCTCCGGCTCGATGAAGACGAGCTTACCGCCCTTGACGATATTGACGTTGCCGAAATGGTAGTCGCCCAGATCGTCGACCTTGCAGAAGCCGTTGACGATCAGGTCCGGCTGGTCGTCGCCGGTGCCGCCGACGCGGATCGGCCGCGGGTCGAGGTCGCCATTGGGGCACTGGATCTGTTCCGCGGCCCGGACCTCCGGGGCGGCGACCAACGTTGTGCCGGCGAGGAGGAGGGATGCCAGAAGGCCGCGCCGGGCAAGCCCGGGCATGGCCCATCGCCGAAGCGGCGGCGGTTTCGCAATCATGGGGGAATCCTCATGTCTTGCAGGCTGCAGCGCGCCTGGGGGTCTCGATTTTCTGTCTTCGACCGCACTTGCCGGACAGCCCGTAGTATGTCAGGGGCCACCGCTTCGTTAAAGGTTGGAATCCCGCGAAACATCAACGCGGTACCCGGTGGCCAGGTTCCTCTATCCGGTCCGGCCGGCCTGCTGCGCGTTCGGTCGACGGATCGCGGCCATCACGTCCGCGTCATCCGCAGGATGCAGGAGGCGCCCGAAATCTGGCGAAATCTGGCTTTGTCGCAGGCCATATTGCGACATCTGCCAGCCCGAATGAGGCCGCAGCAGCGCCGGGACGCAGCGCCGACGGGCCTGCCGTGCTATGCCTTCGCCCAGGAAACGGCACGACAGGAGGACGCCATGCCGGAACGTCGCGACACGCCTGCGCCCCTGCGGAAGATTCCCGTGCTGGCCGGGGCCGGCCTGGTCGCTGCCCTGATGCTGGCCGCACCTGCCGCGTCCCAGGACGGCAGGGCCGCTTCGCCGGATGCGTTCCTCGCCCCGCCGCCCGAGGCGGTCGACCTGCCCCCCGATGGCGGCCTGCGCTATGGCGCGGAGGGCGAGGATGTCGCCTTCGGCCTGCGGGTCGGGCCGGATGGCGACATCGCCATCGGCGGTTTCCTGTCCGCCGGCCCGGACACCTCGCCGGCCTGGTGGATGCGCTTCGACAGCGGCGGCCTGCCGGAGCGGTCCAGCCTGCTGCCCTCCGGCGACGCAGGCGCGATCTACTGGCTTTCGCCCCTGGCGAACGGCGACACCCTGGCGCTGGGCGATACCGAGGTCGACGGCGGCTACCATGCCGCCGTCTGGCGGCTTTCGCCCGACGGCGGGATCCTCTGGTCCGCCGACGCGGTCGAGGTGCCCGGCCAGTCTTCCGCGGTTGCGGCGGCCGAAGTGCCCGGCGGCGATGTCGTCGTGGGCCTGAGCGGCAGCGATCCGGACGATGCGCCGTTCGCCATCGCCGTCCGCGCCAGCGCTGGCGGCGACGAACTGTGGCGCCGCCCGATCCCGGACCTGGACGATGTGGCGGGCATGATGCTGCGCGCCGATGGCAGCCTGCTGGTCGCCGGCAACAAGGCGACGGACAGCGGCAACGAGATCCGCCTGGTGGCGCTGGCGCAGGACGGCAGCAGCAAGCCGGACACCGCCCTGCCCACCGACGGCCGCATGAACCTGGTCCGTGCCGCCGCCATGCCCGGTGGCGGCACCGTCATGGCCGTGTCGCTGAGCAATGGCGACGATGCCCCCGCCGCCGTGATGCTGGCGGCGGCGGACGGCGGGATCCGCTGGATCCGCTCGATCGCGACCGGGCCGGGGGCGCTGGAGGATGCGCGTCCGGTCCGGCTGGCCGACGGCAGCACCGCCATCGCGACGGTCGGCAGCGTGACCGGGCCCGACGGCGACCTGGATGCCTTTGCCGGCCTGCTCGGCCTGGACGGCGACTGGCTCTGGGCGCGGCGGTTCCGCGGCCCGCAGGACACCCACCTATATGCGGTGGCGCAGCGTGCCGACGGCGGCCTTGTCGCCGCCGGCGAATTCTTCGTGCCGCCGCCGCGGGCGGCCAGCGCCGGCACCGCCTCCGGCTGGGAAGAGGAAGTCGACAACTGGGACGCCTGGATCGTCACCCTGTCAGCGGACGGCGCGCTGCTGCCGATGGCCGGGCCGATCGACGATCCGGCGATGGCGGCGCTGGCGGAAGAGCTTCGGATCGCGGTGGGGCAGGGTGTCCCTGGCACGCCGGACCTGGCCGATACCTCGACCCCCTATGTCGGGCCGCTGGGCCCGCCGGCCTTCCGCCGCGACGGCGACCATCTGGTGATGGCGACCGCGCCGTTCCTGGCCGGGCCGATCCTGCTGAACACCAGCCGCAGCCGGCTGCTGCCGGAGGCCGGCAGCGATGCGGTGACGGCTGTTTCCACCTGGGCCAACCCTATCCTGCAGGTCGCGGACGAGGACGGCATCGCGACCGCCACCGCGGGCACGCAACGGATCGACTGGAGCTATCGGCCGGGCCTGCTGCTGGTGGACCGGCACAGCATGTCGCTTGACGGCATCGAGGTCGAAACGCCGGACGGCCTGCGGCTCGCCCTCGACTCGCTGACCGGGGATTCCCGGGCGGAGGTGCTGCCCGACGGCCGTTTCGACAGCATCAGCAGCTACCGCCTGGGGAAGCTGTCCGGCGAACAAGCCGATTCCGAACCTTCGGAACCGCCCTTCCGCCTGTCCGTCGGCGGCGCGACGTTGCAGACCGAGCTGCGCGGCGTGGACCTTGTCGCCTATGGCGACGCCCTGCGGTCGGAGGATCCGAAGGCCCGCGCCCGGGTCCTCGATACCGCCCTGCGGATCGGCGGCAGTTTCGGGGTCGACGGCATCAATGCCGAGGGACCGGATGAGGAGGCGGAAGAAGCCGGCCTCCTGCGCATCGCCCTGGACCGCTTCGGCATCGACGTGATGATGGAGCGGCCGGCGCCGGCCGCACCGGTGGACCTGGGCATCGACTATGCCCTTGCCGGCCTGCGGGTCGACCGCGACGGGATCCCGGCCGGCGCCCTGGGCGAGGGACGCCTGCGGCTGTCGGGCAGCGGCTGGAACCTGGCCGGCCTGCAGGCTGCGGTGGATGCCTATGACGCGGCCGATGCCGATGAGGCGCCGGCCGCGGCCCGCGGCGTCCTCACGGCGCTGGACGGTCTGGGCCTGGAGCTGTCGGGCCGGGAGATCATGTTCGACGCAGGCGAAGGCGCCGGCGAGAGCCGGGTCGGACGCATCGAGCTGGCGCTGTCCGCCGCCGGCGTCGCCGCCAATGGCGCCGAACTCGAACTGCGCCTGGATGGCGACGGGCTGCATCCCGGTGCGCAGCCCGGCATGCCGGTGGAGGCGGAGCTGGTGCCGCAGACTTTGGCGGTGACCCTGAAGCTCGGACCGCTGCCGGTGCAGGACATGGCGACCGCCCTGCTGGCCGATCAGGGCGAGATGCTGCCGATGCTGCTGGCGCAGGCCCAGCCGAACCTGCAGATCCCGCGCCTGCTGCTGCGGTCGGCGGGCGGCTCGCTGCACGGCGATGGCGGCTTCGCCGTCGATCCCCAGTCCGCGACCATGCTCGCCGGACAGGTCTCCCTTCTCGTCACCCGCTTCGAGCGGCTGAGCGACCTGATCGTGAAGAGCATTCCGGAGAAGGGCGAGCGCGCGATGGCCGCCGGCATGGCCGCCTACCTGGCCGAGCTGGGCCTGCCGGCCACCGATCCGGAGGGCCGGCCGGCGCTGCGCTTCGTGGTCCAGACCCGGCCCGACGGCCAGGTCACCGTGAACGGCGAGCCCTTCCCACCCGGCAATGCCGGGGCCCCGGGAGGGACCGGCACGGACGGCGGCGGGGACGGGAACTGACCCACCCCCGGCCGCCCGGCCGTCAGCCGGCGATGCGCACCATCACCTTGCCGCGGTTCTGACCGGCCAGCAGGTCGATCAGGGCCTGCGGCGCATGCTCCAGCCCGTCCCGCAGGTCCGCTTCCGCCGTCAGCCTGCCGGCGGCGGCGAGCCCGGCGAGCGCCTTCTCCGCCTCCGCGTAGCGGGCCTCGTAGTCGGTGACGATGAAGCCCTCCAGCCGCAGGCGCTTGACCACCAGCAGGCCGGGGATGCCGCGCGGGCCCGGCGGCGGCGTGCCGGTGTCGTAGGTGGAGACGGAGCCGCAGCAGACCACCCGGCCGCCGCTGCGCATCAGGAACAGCACCTTCTCCAGGATCTCGCCGCCGACATTGTCGAAATAGATGTCGATGCCGCGCGGACAGGCCGCCTTCAGCGCCTTCGCCATGTCGGGGTCGCGGTGGTTCACCGCGGCGTCGAAGCCGAGGCTGCCGGTCAGCCAGTCGCACTTCTCCTGCGACCCGACGATGCCCACCACCCGGGCGCCGGCGACCTTCGCCAACTGCCCGACGATGGAACCGACGGCACCGGCGCCGGCGGAGACCACGACGGTCTCTCCCGGCCGCGGGCGGCCGATCTCGAAAAGACCGAACCATGCGGTCTTGCCGGTGATGCCCAGCAGGTTCAGCTGGTCGCCGGCCGCCTGCTCGGCGGGCAGTTTGCGCAGCTCCCGTCCCGGCACGGCGGCCAGGTCCTGCCAGCCCAGCAGGCCCTCCACCCGGTCGCCCGGCTGCAGGGATTGGTCGTTGCTGGCCACGACCGTGCCGATGCCGAAGCCGCGCATCACGCCTTCCAGTTCCACCGGCGGCAGATAGGTCGGGACCGGGCTCATCCAGGCCCGGTTGGCGGCGTCGATCGACAGCAGTTCATGCCGCACCAGCACCTCGCCGGGGCCCGCCTGCGGCACCGCCGCCTCCGCCCAGGCGAAGTCGTCGGGGCTGAGCTCCCCCTTCGGCCGGCGCATCAGGCGCCACTGCCGGTTCGTCTGAAGATCGGTCATTGCGGTCCTCCCCTGCCGATTCCTCTCCGCCATCGTCCTCCGTCCCGGCTGCCCCTCCCGATCGGCGGCTGGCGGGGAAAGCGTTGGACAGCCAGGAAGGCGTGACCATATAACCCGCGCATGCCGAGGCAAGGGCCGCGGCATTGTCACAGCGGATCGGACTGGTGGACGGCAGGATGCCGGCGTTCGTCAAGATGCATGGATTGGGCAACGACTTCGTCGTGCTGGACGCGCGCACGGGCGCGCTGCCGCTGGACGAGGCGATGGCCCGGCGCATCACCGACCGCAAGACCGGCATCGGCTGCGACCAGCTGATCGTCATCGAGCCGTCGGACCGCGCCGACGTCTTCATGCGGATCCGCAACGCCGATGGCGGCGAGGTGGAGGCCTGCGGCAATGCGGCCCGCTGCATCGCCGCCCTGGTGATGGCGGAAAAGGGCGCCGGCAGCGCCAGCGTCGATTCCCTTGGCGGGCTCCTGCAGGCCGAAGCGGTGGGCGACGGCGGGGTGCGCATCGACATGGGCGTGCCACGCCTGGACTGGCAGCAGATCCCGCTGGGCCGCGCGATGGACAGCCTGCATCTGGACTTCGCCCCGGCGCCCGGCCTGGCCGATCCGGTGGCGGTCAATGTCGGCAACCCGCACGTGATCTTTTTCGTCGACGATGCCGCCGCCGTGGACCTGGAGCGCTGGGGCCCGGCGATCGAGCATGACCCCCTGTTTCCCGCCCGGGTGAATGTCAACATCGCCCAGGTGCTGGACCGCGGCCGCATCCGCCTGCGGGTCTGGGAGCGCGGCGTCGGCATCACCCGCGCCTGCGGCACCGGCGCCTGCGCCACGGCGGTGGCGGCGATGCGCCGCGGCCTGACCGAACGCGCGGTCGAGGTCCGGCTGGACGGCGGCGCGCTGCAGATCGCCTGGCCGGAAGCAGGCCCGCAGCAGGGCCATGTCCTGATGACCGGCCCCGCGACCGAGAGCTTCCGCGGCACCTTCGCCGATGACCTGCTGGCCGGCGACGGGCTATCGCCGCAAGGCCGGGCGGGGGGCAGCCGCGCGGCATGAGCGAGAGCGACCGGACCGCCGACAGGCAGGCGCGCAAGGGTGGCGGGCCGGAGGTGGTGACCTTCGGCTGCCGGCTCAACGCCCTGGAATCCGACCTGATCCGCGAGCGGGCCGGCGCTGCCGGCCTGGCCGACCTGGTGGTGGTGAACACCTGCGCGGTGACGGCGGAAGCGGAACGCCAGGCCCGGCAGGCGATCCGCAGGCTGCGGCGGGAGCGGCCCGGGGCACGCATCGTCGTGACCGGCTGCGCCGCGCAGATCGCGCCCGAGGCCTATGCCGGCCTGCCGGAGGTCGACCATGTCCTGGGCAATACCGAGAAACTGGAGGCCGCCGCCTGGGCCCGCCTGGCCGGCGCGGGCGGCGGGCCGCGGATTGCCGTCGGCGACATCATGGCGGTGCGGGAGACGGCGGCGCATCTGGTGGATGGCGCGCAGTCGCGCAGCCGGGCCTTCCTGCAGATCCAGCAGGGCTGCGACCATCGCTGCACCTTCTGCGTCATCCCCTTCGGCCGCGGCAACAACCGCTCGGTGCCGCTGGGCGACCTGGTAACCGCCGCCCGGCAGCTGGTCGGCCAGGGCTATGGCGAGATCGTACTGACCGGGGTGGACATCACCGGCTATGGCGCCGACCTTCCCGGCCGGCCGCGACTGGGCCAGGCGGTGCGCCGACTGCTGAACCTGGTGCCGGAGCTGCGCCGGCTGCGACTGTCCTCCGTCGACCCGGCGGAGATCGATCCCGACCTGTGGCGGCTGATTGCGGAAGAGCCGCGGCTGATGCCGCACCTGCATCTGAGCCTGCAGGCCGGCGACGACATGATCCTGAAGCGGATGAAGCGCCGCCACAGCCGCGCGCAGGCGGTCGACGCCTGCCGCCGCGCCCGCGCCCTGCGGCCCGACATCGTGTTCGGCGCCGACCTGATCGCGGGCTTCCCGACAGAGAGCGAGGCGATGTTCGCCAATACCCTGGGCCTGGTCGAGGAGTGCGGCCTGACCTTCCTGCACGTCTTTCCCTACAGCGCCCGCGCCGGCACGCCGGCCGCGCGGATGCCGCAGCTGCCGAAGGAGGTGCGCAAGGACCGCGCCGCCCGCCTGCGCGCCGCCGGCGCCGCCGCCCAGGCGCGCTGGCTGGCCGGCCGCATCGGCAGCGCCACCGAGGTGCTGGTCGAGGAGCCGAAGCGCGGCCGCGACCGCTGGTTCGCCGCCGTGTCGCTGGACAGCGAAGCGGCGCCGGGCGCCTTCCTGCAGGCTCGGATCACCGGCGCCGACGGCCAGGGCCTGCTGGGCCGGGTGGCGGCATGATCCGCAACATCTTCAAGCGCCGGAAGGACGAGGACCGCAAGGCGGAGGAGCCGGCGGCCGCGGAGACCCCCGAGCCACCGGCCGCAGCGGACCCGGCACCGCCGGTCGCCAAGGTCCCGGAAACCGAGCCCCCCGAAGCCGAAACCCCGGAAATCCAGGCCCCGACAGCCGAGCCGCCAGCACCCGTCGAACCACCCCCGCCGGAGAAGAAGGGCTGGTTCAGCCGCCTGAAGGCCGGCCTGTCCCGGTCCGCCGGGCAGCTGGGCGGCAACATCACCGCCGTCTTCAAGAAGCGCCGCCTGGACGACGAGGCGCTGGAGGAGCTGGAGGAGCTGCTGATCCAGGCGGATCTGGGGGTCGCCGTCGCCGGCCGGGTCACCCAGCGCCTGGCGAAGGAGAAGTTCGACAAGGATGTCACCGATGCGGAGATCCGCGCCGCCCTGGCGGAGGAGGTGACGGAGATCCTGGGCCCGCTGGCGCGCCCGCTGGAGATCGGCGAGGCCCGGCCGCATGTGGTGCTGGTGGTCGGCGTCAACGGCACCGGCAAGACCACCACCATCGGCAAGCTGGCGGAGAAGTTCCGCCATGCCGGCCACAAGGTGGTGCTGGCCGCAGGCGACACCTTCCGCGCCGCCGCGATCGAGCAGCTGCAGATCTGGGGCGAACGCACCGGGGCGGCGGTGGTCTCCTCCAAGGTCGGCGCCGATGCCGCCGGCCTGGCCTTCGATGCCTTGCAGAAGGCAAAGGCCGAGGGCGCGGACGTGCTGCTGATCGACACCGCCGGGCGGCTGCAGAACAAGGCCGACCTGATGGCGGAGCTGCAGAAGATCAACCGGGTGCTGAAGAAGCTGGAGCCGGAGGCGCCGCACACCGTGCTGCTGACCCTGGACGCCACCACCGGGCAGAACGCGCTGCGCCAGGTCGAGGTGTTCCGCGAAATGGCGGACGTGTCCGGCCTGGTGATGACGAAGCTGGACGGCACCGCCCGCGGCGGCGTGCTGGTGGCGGTGGCGGAGAGGTTCGGCCTGCCGGTGCATTTCATCGGCGTGGGCGAGGGCGCGGACGACCTGCAGCCCTTCGCCGCGGAGGATTTCGCCCGCGCCCTGGTCGGCACGGAGGAAACGTGACGGAACCCGCCCCCGATACCGGCCCGCGGCAGCCGCAGAAGAAGCAGCTGCCGCCGCTGCTGAAGCTGGTGCTGGAGATCGGCCCGCTGGCGGTGTTCTTCCTGGCCAATGCCCAGGGCGGCATCTTTGTCGCCACCGCGGCCTTCATGGTGGCGATGAGCCTGTCGATCGCCATCACCTTCGCCATGGTGCGCCATGTGCCGGCCCTGCCGCTGGCCACCGGCGTCTTCGTGCTGGTGTTCGGCGGCCTGACCCTGTGGCTCAACGACGACACCTTCATCAAGCTGAAGCCGACCATCATGAACGCGCTGTTCGCGTCGATCCTGGCCGGCGGCATGCTGGCTGGCCGGCCCCTGCTGCGGTCGCTGCTGGACAGCATGATGCAGCTGGATACCGCGGGATGGCGGATCCTGACCTGGCGCTGGGCGGCCTTCTTCCTGTTCCTGGCCGTCGCCAACGAGGTCGTCTGGCGCAACTTCGACACCGATACCTGGGTCGATTTCAAGGTTTTCGGCATCATGCCGCTGACGATCATCTTCTCGCTGGTCCAGGTGCCGCTGATCCAGCGGCACAGCATCGCGCCGGCGGAAGGGTGAGCCGCCGCGGGGCAGTCCTCCATGGGCGGCGCCAACCCTCCGTTCCAGCCGTTAACCCTCCCTTCCCGCCGTTAACCCTCCCTTCATTGGGCGCTAACGCTTTTCGCGCTAGACTGACCTGCTGAACCCCTTTTCCGAGGATCCCGGACCATGAGCGGCTTTTTCGACGGCATGGGGACCCTGTCCAAGGCCGATATCGAACGGCTGATCGCCGACCCCTCCCCGGAGACCCGCGTCGATACCGCGGCGAAGGTCGCCCGCACCTTTGGCGAGCGCACCCTGACGGATGCCGAACGGGCCCTGGCCGAACAGGTCATCTCCCTGATGGCGCGCGACGCCGAGGTCCGCGTCCGCAGCGCCCTGTCGCAGAACCTGAAGGAAAACCCGGACGTACCCCACGACCTGGCCGTCCGCCTGGCGAAGGACGTGGCCGAGGTCGCAACCCCGATCCTGCAGTTCTCCGCCGCCCTGTCGGACGAGGACCTGCTGGCGATCGTGGAGAGCGCGGGCCAGGAACACCAGGCTGCGGTGGCGCAGCGCGCGCAGGTCTCCGAGGCGGTCTCCTCCGCCCTGGTGGAGAAGGGCGACGAGACGGTGGTCGGCACCCTGATGGGCAATGCCGGCGCGGCGATCCCGGAGCCCGCCATGGCCCGCGCCATCGACCGCTTCGGCGACAGCGAGACGGTCAGCACGGCGATGGTGCACCGGCCGAAGCTGCCGATCGCCATTTCCGAACGGCTGGTCGCCCTGGTGTCGGAGACCCTGCGCGAGCATCTGGTCACCCATCACGAACTGCCGCCGGACACCGCCGCCGACCTGTTGCTGCAGACCCGCGAGCGGGCGCTGATCGGCATGCTGGCGGAAGGCCAGTCGAGCCAGGACGTGCGCAGCCTGATCGCGGAGCTGCATGCCAATGGCCGGCTGACGCCGACCCTGATCCTGCGCGCGCTCTGCACCGGCGATGTGGACTTCTTCGAATGCGCGCTGGCACGCCTGGCCGGCGTTCCGGTGCAGAACGCCCACCAGCTGATCTCCGATGCCGGCGGGCGCGGGCTGGAGGCGCTCTACATCCGCGGCGGCCAGCCGAAGGAGATGCTGCCGATGGTGCGCGCCGCCGTCGATGTGGCGAACGAGCTGGAATATGACGGCCTGCCCGGCGACCGCCCGCGCTTCGTCGAGGTGGTGATCGAACGGGTCCTGACCCGCTTCGAGGACATGGCCGAGACCGACGATGTCGACTGGCTGATCACCCGCCTGTCCCGCGCCCAGGCCGCCCAGGACGGCGCCAGCCGGGCGTAGATTTCAGCCGGGCCCTGCGGGCTTCGCAGATTTCACCGCCCACACATCTCCCCGGCATATCGATACGTCCGTCCCATCCCTGCCGGCTGCCGTCGCCCTCGGGCCTGACCCGAGGGCCGCGACGGGACCGTGCCGCCGCGCAGCTTCGCCGTTCCGTCACGGTCCTTGGGTCGAGCCCAAGGACGACGGGTTCGTCTCTGGACCGACCCACCCTTACGGCGCCGGTTCCAGCAGCGGCTCGATGACCGCGAACATCCGGCCGAACCGGTCCAGCATGCCCAGCAGGTCAGCGAGCTTGCCGGCATCGCCCTCGAAGGCGACCAGGCCGCGTGCGACGGCATCCGGCATGGCGAGCTGCTGCGTCAGGATGTCGGCGAAGGTGCCGCGGTCCAGGGTGACTGTCGTGTCCGCCGCCGGGTCGTGCCGGCCCGCGATATAGGTCAGGGCACTGTTCTGCAGGGTCAGCACGTAGCGTTCGTCGATGTCCGGGAAGGTCCAGTTGATGACGATGCGCCTGCCTTCCGCCGCCGGGCCGTTCAGGCGGACGCCGAGCAGGTCGAAGGTCAGCGGCACGGTCAGCGCCCGGATCATGTCGCCGCCGGCCGCCGCAGGGGGCCGTTTGGTGGGGGAGCCGTTGCGCAGCTCGAACGCGCCCATCAGGTAGGCGTTCCGCCAGGTCGCCGATTCCGCCTGGTAGCCCAGCTGCTCGTAGGCGTCGGCGGCGAGCGCGCGGGCCTCGTGGTTGTCGGGCTCCGCATAGACCGCCTGGCTCATCACGTCCGCGACCCAGCGATAGTCGCCCTGGGCGAAATCCTCCCGCGCCTTCGCGATCGCCGCCGCCGTGCCGCCCATATAGGCGATGGTGCGCTTCGCGCGCGCCACCGGCGGATGCCGGTCCAGGTTGGCAGCGTTGGAATCGAACCAGCCGAAATAGCGCTGGTAGATCGACTTCACGTTGTGCCGGACGGTGCCGTAATAGCCGCGCAGGGCCCAGTCCTGCTCCAGCGCGGGCGGCAGGCGCAGCTGCTCGGCGATCTCCTCCGCCTTCAGGCCGTGGTTCATCAGGCGCAGGGTCTGGTCGTGCAGGTATTTGTAGCCGTCGCGCTGCCGCGCGATATAGGCGGTCAGCCGGGCCGTATCCCAGACCGGCCAGTGGTGCTGGGCCAGCACGACATCCGCCTTGTGGGCATAGCTCTCCAGCGCATCGTTCAGGTATTTCGACCAGGCCAGGGCGTCGCGCACCTGTGCGCCGCGCAGCGGGTAGATGTTGTGCAGGTTGTGGGTGGCGTTCTCCGCCAGGTTCAGCGCCCGCAGACCGGGGAAGAACATGTGCATCTCCGCCTTCGCCTCGGTGTCCGGCGTCAGCTGGAAGACGATCTCCACCCCGTCGATGACATGCACCTCGACCGGCTGGCGGATCACCAGGGTCGGCGGGATCAGGGTGACGGTGCCGCCGGAGACATACTTGCCCAGCCCGGTATCGACCTGGCCGCGCGGCCCCCGGAACAGCGGCCCGCCGAACTGGAAATGCGCCCGCCGCCGCATCGCCGTGCCGGCCAGGACGAACTCGCTGGTGGCCTCCTCCAGGAAATGGTCGGGTGCGATGACGACGGTGTTGCCTGACGCCACGTCGGCATCGCCGATCACGCCCCGCACGCCGCCGTAATGGTCGGCATGGCTGTGCGAATAGATCACCGCGACCACCGGCCGGCGGCCGCGATGGGCCTGGTAGAGCTCCAGCCCGGCCTTCGCCGTCTCGGTGGAGACCATCGGGTCGATGATGATGATGCCGCGCGCGCCTTCGACGATCGTCATGTTGGAGATGTCGAAGCCGCGGATCTGGTAGATCCGCTCGCAGACCTGGAACAGGCCGTTGTTCATGTTCAGCCGCGCCTGGCGCCACAGGCTGGGGTTGACCGTGGGCGGGGCCTCCTCGTCGGCCAGGAAGGCATAGTCGCGCAGGTCCCAGACCGCCCGCCCCTCTGCATTGCGGATCACGACCTCGGGCAGGGTGGCGATGAAGCCGCGTGCGGCGTCCGCGAAATCCTGCCGGTCGCCGAACGGCAGGGCCGTCCGCACCGCCGCGTTGTGGGCGCAGGTGGCGGGAGTCGCGTCCCGGGGCGCGCTTGCGGCAGGGGCAGAGGATTCGCTCATGGCTCGGTTCCCGATGGTCCGGTGATGCCTGTCCGGCGGCGCACGTGCCGCTACTGCCAGGCGAGGAGGGCGCGCTCGATGCGGTTCATGACGGTGGTGATGCCCAGGCCGATCAGCGCCAGCAGCACCAGGATCGCCATCACCCCGTCCATGTGGAAGGTCGACTGCAGATAAGAGAGCGTCTGGCCGAGCCCGTGCTCGGCCGCCAGGAGTTCGCCCGCGACCACGCCCAGCAGCGCATAGATCATCCCCAGGCGCAGCCCGGAGAAGATCACCGGCACGGCGGATGGCAGGGTGACCTTGAGGAAGAGCTGCGGCGGCGAGGCGCCGAGCGCCCGCGACAGGACCAGATGGTCCGCGTTCACACTGCGGATGCCGGCCACGGTCGAGGAGAGCACGATGAAGAAGGTGAGGCTGAAGCCCAGCGCGACCTTCGAACCGATGCCCAGGCCGAACCAGAGCAGGAAGAGCGGCGCCAGGGCGATCCGCGGCATGGCGTTGAGGAAGGTCACGTAGGGCTCGCTTGCCCGCTGGACACCCGGAAAGGCCGAGAACAGAAGGCCGAGGCTGATCGCCGCGGTGCTGCCCAGGCCGAAGGACAGGGCAGCCCCCGCCAAAGTGTAGCCCAGCTCCGTCCAGAGGGTTCCTTCCGTCACGAAGCCGGTCCAGAGATAGGCGGCAATGCCCGACGGACGGCCGAAGAAGGTCCGATCCAGCAGGCCCCGGTCCGACGCCACCTGCCAGACCGCCAGGAACAGGGCGATGGCCGCGGCATGACCGAGGGGGCGGGTGAGCCTGCTATGCCTCATGGCTGTCCACCCCCTTCTCCCATCCCCTTTTCGAGGAGCCCCCAGAGCCGCGCATAGAGGGCATGGAACCGGGGATCGGCCTGCAACGCGCGGATGTTCCTGGGCCGCGGCAGGTCGATCGCGACGTCGGCGACGATCCTGCCCGGCCTTGCGCTCATCACGATCACCCGGTCCGACAGGGCGATCGATTCCGCGAGGTCATGGGTGACGAAAACCACGGTCCTGCCGCTGGCCGACCAGAGGTCCAGCAGCACCTCCTCCAGCTGCAGCTTGGTCTGCGCATCCAGCGCGCCGAACGGCTCGTCCATCAGGAAGACGGGGCTGTCCAGGGCGAAGGTCCGCGCCAGGGCGCAGCGCTGCCGCATGCCGTGCGACAGCGCCTTGGGATATTGATGGGCGAAATCGCCGAGGCCGACGCGGTTAAGCAGTTCCAGCGCCCGCGCCTCCCGCTCCGCCCTGGGCACACCGCGGATCTCCATGCCGTAGGCGGCATTGCCGAGCGCGGTGCGCCAGGGCAGCAGGCTGTCCCGCGCCAGCATGTAGGCGATCTCCGCATTGCCGGCGAAGGGCGGCCTGTCGCGGATCAGGCACTCGCCCTCCGGGGCCACGTCCAGCAGCCCCGTGAGGAGATTGAGGATGGTGGTCTTGCCGCAGCCGCTGGGCCCGACCAGGGAGACGAACGCGCCGGGTGGCACGGAAAGGCTGACACGGTCCACCGCCAGCACGGGACTGTCCGTCTCCGCACCGAACCGGACCGTCAGGTCGTGCAGCTCGATGGCCGCGCCGCTGCCGTCCGGGCGATGCGAAAGGCCGTCCGGCGGGGGCCGCCCCTGTCCCGCTGCGTCCATTGCCAGCCCCCCGGGCCGCCCGCCCGGACCGCGCACCGGCGCCCGCGTCAGGGCGCCTCGGGATGGACGAGGGTCGCGGTGTCGAACGGCGCCTCGATCAACTTCGTCGCCAGCATGTTGGCGGCGATCTGCCTCAGGGCGTCGCGGCTGATCGGTGCCGCATAGCTGGGAATGGCGCGCCTCAGGGTTTCACGGATCACCGCCTCGCCATCCGGGATGTCGGCCTTGAAATAGGCCTTCGTGATCTCCACGACCCTCTCGAAATTCGCCGGATCCTGGATGAACGCCTGGGCGTCCTCCGCCGCGGCGATCATGGCGGCGACCACCTGCGGCTTCTCGTCGATCATCGCCTGGCGCACCACCAGGAGGCCGGAGGCGCCGTTGGTGCCGGCGATGGCCGCGGGCTTCGTTGCCGTGCTGCCCAGATAGACGGTCCTGCAGGTCTTGAGCACGTCGCACATCGGTGCGGAGGTGCCGAAGGTCATCGAGGCGTCGATCTGGCCCGACATCAGGGCGCCATAGGAGGTGTTCGGGCCGCCGACGGCCACGAAGGTGAAGTCGCGCGGCGACATGCCGGCATCGCGGGCCAGCAGGGCGAACTGCAGTTCGGCGCCCGAGCCGCGGGCCGGCACGCCGATCTTCTTGCCCTTGAGGTCGGCCATGAAGTCCGGATAGCCCTTGTCCGCGTTGGGCATGGCCAGGTCGTTGCGGGCGACGATCTGGAACACGTTGTTGCGCACGCCGCTGATGATGCCCCGGATCTTCGCGCCCTTCAGTACCGCCATCACCGCGACCTCGGTGGGGGCGAGGGCTGCGTCGATGCTGCCGGCCAGAAGCGCCTGGACGCCCAGCGGCCCGGACTGGACCATCTGCAGGTCGCAGTCGATGCCATGCTTCTCGCAATAGCCTTCGGCGATGGCGACCCGGTACAGCAGGTTGCCGGTGCCGGGATAGTCCTGGATGGTGACGGTTTCGCTCCCGTCCGCAGCGCCGGCGGGCCCCGCCGCGAGGCCGGCCAGGATGAGGGTCGCCAGACTGAAGGCCGCCAGACTGAAGGCTGCCCGGGTGAAGGCCGCCCGGGCCGGCGTGAGCAGACGCTTCATGATCGTTTCCTCTGGGCTTCGCCTGCGGGGCCCGGTTCATGGTCACCGGCCGCAGCAGGAGATGGACGTTTCCGATGTTCTCCGATAATTAGAAGCATAATTCTAATTCTAGTCAACGGCCGCGGCGCCGCGCGGCGGGTGGCCATGGGTGTGGAATGAACGAGGACCTGATTGCCGGCCTGCAGATCGAGGGCATGCATCCCGCCCGGCAGCGCCGCACGCGGCAGCTGGTGCTGCGGATGATGCAGACCGCGCTGGAGCTGCTCGCCGACCGGGACTTCGACGGCCTGTCCGTCGAGGATCTGTCGAAGGGCGCCGGCGCGACGACGGGGTCCTTCTATGCCCGCTTCGAGAGCAAGGCGGCCTTCATCCACGCACTGCAGCGGGTGGTCGTGGCGGAAGGCATCCAGCGGCTGGAAGCTGTATATGGCTCCGGCATCGTCCCGGACGACGACCTGGAGCGGATGCTGACCTGGATCGCCACCGGCGGCGCGACCTGGTACCGCAACCATGAGGGCCTGGTGCGGGCGTCACTGCGCCGGGCGTCGCACGAACCTCATGTCTGGCAACCGATGTTCGAACTGGGGCAGGCGCATATCCGGCTGGCCATGCCGCGGATCCTGGCGCTGGCCGGTGCCGGCAGGCCGGCCGACGACATCGGCTCCGGAGAGGCCGTTCCGGAGATCCGGGTCCGGGTCGCGTTCGCCTTCCAGATCCTGCACAGCACCCTGAACAACATCGTCCTGATCGACCCGGGCCCCTACAGGCTGCACGACGCGGAGCTGCCGCGCATGCTGACGACGGCCATGATGCGTCTGATCGCGGGGCCCTGACCGCCGGCGACGGCGCGCTCCCTACCGGTCGTTGGACGCCTGCGCCTGCACGTGGAACCAGTGGTCGATCATGTCGCCGTCGGGCTTCTCCGCCACCACCGCGTCGCAGATCTCCGCCACCTTCGACGACAGGGTGACCGGCGTCCCGTTCCGCCGCGCCTGCGCCAGGTACAGGTTCACGTCCTTCGCCAGCAGGGCGGCACGGAAGCCGGTATGGTTGGTGCCGGAGACGATGCAGCGCGGGAACTTGTCCGCGGTGGCGGTATTCATGCCGGTGGAGACGTTGACCACGTCCAGGATGGTCTGCATCTGCAGCCCCTGGCGCAGGCCGAAGGTCACCGCCTCGCTCGCCGCGGCCATGTTGCAGGCGGAGAGGTAGTTGTTCAGCAGCTTCATGGCGCTGCCCTGCCCCGCCTTCTCGCCGACATGGAAGACATTGCCGCCCATCGCATCCAGCGCGGCGCGGTGGCGGTCCAGCACCGCCGCCGGGCCGCCGAAGATCATCGTGATGGTGCCGGCGATCGCCTTCGCCCGGCCGCCGGAGACCGGGCAGTCGGCGAAGGCGATGCCCGAAGCCGCGGCCGTCTCCGCCATCGCGATGGCGTCGTCGACGCCGACGGTGGAGAGGTCGATGACCGTGGTCGTGCGCCGGTCCGGGGCGGCGACGATCTCCGCCAGAACTGCCGCCGAGATCCGCCCGTCGGGCACGCTGAGGAAGATCGTCTCCGCCTGCGCCGCCATCGCGGCGATCCCGTCGGCAGCCCGGGCGCCCTCCGGCGCCCGTTCCGCAGTGCCTGCCTTGTCGTAGACCCAGACCACCGCCCCGGCCGCCGTCATCGCCTTCGTCAGGTTGGCCGCCATCGGCCCGCCCATGTCGCCCAGGCCGATGAAGCCGTAGGCGGCCACCGGCCCCTCGCCTGTTCCCGCCATCGGCTCAGCCCATGTCCACGGGCTTGTCGTGCGGGATCTTGTCGGGGTCGATGCCCTCCGCCTTCAGCACCTCGCGGGCGTTGCGGAACGCCTCCACCGCCGCGGGAATGCCGCAATAGATGCCGACCTGCAGCAGGGTCTGCTGCAGTTCCGTCAGGGTGACGCCGTTGCGCAGGGCGCCGCGGAAATGGGTCTTGAACTCCTCCGTCCGGTTCAGGGCGGAGAGCATGCAGAGATTGTTCAGGCTGCGCTGCTTGCGGCTCAGGCCCTCGTCGCCCCAGACCGCGCCCCAGCAATATTCGTTCAGGATGTCCTGCAGCGGCTGGCTGAAGCTGTCCGCATTGCCCATCGCGCGATCGACATAGCTGTCGCCAAGCACCGCGCGGCGCACCGACAGGCCCTTGTCGTGCAGTTCCTTGTCCATTCGTCTCTCCCCTTCCTTGCAGGTTCAGCCGGAACCCTTGCCCCGGGCGGCACGGCCCGCGGCGGGCGCGCCGATGGTGATCTCTCCTGCCGGCGCGCCGGCGGTCGGCGAAGGCGCCGCACCTTCGTGGCTGACCATGTGGCCGGGCTTCAGCGGCAGCTGGTCGACGATCGGCGCCTGCCGCTGCTTGCCGAGCTGCGCCTCGCGGAAGGCGATGTACAGGGTGGCCGCCACCACCACGGCCGCGCCGGCGATGGTCCACCAGCCCGGCACCTCGCCGAACAGAAAGAATCCGAAGGCCGCGGCGTAGAGCAGGCGGACATAGTCGAACGGCGCGATCACCGTCGCCTCCGCCACCCGGTAGCCGCGGATGATGCAGCTCTGGGCGCTGGCGCCGGTGATGCCGATGGCGACCAGCAGGCCCAGTTCCTCCCAGGTCGGATGGACCCAGACATAGAGCGCCGGCGCCAGGGTCAGCAGGGTGGAAATGACGCCGAACCAGAACAGCACGGTCAGCGGGGATTCGGTGCGCATCAGCCGCTTCACCTGCACCACCACGATGGCGACCATCGCGGCGCCGCCCAGCGCCACCAGGGCGGCCCATTCCAGTTCCCCCCGGAAGCCCTGCCCCTGCAGCATCAGCAGGATGCCGCCGAAGCCGATCGCGGTGGCGGTGGCCCGGCGCAGCCGCACGGGCTCGCCCAGGAACAGGGCCGCCAGCAGCACCAGGAACAGCGGCTTCGTGAAGGTATAGGCGGTGGCGTCGGCAAGCGGCAGCTCGCTGATCGCGTAGAACATCGAGCACATCGCGATCGCGCCGCACAGCCCGCGCATGAAATGGCCGCCGAGCCGCCGGGTGCGGATTACCCGCAGGCCGCCCGACAGGAAGACGAAGGGCAGGATCGCCAGCAGGCCAAAGCCGGTCCGGAAGAACGCCATCTGGAAGGAGTCGATCTCCGAACCGACGAACTTGATCAGCGCCGCCATGCAGGAGAACAGCACCCCCGAGAGCAGCATCCAGACGATGCCGCGGGTGTTCGCCGACAGGCGCAGCCAGGCCTGGATCGACGGCTGGGCGGCATCGCTGGCGGAACGGCTGAGGCGGGTGAGGGATATGTCGGCCATGACCGGAAGGGGCTTGCGCGGGCGATTCCCGCGCCGCGACAATAGCCGAGGGGGACCGCGGCCGGCCAGACGGGCAGGCCTGCGCATTCGTCCCTGCTGCAATGCATCGGCGGCAGAAGACCCTGTCAGCGGCGCCCCGGCGGCTCGCGCAGATGCAGGATCGGATAGGGGCGCCCGTCGCCGTCGCGCGGGCTGCGGCCCACCTGAAGGAAGCCCAGGTGCAGGTAGAAGCCCAGTGCGGCCCGGTTCTGTTCGTTGACATCGACCGTCACCGGCGCGCCGCGCTGGCGCGCCATGTCCACGAAGCGCCGGCCCAGGCCCCCGCCGGACGAAGCCGGGTCGATGAACAGCGCGTCGATATGCAGCCCGGTCATGCCCATGAAGCCCAGCGGACGCTCGCCCTCAGGGGTCGTGGCGACCGCGACCGTCAGGTCCGCTCGCCCGAGATAGTCCCGGCGCAGCATGGCGGAGATCTCGGCATGGTCGTCGGGCGCCAGGAAGTCGTGGGTGGCCCGGACCGCACGGTCCCAGATCCCATGCAGGGCATCGCGATCGCCGGCCTGCGAGGGGCGGAACAGCACCCGGCCGCCGGGCATCCGCGTGTCAGGCATCGCCGCCGCCCGCTCCGCCGTCCGATGATCCGCCGTCCGATGATCCGCCGGGCAGCGCCTGCAGCAGGCGTGCGCAGCCATCTGCGACCGGTCCGAGTGAGGTATGGGCGGCACGCCAGTCCGGCATCGCGGCGGCAAGTCGCCGCGCCCCCGCCTCGGTCAGCCAGACGGCACGGCGCCGCCGGTCCCTTTCGGCCGTCACCACCTCGACCAGTCCGGCCCGCGCCAGGCCGTCGACATTGCGCGACAGGGTCGACTGGTCCAGCCCGGCCCTGGCCGCCAGGCCGCCGACCGTGTCGTCGGGTGCGGAGGCGATGAGACACATCAGGGTGAACTGCGCGCTGGTCAGGCCATGGGCGGACAGACAGGCGTCCAGATGGGCTGCCAGCCTTCGGGCGGCCACCCGCATCTGCCAACCGGCATCCTCTGCGATCACCCTGCGGGCATCGTCGTAGAGGGTGACCGCGCCCTGCCGCGCTTGCAAATCGATCGCCATAATCATATGTAATTACATTGAATGTATATACATGAAAAGTCCCATGATCGCCACTTATCGGATCAAACGCGTTTACGAAACCGCTACCGCCGGGGACGGCAGCCGGGTCCTGGTCGATCGGCTCTGGCCACGCGGCATCTCGAGGGAAAAGGCGGGCATCGACATCTGGCTCAAGGCGCTGGCACCCAGCGACACGCTGCGGCGCGCCTTTCACGGCAATCCCGACGGCTGGGAGAGTTTCCGTGCCGCCTATGCCGCCGAACTCGCCGCGCCGGAAGCTGCCGAGGCGGTCGCCGAGTTGCGCCGGCTGGCTGCCGCCGGCCCGGTCACCCTGCTCTATGCCGCCAGGGACGAACGGCACAACAACGCCGAGGCGCTGCGTCTCTGGCTGGCCGCACAGGGGTCGCCATCTCGGGGGTGACCGCCGCCGGCCGGATGCCTTACCTGCCGTTGACCGAGTCGGCGGGGAACATCCGGTCGATCAGAGCCCGGTCCTCCTGCCCCAGCATGGCCTCCAGGGCGGAGACATAGCCGGCGCCCAGATCCGCGCCGACGGCCGACATCGCGTCCTCGAGCACCTGCGCCTGGTGATCGACGACCGCCGTTTCCAACGCGGTGCCGCACGCCGTCAGGTAGAGGTGGCGCTGCCGCCGGTCCTCGCGCCCGGCGCGCTGCTCCACCATTTCCAGCGCGATCAGCTGGCTCAGCGCGCGCGAGACCGCCTGCTGGGTCAGGCCGAGGATCTCGATCAGCGACCCCACCGTGATTCCCGGCAGCCGGCCGATGAAGAACAGGGCACGAAAGTGCGTGCGGTTCAGCCCCTGTTCCGCCAGCAGGTTGTCCGCCGCCGCCGTGGCCCGGCGATGCGCGAAGAACCACAGCGCCATGGTGCGGCGCCGGACATCGGGGCCCGTCCCGCCGGCCTTGCCTGCCGCATCTGCCTTACCGGGGCTGCCGCCGTCGGCCATCGCACCCATCACCCTCTCTGTCCCTTCCGAACCAGCCTGCCGTCCCGCAGGTCCGCCATCCTAGCGCCTGGACCCCTCCCCGCCTATCTACCTCCGAAATCATTTTATAACCATTGACTTGTTATATACGCATTTATTGTTATAAATGAACCGCCGGCGACGACCGGCGAACCACCAGAGGGAGGAACGTCATGCACGGACGGGTGAAGTGCGTAACCCCGGCATTCCGTCGAACCGCCAGGGTGCTGGCGGCAGGTCTGCTGGGAACCGCGGGGCTGCTGGCCGCGACCCTGTCCCCTGCCGCGGCGGAGGACAGTTTCCGGATCGGCGGCATCGTGGCGCTGAGCGGCCCCTATGCGATCTATGGCGAGGGCATGCGCCGCGGCGTGGAGATGGCCGTGGCGGAGAAGGGCACCCTGCTCGGCATGCCGATCGAGGTGGAATGGGAGGACAGCCAGACCAAGCCGGAGACAGCGGTGCAGCAGGCGACCAAGATGATCGCCCAAGGCGCCGACCTGCTGTTCGGCGCCACCGCATCCGGCGCCACCGTGGCGGTGATGGAACTGGCGAAGCGCCGCAAGGTGCCGCTGCTGGTCACCGGCTCCGCCGACGACCGGATCACCGGCGCGGACCGCAACCGCTATACCTTCCGCACCTCCAACCAGGTCGCGACCGAGATCGGCATGATCTCCCGCTACGTGGCGGAGAACGGCATCGGGAATGTCTATGGCGTCGTCGCCGATGTCAGCGTGTTCCGCGACGCCTGGACGGCACTGCGCAAGGAGTTCGAGGCGGCAGGCGTCGCCGTGTCGGGCGAGGATTTCACCACCTGGGGATCGAAGGACTTCTCGATCATCATCGACAAGGCGCAGAAGTCCGGCGCCGACATGGTCGCATTGCTGCTGGGCGGTGGCGACGCCATCACCTTCGTCAAGCAGGCGGAGGCCGTGAAGCTGGCCGAGGCGATGCAGATCGTCGGCCCGGTGATCATGGACGAGACCCTGGCCAAGGCCGCCGGCGATGCCTCCTACGGCGTGGTCTCCGCGGTGCGCTACCATTTCAGCCTCGACAATCCGGCCAACAGGGCCTTCGTCGCGGCGTTCCGCGAGAAGTATGGCGAGTGGCCAGGCTTCACCGCGGGCGAGGCCTATGACGGCATGCGCTGGCTGCTCGCCGCGATCGAGGAGGCCGGCTCCACCGACCCGGAGGTCTGGATCCCGGTCTTCGAAAACAGCGTCTGGGAGGAGTCCGTCGAGGGCCGCAAGGCGATGCGGGCCTGCGACCACCAGGCCGCGCAGGTGAACCATCTGGCCCGGGTGGTGAAGGGCGAGGCGCCCTATCCGCCGCACCGGATGGAGGTGATCGCCAGCTGGCCGGACAGCGCGCTCGGCCTGCCGGCCTGCGACTGACCCTCGCCACTGCACTCCAGCCACTGCACTCCAGGTTCCCGCCATGCCCGTCATCGACCTGTTCGACCGCGGCGCCGCACGCGCGCCCGACCGCGCAGCCTTCATCCTCGGCGAGGAGCGGCGCAGCTATGCGCAGATGCGCGAGCTGTCGCACCGCATCGCCGCGGCGATGGCCGGGCGGGCCGGGAACCTGGAGAACCGGGGCTTCGCGGTCCTGAGCCCCAACGACCCGGATGCCTATGGCTGCATCCTCGGCGGCCTGCGGGCCGGTGCCTTCTGGGTGCCGGTGAATGCCCGCAACACCGTCGACCACAATGCGGAATATCTCGGCCGGATACAGCCGGACTGGATGTTCTTCCACCGCAGCCTGCAGGCGGACGCGACGGCGCTGCGGGCGCGGCTGCCGGCGGTCCGCCATTGGATCTGCATCGACGGCGACAGCGAGCTGGGCCCGTCCCTGGATGCGTTCTGCGCGGAAGGCGCCGGCCTGGCCGCGCCCGACCTGCAGCCGAGCGACAGCCGCATCGCCACCGTCTTTGCCACCGGCGGCACCACCGGCCGGTCCAAGGGCGCCGTCTGGACCGACCGCACCTGGGAGGTGATGGCGGCGAACTGGTGGTCGGCGATGACCTGCCCGACCCCGCCGGTCCACCTGATGGTCGCGCCGATGACCCACGGCGCCGGGGTACTGACCCTGCTTCAGATGGCGCAGTCGGCCACGACCATCGTGATGCGCCGGGCCGACCCGGCAGAGATCCTGCGCCTGATCGAGGCACACCGGGTGACGGACATCTTCCTGCCGCCGACCATCATCTACATGATGCTGGCCGACCCGGCCCTGCGCCGGCACGACTATGCCTCGCTGCGCCACATCGCCTACGGCGCGGCGCCGATGTCGGTGGAAAAGCTGAAGCAGGCGATCGACGCCTTCGGCTCCTGCATGACCCAGATCTACGGCCAGTCGGAGGCGCCGATGATCTGCACCTGCCTGCCGCCGTCGGAACATCCCGTCGACGACCCTGACAATGCCCGCCGCTTCCAGAGCGCCGGCCGCGCCACCCTGCTGACCAAGGTCGCGATCATGGACGATGACGGCCGCCTGCTGGACCCGGAGGTGCCAGGCGAGATCGTGATCCGCGGCCCGCTCGTGATGCAGGGCTATTTCGGCGATCCCGCGGGCACGGCGGAGGCCTCCGCCCATGGCTGGCATCATACCGGCGATATCGGCTTCATGGACGCAGAGGGCTATCTGTATGTCGTCGACCGCAAGAAGGACATGATCATTTCCGGCGGCTTCAACATCTATCCGTCGGAGATCGAGCAGGTGATCTCCGCCTTCCCCGAGGTCCGCGACTGCGCGGTGATCGGCGTGCCCGACCCGAAATGGGGGGAGGCGGTGAAGGCCGTGGTGGAGCTGCGGCCCGGCGCCGTGCTGGAGGCGCAGGCGGTGATCGCCGGCTGCAACAGCGCGCTGGGCGGGGTGAAGACGCCGAAATCCGTGGAGTTCTGGGAGGAACTGCCGCGCAGCCCCAACGGCAAGGTGTTGAAGCGGACGATCCGCGACCGGTTCTGGGCCGGCCGCGATCGCACGATCTGACGGGGGCAGCGGTGGATCCGGTCTTCATCATCGGCACCTCCTGCACCGCCTTCGGCAAGCTGTCGGACCGGACGTTCAAGGACCTGGCGCGGGAGGCGGTTCGCGAGGTCCTGGCCGATGCCGGCCTGACCGCAGGCGACGCGGATGCCGCGTCGGTGCCGCGGCCCGGCACCGCCTGGTTCGCCAACTGCATGGGCAGCCTGTGGGGACAGTGCATGACCCTGGGCCAGGTGGCCCTGCAGCCGCTGATCCGCGACGGGCTGCTGCCCCTGCACATGCCGGTCACCAACGTGGAAAGCGCCTGTGCCAGCGGCTCCAAGGCGCTGCTGGGCGCGGTCCGCGACGTCGCCACCGGCATGGCGGAGGTCTCGCTCGCGGTGGGCGTGGAAAAGCTGGTGCGGCCCGACGGCAACGGCGCCGCGATCGCCGCGATGGCGGAGGCCTATGACAGCTTCGACCCGGAGGAATGGCGGGCGGAGCATCGCCGCCGCGCCGCCGCGGCCGGCCTGGACTATGTCCCCACCGCAGGTCACGCGGTCACCATGGACACCTACGCGGTGATGGCGGCGGAGCATATGGCCCGCTTCGGCACCACGCCGGCGCAGATCGCCGCCGGCGCGGCAAAGAACCACAATCATGGTGCCGCCAATCCGAAGGCGCAGTACCGCTTCACCATGACCGCGGCCGATGTCATCGCCGACCGCATGGTGATGCCGCCGCTGACCCGCGCGATGTGCGCCCCGATCGGCGACGGCGCGGCCGCGGCCCTGGTCTGCGCGGCGGCCGCCCTCGACCGGCTGCCGCCTGAGGTGCGCGCCCGCGCCGTACGCCTGCGCGGGGCCGGGGAGGCGTCCGGCCGCTACCGCACGGCGGACGAAGAGGCGGTGACCGCGGTCGCCGCGCGACGCGCCTATGCCATGGCCGGCATCGCGCCGGCGGATGTGGAGATCGTGGAACTGCACGATGCCGCGTCGGTGGCGGAAATCATCGAGCTGGAAAATCTCGGCCTGTTCGCGGCGGGCGAGGCCGCGGCGGCAGTCGCGGACGGCGCGACCTCCCTGGGCGGCACCCTGCCGGTGAACCTGTCCGGCGGGCTGGTGTCGAAGGGCCATCCGGTCGGCGCGACCGGGCTGTCGATGCTCTACGAGACCTGCCTGCAGCTGCGCGGCGAGGCCGGTGCGCGGCAGGCCGGCCAGCCCGCGATCGGCCTGATCGAGAATGGCGGCGGCATCACCGGCATGGAGGCGGCGGCCTGCATGGTCACGGTGCTGGAAGCACCGGCAGGCCGGTAACGGGGGCCCGATGATTTCCACCATCGTGATCGGCCTGAGCATCGCCATGCTGCTGTTCCTGCTGGCATCGGGCCTGACCCTGATCTTCGGCCTGCTGGGAGTGATCAACTTCGCCCATGGCGCGCTCTACATGATGGGCGCCTTCGTCGGCTGGCAGCTCGTCGCCTGGACCGGCAGCTTCTGGCTCGCCCTGGCCGCAGCCCCCCTGGCGGTGGCCGTGATCGGCCTGGCGATGGAGCTGCTGCTGCGACCGCTCTATGCCCGCGACCATGTCTTCCAGCTGCTGCTGACCTTCGGCGCGATCCTGGTGCTGGAGGAGACGGTGCGCCTGGTCTGGGGCCTGGACTACAAGAGCGTCGCCGCCCCGCCCTTCCTGGCCGGTGCGGTGACCGTCGGCGGCAGCGAGGTGGCCAGCTACCGGCTGTTCGTCATCGCGCTGGGCCTGGCGGTGGCCGGCGCGCTGTTCCTGACCATCGAGCGCACCACCCTGGGCATGGTCCTGCGCGCCGCCGATTCCAACCCGGCCATGGTGCGCTGCCTGGGCATCCGGGTGAGCCGGCTGCGCACCCTGGTCTTCGCGCTGGGCACCGCGCTGGCGGCGCTGGGCGGGGCCGTCGCCGCGCCGCTCCTGCCGGTGCAGGTGGGGATGGGCTTCACCATCATCATCGACTGCTTCATGGTCGTGATCATCGGTGGCCTGGGGAACATCCGCGGCGCGGTGGCGGCCGCCCTGCTGCTGGGCATGGTCCAGGCCTTCGGCCAGCGCTATCTGCCGGACTGGATCGCCGTGATGACCTACGGCGTCCTGATCCTGGTGCTGTTCCTGCGCCCGCAGGGCCTGTTCAACCTGAACCGGGAGCGCACGGCATGACACCGGCCGGCCGCCAGCTCTGGCTGATCGGCGGGGCGGGGATCGCCCTGGTCGCGCTGGCCCTGGGCGTCCACGACGAAAGCCTGCTGTATTTCGCCAGCCTGGTCCTGATCTGGGCGATCTTCGCCATCGGCTTCGACCTGGCCTTCGGGCTGACCGGGCTGCTGTCGTTCGGCCATGCCGCCTTCTTCGGCATCGGTGCCTATGCGCAGGCCCTGCTGACCCTGGACCTGGACTGGGGCTTCGTGCCCGCCTTCGCCGCCGCGCTCGCCGCTGGCGCGGCGCTCGCCGCGCTGTTCGGCGCCTTCGCGACCCGGATGTCCGGGGTCTACCTGGCGCTGACCACCCTGGCGCTGGCGCAGCTGGTGAACATCCTGGTGGAGGTGAAGCTGCGCAGCCTGACCGGCGGCAGCGACGGCCTGATCGGCGTGCCGCGGCCGGAGGCGTTCGGCCTCGACTTCTACGACAGCGGCATCTACCTGGCCTTCCTGGCCGTGCTGTTCACCGTCGCGCTCGGCACCGCCGCCATGCTGCGGCGCTCGCCCTTCGGCCAGGTCCTGCAGGCGATCCGCCAGAACGAGGTGCGCGCCGACCAGCTGGGCTTCCAGGTGCGCAGCAGCAAGATCGCGGTGTTCGCGATCTCCGGCGCCTTCGCCGCAGCATCCGGGGCGCTGATGGGCGGGCTGACCAGCTTCGTCGGTCCGGACATGACCGGCTGGAAGGTCTCCGGCGATGTGCTGATCATGACCATCCTGGGCGGCCGCGGCACCCTGCTGGGCCCCGTCCTGGGGGTGCTGGCCTTCGAACTGCTGCGCGATGTCGCCAGTGCCTGGACCGACCATTGGTACGGCATCCTCGGCATCGTCTTCATCGCCTTCACCCTGTTCCTGCCGGAAGGGATCATGGGCGCGCTGCGGCAGCTCCCGCGGCTGCGGCGGAAGCCGGCCGCCCCGGCCCGGGGCGGGGCGGCATGACCGCCGCGACCGGCCCGGCGCCGCCGCTGGACTGCACCGGCGTCACCGTCCGCTTCGGCGGCTTCACCGCGCTCGAGGATGTCACCCTCGCTTTTCCGGACGGCCGCAGCACCGCCCTGATCGGCCCCAACGGCGCCGGCAAGACCACCCTGCTGAACGTGCTGTCCGGCCGCCAGGCGCCGACCGCCGGCCAGGTCCGCATGGCCGGCCGCGACGTGACGCGGCTGGCCGCGGCGGCACGGGCGCGGCTGGGCCTCGCCCGGTCCTTCCAGATCATCAGCATCTTTCCCGATTTCACCGTCTTCGAGAACCTGCGCCTGGCCGCCCAGCGCCACGCCTTCCGCCGCATGCCCGCCTGGCGCGACGCCGCCGCCTATGCCGCCCCGCGCGGCATGGCGGAGGAGGTGCTGTCCCGCATCGGCCTGGCGGCACGGCGCGACGACCGCGCCGGCACCCTGTCGCACGGCGAGCAGCGGGCGATCGAGATCGGCCTGGCGCTGATCGGCGACCCGCCGGTCCTGCTGCTGGACGAGCCGCTGGCCGGCGTCGGCACCCAGGAACTGCCGCGCTTCCTGGACCTGCTGCGACAGGTCACCGCCGGCCGGACCGTGGTGCTGATCGAGCACAACATGGAGGCGGTGATGGACCTGGCCGACCGGATCGCGGTTCTGGTCGGCGGCCGCCTGCTGGCGGTGGGCGCCCCGGCGGAGATCCGCGACGATGCGCGGGTCCGCGAGGCCTATCTGGGAAGCGAGCCATGACCGCCGACCTGCTGCGGCTGGACGCTGCGGAGGTCTTCTACGGCCAGTCGCAGGCGCTGCACGGGGTCAGCCTGACGCTCGGCCGCAACGAGGTCGTGGCCCTGATGGGCCGCAACGGTGCGGGCAAGACCACCACGATCCGCACCCTCTGCGGCCTGCTGCCCTGCGCCTCCGGACGGCTGCTGCTGGACGGTACTGATATGACTGCCGCCGGGCCGGAGGCCCTGAACCGTGCCGGCATCGCCCTGGTGCCCGACAACCGCCAGGTCTTTCCCACCCTGACCGTGGAGGAGAACCTGCGCATGGCGCAGGTGGTGCGGCGCGGCGGGGAATGGACCCTGGACCGGGTCTACGAGCTGTTTCCGCGCCTGGCGGAGCGGCGGGCCGCGCGCGGGCGGGCGCTGTCCGGCGGCGAGCAGCAGATGGTCGCGATCGGCAGGGCGGTCCTCTGCAATCCGCGGGTCCTGCTGCTGGACGAACCGACGGAGGGGCTGGCACCCCTGGTGGTGCGCGACATGTCGGCCGCCATCGCCAGCATCGCCGCCACCGGCGTCGCGGTGCTGCTGGTGGAGCAGAACATGCGGGTGCCGCGCTCCCTGGCGCAGCGCTTCCTAGTGATGGACAGCGGCGCGATCTGCTGGACGGGCGATGCGGCGGCACTGGACGCCGAGGCGGCGCATGTGGAGCGGCTGCTGGCCGTCTAGGGAGCGGCGAAACCGACACTGCGCCCATCTGTCCCCGTGACGGAATGCGTGCATTCTGGCATCAAGCTGCAATGCGGTTCATGCGGGACATCCTCCGGGACCGGCTGTGCGGTGGCGCGCTCGCCCTGCTGATTGCCTGGTTCCTGGTGTTGCAGACCCTGATCGGCGGGATCGGGGCGGGCATCGCCCATGCCGGCGCCACCGGCGGCGGGCTCGCCGCGATCTGCACGCCGTCCGGCCTCCTGGCTGCCGGCGCCGGCGGGGACCGCCCCGGCGCCCCGGCGGCCCCGGCCCATTCCTGTTGCCTCGCGCTCTGCCAGGCGCTGGGCGGGCTGGCCCCCGCCCTGCCTTCCTCCGCGACCCTGCATCTCCTGCCCGCACCGGCCGGGCCCGGCGCCTTCGCGACCGCGGCCGGGCGGGAACGGCCGGCCGGAACGGCGTTCCGGCTGCCGGAGGCCCGGGCACCGCCCGTCGCGGCCTGATCCGAACCCCATTCCCTGCATCACACCAGGCGCGGCCCCTGCCGCGCACCCTTTGCGTGCCGGAGACTGAAGCGATGGGACCGGAGCGACGGGACCGTCGCATGCGGCACGCCCCTATTCGGAGACGACACATGCGCATTCTTGCCTGCCTGATCGCCGCCGGCCTGATCGCCGGCAGCCTGCCCGCCCTCGCCGCCGACAATGCGATCGCGGTCGAACAGGCCTGGACCCGGGCCACCCCCCCGGCCGCCCGTGCCGCCGGCGGCTTCGCCACCATCCGCAACGCGGGCCCGGAGGACGACCGTCTGGTCGGCGCCAGTTCGCCGATCGGCACGGTGGAAATCCACACCATGGAGATGAATGACGGCGTCATGAAGATGCGCCACCTGCCGGACGGGCTGGCGGTTCCGGCCGGCGGCATGGTCGAGCTGAAGCCCGGCAGCTACCACCTGATGTTCATCGACCTGGCCGCGCCGGTGGTGGAGGGATCGCCGGTCCCCGTCACCCTGCAGTTCGAGAAGGCCGGAGAGGTGACGGTGGAGATGTTCGTCGCCCCGATCGGCGCCCGCGCCCCCCAGGGCATGCAGAAGGAGGGCATGCAGAAGGGGGGCATGGATCACGGCGGCATGAAGCATGACGGCATGAAGAAGCAATGATGCCGTCCCGACGGACAGCCCTGCTGGCGGCGGCGATCCTGGCGATCGCCGCCGCCCTCGGCGCCTATGTCCTGATCGCCACCGGGCCGGGCCGGAACGGTCCGGCCGCGACGGCGACCGGCATCGCCGATATCGGCGGTCCCTTGACCCTGACCGGAACCGACGGCCGCACCGTCACCGAGGCGGACCTGCGCGGCCGGCCGACGGCGATCTTTTTCGGCTTCACCTTCTGCCCCGATGTCTGCCCGACCACCCTGGCGGAGCTGAGCGGGCTGATCGAGGCGCTGGGCGATACCGCCGACCGGCTGAACTTCGTCTTCGTCTCCGTCGACTGGGAACGCGACCGGCCGGCAACGATGGCGTCCTACCTGTCCGCCTTCGACCCGCGGATCCGGGGACTGACCGGCACCAAGGCGCAGATCGAGCAGGCGGCGAAGGCCTACCGGGTCTATTACGAGCGGGTGCCGACCGACGATGGCGGTTACACCATCGACCATACCGCCTCCGTCTTCCTGATGGATGCGGAGGGCCGCTTCACCGGCACCCTGGCCTATGGCGAGGACCCGGCGGTGATGCTGCAAAAGCTGCGCCGGCTGGCCGGCGCCTGAGCGGCGGAACGCCGCACAGGGCGCCTGTCACGAAAGCATCCCTTGCCCGCCGCGGGACGCACCGCTTCAGTGCGCCCGGCGGCGGGCAAGGCAAGGATGGAACGACGGCATGACCGGCATCGTGGACCTGGACGGCAAGCGCGGCCTGGTGGTCGGCATCGCCAACGAGAGCAGCATCGCGGCCGGCTGCGCCACCGCCTTCCACGACGCGGGCGCGCGCCTGGCCGTCACCTACCTGAACGAAAAGGCGGCACCCTTCGTCGCGCCCGTCGCCGACGCGGTCGGTGCCGAGCTGCGCCTGGCCTGCGATCTGCGCGACCCCGGCGCCCTGGAAGCGGTGTTCGAACGAATCGCCGACCATTGGGGCGGGCTGGACTTCCTTCTCCACTCCGTCGCCTTCGCACCGCGGGCGGACCTGCATGTCCCGCTGGTCGACTGCTCGGCGGAGGGCTTCGCCATGGCGATGGACGTCTCCTGCCATTCCTTCATCCGCATGGCACGGCTGGCGCGGCCGCTGATGACGGACGGCGGCTGCCTGATGACGGTCAGCTTCTACGGCGCCGACAAGGTGGTGGAGAACTACAACCTGATGGGGCCGGTGAAGGCGGCGCTGGAATCCAGCACCCGCTACCTCGCCGCATGCCTCGCCGACGACCGCATTCGGGTGCATGCGATCTCCGCCGGGCCGGTGAAGACCCGCGCCGCCTCCGGCATCGACCGGTTCGACGCGCTGCTGGACCGGGTGCGGGAACGCACCCCGGCGCACCGGCTGGTGGAGATCGGCGAGATCGGCCGCATCGCCGCCTTCCTCGCCTCCGATGCCGGCACGCCGCTGACCGGCTCCATCGTCTATGCCGATGGCGGCTTCCACGCCACGGCGTGAGGGCGGGCCGCCTTTGTGCGGCGCAACGGATTGCCATCGGCGCCCGGCTTGGCTACTGAATCCGGTCGATCGCCGGCCATGCCGGCCCATCCGTTGAGAAGGAGCTGTACCGTGGTGAACAAGGTCTATCCCGACGCGACGGCGGCGCTGGACGGCCTGCTGCGCAACGACATCACGGTGATGGCCGGCGGCTTCGGCCTCTGCGGCATCCCGGAATTCCTGATCGACGCGCTGAAGGCGTCCGGCGTGACCGGCCTGACCTGCATCTCCAACAATGCCGGCATCGACGGCGCGGGCCTCGGCCTGCTGCTGCAGACCCGGCAGATCGCCAAGATGGTCGCCTCCTATGTGGGGGAGAACAAGACCTTCGAGCGGCAATACCTGGACGGCGACCTGGAGCTGGAGTTCTGCCCGCAGGGCACCCTGGCGGAGCGGATCCGCGCCGGCGGCGCCGGCATTCCCGCCTTCTTCACCCGCACCGGCGTCGGCACCATGGTGGCCGAGGGCAAGGAGGTGCGGGAATTCGACGGCGAGAAGTTCGTCATGGAGCGCGCGCTGCAGGCCGACCTGTCGATCGTGAAGGCCTGGAAGGGCGATGCCGAAGGCAACCTGATCTACCGGATGACGGCGCGGAACTTCAACGCGCCGATGGCGATGGCCGGCAAGGTGACGGTGGCGGAGGTCGAGGAACTGGTGCCGACCGGCAGCCTGGACCCCGACCAGATCCACACCCCCGGCATCTTCGTGCAGCGGATCATCGCCTGCGACGGCTACAAGAAGCAGATCGAGCAGCGCACGACCCGTCCCAGGGCCGCATAGCCCGGCGGTGCGACTGGGGCCGCCCCGGCGGCCATGCTAGGATTTCCCCGAACGCGCCGGGCGCCCCCGACAGGCACCGCCCGGCAGACAGGCACAGGAGAGCGCCATGCCCTGGACCCGCGACGAGATGGCCGCCCGCGCCGCGCAGGAGCTCGGAGACGGCTTCTATGTGAATCTCGGGATCGGCATCCCGACCCTGGTGGCCAACCACATCCCCGCCGGGATGGAGGTCACCCTGCACAGCGAGAACGGCATGCTGGGCATCGGCCCCTACCCCTATGAGGGGGAGGAGGATCCCGACCTCATCAATGCCGGCAAGCAGACCGTCACCGCGCTGGACAAGAGTTCCTATTTCGACAGCGCGACCTCCTTCGCGATGATCCGCGGCGGCCATATCAACCTGGCCATCCTGGGCGCGATGGAGGTGTCGGAAAAGGGCGACCTGGCGAACTGGATGGTGCCCGGCAAGCTGGTGAAGGGCATGGGCGGCGCCATGGACCTGGTCGCCGGCGTGCAGCGGGTCGTGGTGGTGATGGACCACAACGCCAAGGACGGCAGCAAGAAGTTCCTGAAGTCCTGCACCCTGCCGCTGACCGGCACCGGCGTGGTCGACATGCTGATCACCGACCTGGGCGTGTTCGACATCAACCGCGGCACCACCCCGGCGACCTTGCGCGAACTGGCCCCCGGCGTCACCGCCGAAGAGGTGCGCGAGCGGACCGAGGCGAGCTTCCAGGTGGCGCTGGACAAGGCGGCGTAAGGGGCGGCAAACACCCGCCTCTCCGTCATCCCCGGGCTTGACCCGGGGATCGTGACGGGGCCGTAACGCTGCAGGCCGGCGCCGCGTCAACGCTGGCGCTGGGATCCTCGGGTCAAGCCCGAGGATGACGGCGAAGGCTGAGATCTGTGGCCCTACAGCCCGTGGCCCTGCCAGTCCTCGGCCAGCAGGGCCCAGCGCTCATGGTCGCGCCAGGCACCGTCGATGCGCATGAAGCGCGGCGAGAAGCCCTCCCGCCGGAAGCCGAGCGCGGCGACCAGGGCCAGCGATCGGGCGTTGTCGGGCTGGATGTTCGCCTCCACCCGGTGCAGGTCCAGGTCGCCGAAGGCATAGGCCAGGACGCAGGCCACCGCCTCCCGGATATAGCCGCTGCCGCGCGCCTCGACCCGGCCGTAATAGCCGAGGCTGGCGGTGTCCATGCCGCGGCGGGTGATCTCGTTCAGGTTCACCACGCCCTGCAGCTGGCGATGCTCCCGGTCCACCACCAGGAAGCCCATGTCGCGCCCCGCCTCGACCCGCTCCAGGTATTGCTGGAAGGACCGGGCGTTGTAGGGCGGCACCACCCAGGGGCGGTAGAATTCCTTGTTGCTGAGGGTCAGCGCCAGCAGCGGCCCGGCATCCTCCCGGGTCGGGCGGACGAGCATCACCCGCGGCCCCTTCAGCCGGGCGCGGCTGGCATAGGAGCGGATCGGCGTCGTGCGGGTGGGCCTGCGAACCAGGACGGGCGGGCGGGTGTTCATGAAGCGATCCTAGCACAGCTTCGCCGCGCGCAAGCGAAACGGGCATCACCGTCAGGCGGCACGATCCGCCGTTCCGCGCGCCTTCTGGACGGATGGCGCCTGCGGCTCGGCATGGCCGGGCAGGGAGAGGCGGACCCTCAGGCCGCCCAGCGGCGAGTCCTCCAGATGCAGGCCGCCTTCGTAGATCCCCACCAGGTCGCGGACGATCGCCAGGCCGAGGCCGCTGCCCGGCACGCTCTCGTCCAGCCGGACGCCGCGGTCCAGCACCGCGCGCCGCTGTTCCGGCGACAGGCCGGGCCCGTCATCGTCGATCGTCACCACCAGCCGCGGCCGTTCCGCCGTGGCCCTGTCCCCCGAGGTCGGATCCGCCGGCGCCTGAACCTGCAGAGCAACCGCAACCCGCCCCCGCGCCCAGGTGCAGGCATTGTCCAGCACGCAGCCCAGGATCTCCGTCGCATCCTCGGCATCGCCGTGGAAGAGCCAGAGGCCCGGCGGCGCCGCCAGACCGACCTGCAGGCCGGGCCGGGCATGCAACTGGCCCATGGTGCGCACCAGGGCCGCCGCCACCTGGCCCAGATCGGCCCGCGCCCCGGGGCGTTCCGCGCTGCCGGCGGCGCGGGCGCGCGCCAGGTGGCGGTCGATCTGGCGGCGCATGGCCAGGCATTGCTGTTCCACCAGGGTGGCCAGCTCCGCGGCGCCGCCATCGCCCGGCCGCCCGTCCAGCCCCGATGCGGCGTTCGCCAGGATGGCGATCGGCGTCTTCAGGGCATGGGCCAGGTCGCCGGCCTGGGTGCGGGCGCGCGCCACCACCGCCTCGTTATGGCCGAGCACGGCGTTCAGGTCGTCGACAAGCGGCGCCACCTCGCCCGGCCAGCGCCCCTCCACCCGCGGCGCCGCGCCGCGGCGCAGGCGGCCGAGCGCGGCGCGCAGGCGGCGCAGCGGCGCCAGTCCGAACCAGACCTGCAGGCCGATCGCGGCCGCCAGCCCCAGGGCCAGGCCGATCAGGGCGGTGCCCAGCTGCCAGGCGAAGGCGTCCACCGCCTCCGGGATCGCCGCGCGGTCGACGCCGATCACGGCGAGCACCTCTTCCTCCACATCGGGCAGGGCGACCCGCCGCCCCAGCAGAAGCAGGCTTTGTCCGGCCGGCCCTTCCACCCGCCAGCGCGCGATCCCGTCCTCGCCGGGCGGCGGCAGGTCCAGCGGCAGGCTCTGGTCCCACAGCGAGCGCGAACGCACCGGCTGTCCGGAGACTGGCTCATCTCCCGGTTCCGCGCTGCCCTCGGCGAAGGCCACCTGCCAGTAGCGGCCGGAATAGGGCTTGGCGAAGATCCGCCCGGTGACCCGGCCCTCCACCGCCAGCTTGCCTTCGGCATCCACGCTGAGGGCGGCGATCAGGCGGTTCAGGTCGAACCGGGCGCGGGCATCCAGGTCCGCCTCCAGATGGTTGCGGAACAGCGCGACCAGGCCGAACCAGGCGACCACCAGGACGATCGCCACCCAGGCCAGCGCCGAGACCGTCAGTCGCAGGCTGAGCGAGCGCAGGCGCAGCCGCTCCATCAGCTTCATGCCGGGCCGCCCTCCGGCGCGGCGAGGCGGTAGCCCAGGCCGCGGCGGGTCTCGATCAGGTCCTGGCCCAGCTTCTTGCGCAGCCGGCCGATGAAGACCTCGATCGTGTTGCTGTCGCGGTCGAAATCCTGGGCATAGATATGCTCCGTCAGCTCGGCCCGGCTGATCACCTGGCCGGGATGGTGCATCAGGTAGGACAGGACCCGGTATTCCTGTGCGGTCAGGCTGACCGGCATGCCCTGCAGGGTGACGCTGCCCTGGCGGGTGTCCAGCCGCAGGTCGCCGCAGATCAGCTCCGGCTGCGACAGGCCCTTGGCCCGCCGGATCAGGGCCCGCAGCCGGGCCATCAGCTCCGCCATCTGGAACGGCTTGGCCAGATAGTCGTCGGCGCCGGCATCGATGCCCTCGACCTTTTCGTGCCAGCGGTCGCGGGCGGTCAGGATCAACACCGGCATGGCGCGGCCGGCGGCGCGCCAGGCCCGCAGCACCGACAGGCCGTCGCGCAGCGGCAGGCCGAGGTCCAGCACCACCGCGTCATAGGGCTCGGTCTCTCCCAGGTGCTGCGCGTCTTCGCCATTGGCGACGCAGTCCGCGACATAGCCGGCCCCGTCGAGCGCCTTCAGGAGCTGGCGCCCCAGTTCCCGGTCGTCTTCCGCGATCAGTACCCGCATCGCCCCATGGCTCCCGTTCCTTCCGCGCTCCCGTTCCCTCTGCCCGCCCGACCTGACCGTCCCCGCTGCCGCTACTGCCCCGGCGGCGGCGGCGGCCTGTAGGGCGGCCGGCCATGGCGGATCGCCGCATCCAGGTTGCGGCCATGCGCGCCGACCAGGTCGGTGGTGCGGGCGTCGTAGTGCAGGCGCAGCACCTGGCCGTCCGGGGCGAGCAGGTCGATCTCGTAGAGCCAGCGCCCGTCCCGGCGCTCCAGTTCCACCTCCAGGACCTGGCCGATGAACTCGTACTGCACCCGGTCGAGGATCGCCGGCAGGGGCAGGATCTCTCCCGCCTGCAGCGCCGCCCGCGCGCGGTCGTGGTCGGCGGGACCGGCAGCCGGAACCGCCCCGGCCCAGAGCAGACCCGCCAGCACGCCTGCCGCCGCCAGGGCACGCCACGCCGGCCGGCGAAACCGGGATGCACGAAGATCTGACCAGCCTGACATGACCCCAGGATAGTCGTTCAGCGGGCTGAACGGCAGATGAACATCGCTCTCAGGTCCGGTTCAGTGCCCTGGCGCCATCCTGCACACCGATGCTGCAGGGCTCCCCCCTCCCCGGACTTCAATCCCGGCGGCACCGACTGCCGGTCCCCGGCAGATTGTTCGCAACCCCGACCGCATTGGAGCGTTTCCATGACCCCCACCCGCAAGATCAGCCTGGCGCGCGGCGCCGTCCTCACCGCCGCCGGCCTCGGCACCGCCGTCCTGCTGGCCGCCGCGGCGCCCGCCATGGCGAAGGGCGGCGGTGATTTCGGCGAGAAGTGCGGCAGCACCGCCGACACCAGCTGGCAGCCGATCACCGCCGTCTCGCAGAAGCTGGAGAGCGAGGGCTATACCGACTTCCTGCGGATCGTCCGCAAGGACGGCTGCTACCAGGTGGTTGCCCGCAAGGACGAGGCCCGGCCGATGAAGCTCTGGCTCAACCCGGCGAGCCTGGAAGTCACCGGCTTCAGCAAGATCCCGCCGAAGCGCCACGGCTTCAAGGGCGAGCGCATGGGCGGCCAGCGCATGGGCGACGGGCACCACGGAATGAAGGGCGAGATGAAGCGTGGCCCGGGCATGCAGGACGGCCGTCCGATGCCCGGCGGCGACGCCCCGGCGCAGCCGCCGCAGCCGCAGGACAACTGACCGCGGCATCGGCTGCCGGTCCGCGGGTCGTCCCGACCACCTCCCCCGTCCCACGGGGCGGCCCGCGGCCGCACCGGCGCAATGCCAAGCTGCGGCGGCCCGCGGCCGCACCGGCCCCTCAGCCGCGCAGCAGCAGCAGGTTGAGGCCGTTCAGCACCCGGTACATCTTGTCGAACAGCGGCTTGAAGGTGAACCAGTCCATCCCCACCGCCGCCGCCAGCTGGTTCAGGTCGCGCCGGCCGTCGATCAGCGGCAGCAGCCGTTCCGCCCCCGGCGGCAGCGGCAGGGAGAGGGGCAGCCCGGACAGGTCGGCCTTGAACACCCCCTTGCCCCGCGCCACGGTCCGCGCCAGGGCCGCCATGTCGATGCCGTTCGGCAGCGGCCGCATCGTTGGCCGGCCCGGACGCGCGACCGCTTCCGCCGCCCGCTCTGCCGGCGCGGCATAGACCACATGGACGCGGATATTGCCGGCCAGGTTCTCCGCCAGCGCCCAGCGCTGCGCCTGCGGCAGGGCGACCGCCCGCGCCTTCAGCCCCTCGTCCTCCAGATAGGCCTCCGGCCGGTACTGCATCGGCACGATGAACTCTGCCGGCGCCAGCCCGGCGCCGGACAGCAGGTCCAGCAGCTGCGGCACGTCGTAGGCGCGGTCCCGCGGATGCAGCAGCAGGTCGAACAGCTTGCCGGCCGGCACCTCTTCCCCTTCCGCCTCGGGCAGATGGTCGTTCAGGTACGGGTTGCGCCGCAGCCAGTTGCTTTCCGGCAGATCGCCCAGCAGGCGGCGGGCCAGGGCGACCCGGGCCGCCAGGTCGTCGTCGCCCGCCAGGGCGCGCAGCGCCGCCTGCACCGGGTAGACGCCGGTCCGGCCCAGCAGGCCATAGACCATCAGCCCCATGCCGCCATCGGGCGAGAGCTGCGCCCGCAGCGCCGCCAGCCCCGCCGGCGGATCCTCCAGGTGGTGCAGCACGCCGCAGCAGTCGACATAGTCGTAGGGACCGGGTGCCAGCGCGGCGACATCGTGCAGCGGGCCCTGGACGAATCGCAGGTTGGCCAGGCCGCGGACCTCGGCACGGGCGCGGGCGATCGCCTGGCTGGCGGCGGAGATGTCCAGATGCACCACCTCCGCCGGCACGCCCCGGTCGGCAAGCTGCTGCGCCAGCATGATGCAGCCGTCGCCGGTGCCGCCGCCCGCGAACAGCGCCCGGAACGGCCGGCCCCAGTCCCGCGCGCCGCCGAACAGGTAATGATCGACCTCCGGCAGGTTGCTGGGCGAGCCGGTGATCAGCCGCCGGCGTTCGTCCTGCGGGTCCCGCGGCGGATAGGGATAGGCCTCGTACTGCGCCCGCACCGCAGCATCGCGCTGCGCCGCCCCCGCCGCCGCCCCAGCCCCTGGATCCTCCGTCATCTCCGCCCGTCCGTTGCGGATTGCGCTTCTCTCCGGCTTGGGCGATAGACCGCCATCGCCCCCGCCGGGACCCCGGCGCGCGACGGCCCGGCGCGCAACAGACTGGGGCAAGGGACGCAGGAGGACAGGTGCGCGGCTATTTCGGTATCGGCGTCGAAGGGCTGAGCAAGGCGATGAACGCGGGCAACCTGTTCCGCACCGCCCATGCCTTCGGTGCCAGCTTCGTCTTCACGGTCAATGCCCGCTATTCGGTGACCAGCGGCAAGAGCGACACCAGCCGCACGCCGCTGCACGTGCCCTGGCATGCCTACGACAGCCCGGAAGCGCTGGCTTTGCCGGAAGGCTGCGAGCTGGTCGGCATCGAGTTCCTGGAAGAGGCGGCGGAGCTGCCCACCTTCCACCACCCGCAGCAGGCGGCCTATGTCCTGGGCCCGGAGCGCGGCAGCCTGTCCCCCGCCCTGCTGGCGCGCTGCCGCCACGTGGTGCGGATCCCGACCCGGTTCTGCGTGAACCTGGGCACCGCCGGGGCGATCGTGATGTACGACCGGATGCTGACCCACGGCCGCTTCGCGGAACGGCCGATATCCAGCATCGCCGCGCCGGGGGAACGCGCGCCGCACGTGCATGGCGGCCCGCGGGTCCGCCGCCGGCTGCCCTGACCGGCCCGCAAGCGCCCCGGTGACGGCGCTCATGGCTCCGCTCCCGCCTCGCCCCCGTCTTCGGGCTCTGGCGACGGACCGGCGAAGCCCACGGCCTCCCGCCTCAGGCGGGTGAGGGCAAGGCGCAGGCGCGACTTCACCGTGCCCAGCGGCAGGTCGCGACGCTCGGCGATCTCGCGATGCGAGAGATCCTCGTAGAAGGCCAGCATGACGAGGTCCTGCTGCTCCTGCGGCAGGCCGTCGATCGCCGCCTTCAGGCGGGCACCTTCCTGCGCGTCGCCCAGGGCCTCGTCCTGGCGCTTCGGCGGGTCGGGCACCAGCAGCGGATCCTCCGGGTCGAATTCCGGACGGTATTCCCGGCGGTGCAGGTCGATTCGGCGGTTTCGCGCGATCGTGAACAGCCAGGTCGACGGCGAACTCTTCGCCGGATCGAAGCTGCCGGCCCGGCGCCAGACCGTCAGCATCACGTCCTGCACAAGTTCCTCCGCCGCCGCGTCGCTCGCGCCCAGCCGCATCAGATAGCCCTTCAGGCGCGGCGCGAAATGGGCGAACAGGCGCCCAAAGGCCGCACGGTCCTGCCGTTCGGCCACGGCGCGCAACATCTCGGCCTGTGCCTGGCGGTCCAGTTCGTCGGACGCAGCCCGTGTCTCGCTCATGCGGATGTTCTAGGCGATGCGGCCGGCCCTTGCCAGATGCCATGGCCCAGATGCCATGACATTGGCGGGCGCCTGTTCGCCCGGCCGGTCGCGACGGGCGACCGCCTGCAGGGTGGTAATCCGGCCGCGCGCCCGATATCTTCCGGCAATCCCTTGTCCCGGCACGCCTGTACCCTGTCCGATGCAGGTGTTGCCGGAACGTGCCGGCAGGGATGGCGGCAATCGGCGGCCAGCCGGGCCCGCCAGTGGTTCAAGACGATGCTCTCGGAGAGGCATCATGGGTGGAACGATGACGCTTGGTGTCGAGACGAAACGGCCTGCTCCCCCTGCTGCACGCCCTGTCGCGGGCCTGGCGGCCGGCATGCTGGTCGCCGGCATGATCCTGGCCGCTCCGGCCCTGGCCCAGCAGCCGGCGCCGAAGCGGCTCGGCAGCTTCCAGGACTGGACCGCCTACGAGTACCAGGAGGCCGGCGAGAAGGTCTGTTTCATCCTGTCGCGGCCGACCCGGAAGAACGGCGCGGAGCGCAGCCGCGGCGACGCCTATGTGATGGTGACCTACCGCACGGCGGACAAGGTGCGCGACGAGGTCTCGGTGAATTTCGGCGCCACCCTGAAGGAGAAGAGCCAGGCACAGATGCAGATCGGCGGCACCAAGGTGCCGATGGTCACCGATCGCGACACCGCCTGGACCACCAATCCCGGCCAGGACAAGGTGGCGGTTGACGCCATGGTCCGCGGCGCCGACATGCAGATCAGCGCGGTGACCTCGAAGGGCACGCAGATCGACGATACCTATTCGCTGATGGGCGTCACCGCCGCCCGCAAGGCGATCACGGACGCCTGCCGGTAGGCGTCGCCCGAATCCGAACCCGGCTGCGGGACGCCGCAGCCCCGCCCCCGCCATCCTGACGGGATCCGGGGGGCTTGCGGCCGGACGCGGCCGCCCCAGATAGTTGCGCCATGACACTCGTTCCCGACATCCAGGTCCGCCCGGACCTGCCGCCCGCGCCCGCAGCGCAGGGCCTCATCGACCTGGTCGGCCTGACCCGGCCCGAACTGATGCAGGCGCTGGCCGCCACGGTCGGCGCCGGCCAGCCGGACAAGTGGCTGCGCATGCGCGCCAACCAGCTGTGGCACTGGCTGTATTTCCGCGGCGCCACCAGCTTCGACGAGATGACCTCGATCTCCAAGGAGATGCGGTCCCGCCTGGTGGCGCATTTCACCATCGGACGGCCGGGCGCCAGCGAGGCGCTGCTGTCCAGCGACGGCACGCGGAAATGGCTGCTGCGCTTCGCCGACGGGCAGGAGGCGGAATGCGTCCACATCCCTGAGGAGGATCGCGGCGCGCTGTGCATCTCCTCCCAGGTCGGCTGCATCCTGACCTGCCGGTTCTGCCATACCGGCACGCAGAAGCTGGTGCGCAACCTGACCGCGGGGGAGATCGTCGGCCAGATGCTGCTGGCGCGCGACACGCTGGACGAATGGCCCAGCCCGCGCGAGGGGCGGATGATCTCCAACATCGTCATGATGGGCATGGGCGAGCCGCTCTACAACTACGACAATGTCGCCCGCGCGCTGGAGATCGCGATGGACGGCGAGGGGATCTCGCTGTCGCGGCGGCGGATCACCCTGTCGACCGCCGGCGTGGTGCCGATGATGGAGCGCTGCGGCCGCGAGATCGGCGTGAACCTGGCCGTGTCGCTGCATGCCGTCCGCGACGCGATCCGCGACGAGCTGGTGCCGCTGAACCGGAAATACCCGATCGCCGAGCTGCTGCAGGCCTGCCGCAACTATCCCGGCGCCAACAATGCGCGGCGCATCACCTTCGAATATGTGATGCTGCGGGACGTCAACGACAGCGTCGCCGACGCCAAGGAGCTGGTGCGGCTGATCCGCGGCATCCCGGCCAAGGTGAACCTGATCCCGTTCAACCCCTGGCCCGGCGCGCCCTACGAATGCTCCACGGACGAAGCGATCCGCCGCTTCGCCAATGTGGTGCTGGACGCCGGCTATGCCTCGCCGGTGCGCACGCCGCGCGGCCGCGACATCATGGCCGCCTGCGGCCAGCTGAAATCCGCCAGCCAGCGCCTGTCGCGCCGCGAGCGGGAGGCGGCCGCCGCCACCGCCTGACCGCAATCCGGTTGCGCGAGCCGCCCGCGGCAGGCTAGAAGCCGCCGCTGAACCGTTCCGACTGCGAACTTGAGGGGGATGAAGGGGATGACGCGTCCGCGCCGCGACGTGAAAAAGGTGGTGCTGGCCTATTCCGGCGGCCTGGACACCTCCGTGATCCTGAAATGGCTGCAGACCGAATATGGCTGCGAGGTCGTGACCTTCACCGCCGACCTGGGCCAGGGCGAGGAGCTGGGCCCGGCGCGCGAGAAGGCCGAGCGCGCCGGCGTGAAGCAGATCTTCATCGAGGACCTGCGCGAGACCTTCGTCGCCGACTATGTCTTCCCGATGTTCCGCGCCAATGCGCTGTACGAGGGGCTGTACCTGCTGGGCACCTCGATCGCGCGGCCGCTGATCGCGAAGCGCCAGATCGAGATCGCGCAGGAGACGGGCGCCGATGCCGTCGCCCATGGCGCCACCGGCAAGGGCAATGACCAGGTCCGTTTCGAGCTGAGCTACTACGCGCTGAACCCGGACATCAAGGTGATCGCGCCCTGGCGGGAATGGGAGCTGAACTCCCGCACGAAGCTGATCGCGTTCGCCGAGGCGCACCAGATCCAGATCGCCAAGGATAAGCGCGGCGAGGCGCCGTTCTCCGTCGACGCGAACCTGCTGCACATCTCCGCCGAGGGGAAGGTGCTGGAGGATCCCTGGGAGGAGGCGCCGGACTACGTCTATTCCCGCTCCGTCGCGCCGGAGGAGGCGCCGGACGAGCCGGAATACATCACTGTCGAGTTCGTGAAGGGCGATGCCGTCGCGATCAACGGCGATAAGCTCTCGCCGGCCGCGCTGCTGACGAAGCTGAACGAGCTGGGCGGGAAGCACGGCATCGGCCGGCTGGACCTGGTGGAGAACCGCTTCGTCGGCATGAAGAGCCGCGGCATCTACGAGACGCCGGGCGGCACCGTGCTGCTGGCGGCGCATCGCGGCATCGAGCAGCTGACCCTGGACCGCGGCGCGGCGCATCTGAAGGACGATCTGATGCCCCGCTATGCGGAGCTGATCTACAACGGCTTCTGGTTCTCGCCCGAGCGGGAGATGCTGCAGGCGCTGATCGACCGCAGCCAGGAACATGTCGAGGGCGAGGTGCGGCTGAAGCTGTACAAGGGCCGCGCCGACGTGGTCGGCCGCCGCTCGCCGAAATCGCTCTACTCGATGGCGCATGTCACCTTCGAGGAAGACGTGGTCTACGACCAGCGCGACGCCGAAGGCTTCATCAAGCTCAACGCCCTGCGGCTGCGCCTCGCCCAGCGCCGCGGGCGGAACTGACACGGGACGCTTCGTCCACAACAGCAGACCGTCGTGCCCGGCCTTGAGCCGGGCACCCATTCCGCCAGCCCTGCCGTCGCGCGGTGCACCTATGCACCTCCGTGCGGATATCGCCGGTTGCGGAATGGATGGTCGGCTCAAGGCCGACCATGACGGCGCGTGAAAACAGCCCCCTTCCCGCCGATGCCGCCGCCGCGCTAGGTTCAACCGCAGCGGGTGGCGCGGCGAGGGGGAGACGTACATGGCAGAACAGGCCGGAGCGGCACGCGACGCCGATCCGCTGGACGTCCTCGTGGTCGGCGCCGGCATTTCCGGCATCGGCGCGGCCTGGCACCTGAAGACCCAGTGCCCGGGCAAGTCCTTCGGCGTGTTCGAGGCGCTGGACGGCATCGGCGGGACCTGGAAGGTGCATACCTATCCCGGCATCCGTTCCGACAGCGACCTCTACACCTTCGGCTACCGGTTCAAGCCCTGGACCGGCCCGCCGATCGCCACCGCCGACCAGATCCTGGCTTATTTGAACGCTGTGATCGCCGAGAACGACCTGGCGCCCTACCTGCATTTCCGCCACCGGATCCTGCAGGCGTCCTGGTCCTCCCGCGACCGGCTCTGGACCGTGCGGATGGACAGCCCCGGCGGCGAGAAGACAGTCCGTGCCCGCTTTCTCTGGATGTGCCAGGGCTATTACGACCTGTCCCGCGGCCATACCCCGGACTGGCCGGGCTTCGAGGACTTCGCCGGCACGGTGATCCACCCGCAGGCATGGCCGGCGGATGCCGATATCGACGGCAAACGGGTGGTGGTGATCGGCTCCGGCGCGACGGCGGCGACCCTGGTGCCGGCGATCGCCGATCGCTGCGCCCATGTCACCATGCTGCAGCGTTCGCCGACCTATTTCGTGACCGGCCGCAACGCCAACGACCTTGCCGACGAGCTGCGCCGGCTGGAGATCGATGAGAGCTGGATCCACGAGATCATCCGCCGCAAGGTCCTGAAGGATCAGGCCGACTTCACCCGCCGTGCGGAGGCGGAGCCGGACGCGGTGAAGAAGGAGCTGCTGATGGGCGTGCGCGCCTATCTGGGCAGGGATTTCGACATCGCGACCCATTTCACTCCGCGCTACCGACCCTGGCAGCAGCGCATCGCCTTCATCCCCGACGGCGACCTGTTCCGCTGCGTGGCGGCAGGCAAGGCCAATGTCGTCACCGACAGGATCGAACGGTTCGAGGCGAAGGGCATCCGTCTCGCCTCCGGCGACCTGCTGGAGGCCGATACCATCGTCACGGCGACCGGCTTCAACCTGAGCTTCCTGGGCGATATCCCGTTCGACATCGACGGGGCGCCGGTGGCCTGGAACGAACGGCTGACCTATCGCGGCATGATGGTCGAAGGCGTGCCCAACATGCTGTTCGTGTTCGGCTATTTCCGGGCCAGCTGGACCCTGCGGGTGGACCTGCTGGGCGATTTCATGGCGCGGCTGCTCGCCCATATGGAGGCGATCGGCGCCACCGAGGTCCGCCCCGTGCCACCGGCTGAGATGGCCGGTGCCGAGCGCCTGCCCTGGATCGATCCGGAGAACTTCAATCCCGGCTACATGATGCGCGGACAGGACCGGCTGCCGAGGCGGGGCCGCGACCCGGACTGGCAGCACAACCAGGACTACTGGACGGAAAAGGACGAGATCCCCGCGATCGACCTGGACGGGCCCGGCCTGGTCTACCGCGATGCCGAGGGCCGGGTGCTGGAGAAGGACGCGGCTGCGGCCTGAGCGGGCTGCCGCACCCCGCCACGGGTCACCCTCGGGTCGAGCCCGAGAGCGACGGCTGTCGCTTACCGCACCTATCCCGCCAGGGGATCGCGGATGTGCCAGTCGGTGGCCAGCTGGTAGGCGTGGGCAGCGCGCAGCAGGCCCGCCTCGTCGAACGGGCGGCCGATCAGCTGGAAGGCGAGCGGCGTGCCCCGCGGCCGGCCCGGCCGCGGCGCCGAAAAGCCGCAAGGCACGGCGATCGCCGGCAGGCCCAGATAGTTGACCACCTTGGTATTGCCGGTCAGCGCCACCACCATCTCCAGATAGGCCGGGCCGGTGCCGGTCAGGCATTCCTCGATCGTCGGCACCGGCCGCGCCAGAACCGGCGCCTGCAACAGGTCGCAGGCGTCGAACACCTCCGCCACGAAGGCGCGCGCCAGCGGCCCGCGCATCTTCAGCGCCTGCAGATAGTCCGACGCCGGCACGAAGAAGCCGGCCTGCAGCCGCCTGCGCACCTCGTCGGAATAGAGATCCGGGTAGCGGCGCATCCAGGCCTGGTGGTTGGCCGCGCCCTCCGCCTTCATCAGCAGGGGGTGGATCTCCGCCACATCGCGGATCAGGTCGGGGATCCGCACCGGCACGATGCGGGCGCCGAGCCGCTGCAGCACCTCCTGCGCGGCGGCCAGGCCGTCGCCGACCTGGGGGTCGATACCGGCATCGAAATAGCCCTCCGGCACGCCGATCCGAAGCCCGTCGAGCGCACCCTCAGGCGCCGCCGGCAGAAGCGATTCGTAGTCCGGCACCGGCCGCGCCGCGCTGGTCGGGTCCGCCGGGTCCGGGCCGGCGATCACCGACAGCAGGCGCGCGCAGTCCCGCGCGCTGCGGGCCAGGGGCCCGACTGCGTCCAGGGAGATCGACATCGGCATCGCGCCGGCGCGGCTGACCCGGCCGTTGGTGGGCAGGATGCCGGTCACCCCGCTGGCAGCGGCCGGGCAGCGGATCGAGCCGCCGGTGTCGGACCCCAGCGCGCCGGCGACCATCCGTGCCGCCACAGCCACGCCGGAACCGGACGAGGAACCGCAGGGAATGCAGTCCGGGTCCCAGGGATTTCGGCAGACCGGGAGATGGCCGTTATAGCCGTGCGGCCCCATGGCGAATTCCACCATCGCCAGGGCACCCACCGTGACCGCACCGGCATCGGCCAGCCGCTGCAGCACGGTGGCGCGCGCCGGGGCGCGGAAGTCCTGCCGGATGCGGGAGCCGCAGCCGACCGCCACCTCCGGGTCGTAGAACATGTCCTTGTGGGCCAGCGGGACGCCATGCAGGGGGCCCGGCGGGCAGCCTGCAGCCAGCGCCGCATCCGCCTTCGCCGCCGCTTCCAGGGCCGCCTCCTCGCGCAGCGCGACGAAGGCGTGGAGCTGCGGGTCGGCCGCCCGGATCCGGGTCAGGGCGGCCTGCACCACGGCGACGGAGGTCAGGCTGCCCTCGACGATCCGGTTGGCCGCCTCCACCAGGGAAAGGGCCGCCGGGTCGTCGCCGGCAGCGGGCGGCGGCCCGCCGGCGACCGGCGCCTTCGCCGGCGGGGCGGGCGGCGCGGCGGCCAGCGCGGACAGGGTCGCGGCGAAGGCGGCGGGCTCGCCGTCGAAGGCGGCATCGGGGTCGGCCTCGGCGCGCCGCCGCAGCGCCTCGGCGGCGGCCTTGAACTGCCGCAGTTCGACCGGCAGCTCGGCCAGCCGGCTGTCCTCGATCGGAATCTCCGGCACCGCCGCATTGAAGGCGGCGACCAGCTCGCGGTCGATCCCGCCGTTCATCCCGGTCGACCTAGACCGTTTCCGGAACCGGCAGGCCGGCGCGGCGGCAGGCGGCATCCAGCGTATTGGCGAGCAGCACCGCGATGGTCATCGGGCCGACCCCGCCGGGCACCGGCGTGATCGCCCCGGCGCGCAGCACCGCGCTGTCATAGTGGACATCGCCGACCAGGCGGGTCTTCTGCGGATCGTCCGGATGCGGCACCCGGTTCACGCCGACATCGATCACCGTGGCGCCGGGCTTGATCCAGTCGCCCTGGATCATCTCCGTCCGGCCGACGGCCGCCACCAGGATGTCGGCGGTGCGGCACAGCACCGGCAGGCTGCGGGTCCGCGAATGGGCGATGGTCACCGTCGCATTGGCGGCCAGCAGCAGCTGCGCCATCGGCTTGCCGACGATGTTCGAGCGCCCGACCACCACCGCATGCAGCCCCGACAGGTCTCCCAGCCGGTCGCGCAGCAGCATCATGCAGCCGCGCGGCGTGCAGGGCACGAAGCCCGGCGTGCCCAGGCCCAGGCGGCCGACATTGACCGGGTGGAAGCCGTCCACATCCTTGTCCGGATCGATTGCCAGGATCACCGCTTCGGAGGCGATCTGATCCGGCAGCGGCAGCTGCACCAGGATGCCGTCCACCCCGGCATCGGCGTTCAGGCGCGCCACCTCCGCCAGCAGGTCGGCCTGACCGGTATCTGCGGGCAGGCGGATCTCGATGCTCTCGAATCCCGCCTCCTCGGCCGCCCGGTGCTTGTTGCGGACATAGACCTGGCTGGCTGGATCTTCCCCTACCAGCACCACGGCAAGCGCCGGCTTGCGGCCCGCCGCGGCGGTGAACGCGGCGACCTGCTCCGCCACCCTGCCCCGCAGCCCCGCCGCGAAGGCCTTTCCGTCGATCCGCTCCGCCGTCATCCGTTCCTCATCGTCATTCCTACTGCTCCGCGTCCACCCCGAGCCGCCCGGCGGCTTCCGCCAGGCTCAGGCCGGCAGCCGGGTCCAGGCGCCAGGTCTTGTTGCGGTCGGTTTCGCCGGACAACAGGTCCAGGCAGCCCGGCGCCACCTTCAGCGCATTCGCCAGGAGCCGCCGCACGGCCGCGTTCGCCTTGCCCTTTTCCGGCACGGCGGTGACCCGGACAAGCAGCGCGGTGGCGCCGCGCGCATCCGTCCGCGTTCCGGCAAGGGCATCGGCGCCGGCCTTCGGCACCACCCGGACGGCGATGCGCAGGCCGTCGCGGCCGACCCTCACGGGGCCGGTAACGGAGCCTGTCGCCTGATCCTCGGCCATGGCCGGTCGGGGACCTTGCGCCGCCAGCCGCCCCGGGGGGCGCGCCTAATAGCCGATCGGCGCAGGCGCGAAGATCTCCCACAGCAGCTTCTGCACAAAATAGAGCAGCAGGATCAGCACGATCGGCGAGATGTCTATGCCGCCCAGGTTGGGCAGTACCGACCGGATCGGCCGCAATACGGGCTCGGTGATCCGGTAGAGGAAGTCGCCGATCATGTAGATCACGCGATTGTTGGTGTTGATGACGTTGAACGCCACCAGCCAGCTGAGAATCGCCGAGGCGATGAGCAGCCAGATGTAGATCTCGATGATCGTGCTGATCAGACTTAGAAGCGCGTACATGCGTCGGCCGGACCCTTCCCGCTGCCGGCACGGGCCGGAATGGCCGCGGACCGATTGGCAACCTGTCGCAGAAATAAAGGCAGTTGCCCTGCCCAAGCAAGCCCGGCTGCCGAACCGCACCGACGGCAGGACGTTCGCCCCCGCCGCCGCGCGCGATAGCGCTTGACAGGCCCCGGGCGCCCCGCCCATATTGCCGCCCGCTTCGCGCCGCGGTCTTCCTTCCTTGAAGGGGGGCTGCGGCGTCCCCATTTCTGACCCCGGCTGCCGGGCCGCAAGGCCGTTGCAACGGACGGGTCCGATGGTCGGACGGGGAATCGAAGCCATCCCAGCCTTCCATACCTGCACCGTGCCGCCGGCGCGGATCGCAGGCCGGTCGGGGCCGTAGCTCAGTTGGGAGAGCGCGTCGTTCGCAATGACGAGGTCAGGGGTTCGATTCCCCTCGGCTCCACCATTTTCCGCTGTCCTACCCCGGGACGGCCCTCTTCCCCCTGATCGTTGACTTCCATGCGCGCCGTCGCACCGTCCCAGGTGCAACCCCAATCCGATCCCGCGCATGAGAGGCAGCCGACATGATCAAGGTCCACCACCTCGGCATTTCGCAATCCGAGCGCATCGTCTGGCTCTGCGAGGAGCTGGACCTGCCCTACGAGCTGGTGAAGTACGACCGCGATCCGGAAACCCGGCTGGCACCGGCTGCCTACAAGGCGCTGCACCCTTCCGGCATGGCGCCGGTGATCGAGGATGACGGGCTGGTGCTCGGCGAATCCGGTGCCATCGTCGATTACATCATCGCCCGCCATGGCGGCGGCCGGCTGGCGGTGCCGGCGACGGCGCCGAACTTCCCCGACTATCTGTACTGGTTCCACTTCGCCAACGGCTCGCTGGTGGCCAGCGGCATGTCGCTGCTGGTCGCCGGCATGCTGGGCGCCACCGCGGAGCAGCTGGGCATGGTCGGCCGGCGCAGCGATACCGCCCACCGGATGCTGGAGGCGCGGCTGGGGGAAGTGCCCTACCTGGCCGGTCCGGAATTCACCGCCGCCGACATCATGCTGGTCTTCGGCCTGACCACGATGCGGGTCTTCGTGCCCCGCGACCTGGCGCCGTTCCCGAACATCCGCGCCTATCTGCAGCGCATCGGCGAGCGCCCGGCCTACAGGCGCGCGATGGAAAAGGGCGATCCGGGCTTTGCGCCGCTACTCGTCTGACCGCGGCCCTGCCGGCCCGGCGGCCGTCGCAGCCGGTCCGGCGGCGCCGTGCGCCGACAGGGTGTCGACCAGCCGGGTGACGGTGTCGCGCAGCTGCACCACCTCCTCCGGCGTCAGGCCCAGCCCGGCCCCCAGGGTCAGCGGCACATGGCGGGCGCGGGCGCGCAGGTCGCGGCCCTTCTGCGTCAGGTCGACCAGGACCCGGCGTTCGTCCGCCGCATCGCGGCGGCGGCTGACCAGGCCGGCCGCCTCCATCCGCTTCAGCAGAGGCGTCAGGGTGCCGCTGTCGAGGTGCAGGCGCGCGCCCAGGGTGCCGACGCTCTGCGGTGCGCCCTCCCACAGCACCAGCATCACCAGGTATTGCGGATAGGTCAGGCCGATTTCGGCCAGGACCGGCCGGTACAGCCGGGTCAGCAGGTTGGAGGCGGCGTAGAGCGGGAAGCAGACCTGCAGGTCCAGCTTCAGGAAATCCTCCTCCTCGTCCGCCATGCCGCCTCCATTTTAATTGCCGTGTCAGCGTGCCGCCACGTTCAGCGCGACATCGATATTACCTTTGACCGCGCTGGAATAGGGGCAGACGGAATGCGCAACCTGCACCAGCCGGTCGGCCGCGTCCTGGTCGAGGCCGCCGATTTCGACGTCGAGCGCCACCGACAGGGTGAATCCGCCGCTGCCATTTGGCAGCAGGCCGACATCGGCGGTGACCGCTACATCGTCGTCCTTCAGGGGCAGCTTCTGCCCGCGGGCGACATGCAGCACGGCGTTCTCGAAGCAGGCGGCATAGCCCGCGGCGAACAGCTGTTCCGGGTTCGTGGCACCGCCCTTGCCGCCCAGCGATACCGGCATGGCGAGCGGCAGGGCCAGCAGGCCGTCCTCGCTCTTCACGGAACCGGCGCGGCCACCGACCGCCATGACCCGGGTATTGTAGAGGCTGTTCATCGGTCTCTCCTGTCAGGGAAAATTAACAGCTCTCTATTTAATTGCGCACAATTGTATTGCAAGACATGGAACGCAAATCCTCCTTTCCCGCGGTTGCCGACGGCCGGACCCGCCTGATCGTGCTGGGCAGCCTGCCCGGCGAGGCCTCGCTGCGGGCCGGGCGCTACTACGCCCATCCGCAGAACCAGTTCTGGCGCCTGATGACGGCGGTGCTGGAGACCGAGCTGCAGGCGCTGGACTATCCGGACCGGCTGGCCGCCCTGCTGGCGCGCGGGGTCGGCCTCTGGGACGTGGCGGCGAGTGCCCGCCGCGAGGGCAGCAGCGATGCGGCGATCCGCGACCTGCAGGGCAACGACATCGCCGCCCTGCCCGACCGGCTGCCCGCCCTGCGCGCGCTGGCCTTCAACGGTGGCACCGCGCATCGTCACGGCATGCGGCAGCTGGGGCCCGCGGCGGCGCGGCTGGCCACCATCGCCCTGCCTTCCTCCAGCCCGCTGCACACGGTCGGGCTGCAGGTGAAACTGCCGGCCTGGCTGGAGCTGCGTACCTGGCTGAAATAACGGCGGTCAGCGTCGGCTGGCGATCACCGCGACCGGCCCGCCGCCGTCCGGCCCCTGATGCTCCGCGCCGCCGGAGACGAACAGTTCCGTCGTGCCGAGCATCCCCGCCAGCACGCCGCCGACCAGGGCGCGGGCATGGCGGGTCGGGTTGATGTCGCTGTCGTCCCACATGATGTGGCGGGCGCCACGGATGCCGCCGGCGCGCGGCGGCTCCGCCTTGGCGATCACGGCGCGGATGCGGGCCCGGTCCGCGTCCGCCAGCTGGCCGCGCACCGGGGCCATGCCCAGGCGGTCCAGCACGTCGTGCATCGCGCCTGCGTCGATGCCGTCCTGCATCACGGCATGGGCGATCGCCTCGTCGCCGTCCCAGCCGGCGCTGTTGCCGAGCACGATCAGCTCGACATGGTCGATCTCGCTGCCGGCGGAGGTGCTGGCCCGGGCCGACCAGAGCCCGTGGTCATGGTCGATCACGGCATCGGACAGGCGATCCTCCGCCAACTCCCCCAGCGCCACCGCAACGCCGAGGGCCGAGGCGCCGCGGGAGAAACCCATCGAGGCATAGGTATCGTCGGTGCAAGTGTCGCGGCCGGCCTGCCGGGCGGCGTCGATCTTCGCCTGGGTCAGCAGCGGGCACTTGATCTGCACCAGATGCACATCCTGCGGCCCGGCGATGGCGGCATCCGCCATCGCGCGGCGCACGGCTTCGGCTGTCTCCCGCAGCTGCGCCATGCGCCCCAGTTCCCAGGGTGCAAAGGACCGCGTGGTGGTCACGCCGATCGCCAGTGCCGCCCCGTCGGCGGCGGGCGAGGTGCCGTCCCGCCGCACGGCAAAGACCAGGAAATGCGGCGACAGGCCGCCTTCGGTGCCGCCCGACATCACCATCGGCACATGGGCGGTCGCCGCCGGTGCGACGCCGAGGCGCGCCGCCAGCAGGCCGCGCAGCGCCATCGTCGCATAGCCGCGGGTGAAGTCGTTGACGCAGCCATTGCCCTCCGTCTTGCCCAGCACGGCGACGACCTCCTCCGGCCGGATCCGGCCGGCATCGAACAGCGCCGCCACGCCGGCGGTATCGGCCGGGTCGCACATCGGCACCCGGAAGGTCAGGCAGGCGGGTTTCGACATGGCTGGGTCCTTGCTGCAGGGCGGCGGAAGCTGTGCCGATGGGCATTGCGGCGGCCGCGGCGATTCCGGATCATGCCGGCATGCAGTCCCGACGCATGAGCCGACCGCGGGTCTTCGACTATATCGAGGCCGTGGCCCGGGCACGGTCGATCCGCCGGGCGGCGGAAGAGCTGAACACCGCATCTTCCGCGGTGAACCGCATGATCCTGGACTATGAGCGCGAACTGGGCGCGCCCCTGTTCGAGCGTCACGCCCGCGGCGTGCGGCTGACCACGGCCGGCGAATATGTCCTGGCCCATATCCGCCGCACCGCCCACGACGAGGCGGCGCTGCGGGGCCAGATCGACGGCCTGCGCGGCATGCAGCGCGGCGAGGTCGTCATCGCCGCGGTGGAGGCCGCAGGGCCCTTCCTGGCCGCCGGGCTGGGTGCCTTCCACATGGAGCACCGGCTGATCTGCTATCGGGTGACCAATGCCGGCTCGGCCGAGGTGGTGGCAGCGGTGGAGCGGGAGGCGGCGGAGATCGGCCTCGCCCTGGCGCCGCCGCCGTCGCGCCTGGTGAACGTGCTGGCGAGCCGCCGGCACCGCCTGCATGCCTTCATGGCCGACGGACATCCGCTGGCCGACCGGCGGCGCCTGAAGCTGAGCGACTGCGTCGGCTTTCCGCTGGCGCTGGGCGATGCCGCCAGCGGCAGCCGCCGCCTGCTGGACCGGGCGTTCGAGGCGCTGCTGCTGGACAGCCGCCCGTTCCTGACCTCCAACGCCTTCGCACTGATGATCGAGACCACCCGCCATACCGACGCGATCTGCTTCCAGTTCCTGCCCGACGCCGCCGACCCCGCCCCTGCCCCGGACGGCGGCCTGCGTGCCGTGCCGGTGGAGGATGGCCGCCTGTCCCCGGTCGACCTGGCCCTGATCGTCCATGCGCGGCGCGCCCTGGCGCCGGCCGCCGCGCTGCTGGCCGACCGGCTGGCGGCCGGCCTGCGCGACGCGGCTACCGGCTGACCGCAGCGGCCGGTCAGGCGGTGACAGGATCCAGCCCGTAGGTCTTGCGCTGCATCTGCACCAGATGCTCGCCCGCGGTGCAGGGGTCGAAGCGCAGGCCGTCGCCGAGGCAGCTGTCCAGGATGTCGATCCTGGCGAAATGGCTCGGCTCGCCGAAGAAGATGATCGAATAGCGGTCGCGGCCGCCGGTATCGACCCGCACCCGGTGCATCGTGGACCGGTACAGGCCGTTGGTCATGCGGGTGATCATGTCGCCGATATTGACGACGAAGCTGCCGGGCAGCGGCGGTGCCGGCAGCCAGCGCCCCGCCGCATCGCCGCTGTCGGGTGTCAGCACTTCCAGGCCGCCGACCTGATCCTGCAGCAGGAAGGTCAGCATCCCCCAGTCGGTATGGGCCCCGGCGCCCGGCTGGCCGGCCACCTGCGCCGCCGTCGAAGGCGGGTAGTGCAGCAGCCGCAGGATCGACATCGGCTCGTCGTACATCGGATCGAAATGGTCCGCCGGCAGGTCGAGCGCCATCGCCAGCAGCCGCATCATCTTCAGCTCCAGCGCCAGGAGGGCGTCGTAATAGGCCTGCATCTGCGCCTGGAAGCCCGGCAGGTCGGGCCATTGGTTGGGGCCGTAGTTGGGCACCTCGCGGGCCACGAAGGGATGCTCGGGGCCCAGGTCGCGGGCCAGCAGGAAGCTTTCCTTCAGGTCCGGCGGCGCGTCCGCGTCCAGGGTCTGGGCGCCCAGGCCCTCATAGCCGCGCATGCAGCCGGAATGCCGCAGGTGCAGCCGCTCCTTCGCCGCCTGCGGCTGGGCGAAGAAGCGCCGCGCCCAGTCGAGCTGCGCCGCGCAGAGCTCGGCCGGGATGCCGTGATTGACGATGTAGAAGAAGCCGGTGTCGCGGGCCACCCGGTCCAGCTGCCGGGCGATCCGCGCCGTACCGGCGGCATCGCCCGCGATCAGCGGCGCCACGTCGATGACCGGGATCGCCGCCCGGTCCGTCGGCCCGTCTGGCATCTCGCACCCTCCTGCCGGCCCGGCGGCCGGTCGCCGCCCTCGATCCGCTGCGGATGATCGCCGGCAGGGCGATGCCCTGCCAGAAGCAAAATGCGGCCTGGGCGATGCCAGAAAGGCATCGCCCAGGCCACCGATCTCAGCCCGGGGAACCGGGTTCCATCCGGCCCGGGTCGATCTGGCGCGGATCCAGGCGCATCGGCGGGATCGCCTTCACGGTGCTGGCCTGCGGCCCGGCCGGGCTTTCGCCCTCCATCACCTCCAGTTCCACTGTGGCATCGGCGGAGAGCCTGTCGAAATCGCTGCCCACCACGCTGTTGCGATGGAAATAGATCTCCCGCCCGTCATTGGCGGCGATGAAGCCGTGATCGGCGAACAGCCGGACCACGCGGCCCTGCAGGGGCCGGTTCAGCGCCTTCACCTCGCCGCGGCGGCGGCGGCCATATTCCTCCAGCTGCCGTTCCATCGCGTCGAAGGCGTCGCGCACCGCCAGCGCCGGCTTGAAATGGTCTTCCTGCGGACCCGGGTCGTGGCTGACGACCAGCTCCTTCTCCGGCACCCGGACCTCGATCCGGACATGGTATCCCAGGGCATGTGCCCGGCTCCGGTGCGGCACCTCGATGGCGACCCGGCAGGAGACGATCCGGTCGTGGAACCGGTGGAGCTTCGCCACCCGGTCGCGCACCTTCTGTTCGAGTGCCTCCGATTTCTCCAGGTTGTGGAAGGCGATCTCGAGGGGAACCTGCATCGCAGCACCTCCATGGACTGACAACAAACAGCGGACCGGCTTCCGGTCGGGCGCGCGGACCCGTGGAAAGGATGGCCCTGTCGAATCACATGGGGATCGCGGAGAATGCCCAACAGGGGTTGACGCCGCCGTCCGGCAGCCAGGATCGCGGCCGTCACGAACAAGGTCGGGAGTTGCGACAATGCGCGCCATGGTGCTGACCCGGATCGCCCCCGTCGGGCCCGACGGCGCCGGGCTGGAGGCGGCGGAGCTGCCGCGGCCCGAGCCCGGCCCGGGCGAGATCCGGATCCGGATTTCCGTCTGCGGCGTCTGCCATACCGAGCTGGACGAGATCGAGGGCCGCACCGCGCCGCCGGCCCTGCCGGTGGTGCCGGGGCATGAGGTGGTCGGCCATGTCGACGCCCTGGGCCCGGGCTGCAGCGGCCGCCACCGGGAGGGCGACCGGGTCGGGGTCGGCTGGATCCACCATTCCGACGGCGGCCCGCGGGAGAATCTCAGCCCCGCCTTCCGCGCCACCGGCCGCGATGCGAACGGCGGCTATGCGGAGTACATGACGGTGCCCGAACGCTATGCCTATCCGATCCCGGCCGCCTTCCGGGACGCGGAGGCGGCGCCGCTGCTCTGCGCCGGCGCGGTGGGCTGGCGCGCCCTGCAGCTGACGGGGCTGCGCAACGGCCAGGGCCTGGGCCTGACCGGCTTCGGTGGCTCCGCCCATCTGGTGCTGCAGGTGGCGCGGCACCTGTTCCCCGACAGCCCGGTCCATGTCTTCGCCAGGGACGAAGCCGCCCGCCGCTTCGCGCTGGAGGCGGGCGCCACGTCCGCCGGCGCGACGGAGGCGCCGCCGCCCGCGCCCCTGGACGCCGTGATCGACACCACCCCGGCCTGGACGCCGGTGGTGCACGCGCTGGCCGCGCTGCGGCCCGGCGGCCGGCTGGTGATCAACGCGATCCGCAAGGAGGATGCCGACAAGCAGGCCCTGCTGCAGCTCAGCTATCACGACCATCTGTGGCTGGAGCGGGAGGTGAAGTCGGTCGCCAATGTCACCGCCGCCGACCTGGAGGGCTTCCTGCCGCTCGCCGCCGAGGTGCCGCTGCGCCCGGTGGTGCAGATCTATCCCCTGGCGGCGGCGAATGCGGCGCTGGCCGACCTGAAGCACCGGCCGGTCCGCGGCGCCAAGGTGCTGCAGATCGCAGCGGTCTGAACGCCGCCCGCACTCAGCCCGCGCCGGTCCGCCCGGCGGCACGGCCCCGATCGCCCGGCCGGCCGCTTATGGCGGCGCTCTCGCCCGCCAGGGCGGACCGGATCGTGGCCTGCAGCACGTCGCGTTCGAACGGCTTTCCGACGCAGGCGTCCATGCCGGCGGCGTAGTAGGTCTCCACCTGATGGGCCATGACATTGGCGGTCAGCGCGATCACCGGCGTTCGCGGGCCACCCCGCGCGGCCTCCCTGCGGCGCAGCGCCCGGGTGGCGTCGACGCCGTCCAGCACCGGCATGTGCACGTCCATCAGGACCAGGTCGAAGCCGCCCGCGTCCCAGGCCGCCAGGACCTGTTCGCCATCCTCCACCACCACGAGCTCGGCGCCGGTGGGGGCCAGCAGGGCCTGCAGGACCAGGGCATTGGTGTGGCTGTCCTCGCCGGCCAGGATGCGCACCGGCCGCACCGCGCCGTCGGCGGCGGGATCGGGCAGCACCAGGCGCAGCGGCTGCGCGGGCGCCGCCCCGGTATCGCGGGCCGCGTCCGGCGCCGGCTGCGCGGGGACCCCGAACGTGAAGCGGCTGCCTTCGCCCTCGCGACTGTCGACCGCGATCCCGCCGCCCATCATCGTGACCAGCTGGCGGCAGATCGACAGGCCGAGTCCGGACCCGCCGAACCGCCGGGTGGTGGTCGGATCGGCCTGTTCGAACGCCTGGAAGATATGCTCCAGCTTGTCAGGCGCGATTCCGATCCCGGTATCCGCCACCTCGAAGCGAAGGATGGTCGAACCTTCATTCCCTGCATCCGTACCGGGATCTTGCGGCCCGGTCCCGTCGCACCAGGCGCGCACGGTCACCTCGCCGCTGCGGGTGAACTTCAGCGCATTGGCCACCAGGTTCTGCAGGACCTGGCGCAGCCGGTTGGCGTCGGCGACGAAGCGGCCGCGGGCCGACGCATCGCAGGTCACCGAGAGGCGCAATCCCTTGCGCCGCGCCTCGTCGGCATTGCCGGCCTCCAGCGCGCGCAACAGCAGCGCCAGGTCGAAGGGGCGCGGGTCCAGGGCCAGCTTGCCGGCTTCGATCCGGGACAGGTCGAGCACGTCGTCGATGATATGCAGCAGCCCGTTGCCGGCCTCGCCGATCACCCCGACCATGCGCCGCTGCGCCGCCGACAGGGTGGTCTGCGCCAGGGCAGCGGCCATGCCCAGCACGCCGTTCAGCGGTGTCCGGATCTCGTGGCTCATATTGGCGAGGAAGCGGCTCTTCGCCTCCGATGCCGCCAGCGCGTTCTGCGCCTCCTGCCGGTGCCGGTCCGCCAGCACGCGCAGTTCCTCCGCCTGCGCCGCGATGTGGCGGTGGCTGTCCTGCAGCGCCGCCTCGCTCTGCAGGCGGCGCAGGATCTCCGAGCCGAACTGCAGGGTCATCACCCAGACGAAAAGGAAGAAGATGGCGATCACGGCCGCCATCCACAGATGGCCCGGATGCGGATCCTGCAGGTAGTACGCAAGCTGGCCGGCAAGGGTCGGCAGGGTGAAGGCGAACATTGCCGGCCGGTAGAGCGAGGAGGAGGCCGCCGCGCCGACGACCATCGTGGCGCCGATGATCGACGCGGAGGTCAGCGCCACGGTGCCGCTCTGCAGGTCGAAGGCGAAGGGCATCACGCCCCAGAGCAGGCCGGAGACACCGGTCAGGGCCGCCGCGATGCGCCTGACCGCGGGCAGGGCGGTGCGTCCGCGCCGGATCGCCGCCAGGCAGACGCCCATCCGGACCAGCCCTGCAAGCAGCACCGCGGCGAACCAGAGCAGGGCCGGGTCTCGGCTTGCCTGGTCCCAGACGATCGGCAGCAGCAGTCCGCCGACGACCACCTGGAAGGGTGCCGCCCGCAGGCTGTTGCCGACATAGATCCGCCAGCGCTGCGCATCGGGATCCTCCCCGGCGGCCTCGATCCGCGACGGTCCCCCGTCCTGTACGCCGCGGCCTTTCAAGGGCGCTCCGCCGCGGCCGGCAATGCCGACCGCAGCGCCGCCACCAGGTTCTCCCGGTCGATCGGCTTGGCAACCGTCGCATCCATGCCGGCGGCGACATAGTCCGCCACCTGGTGCGCCATCACGTTCGCCGTGAGTGCGATCACCGGTACCCGCGGCCGACCGGTCGCCGCTTCCCGCCGGCGCAGCTCGCGGGTGGCCTCCAGCCCGTCGAGCACCGGCATGCGGGCGTCCATCAGGACGGCGTCATGCGGCGCCTCGCGGCCCCAGCCACGCTCCCAGGCGTCGAGCAGCTCGGCCCCGTCCGCGACCAGGGTCAGCTCGGCGCCGGTCGGTGCCAGCAGGGCGCGCAGCACCATCTGGTTGGTCAGGCTGTCCTCCGCCGCCAGGATCCGCGCCGGCCGGAGCACGCCCGCGCCGGGTCCCGCCGGCCGCGCGGGCACGACGAGGCGTCCGTCGCCGACACCGTCGCGCGCGGCGGCCGGCCGTTCCGCCGGAGTGGGCGGCGCATCGATCCAGAACCGGAACAGGGAGCCGCGGCCCGGACTGCTCTCGACCCCGATCTCGCCGCCCATCATGCCCACCAGCTGGCGACAGATCGCAAGTCCCAGCCCGGTGCCGCCGCGGCGCAGGTTCTCACCGCCATCGGCCTGCTCGAACAACTCGAAGATGCGATCCTGCTGGTCCCCCGGGATGCCCACACCGCTGTCCCGGACCTCGAACTGCAGCCGCCCGGCATCCTCGCCGTCCGGCCGCGAGACCGTCACGACGATCTCTCCCTCGCGGGTGAAGTTCAGGGCGTTGGACAGCAGGTTGCGCAGTACCTGCCGCAGCCGCACCGGATCGCCCATCACCCGGCCGGCGAGGGCGGGCGGGAAGTCGAGCCGCATCGCCAGGCCCTTGCGGCGGGCCGCGGCGGCATAGCTGGACATCACGCCTTCGAGCAGGATCCCAAGGTCGAAGGCGCGCCGCTCCAGGGTCAGCTTCCCGGCCTCGATCTTCGCCAGGTCCAGGATGTCGTCGATCAGGCGCAGCAATTCCCGGCCGGACTGGTCGATCACCCCGACCATTTCCTGCTGGCGCAGCGACAGCGCGGTCTGCGTCAGGCCCGTTGCCATGCCCAGGACGCCGTTCAGCGGCGTGCGGATCTCGTGGCTCATATTGGCCAGGAACTGGCTCTTCGCGCGCGACGCGGTTTCCGCCCGCTCCGCTTCCAGGCGATAGCGGTCGGCCAGGTCGGCCATGTCGGCCGCCTGCCGCTCCAGGCGCTGCAGCATGGCCCGCTCCGCATCCTGGCTGCGGAGGCGGCGCAGGATCTCCTTCCGGTAGCGGTCGGACATCGCCCAGCAGTAGAGGAACACCGTGGCGACGGCGAGGCCGAGCCAGGAATTCGCCAGCAGGTCCTGTTCCAGGCTGAAGGCGATCTGCGCGACCACCACCGGCAGGGTATATGCCGCCAGCGCCCAGCGGGAGGGTGCGAGCGAAAGCGCCCCGGTCACCACGACGCCGCCGCCGATGATGGTGAGCACGGTCAGTTCGGTGGTGTCGGCCGGGAGGGCGAACAGATAGGGCAGTCCCCCCCAGCAGAGGCCGGTCAGGCCGGCGAGCACTGCCGTCACGACCTCGAAGCCGGTGCGGTCGGTATGTCCCCGCCGCAAGGCATGGATCCCGGCCGCCGCCCGAAGCAGGCTGGCCGCGATCAGTACCGCCGCCCAGCCGATGATCACATAGTAGGGGGTCGTCTGCCCGGCCAGGAGGCCGACGATGATCGCCCCCGGCACGTTGAAAACGGCACCGCGGGACGAAGTCTCGGCAAGGGTCCGGCGCAGCTCCGCCCGGATCCGTTCCGGCGCGATGAAGCCGGCATCCTTCCGCGCCGCGTCCCGCCCGCCGGCACTGGCTTCCGGCACGGCGGCCGGCCGCTCGGCAAAGGTGCCGGTCCCGGACGTGCCGCTTTCGGTGGCCACCCCTGACATGCGTCTCCCTGCCGCAAGCGTCCCCGTTGCCTGGCAAGGGGAGCCCGGCATCCGGTGCCGGCAGTCTACCCGTTTGTGCCGGAGCGGACAGCCCGCCGGTCAGAGCCCCGGAGGTGCGGGAGTGCCGTGCCTCAATGCGGACGCCCGGACCGCCGCTCCGCCCTGATGCGGCTGCGGCAGGCTTCCATCGCGGCGAGATCGCCGGATTCGAGGCAGGCCATGACCTGCGCGTTCTGCCGGCGCTGCGCCTCCAGCCGGGTCAGCGCGCGACCCAGCGAATCGTGCAGGCGGACCACCCGCCCCTCCAGGTCGGACATGGTCTGCCCGAGGTCGACGACCGCAGCGTCGAGGTCACCGAGTGCCGTGATCAGCCGGTCGGTCTGCGGCCGCCATGCGCGGCGCGCCCGGTTCAGGCGGGCGATCGCGGGATCGATCGCCGACGGGGCGTGCTGGCCGGCGGGGCGGGCAAGGCGGGTGGCACGCCATTCACTGAGGATGACCACGTTGCCGACGCTCTGTCCTCGTTCCTGCATCATGGTCCCTTTCGATTGCGCCCTGTCGCCCGATGACGATCTGTCACGCCGCATGGCCCGGATCAGCGCAGATCGCAGTGCAGCATGGCCGGGCCCTGCCGGACAACCCCGCACCATGGTGCGACACCCGGCCTGCGCCGAATGGATAACCGACGGAGTCCCGGCTGGTTCCGGGCGCGGCCGCGCCGATGCGCGGCGGGCTCACCGGCGGCGCAGGATCAGGACGCTTGCGCTGAACAGGGCGAGGATCAGCAGGAGGCCCTGCACGATGTACTGCCAGTAGGTCGGCACCCCCATGATCGACAGGCCGTTGTTGATCACGCCGATCAGGAGAACGCCGATGAAGGTGCCAAGGATGTGGAAGCGGCCCGGGCGCAGGGTCGAGGCGCCGATGAACACGGCCGCAAAGGCGTTCAGCAGGTAGGTCTCCCCCACCCCCTGGGGCCGGCCGGCGCCGAGATTGGCCGCCGCGACCAGCCCGCCCAGCGCCGCGCAGGCGGCCGAGATCCCCATCGCGATCAGCGCATAGCGCTTCACCGCGATGCCGGACAGTCGCGCCGCCTCCTGGTTGCCGCCGATGGCGTAGAGGTTGCGGCCGATCTGCGTATGTTCCAGGAACGCCCAGAGCAGCAGCAGCACCACCAGCATCGCGATCACCGGATTCGGCACGCCGAGGGTGTATTCCTGGCCGATGGCCAGGAATTCCTTCGGGATGCCGGACAGGATCGTCCGCGACTTCGACAGGCCCAGCACCACGCCGGTGATCACCGACCCCATCGCCAATGTCTCGATGAAGGCGGATATCCCCAGATAGCTGACGAGGGTGCCGTTCAGCACGCCGATCATCGTAGCTGCCGCGAGCACGAGCAGAACCGCAACATAGGGATCGATCTGCGGTCCGTTCCGGAACACCAGCACCGTCGCCAGCCAGCCGCCGAGGGTGGCCATCGCGGCGATCGACAGGTCGAACAGGCCCATCACCAGGCAGACGGTCAGGCCCAGCGCGATGATGCCCAGGATCGAGACCTGGTTCAGGATGTTGAGGAAGTTGCCGACGGTGGGGAACACGCTGGGCCGGCCGATGGTGAAGATCACCAGCAGCAGGATCAGCGAGGCCAGGGTGCCGTAGCGTGCCAGCCAGTTCAGCCAGTCGAAGCCGGGCTTCGGCGCCCCGCCGGCACTGCCCGCAGCAGCGCCCGCGGTACCGTCATTCCGGGCCATCCTGCCCCCCCGCCGCCAGATGCATGATGGCCGTTTCAGTCATGTTCGCTCCGGTCAGTTCGCCGACGATGCGGCCGTCGTGGAACACCAGCACGCGGTGGCAGACCCGCGGGAACTCCTCCACCTCGGTAGAGGTGAAGAGCACCGCGGTGCCGTCGTCGGCGATCCGTCTGGTCAGGTCGTAGATTTCGGCCTTCGCGCCGACATCGACCGCGGCGGTGGGCGAGTTCAGCAGATAGACCCTGGCGCCATGGGCAAACCAGCGGCCCAGCACCGCCTTCTGCTGGTTGCCGCCGGAGAGGCTGTCGATCTTCGCCTCCAGCCCGGCCATCTTCACGTTCAGGTCCCTGGCGGTATCGGTCGCCATCTCGCGCTCCCGCCCGCGATGCACGAAGCGGAAGACGGGGTCCGTCACCATCCGGGCCAGGCTCGGCAGGCTGATATTCTCCCGCACGCTGAAGCCGGGGAACAGCGCCTCCTTGTGGCGGTCCTTCGGCACCAGGGCAAAACCGCCGCGCAGCGCGCGGCGCGGATCGCCCAGGTCGACCACGGCGCCGTCGATCCGCACCTCGCCCGCATGGGCCCGGGCGCGTCCGAACAGGACGTCGAAGACCTCTTCCGCGCCGCTGCCGGGCAGGCCGGCGATCCCCAGGATTTCCCCCGAACGGGCGGTGAAGTCGGCGCTTTCGATCCGGTCGGCGGAAAGACCCGACACCTCCAGGATCGGATCGCCGAACAGCTTGCCGGCCTGGGCGACCTCTTCCGCCATCGTGTCCGAGCGGCCGACGATGGCCTGCACCACCGCACGGCGGTCGATGGCGTCATGCGCCCAGCTGCCCGCGAAGCGCCCGTCGCGCAGCACCGTGATCCGGTCCGAGATGTCGAACACTTCCGCCAGCCGGTGGCTGACATAGAGGAAGCCGTGCCCTTCTTTCGCCAGGCGCCGCATATGGCCGAACAGGATGTCCACCTCCTGCGGCACCAGGGCGGCGGTGGGTTCGTCCAGGATGATCACCTTCGCATCGCTGGCGACCGCCTTGGCGATCGACACCAGCGCCATCTCGTCGGGCCGCAGCTCCGCGACATTGGCCCGCGGGTCGATGTCCTTCAGGCCGACCCGCTCCAGGTGCCGGCGGGCCTCCGCCTCGACCTCCTGCCAGTTCACGAAGATGCCGAGCCGCCGCGGCAGCTGCCCGCCGAGGACCAGGTTCTCCTGCACCGTCATGGTGGGGACTAGGTTGAAATGCTGGTGCACCACGGCGATGCCGTGGCGGGTGGCGTCCTGCGGCGAGGCGATCTGCACCTCTTGCCCGGCGACCTGGATGCTGCCTTCCGTCGGCCGGTGCGCCCCTGTCACGCACTTGATCAGGGTCGACTTGCCGGCCCCGTTCTCGCCCAGCAGGGCGTGGATCTCGCCCGCCCTCACCTCCAGGTCCACATGGTCCAGGGCAAGGGTGCCGGGGAACCGCTTGGTCAGGCCCCGGACCGCCAGAAGCGGCGGCGACCCGCCGCCGCCCGGCGCCGGGTCGGATCCTGCCGCAGCCGCGGCCTCGCTGTCGGGAAGTTCGGTCAAATCGTCACTCTGGTGCCATGGAACCGCGTGCGGGGCATGCGGCCGGGGGGACTCCCGGCGGGGATGCCGGGCATCCCCTGCGCCGGCGCGCCGGTCCTGCCCGCGGCCGACGGCGACGGGCCGCCGCACCCGGCCCGGACCCGCAAGGCCCGGACCGTGGCGGCGGCCCGCCGGAGCCGCGATCCTGCCTGCTTACTGGATCTCCGCCGAGAACAGCGGGCAGGTCTTGAAGTCGGGCTTGTGACCCGTGGACGGGACGGTCTGGTCCAGGATCAGGCAGGGCTTCTTGTAGAGAACCCGGGCCGGGAACTTTTCCCCGTCGACGGCACGGCAGACCGTGTCGACCGCGGTGGAGCCCATGCCGCCCACGTCATAGGCAACGGTCAGCGCCAGGGTGTTGCCGTCGCGGATCAGGTCATAGGCCGGCGCGGCGCCGTCCATGCTGACGACGAAGATCTCGTCCTGCTTGTTGGCCTGCTCGATCGCGCGGACCGCGGCGACCGCGATCTCGTCCCAGCCGGTCCAGACGGCATCGATCTTCTCGCCCGACTGCAGCAGGTTGGTCATCTTGGCATAGACATCGTCGACCTGGCCGGGGACCTTCACCTCGACCTCCTCGACCTCCAGGTCGGGATAGCCCTCGACCACCGCATGGAAACCGCGGTCGCGGTCCTGCAGGGCAGGAAGCACGTTCCAGTTGAACTTCACGACCTTGCCGCGACCGTCGATGCGGGCCACCATTTCCGAGGCGGCGATCACGCCGTCGGCGACATTGTTGGAACCGATATCGGCGGTGATGCCCGGCACCAGGCCGGAGAAGGTGGAGACGAAGGGGATGCCCGCCTCCTGCGCATTCTCGATGACGCCGCCCATCTGGTTGTTGTCGGACGCGACATTGATCAGGGCGTCGAAGCCGCGCTGGATGTAGGTGTTCGCCTGGTTGTTGGTCGCCACCTGGTCGCCGTTGCCGTCATAGGTCTCGACCTCCCAGCCCTTGGCCTTCGCCGCGGCGGTGGCGCTCTCCATCATCTCGGTGATGGTGGGCGAGGCGCCGTTGACGGAGAAGACGGCAACCTTCAGCGGGTCCGCGCAGGACTTCGCCAGGGCCATGCCGGCCGGCGCGGCAACGGCCAGACCGGCAGCCAGGGCGGTGGCCGCCACGGATCTTCCAAGCAGAGTACGACTGATCATGTTCGACTTTCCTCCCGTTTGCGCCCGTGTCCGCCAGCGGCCGCAATGCCGCCGGCCGGCCTTTCGGACCCGCCCCGCCGGCATCATGGCCGACCGGACATCTTCGCGGCCTGAGCCGCAGGTCTGCCTGACCCGTGAGGCGGTACCGGATGCGCCCGCCATGCTTGGCGCTTGCAGCGGGCGGGTTCCGCCTGCGATACTTTGCGTATCGTTCTGTAGAACGAGATTGTCATACAATCTTGTTCACGAGGCAAGCACCGGGCGGGCCGCGACGGCCAACCGGTGCGCCTATCGAAGGCATCGAAGAATGCCATGGAATTGCAGACGGGGTGGGCAGGGCGGCGTATGACCGGCAGGGCGGGCAACCGGCGGCTGCCGGGCAGGACGGAGCATTACCAGACGTGAGCAGCGAGACGGCAGGTGGCGCGCAGAAGGTGCGCCGATCGGTACCCAGGACACGCGTCCCGAGTACGGCGGGCATGGAAGAGGGCGCAGCCGGACTGACGGCGCCGCGCCGCCAGAGCAGCCCCGACCAGGTGGTCGACGCGATCATTCGCGGCATCATGCAGCGGCGCTACGTGCCGGGGCAGCGGCTGGTCGAAGCCGATCTCACGCGGGAACTGAATGTCAGCCGCGGCACCATCCGGGAGGCGCTGAAGCGCCTGGCGGCGGAGAGCATCGTCCGCATCACCCCCCATCGCGGCGCCTATATCCGCGCCCTGACCCGGACCGAGGTGGACGAGCTGCTGGTCTGCCTGGAGGTCCTGACCGGCCTGTCGGCACGGCTGGCGGCGGAGAATGTCGACAAGGGCGACAATCGCAGCCGGTTCCAGGCCGTCGCCGACAGCCTCGTCCGGTTCGAGGCGGTGGGCGAGGACCTGTATCGCAGCATCCGGCAACGGGTGGATTTCTACAATGCGATGCTGGCGGTCGGCGGCAACCGGGAGCTGGCGCGGATCATGCCGCTGCTGCAGATCCACCAGTTCCGCACCCAGTTCCACGCCTACCATTCCGGCAGCGACATGCAGAGCCACTTCGCCGAATATGCGGAGATCGTCGAAGGCATCCTGGCCGGCGACGCCAAGCGCGCGGAGCGCGCAATGAAGCGGCATATCCGCAATACCGGCCGCCGCATCCAGAGCCTGCCGGACTTCGCCTTCGCACCGGAGGAGGGCGGCTGAACGGCAGCCGCCGGATCCGCCGGCAGCGGGCAGCGCCCGTTCCGGGCGCTACAGGATCTCGTGGATGGTGTATTTCGGGCCCTTCTCCAGCCGGTCGCCCAGGCCGACGCAGACCATGCGGTTGAGCCAGGCATAGCCGGGCGCCGCCGTCTCGAACCAGGGCTGGATCCGGAAGTAATAGTCGGCGGGATCGACCCGCTCGCCGGCGGACATGCGCTTCATCACGGCGTCCGGCCCGTGCCGCATGCCGCGATACGTCATGTAGATCAGCGCCCCGTCGTCGGTCTCCAGGGTCAAGCGGACATCCAGCAGCAGGACGCCGTCGGCGCGGGTCAGCGCCCAGTCGGCGCCGGAATGCGGCACGATCCGCCCCCGCAGCTTCGGCCCGGCGAAGGTCCCGCCGTGGACGGTCACGATCTTGCGCCCCCCAACCGGCGTCTGCGCCGACAGATGCGGCGCATCCAGCCAGGCCTCCAGGTCCATCAGGAAACGGCTGTCCAGCGCGCGCGGCTGCTCCGTCATGACGATCCTCCCGTTTTCGTTTCTGTCGCGACAGGCTACCATTGTCGAACAATCTTGTCCGGCAATTCCGGACCGGAAGGGGGAGGAAGAGGCATGACGATCCTGGTCACGGGCGGCACGAAGGGCATCGGCCTGGCGATCGCCAAGGCGTTCGCGGAGCCGGGCAAGTTGGTGGCGCTGAACTATCACGGCGACGATGCGGCGGCGGACGCGGCCCGCCGCGAGGTGGAGGCTCTGGGTGCCGACTGCCTGGTGGTGAAGGGCGATGTCGGTACGCCGGAAGGCGCCGCCGCCGTCGTGGCCGCCGTGGCGGATCGCGGCGCGGGGCTCGACCAGCTGGTGCATTGCGCGGTCAAGGTTCTGCCGGCGCCGGTGCTCGAGGTCGACCCCGATGCCTTCACCCGGGCCATCAACCTGAACGGCACCGCCATGCTCTATCTGGTGCAGGCCGCCCTGCCGCTGATGCGCCGGGGCAGCACGGTGTTCTTCCTGTCCAGCCGCGGCGGCAAGGTCGTCGTGCCCAACTACGCCGCCGTGGGTGTCGGCAAGGCGCTGGCGGAATGCCTGGTCCGCTACCTCGCGGCGGAGCTGGCGCCGAAGGGGATCCGGGCGAACTGCGTCGCCCCGGGGATGGTGGACACCGCGGCGCTGCGGGAGGTGTTCGGCGACCAGACCGGCGGCCTGCTCGCCGACAATGCCGCGAAGAACCCGAGCGGACGCGGCATCCGCGACGAGGACTACACCGCCATGATCCGCTACCTGGCCAGCCCCGCGGCGGAGATGGTCCAGGGCCAGGTGATCTACATCAACGGCGGCCACAACCTCAGCGCCTGACAGCTGTGCCCCGCGGCGCCGCCATTCCCGCTGCGCCGTCGCCGGGCTATCCTGCCGGCAGGCTCCGCGGGCTGCTGCGCCATCCATCTGGCTAATGTCCGCGTAAACCGGATGTGTCGACAATGCCGGTTCGACATCACCGGTACCGGCAGCGACCCGGGGAACGCCCCCGTCCCGCGCCGGCACGGCAGACGGACGGATGGGGCGCAGGGAGGCAATGTCGGACGACCGGGTCCCGATCATCGAGGATCGCCGCAGTGCCGGCGGCGGGCACGGCCTGCCGCCCTGGCTCGTGCTGATCGTCGACGATGACGATTCCGTCCACCAGGCGACGCGCTTCGCCCTTGACGATTTCCGGTTCGAGAACCGCGCGCTCCGCATCCTCAGCGCCTATTCCGCCGAGGAGGCCCGCGACGTCATCGCCGACCATGCCGACGCCGCCGTCATCCTGCTCGACGTCGTGATGGAAAGCGAGCATGTCGGCCTGGACCTGGTCCGCTGGATCCGGGACGAGCTGTCCAACAACCGGGTACGCATCGTGCTGCGGACCGGACAGCCGGGCTTCGCGCCGGAGCTGCAGGTGGTCCGCGACTACGACATCAACGACTACAAGCAGAAGAGCGAGATGACCGCCGCCAGGCTGGTCACGACGGTCTATTCGGCGCTGCGCTCGTTCCGCGACATCGTCCGCCTGGAGCAGCAGGCCGATCGCCTGACCCGGGCGCTGAAGACCGCCGAGGATGCCAGCCGGGCCAAGACGGACTTCATCACCCATATGAGCCACGAGTTCCGCACGCCCCTGAACAGCATCATCGGGCTGTCGGAAGTCATCGCGACCGAGATGCTCGGGCCGGTCGGCACGACGAAGTACAAGGAGTATGCCTGGGACATCGTGACCTCGGGCCGGCGGCTGCAGATCCTGGTCGAAAGCGTCCTCGACCTTGCCGAGGACGGCGACCGGCAGTCGCTGCATATCCAGACCTTCGACCTGCACGACCTGGTCAGCGAGTTCTTCGCGCAGGAAAGCCGCGAGGTCCCGCTGATGCGGGAGCGGGAGGATGCGGAGCAGAACGGCACGACGGCATCGAGCGGCCTGATGCTGCGTGCCGACCGCCATGCCGTGCTGACGATGCTGAAGCACCTGGTGTCGAACGCGCTCAACCATAACCCGCCGAACTGCCGGGTCCGGGTCACGGCTCGCCAGCTGCAGGACGGGCGCCTGGTCCTTTCCGTCGTCGACGACGGGATCGGCATCGACCCGGCGGTGATCAAGCGGCTGGGGGAGCCGTTCAACCTGCAAAGCAACCCCTATATTTCCGGCCGCGGGGGACTTGGCCTCGGCCTGCTGGCCACCAAGGCCCTGATCGACCGCCATGGCGGCCGCATGGTCGTGGAAAGCGAACACGGCAAGGGTACCACGGTGCGCCTGCTGTTCCCGCCCGACGGCCCGCCAGGGCAGAAGGACGCCCCCGGCAGGCGCCAATGACGCCGCGCAGGCCGCATAGCATCCGGGCCGCCTGCCAGCGCGCCCGGCATGCCGTCCTGGCCGGGGCCGTGGTGCTGGCGGTCGGCCTGTCCCTCGCCGGCTGCGACGACCCGGAACCGATCCGGATCGGCTTCATCGGCGGACTGAGCGGCCGCTCCGCCGATCTGGGCGAGGCGTCGCGGAACGCGGTTCAGCTCGCCCTGCAGCAGGCGAACGCGGCCGGCGGCATCGACGGCCGGGAGATCGAACTGATGGTCCGCGACGACCGCAACGATCCCGCCGTCGCGGCGGCTGCGGTGCGCGACCTGCAGGCGTCCGGGGTGGCCGCCATCATCGGGCCGAACATCAGTGCCGTGGCGGAAGGCATGCTGCCGGTGATCGACGAGCTGGGTGTGATCACCATCTCGCCCACCATTTCGGCGCTGGAATTCGCCGGGCGGGACGACAACCTGTTCCGCATCAATTTCACCACCCGGGACAATGCCCGCATCTATGCCCGCCACTATGCCGAAGCCGGAATCGGGCAGGTCGCCGCCGCCATCGACGGCAACAACCGGGTCTTCTCGCAAAGCTGGCTTGACGAGTTCGCCGCCGCCTTCGCGGAACTTGGCGGCAAGGTCGTGGCCACCGACATCTTCGATGCCAAGGATGCGCGCGGCTATTCCGACACGGCGCGGCGGCTGCTGGCAAGCGCGCCGCAGGCGATCCTGCTGATCGCCAACAGCGTCGACACCGCACAGCTGGCTCAGCAGATCCGCAAGCTGGACGGCGAGATCCTCCTGGTGGCCGCCGAATGGGCGGCTTCGGAGCGGCTCCTGCAGCTGGGCGGCAAGGCGATCGAGGGGCTGGAACTGGTCCAGTCCTACGACAGAAACGACCGCTCGGCGCACTACGCCGCGTTCCGGCAGGCCTATCGCGAGCGCTTCCAGCAGGAGCCGGGCTATTCCAGCATCGCCGCCTACGATGCGGTCACCGTGTTGCTGGCGGCCCTGCGAACGCCAAGCGACGGCCGCGACCTCAAGACGGTCCTGCTCGATCTGCCACCCGTCCCGGGACTGCAGCAGCCCGTCAAGTTCGACCGGTACGGCGATGCGCAGCGGCGGGCCTTCTTCGTGGTGGTCCGCGACGGCCGGTTCCGGTCGCTATGATCCGGCCCCGGCCCCGCCGCAAGACCGGAATCCGCCTTCGCACGTCGGTCAGCATGCTTCTGGTCGGGGTGATCCTGGTGACCCTGCTGGTCGTCGGCAGCGGGCTGCTGGCCTTCCTGGTGCCGCGGACCGCGGAGGACAACCGCGCCCTGGTCGGCCAGGCGGCAACGGAGATGGCGGAGCGGGTGGAGGTCTTCCTGGAGAACGTGGAGGCGCGGGTGAACCTCGCCGGCGACCTGTACCAGGATCTGCATCCGGAGGAACTGCCGGCCCTGCTGGACCGGGCACGGCGGCCGAACCTCGGCGCCCTGTACATCATCGATGCCGACGGCCGGCTGCTGGCCGCAAGCATCGAGGGCTATTCCGACGCCCGGCTCGCGGAGCTGCGCGGCATCGACCTGTCGACCTATCCGTTCTTCCGGGCCGCAGCCCGCAGCGCCACGCCGCTGTGGAGCGACAAGCAGATCTCCGCCGTCACCGGCGCCGTCACCGTCGGCCTCTCCGCCCCGGCCGGCGATACGGGCAGCGTGATCATCGCCGAGATGGCCATGGAAACCCTGCTGAGGATCAGCCGGGTCGCCAGCGAAAGCAGCGGCCTGGGCTACTGGATCCTGGACAGCAAGGGCGAGCTGGTGGCCGATACCGACCCGCGCGGCAGCGAAGCGGTCAATCTCTATGGCCAGGAGATCGTCGCCGCCGGCCTGGAGGGACGCCGGCTGCCGGAAACGATGCGCTTCGGCGGCGCCACCTACAACGTCTCCGCCGCCTATTCGCCCCAGCTGGGCTGGCTGTTCGTCAGCCGCATCCCCGCCGGCCTGCAGAATCCCAGGCTGCGGGAAATCATCGGCATCCTGCTGGCGGTGGTGGTCGGATCCGTTCTGGTGGGCCTGCTGCTGGCGCCGCTCTGGGCCCAGCGGGTCGCCCGACCGATCCGCCAGGTCGCCGAAAGCGCGTCGCGCATCGCCCGCGGCGCGGCGCCGGCGGATTGGCCGGGCAGCGGCATCGCGGAACTGAACCAGCTGTCGTCGGACCTGGCCACGATGTGGTCGGCGATCGCCCGCCGCGAGGAGGATCTGCGCCACCTGAACGAGGAGCTGGAAAGCCGGGTGGCCCGGCGCACCGCGGAACTGCAGCAGAGCAACCGCGAACTGTCGCAGGCCCTGATCACGGTGGAGCAGGCCAAGGACGAACTGATCCAGTCGGAACGCCTGGCCGCGCTCGGCCGCATGGTGGCGGGCATCGCCCATGAGCTGAACACGCCGCTGGGCAACGGCCGGATCGCGGTCTCCGCGCTGGCGGACCGGCTTGCCCGCTTCGAGGCCAGCCTGGCGGAGGGGCTGCGCCGGTCGGAGCTCGACGCCTTCATCGCCAGCGTCCGAACCAGTTCGGGCATCGCCGAACACAACCTCCGCCGGGCGGCGGACCTGGTCGGCAGCTTCAAGCAGGTGGCCGCGGACCGCACCGCGTCGCGGCGGCGCAAGTTCCAGCTGCGCGAGGCCGTCGACGAGGTGTTCCTCACGATCAGCCCGACGATGAAGCACCTGCATGTCTCGTTGAGTGCGCATGTGCCGGAATTCCTCTGGCTCGACAGCTATCCGGGCGAGCTGGGCCAGGCGCTGACCAACCTGATCGAGAATGCGGTCGCGCACGGCTTCAAGGACAGGGCCCACGGCTCCGTCGCGGTCACCGCGGACCTGGACGAGCGCGACCAGATCGTGCTGGAGGTGCGCGACGACGGGTGCGGGATGACGGAAGATGTCGCCCGCAAGGCCTTCGACCCCTTCTTCACCACCGCCCTCGGCCAGGGCGGTACCGGCCTGGGGCTGTTCATCACCCACAACGCGGTCACCAACGTGCTCGGCGGAACGATCAGCCTGCACAGCCGGCCGGGCGCGGGAACCGTATTCGAGCTGCGGATCCCGCGGGTCGCTCCCGCGCCCGAGGCGAAGGAAGGCCATGCCAAGGTGCCGCCGCCGGCGGAGATGCCGACCCGGCAGGGCTGATGCGAAGCTGTCAGTCGGCGCGATCGCGCAGCGCGAGCAGGGAATAGACAGCCTCCGCCAGGACCAGGGCATCGCCGAGGCCGATGCCGCCGGCTTCGACATGGCCGATCCCGTCCACGAGATGCAGTTCCGCCCGCGACCGGCCGTCCGCGCCCCGCACCGCCGCCGCCAGCGCCCGGCTTTCCCCCGCCGGTATGACGGGGTCGTTGCGGCCATGCACCAGGATCAGGCGGGGGCCGGCGCCGGAGAAGTCGCGTCGCGACAGGTCCAGCGCCTGCATCTCCCCGCGGATGCGGGCCGGCAGGGCGGCCAGCAGGGCTGGTGCCCGTTCCCGGTCGGTGTTCGACAGGAAGTCATGGACGGCGCGACCATCGGCACCGAGCCGTGGCACCAGGTCCGCGATGGCCGCGTCGGGTGCCGCCAGGCGCCGCCGCGCCATCTCCGCCAGCAGCGCGGCATCGGCGGGATCGTCGACCCGATGGGCATTGGCCTGCAGGAACACCCACTTGCCGTAGCTGCCGGGCCGGCCCTGCACCCATTCCCCCGGCCGGCCGGGGGCATCCGGGTCCGGCGGCACCGACAGGGGCAGGCGATACCAGCCGGTCGTGAACCAGGTCGCCACGGCATCGGCGTCGTGATAGCCGCCGATGCCCACCAGGACGTCGACTTCCGCGGCCGCGCCGGACCCTGCCGATGCCGGTTCGTGGGCGGCCAGCATCGCCGGGCCGACCGCATAGGACACTGCGACCACGCCGAGGAAATGCGGCTGGCGATCGGCCATCTGCCGCAGCGCGTCGGCGATGATCCGGGCATCCCCGGCCGACAGGGTCATCCGCCGCAGGGCGGGGATCTCCGGCACCAGGACGCTGAAACCGGCATTGGCCAGGGTGCCTGCGAAAGCCACCAGGCGCGGATCGTCCCGCCCCCGGGGCGAGGCGCCGGGCACAAGCACGAGGGCGGACGCCGGCTGCCAGCCGTCCGGATGGTAGAGGTCGGCCTGGTGCGCCCGACCGTTGCGGCTGAAGGGATGCTGTGTCCGGACGACCCCCTCGGGCAGCCGGCCCGCCGAGAGGTCGGACAGCACCGACACGGTCTGCATGCCGCGCCCCAGGGCGCAGGACGCGAGCGCCAGGCCTGCGAGGGCAAGAGCGGCCAAGCGAAAGGTGCGGCCGCGCCAGAGGCTGCGGCGCGGTGCGGCGGCGGTCGGTGGCTTCGGCAATCGGGTCACCATGGCACCAGGATAGCTGGCACCCTGCTGCCATGAAAAAGGGCGGCCGCGCCCGGGGGAACTCCCGGGCGCGGCCGCCCCGATCCGTTGCGGCCTGTGCCGCGGGCAAGATCCGCCCGGTCAGCCGCGTGCCTGGGCGCGCGCCAGGAACTCAGCGGGGATCACGCGGATCTCCACCCGGCGATTATGTTCGGAACGGCCGGAGGTGGCCTCCTCCGGGTTCTGCTCGCCGAAATGCCTGGTGCGGATCCAGGTGTCGTCGATGCCGGTCCGGTTCAGGGCCTGCGCCACGGCAGACACCCGGCGTTCGGACAGCTTCTGATTGTAGCCGCGGTCGCCGACCTTGTCGGTATAGCCGGTCAGCAGCACCATCGCGTCGCCGCTCTCGCGCTGCACCCGGGCGACGTCCCGAAGGACCTCGTCCGCCCCGCTGCGCACCTGCGCCTTGTCGAAGGCGAATTCGACCTCGCGCACCAGGATGGCATCGGCGGCGATGGCGGTCAGCTGATCGGCCCCCGCTTCCGCAATGGCGACCTGGATCCGGCCGGCGGGCTGCTCGACCGCGACGGTCTCGCCGACCTGGGCGGTCCGCATGCCGACCTCGGCGCCACGCTCCTGGTCGACCGAGACCTGCGCCCGCTCGGTGCTGACATCGACCTGCGCCTTGCGCTGGCTGACGGATACGCTGGGCTTGCCCTGCTGCACGTCGACCTGGGGCGCGGCCTGGTTCACTTCGATCTGCGGCCGTGCCTGGGAGACCTCGACCTCGGCGCGGGCCTGCTCCACCTGCACCGCGGCCTCCTGCTGCTGCACGCTGACCTCGGGCTTGCGCTGGGTCACCTGCACCTGCGGCTTGGCCTCTTCAACCACGACGGTCGGCTTGGCCTGCGCCACGGTCACCTGCGGCTTGGCCTGTTCGACCACCACTTCCGGCTGCGGCTGCTGCACGGAAACCACCGGCTTCTTCTGCTCCACCCGGATGTTCGGCTCCGGCTGGACGATCTTCACCTCCGGCTTGAACTGCTTGATCTGCACCTTCGGGGCCGGCTGGTTGATCGCCACCTGCGGCCGGCTCTGCTCCACCGCGATCTCCGGCTCCGGCTGGGTCACCGTCACGTCCGGGGCCGGCTGCTGCACGGACACCTGGGGCCTGGCGGCGTCGACCTGCACCTGCGCCTCGGGCTGCTGCACCTGCACCCGCGATTTCGGGGCGGCGACATTCACCTCGGCCTGCGGCTGGGTGACGCTCACCTCCGCGCTACGCTGGCTGACAGCAACCTGGGTCGGCTCCTCCTCGACGGTCACGTCCGAGGCCCGCTGCTGCACGCCGACCTGGGCCGGCTTCGTCTGCACCTGGACCTCGGTGCGCGCACCGGCCGTGCTGCCGGCGGTGGCGGCGACATAGCTCTGCTCCGTCGCCGCCATGCTCTCGGCGTCGGTGAAGCCGGCGATCGCCACGTCATTGTCCACGAGATAGCGCTGCATGCCGATCAGCACGGCATAGCAATTGCCTTCGCCCGTCCGGGCGGCGCTGATCGCCTTCTCGGACATCGGCTCGATCGCGGCGCGGACCTGCGGCCATTCGCGATGGCTCTGCACTTCGGCCAGGGCGCGCTGCACCTCGGCCGCGCAATCCTGTCCCTGGATTCGTGCGGCCTCGGACGTCTGCGCGCCGCCCTGGGCGGTCAGGCCGACGACGCCAACCAGGGCGGTGGTCACGGCGAGAAAAGAACGATGGAACCTCATGAGCCCTCCTTCTGCGTTTCGGTGCTCTGCCCGGACCAACAGAAGGTGAAGATCCCCGTTCCGTAATTATTTGGCCTCCCGCTGCGCCTTATTTACCTCCCGCTGCGCTTGAAGCGCCGTTATTTGCGCCGGCAGGGTTCGCCGCCGCCTTTTTTTTCCATCCGTCCTCAGAGACGCTCGACCAGGGTGGCGTTCGCCATGCCGCCGCTCTCGCACATGGTCTGCAGGCCGAAGCGGCCGCCGCCCTCCTCCAGCGCCGCGATCAGATTGAGGGTCAGCCGCCCGCCGGAGGCGCCGACCGGATGGCCGAAGGCGATGGCGCCGCCGTCGACATTCACCCGCTCGGGGTCGGCGCCGGTGCGCTTCTGCCAGGCCAGGACGACAGAGGCGAAGGCCTCGTTGACCTCGAAGCGGTCGATCTCGTCGATCCGCCGGCCGGCGCGGGCGAGCAGCTTCTCGGTCGCCGGGGTGACCCCGGTCAGTGCCAGCAGGGGATCGTCGCCGACAACGGCAAAATGGGTGACGGCGGCGCGTGGGGTGAGGCCCAGGCGCGCCGCCAGGCCTTCCTCCATCACCAGCAGTGCGGCGGCTCCATCGGTCACCTGGGAGGAACTGCCGGCGGTGACGGACCAGCGGATCTCCGGAAAGCGCCGTTCCGCCTGCGGGTCGGCGAAGGCCGGCTTCAGGCCGGCGAGCTTGTCCAGGGTGGTGTCCTCGCGGATCCCTTCGTCCCGGTCCACGACGACAGGCCCATCCGCGCCCGGCAGTTCGATCGGGACGAGGTCGCGGGCAAGAATGCCCCGGTCCCGCGCGGCCGCGGCCCGCTGGTGGGAGCGCAAGGCATAGGCGTCCATCGCGTCGCGGCCGATCCCCCAGCGGGCGGCGATCAGCTCCGCGGAAATGCCCTGATGCACCAGCCCGGCATCGTAGCGGCTGTGGAAGGCCGGACCGAGATTGTCCTGGCCCAGCCGGTTCGACTTCATGCTGACCCGGCTCATCATCTCGACGCCGCCGGCCACCACGATGTCGTAGGCGCCAGCGATCACCCCCTGCGCGGCGAAGTGCAGCGCCTGTTCGCAGGAGCCGCATTTGCGGTCCAGGGTGACGCCGGGGACGGTCTCCGGGAAGCCGGCGGCGAGCCAGCCGTGGCGGCCGATATTGGCCGCCTGCTCGCCCACCTGCAGGACGCAGCCGGTGATCACGTCCTCCACCTGCGCGGGGTCGATGCCGGTGCGGCCGATCAGCGCCCGCAGGACCTGTGCGTACAGGTCCACCGGATGCAGCGGATTCAGCGCACCGCCGGCCCGGCCCCGGCCGAAGGGCGAGCGGACACCGTCGACGATGACGGCGCGGCGTGCCATCAGGCAGCGTCCCTTCCGCCGCCGCGGCGCGCGCTGAAGGCGAACTCCCCGGTCTCCAGCGACAGGTAGGCGGCGCCGCTGCCGCGCAGCAGCTCGTTGGCGAACCGCGCGATCCCGCTGTCCAGCACCGGATAGGCGCGCTCCACCGGGCCGGCGGCGCGGGCCTTGGCGATCTCGTGCGGCGGCACCAGGATCTGCAGCAGCAGTTCTTCGTCCGACAGATGCGCGCCGTATTCCTGCCGCAGCTCGTCCAGGCTGGGCTGCGCCGGCGGATCGTCGCGGATCTCGCGGTAGCGCGGCGCATCCTCGATCCGGTTCAGCACTTCCGGATCGATCGGCGCCACCGGCTGGCCGTAATGGCCGCAGGCATATTTGATCACCTCGTCGGGGATCACCCTGTAGCGCTCGCCCAGCACCACGTTCAGCACCGCCAGGGTGCCGACCAGCTGGCTGAACGGCGTCATCATGCCCGGATAGCCCAGCTCGCGGCGCACCCGGCCGGTCTCCTCCAGCACCGCGTCCAGCTTCTCCGGCATGCCGTGCTGCGCCAGCTGGTTCTTGAAGGTGCCGGTCATGCCGCCGGGGATCTGGTGGTGATAGGCGGAAAGATCGAACTCGTTCGGCACGCCGATCGGCAGGCCGGCGGTCTTCGCCACCTTGGTGAAATGCGCCTCCACCTCCGCCATCAGGCCGTCGTCCAGGCTGTCGGTATGGCCCAGCAGCCGGGTGTTGTGGCGCATGATCTGGGTCGACGGCATGGAGGGGCCGTTGGCCAGCGGGTGGCTGGCGGTGTGCAGGATCGTCACCCCTTCCTTGACCGCCTCCAGGTAGGCCCAGCTCGACAGGCCGGCGACATTGTGGGAATGCAGCTCGATCGGCTTGCCGCCCGCGTTCGCCTTGATGCTGCGCACCAGGCCGGGCACCCGCTCCGGCAGCAGGCAGCCGGCGGTGTCGTAGATCAGCAGGGTGTCGACATCGGGGCTGGCCGCCAGCAGGCGCGCCTTCTCGCCGTAATATTCGTCGGTATGCACCGGCGAGTTGGAGAAGTTGATCGCCGCGGCGACCTCGGCGCCGGCCTCGTCCTTCGCCACCCGCGCCAGGCGGTGCATCTTGTCGATGTTGAAGAGGACGTCGTAGATCCAGAAGCTGGAAATGCCGTGGCGGCAGAGCGAACGGACCCAGAGGTCCATCAGCGCGTCCGGCGTGATCGCGAAGGTCACGCAGGCATTGGACCGCATGCCGGCGCGGATCCGGCTGTTCGGCATCGAGGCGGTCAGCAGGTCCAGCCCGTCCCAGGGATATTCGTCGCAATACTTGATCAGCACCTCGAACATCGAGGAGCCGGTCAGATCCACCACCCGGTAGCCGACCCGGTCGATCAGCGGCGTCACCGGCAGCGCCATGCCGGCCTTCATCCGCATCCCCCAGAGCGACTGCTGCCCGTCCCGCAGGGTCTGGTCGACGAACTCGATATGCGCCATCAGACGCCCTCCTTGCGGCTCAGGGTCAGGGAGAAGTCGGTGCCGGACAGCGAGACATGCGCGGCGCGGCTCTCCCCCATCAGGTCGCGCACCCGCGCCAGCACCGGGTCGCGCACCAGCGGATAGTCGCGGGCCACCGGCCCGGCGGCCTTCATCGCGTCGATATGCGGCGCGGCGACCAGGGCGCGCAGGATCAGCTCGTCATCGTCGATGGCGCCGAACTCGGCGCGGATCTCCTCCAGCCCCGGATCCGGCGGGGTCGTGCCGCGCACGTCGCGCGCCCGCGGATGGGCGTCGATCCGGTCCATCACCTCCGGGTCGATCGGCACCGGCGGCGCACCGAACCAGCCATAGGCATAGTGCAGCACCTCGTCCGGAATCGAGGCATAGCGCTTGCCGGTCAGCACGTTCATCAGCGCCAGGGTGCCGACCAGCTGCGAATAGGGGGTGGCGAGGCCGGGATAGCCCAGTTCCTGGCGCACCCGGGCGACCTCCTCCAGCAGCTGCGGCAGGCGCTCCTCCATGCCGTGCTCCTTCAGCTGGTTGCGGAAGGTGCCGGTCATGCCGCCGGGGATCTGGTGCTGGTAGACGCCGAGATCGTATTCGTTCGGCACGCCGAGCTGGAAGCCCGCGGCGCGGGCCACCGCCTCGAAATGATCGGCGATCGGCGCCAGCACCGACGGGTCGATGTCATGGCTGTGCCCGGCATGGCGCAGATTGCCCAGGGTCATCTCGATCGAGGGCATCGAGGCGCCGTTGGCCAGCGGCCGCGCGGCGGTATGGATCACCTCAACGCCCTGTGCGATCGCCTCCAGGTAGACCAGGGGCGCCAGGCCGGTGACGTTGTGGGAATGGATCTCCAGCCCCTTGCCCAGCCGGTCGGTCACCGCCTTCACCGCCGGCGCCAGGGTGCGCACCCGCTCCGGCGTCAGCAGGCCGGCCATGTCGTAGATCATCAGCCGGTCGACATGGGGATTGTCGGCCATTACCGCCGCCCGCTCGGCATAATAGTCGTCGGTATGGACCGGCGAGAGGCAGTACATCAGGCCCAGCACGATCTGGGCGTCGAATTCCTTCGCCACTTTCGCGCGCCGGTGCATCTTCGCGATGTTGCGGTCGGCATGCAGGGTGTCGTGGATCCAGAAGCTGCGCACGCCATGCACGCAGAGCCGCTTCACCCACAGGTCCATCAGCGCCTCGGGCGTCACCGACATCGAGATGATGCCATGCGCGCGCAGGCCGCCGCGGATCGGCGTGTTCGGCATCGCCTGCACGATCAGGTCCAGCCCTTCCCAGGGATCCTCGCGGGCATGGCGGACCATCACCTCGAACATCGAGGAACCGACCAGGTCGACCACCTCGTAGCCGGCGCGGTCGATCAGCGGCGCCACCGGCAGGCACATGCCCGCCTGCATCCGCATCCCCCACAGCGACTGCTGCCCGTCGCGGATGGTCTGGTCGACGATGCGGACATGGCTCATGGGGTGGCATCCTTGTGGTGCGCCGCTCCCTCATTCGTCATCCTCGGGCTTGACCCGAGGATCCATTCCGCAACCGGTGAGGCGCGTCGAGACTTGCGGAATGGATCCCGGCTCAAGGCCGGGATGACGCCTGGAGGATGCAGCACCATCGCCGTCACCGCTTCAGGCTCAGCCGGAAATCGCCGGCGGCGATCTCCAGGTTGCGGGCGGTGGCGGCGGTCATCAGCTTCGCCACCTTGTCCAGCACCGGGTCGTTGTAGCGGCGGAAGTCGCGGGCCGGGGCGCCCGCCGCCTTCATCTTGTCGATGAAGGGCTGCGCGATCAGGGACCGCAGCAGCAGGTCCTCGTCGGAGATGTCGCCGCCGAATTCCGCCTTCAGCTCCGCGACGCTGGGCTGCGGCGGCTCGGTGCCGCGCAGCTCCTTCGCGCGCGGGGTCGCCATGATGCGGTCCAGCAGGTCGCCGTCGATCGGCGCGACGGGTTCGCCATAATGGCCGCAGGCATATTGCACCACCTCGTCGGGGATGGTGCGGTAGCGTTCGCCGTTGATCACGTTCATCACCGCCAGGGTGCCGACCAGCTGGCTGAACGGGGTCGCCATGCCGGGATAGCCCATGTCGCGGCGCACCAGCGCCACCTCGCGCAGCACCTCGGGCAGGCGGTCGGCCATGCCCTGCTTCTCCAGCTGGTTGCGCAGGGTGCCGGTCATGCCGCCGGGGATCTGGTGTTCGAACAGGGCGATGTCGTACTCGTTCGGCACGCCGACGGGGAAGCCGGCGGCCTGCGCCACCTCCTCGAAGTTCTGCGCGATCGGCGCCAGCACCGCAGGATCGATGTCGTGGCTGTGCCCGGCGAGCTTCAGGTTGCGCAGGGTCACCTCCACCGACGGCAGCGAGGCGCCGTTGGCCAGCGGCCTGCTGCAGGTATGGACGATGTCGATGCCGAGGCCGATCGCCTCCAGATAGGTCAGCGGCGCGATGCCGATCGTGTTGTGGCAGTGGATCTCCAGTTCCTTGCCCGGGCAGGCCGACTGAATCGCCGGGATCAGGGTGCGGCAGCGGGCCGGGGTCAGGACGCCGGCCGTGTCGTAGAGGATCAGCCGGTCGACATCGTCGGAGCCGCCCAGCAGCTTCGCCTTCTCCGCATAGAAGGCATCGGTATGGACCGGGCTGTCGGTGAACATCAGCGCCGCCACGACCTGGGCGTCGAATTCCTTCGCCACCTTCGCCATGCGATGGGTCTTGGCGATGTTCCAGTGCAGCACGTCGTAGATCCAGAAGCTGCGCACCCCGTGGCGGCACAGGGTGGCGACCCACAGGTCCATCAGCGCGTCCGGCGTCACCGACATCGACACGATGCCGGTATTGCGGGTGCCGGCGCGGATCCGCGAGCGCGGCATCGCCGCGGCGATCATGTCCAGCCCCGCCCAGGGATCCTCCTGCGCGTCCCGCACCATGATCTCGAACATCGAGGAGCCGACCAGGTCGACCGTGTCATAGCCGGCGCGGTCGATCAGCGGCGCCACCGGCAGGCACATGCCGGCCTGCATCCGCATGCCCCAGAGCGACTGCTGCCCGTCCCGCAGGGTCTGGTCGACGATCCGGACGTGACTCATGCGGCGGGCTCCCGGGCGAGAAAGGCGTCCATGCCGACCGTCTCCAGCCAGCGGGTATGGACCCGGCCGGCGGCGAAGTCGGGATGGCGCAGGACGAAGGTGTGGAAGGACTGGTTGGTCGACAGGCCGTCGATGCGCAACGCATCCAGCGCCGCCAGCATCTTCGCGATGGCATCGTCGCGGTCGGTGCCGTGCACCAGCAGCTTGCCGACCATGGAATCGTAGAACGGCGGCACCAGCGCGCCTTCCGCCAGGTAGGTGTCGAAGCGCACCGCCGGGTCGGCCGGCGCGGCGAAGCCATGCACCCGCCCCGGCGAGGGCCGGAAGCCGTTCGCCGGATCCTCGGCATTGATGCGGCACTCGATGGCATGGCCCTCCACCGCGATATCCGCCTGCTCGAGGGTCAGGGGTTCGCCACCGGCGATCCGCAGCTGCCAGGCCACCAGGTCCTGGCCGGTGATCAGCTCCGTCACCGGATGTTCGACCTGGATGCGGGCATTCACCTCGATGAAGAAGAACGCTGCCCGGTCGGCGTCGTAGAGGAACTCCACCGTGCCGGCATTGGCATAGTCCAGGGTCGAGATCAGCCGGACCGCGGCCTGCTGGATTTCGCTGCGGATCTCCGGCGCGACGGTCGCCGCCGGCCCCTCCTCGATCACCTTCTGGTAGCGGCGCTGGACCGAGCAGTCGCGCTCCCCCAGATGCAGCACCTTGCCGCGTCCGTCGGCCAGCACCTGCACCTCGATATGGCGGGCGTTGCGGATGAAGCGCTCGACATAGAGGGTGCCGTCGCCGAACGCGGCGCGGGCCTCCGTGCTCGCCGTCTCGAAGGCTTCGTGCAGGGCGGGTTCGTCACCGGCGATCATCATGCCGCGTCCGCCGCCGCCGGCAGCCGCCTTCAGCAGCACCGGATAGCCGACCTCGGCAGCGACCTTCGCCGCCGCCGCGCTGCTCTCCACCGCCGCCGAACCGGGCAGCAGCGGCACGCCGGCCGCCTTCGCCACCGCGCGGGCGGCCAGCTTGTCGCCCATCTGCTCGATCGTGTCCGGCGGCGGGCCGACGAAGGTGATGCCATGCTCCGCGCAGGCCCGCGCCAGCGCCGGCTTCTCCGACAGGAAGCCGTAGCCCGGATGCAGCGCGTCGCAGCCGGTGCCGCGCGCCGCCTCCACCACCAGCCCGGGATTCAGGTAGCTCTGTGCCGCCGGGCCCGGCCCCAGCACGACGGTGCGGTCGGCCAGGCGGGCGCCCAGGCTGTCGCGGTCCGCGGCGGAGGCCGCCAGCACGGTCTCGATCCCCAGCGCCTGCGCGGCGCGGATCACCCGCACCGCGATCTCGCCGCGGTTCGCGACCAGCAGCCGCCTGATGCCTGCCATAGCGATAGCCGCCTCAGACCGGGTCCAGGATCACCAGCACGGTGTCGTACTCGACCATCGTGCCGTCCTCGACGCAGATCGCGGCGACCCGCCCCCTGGCCTGCGCCTTCACCGGGGTGAACAGCTTCATCACCTCGATCAGGCAGACGGTCGTGTCCTCGTCCACCACGTCGCCGACCTGGACATAGGCCGGGGCGCCGGGCTTCGGCTGCTTCCAGAAGGTGCCGAGGTTCGGTGCCTTCACAGCGATCTGGCCCTCCGACAGGGCGACGTTCGCCGCGGCCGGGCTTGCCGTTTCCGGCGCCGGTGCCGCCTTCGCCATCGGGGCGGCCGGCGCCGCGGCGGGCGCGGCCGCAGGCGCGGCTGTAGCTGCCGGCTGTGCCGCAAAGTCGGGATCGTTAGAGACGACGAGCTTCAGCCCGTCGACCTCGAGCCGCATCTCCGTCCAGTCCGACTTGTCGAACAGGCGCAGCAGGTTGCGGATATCGTCATGGCTGATCGTCACCGTCTCTCTCCGTCCCATGGCTCGAAGGCCTGCCCCGTCCGGGGCCTCATTCATCCGTCTCGTCGCTGCCGGCGCCGGCACCGGCGCTGTCGACCCCGCCATGCCGTGCGGCATAGGCCGCCAGCAGGGCCGGCAGGACCTGCGGCACGGCGATCAGCTCCAGGCCGGCATCGACCGCCGCCTGGACGCCGGCATCGGTGCCGAACACCCCGCCCTTCGCCGCCCGGACGCCCTGCAGCAGGGGCGCCGCGGTCTGCGCATCCTCGCCGCCGGGCTGGCCGTCCAGGTCCAGCGCATCCGCCGGCGCGGCATCCAGCGGGATCACCTGCATGCGCACGGCGTCCGCCGCCCAGTCCTGCAGCTGCCGCAGATGCGTGTCGGAGCGGATATCCGGCGCCTCGATCGCCAGCCGGCCGGCATAGATCCGTCCCTTGTCGCCGTCGACGGTGATCTCGCGACCCTCCAGCCCGGCCACGGCATCGGTGCCGCAGCCGACGACACAGGGCACGCCCAGCGCCCGGCTGACGACCGCGGCGTGGGAGGTGGATCCGCCCTGCGCGGTGACCACTGCCTTCGCCACGATCATGCCGTGCACGTCGTCGGGCGAGGTGCTGGGCCGCACCAGGACGACGTCCTGGTCCTGCCCGTGCAGCTCCTCCGCCCGATCGGAATCGGTCACCACCAGGCCGGCACCGACGCCGGGGCTCGCCGCCTCGCCGCTGCACAGCAGCTCGGCGGCGGCATCGGCGCCCGGCGTCAGGCGCGGCCGCAGAAGCTGGCGCACCTGCTCGGCGCTGACTCGGTCCAGCGCCTGCGCGGCGGTGATGCGGCCCTCGTGCACCATGTCGACGGCGATGTTCACCGCCGCCCGCGCCGCCCGCTTCGCCGACCGGCTCTGCAGCAGGAACAGGCGGCCGCGCTCCACCGTGAACTCGATGTCCTGCACGTCGCCGTTCTCGCGTTCCAGCGCCGCGGCGGCCTGCAGCAGCTCGTCATGCAGGGCGGGGTGATGCGCCGCCATCGCGGCCAGGGGCTCCGGCGTATGGGCGCCGGAGACCACATCCTCGCCCTGGGCACAGGCCAGGAATTCGCCATAGGGTTCCGCTGCCCCGGTCAGCGGGTTGCGGCTGAACAGCACGCCGGTGCCGGAGTTCTGGTCGGCATTGCCGAACACCATCGCCTGGATCGTCACCGCGGTGCCCAGGTCGTCGGGAATGCCGTGATGGGCGCGGTAGCGCCGGGCGCGGCGGCCGTCCCAGCTGTCGAACACGGCGCGGATCGCCGCCTCCAGCTGCACCCAGGGATCGTCGGGGACCTCGCGGCCGGCCGCCTTCGCCACCGCCGCGCGCCAGTCTGCCGGCGCGGCTGCCGGATCGAGATCCGGCACGGCAGCCTTCAGCACGATGCGGCCGTACATCTCCAGGAAGCGGCGGTGGGTGTCGCGGGCGAAGCGGGCGTCGCCGGTCTCCGCCGCCAGCGCCGCCTCGGTGGTGTCGGAGATGCCGAGGTTCAGCACCGTGTCCATCATCCCCGGCATGCTGATCGCCGCGCCGGACCGGACCGACAGCAGCAGCGCCTGCGGACCCTGGCCGAAGCGGCGGCCGGTCGCCGCCTCGATCTCCGCCAGCGCCCCGCGGACCGCCTCCATCAGGCCGTCCGGGAAGGCCTGCCCGGCAGCCAGATAGGCGCGGCAACAGGCGGTGGTGATGACGAAGGCGGGCGGCACCGGCAGGCCGAGCGCCCGCATCCGGGCGATCGACCAGGCCTTGCCGCCGATCACCGACCGGTCCGGCAGGCTTGCGCCGTCCAGCGGCAGCAGCAGCGTCTCGGCCTCCCGTGTCATCGTCTTCGTTCCCATCTCCGCCAGGCCCCCTGCCTCCTATTCGTCGCGCTCGCGATCCAGGATCCGCAGCAGGTCCTCGTGCAGCTCGAACCAGACGGTGTGGTAGGAATCGATCTTGGCGCCGGAGACCCAGGCGGTGTCGCCGCCCTCCACCTTGTCGAGCGCCGCTTCCAGCCGTTTCAGGTGGCAGCCCAGGCGCGGCAGGGCGCCGGCCATGTCCTTCAGTACCGGTTCGGCGCGTTCGTGCAGGTCGCCCAGCCGGTCGATGACACCGGCATCGTAGTCGGCGTCGGAATGGTCGTTGGGCACCTGCTCGCCGGCGACATTCATCGTCTGCCAGTCGGTGATGATCTGCTTCAGGTCCCGGTTCACCGCCTCGAACCGGTCGTAGGCGCCAGTGAATTCCGCATTGCCGCGCAGTTCGGCATAGACCGTCGGATAGGCCTCCTTCAGCGCCGCCTGCCCCTTCGGGGTCAGCATGTAGGCGCCCTTGCCGCTGATCGCCTCGCCGGCGCCGACCGCCTCCTCGATCGCCGGGGCGACATCGCTCTCGCCCTCGCCGATCACCGATGCGACCGCTTCCGCGGTGCCGAACTTCTTGATGGCGAGGGCATGCATCGCCAGGAACTTGTCTGCCACGTCCGGTCGTCCTCCATCCCGTCTTTCCGCCCGCTGCACCGGCCCGCCCGTTCCGGCAAATCCGGCCGCTCAGGCGTCCTGCTGCGTTTCCCCCTGCAGCCGCTCCCGCACCTTGCGGCGCAGGATCTTGCCCGCCGCGCTCTTCGGCAGTTCCGGCCAGATGTCGATGCCGCGCGGTCGCTTGTAGCCGGCGAGCCGCTCCTTCGCGGCCGCCAGCACCGCGGCGCCGTCCAGGCCGGGCCGGCCGGCGATCACCGCATGCACCCGGTCGCCCCACTTCTCGTCCGGCAGGCCGACCACGGCGGCTTCGGTCACCCCTTCCACCGCCAGCAGGGCGTCCTCCACCTCGCGCGGATAGACGTTGTAGCCGCCGGAGATCAGCAGGTCGTTCTTGCGGTCGATCAGGTAGAAGAAGCCGTCCTCGTCGGTGCGGCCGATATCGCCGGTATGCAGCCAGCCGTTGCGGAACACCTTCGCGGTCTCCTCCGGCCGCTCCCAGTAATAGGCCATGGTCTGCAGGCCGCGGCAGACGATCTCCCCCGCCTCGCCCGGCGGCAGCGGCCGGTCGTCGTCGTCGACCACGGCCGCCTCGACCAGGGTGTAGGGCCGGCCGGCGGAGCCGATCCGGTCATGCTCCTCCGGCTTCAGGCAGGTGATCACCATCGGGCTCTCGGCCTGGCCGTAGGTCTGGGCGAAGACCTGGCCGAACACCGCCATGCCGCGCTCCAGCAGCGCCGGCGCCATCGGCGCGGCGCCATAGCAGAGCCGCGAATAGTTGTGGCGCAGCCGGTCGATGCCCGGCTCCTCCAGGATCATCGACAGCATGGTCGGCACGATGAAGGTGGTGGTCGCCTGGCTGGCTTCCGACAGTTCCAGGAAGCGGGCGGGGTCGAACTTCGGCATCACCAGCGCCTTCGCGCCGCGCAGCAGGTGGGGCAGGAAGAAGGCGCCGGAGGCATGGGCGATCGGGGCTGCGTGCAGCATCACCTGGCCGGCCCGGATATCGGGCAGCAGGTCGATCATGAAGTTGGCGATCTCCGCCACCTCGCCGCGGCTGGTCAGGGTCACCGCCTTCGGCCGGCCTGTCGTGCCGCCGGTGAAGCCCAGCCGCAGCGGCGCCTCCATGTCGCGGTCGACGGCGCAGGGGGCCGGATCGGCATCGGCGATCAGCCGCGCCGTCTCCTCCAGTCCGAAGGACATCTCCGCGTCCAGTGCCACCGTATCGTCGTGCAGCACCGCGCGGCAGCCGGCATAGTCCAGCTTGTAGGCGTGGTCTTCCGGGGTGTCGCGGTGGTTCAGCGGCACCCGCACCAGGCCCGCCTTGGCCAGGCAGTAATAGGCCACCAGGCATTCGATGGAATTGGGCTGCAGCACGCCGACCCGGTCGCCGGGCCGCAGCCCCTTCGCCAGCAGCGCATTGCCCAGCCGGTCGGTGGCGGCATCGAATTCGGCGAAGGACATCACCCGCCCCTCGCATTCGAGCGCCGGCGCATCGCCGAAGCGCTGCGCCGCCGTGCGGATCATCTGGCCGATCTGCATGTCCACCACCCGTTCGCAGCCGCCATGCCGGCGGCCCGCCTATCGCTGAAAGCGAACACCCCGCCTCCGCCCCGCCTGCGCCTGAAAAAGGCGGCCGGGACCCCGGGCCTTGGCCCGGGGTCCCGGCCAAGGGTCAGGCAAGCGGTTGCAGGAAGTCCGTCATGCGCATCCTCCGGGCCCGATCCGGTCCTCAGGCCTTGCGCAGCTTTTCGACATCGGCGCGGTGCAGGCCCGCGCCCTTGTCCTTCAGGTTCCGCGAACTCGCCTGGGCGATGCGGTACATCTCGTCCACCTCCGGCTCGCCGGCGTGGTACTTCACCCAGGTCTCGTCGAAGTGGATGAACGGCGCCTGGCAGAGCTTCGGCGTGAAGGCGCGCGCTGCCCGGTTGTATTCTTCCTGGGTCAGGTCGCCCTGGCTGGTGCGCCATTTCTTCGTCTTCGATGCCAGCACGTGGCTGCCGGGATAGAGCGGGCCGGAGGTGCGGGTATAGTCGCCGGTCTCCAGGATCGCGTAGGGGATCGGCGTGTACATCCGCTTCGGCAGGTTGGAGTGCTGCATCATGGTGTAGTCGTTCACCTGCTGCGACGGCAGGCTGACCAGGCCGACCAGTTCGGTCAGGCAGTCGCGGCCGAACTCGTCGTTGAGCAGGGGGATGAAGCGCTTCGCCCGCTCGTCGATGTCGAACCAGTCGGACTGCTCGTAGACGCCCGCGACATGCGCCAGGTCCTTCGGGATGTTGTAGTAGACCAGCGCGCCCGCCTCGATCATCTCCGCCCGGCTCCAGGCGGCGATCCGCTTCCAGAGCTTCGCCGTCGCTTCGGTGAAGATGTCGCGCAGGCGGTCGAACTCCGCCGCCAGTTCCTCGGCACTGCCCATCGCCACCGGCTGGCGACCCTCGGTCAGGTGGTCGGAGGTATAGAGGCCGATATGGCTGATGTTCTCGGCGCGGAACTCGGGCTCGGATTCGAAGGAGCCCCAGTCGTCCATCAGGTAAAAATGCGTGTCCTTCACCACCATCGGGATGGTGAGGTTGTTGTAGGGCACGTCGGCGGAGACGTCGTCCAGCCAGGGATAGTCGCACTCCGCCAGGTCCATGAAGTCGCGAACGATCAGTTCCTCGTTCTCGGCGAACTTGTAGGGGCCCTGGTTGCAGATGCCGATGCGGCATTCGCAATGCGACAGGAACTGGAACTGCGACACGGTCGCCATGAACTTGTTCGCCGCGGTGTGCAGGCGGTCGCCGTCGGTCACCGGGAACAGGTCGGCATGGAACACCTGAAGCTGGTGTTCGGGCAGGATCTGGCTGCGATGGCCGAAGTCGCGGTTGGTGATATGGCCGTCATTGCGGTGATAGCTCAGCTGGAAGCGCTTCCAGAAGTCCATCACGTAGATGACGTCCTCGACCGCGTCCTCCGGCCGCAGGAGGCCCATGTTGATCAGCCATTCCCGGCCCAGATTGTAGAAGCCCGGCAGGGTCCAGCCCATCGTCAGGGTGTCGATCTTGGTGCCCATCTGGCGGGCGCGGTCGCCCAGCTGCTCCGCCGGCATCCGCGCCTCGATCTTCCGCAGCAGGGACGGGTAGCGGTAGAAGGCGTTCAGGTAGGACAGCAGCATGTAGGACGGCACGGGGAACAGCTTCGATTCCTGCGTCGTGCGCGTCACGCAGAGCCAGTAGGTCTCGTCGGTCAGGGCCTGCAGCATGTTGTTGGTTTCCAACAGCTGCGCATAGGTCACGGCATTGCTCAGCATGGCTGGCGTCTCCTCCGGGAAGTACAGGCGGCGTTCAGGGTCGGGGCGCGTCGGGGGCGCGGCGGCGCCGCGCTCAGACGAGCTTCCAGATCTCCGCCGTCTTCTCGATGTTCTTCTGGTAGTCCTGGGCGGTCTTCGCCGGCGCGGAGACGTTCATCTCCAGCCTGTCGCCGTTCTTGATGCCCTGGATCTTGCAGTTCATCAGGCAGGGGATGCCGTATTCGCGGGTCAGGATGCCCAGGTGGGAGCGCACGGTGCCGCCCATGCAGACCACGCCGGCAAAGCCTTCCAACACCGGCGCGGTCAGGGTGCCGCCGGAATCGTCGATCACCGCGATCGTGCCTTCCGGCACGCCGTTCATCATCAGGTCCATCACGTCTTCGGAGGTGTGGACGTAGCGGGCGGTGCCGACCAGGTTCTGCGGATACTTGACCACGTTGTCGCCGACGCCGACCTGCTGCCTGCCGTCGACAACCTCGCCGGAGAACTCCGCCTCGTCCTGGCCGGACAGCGGCTTGTACTTGTCCGGCTCCTCCTCCGCCGAGATCGTGGCCGAGACCTCGTAGCGGTAGCCGGTGGCGAGAACTTCCTTCTCGATCGCCACCATGTCGGCTTCGGTGATCAGGTCGTAGGACTTGTCGAAGACGAAGCTCGACCAGTCGCCGCCGGATTCGTCCAGCTTCTTCTGCACCAGCGCGCGGATGCGCTCGTGGAACATCTTGGTGAGCGGGGTGGCTTCCGCGTCGCCATACTTGTTGGTGGCGAGCGCGATTTTCGCACCGGAACCGTTGGCTGCCATCTAGCGTCCCTCCCAGGTAGCGCCGGGGCGGTTCGTCCCGCCCTTTCCTTGATGACGGGATGCTAGGCAACGGAACCGCCCGCGTCAACCGACTGTCCAACAGCATTGTCGGACAATCCCGTCCTCGGGCCGCTCCGGGATCTTCGTCGCACCCACTCTTCGCCGCTGGACGAATACCACTGCTATTGACTAACAAGAGCATGGTGACTTCGAGACGTGGTAGGCCGCCGGTCGCGGCGCAGCGTGGAGGACGGTGGCGGTGTCGGGCGCGGGGGGTACCGGGGCGGTCGCGGGGCCGGAAGTGGCGGCCGCAGCCCTTTCGCATGCCGGTACGGCAGATCCGGCCGGTGCGTCGGGCCATAGCCTGGCGGAGGAGATCCGGGTCCAGCAGACGGTCAGCCTGCACCGGCTGATGCCGGCGATGATCGTCGGCAATCTCGGCGTGCCGGCGATCGTGCTCGCCACTCTCTGGCAGCTCGTGCCGCTCTGGTTCGTCGCAATCTGGTACGGCGCCGTCGTTGCGCTGATCCTGCCGGTCGCGGCGAACTGGTGGCGGTTTCGCGGCGCGCCGCCGCCGACCCGGGTCAGCCCCAGGCGGATCCGTTCCGTCACCCTCTGGTCGCTCGCCATGGGCGGCGTCCTGGCGCTGGGCACCCTCTACCTGCTGATGACCACCGGCACGGAGGGGCAGCTGCCGGTCTACATGCTGGTGCTGGGGCTGTGGGCCGGGGCGCTGGGCTCGATCTGGATGTTCCCCAAGGCCTGCATCGCCTATGCCGCGCCGATGGGCCTGGCGCTGGCCGCCGCGGCCAATATCGAACGGATGGCCGGCCGGGTGGAGACCACGGTCGCGATCGTCCTGTTCATCCTGATCATGGGCGTGTTCCTGCGGATGAACTGGCACGGCTTCCGCAAGAGCGTGCAGGCGATGGTGGAGCGCGACCGGCTGCTGGCCAGCCAGTCCGAGGAGATCGGCCGCCGCCGCGCTGCCGAGGCGCGGCTGGAACGCTCGCTGGAAGAACTCCACCAGGCGAAGGACCAGCTCGTGGTGCAGGAAAAGATGGCCTCCCTCGGCGCACTCACCGCCGGCATCGCGCATGAGATCAAGAACCCGCTGAACTTCATCAACAACTTCTCCGACGTCTCCGGCGAGCTGCTGCAGGAGCTGGAGGAGGCGGTCGCCCCCGCTCTGCCGCATCTCGACCAGGAGGGGCGGGAGAATGTTGCCGAACTGCAGCAGATGCTGGCCGACAACCTGACGAAGATCATGCGGCACGGGCAGCGCGCCGACGGCATCGTGAAGGGCATGCTGATGCATTCGCGCGGCAGTGCCAGCGAGCGTCATGCCACCGACATCAACGCCCTGGTGGAGGAGGCGGTCAACCTCGCCTACCACGGCGCCCGGGCCCAGGACCAGGGCTTCAACATCGCGCTGGAGCACGATTTCGACCCGCAGGCCGGCCAGGTCATGGTCGCCCCGCAGGAGATCACGCGGGTGCTGGTCAACCTGTGCAACAACGGCTTCTATGCCGCGACCCGCACGGCGAAGGCCGGCCAGCCGGGCTTCGCGCCGGAGCTGCGCGCCACCACCCGGCGGCTCGACGGCCCCGACGGCAGCCCGCAGGTGGAGATCCGCATCCGCGACAACGGCCAGGGCATGTCGCAGGCGGTGAAGGACAAGCTGTTCACCCCCTTCTTCACCACCAAGCCGACCGGCGAGGGCACCGGGCTGGGCCTGTCGCTGTCCTATGACATCGTCGTGCAGCAGCACAAAGGCACGATGACGGTGGAAAGCGAGGAGGGCGCGTTCACCGAATTCACCCTGGTCCTGCCGGCCGAGGCGGCGGACGCGGGAACGCCGGCCGCAGGGGACGCCGCATGAACATCCGCATCCTGGTCGTCGACGACGAGCCCGACATCCCTGACCTGTTCCGCCAGCGCCTGCGGCGGGAACTGCGCAAGGGCGATTTCGACCTGGCCTTCGCCGCCAACGGACAGCAGGCCCTGGACATGCTGGCCGAAGCGGATCCGCCGGACTTCCTGCTGGTGCTGTCGGACATCAATATGCCGGTGATGGACGGCCTGACCCTGCTGGAGCGCGCCAAGGCGGCCTGGCCGGGGCTGCAGGTGATCATGGTCAGCGCCTATACCGACCAGGAGAACCGCGAGCGTGCCGAAGCCCTGGGCGCCGACGACTTCATCGCCAAACCGGTCGACTTCCAGAAGCTGCGCGAGCTGATCGCCGGCAGGGCCGCGCCGGCCCGGCGGCAGGGTTGAAGGGGAAGGTCCGGGCATGGCACGGATCCTGGTCGTCGATGACGAGCCCGACCTGGAGGCGCTGGTCCTGCAGCGCTTCCGGCGGCAGATCCGCGGCGGTGCCTACGATTTCCTGTTCGCCTCCGACGGCAACGACGCGCTCGCCAAGCTCGAGGCGAACCCCGATGTCGAACTGGTGCTGACCGACATCAACATGCCGGGCATGGACGGGCTGACCCTGCTCGGCCATCTGGAACGGTTCGGCACCAGGCTGAAGGCGGTGATCGTCTCCGCCTATGGCGACATGCAGAACATCCGCACCGCGATGAACCGCGGCGCCTTCGACTTCGTCACCAAGCCGGTCGACTTCCAGGACCTGGAGCGTACCGTCGACAAGACCCTGCGCGAACTGGCCCTGATGCGCGAGGCGATCGAGCAGCGCCGCCGTGCGGAACGGGCGCGCGCCAACCTGGCCCGCTATTTCCCGCCCAGCATGGTCGACACCCTGGTGGAGATGGACGACCCGTTCGGCCGCCCGCGCGAACACGAGGTGGCGGTCCTTTTCGCCGACATCGTGGAGTTCATGCAGCTCTGCCGCGAGGAAACGCCGGAGGTGATCTTCGCGCTGCTGCGGGAATTCCTCGGCCGCATCGCCGAGGACGTGCTGCGCCAGGGCGGCACCCTGGACAAGTTCATGGGCGACGGGCTGATGGCGACCTTCGGCACCCCGCTCGCCGGGCCGCACGACGCCACCAGCGCCTTCCGCTGCGCGCTGGCGATGCGGTCGGAGGTGGCGCGCTTCAACGCGATCCGCGCGGCCGACGGCAAGCCGCCGGTCAACCTGGCGGTCGGCGTCCATTACGGCCCGGTGCTGATGGGCAATATCGGCGGCACCGCCCGCATGGAATTCGCGGTGATCGGCGAGACGGTGAACATCGCCAACCGGGTCGAGAACCTCGCCCGCCGGCTGGACACCGACCTGGTGTTCAGCGACGACCTGGTGGCGCGGCTGCGGGCGGAGAGCCCGGAGGACCTGCCGGAACTGGCGGACCTGATCGACCGCGGCCCGCAGGACCTGAAGGGCCGGCTGGCGCCGATGCGGGTCTGGACCCTGCCTTCGGCGCGCCCCGCCGGCTGAGCGGCGCCCCCGGGGCGGGCCCTCAGTCGAGGGTCGCCATGCCGCCGCTGATCGGCAGGACCACGCCGGAGAGCCAGGCGCCCGCGCGGGAGGAGAGGTAGATCACGCCGGCGGCGATATCCTCCGGCCGGCCGGCGCGGTGGCCGAGCGGCGAGGCGACGGCGTCCATCGCTTCGGCATCGTCGAAATCCACCACCGCGGCCGTCATCTTGGACGGGAAGAAGCCGGGGGCGATCACGTTCACGCTGACATCCTCCGCCGCCAGGAACTTGCCCATGTGGCGGGAGAGATGAATGATCCCCGCCTTGCTGGCGGAATAGGGATAGCTTTCCCAGCGCGGCACCTTCAGCCCGTCGATGGAGGCGATGTTGATCACCCGCGCCGGATCCTCCCGGGTCGCGGCGGCGCGCAGCGCGGGCAGCAGCAGCTTCGTCAGCTCGAACGGTGCGGTGACGTTCAGGTTCATCACCTTCTCGAAGCCCTTGCGCGGGAAGCCTTCCAGCTTCGCGCCCCAGGTGGCGCCGGCATTGTTGACCAGGATGTGCAGCGGCCCGGCGGCGTTCAGTTCGTCGGCGACCTTCTGCAGCCCCTCCTCCCCCGACAGGTCGGCGGCGATGGCATGGGCGGTGCCCAGCGCGGACAGCTTTTCCGCCGCCGCCTGGATGTCCGCTTCCTTGCGGGAACAGACCCAGACCTCCACGCCGGCGCTCACCAGCCCCTCGGCGATCATGTAGCCGATGCCGCCGGAACCGCCGGTGACCAGCGCCCGCTTGCCGCGCACGTCGAACAGGGTCGCGATATCCAATTCTTCCTCCCCGTGATGGTCGTCCAGGCCGGCCTTTGCAGGCGGCCGGGGCCGCAGGGTAGCCCGCGCACGGGTCCGAGGCCATTCGTCTTCTGCGGCACCGGCGCGCAGGATTTGCCGCTGCGCCGATCCCCCGCTAGCCTTGATCGACCGTTCAGGCCGCGTCTTGCGGTCGCCCCCCGGAAGGATCAGAAGCTGCAGGGCAGAGCCATGGCGCTGATAGAATTGCATCAGGTGACCGCGCCGCTCGTCCTGCAGGGCCACGCCTACTGGCGTTCGAAGTGCCGCGAAGGCCGTCTGCCCGGACGCACCGACATCATCCCCTCTGAGATCAAGCCCCTGCTGCCGCATGTCATCCTCAGCGAGGTGCTGCGCGATCCCTTCGACATCCGCTTCCGCCTGGTCGGCACCAGGGTGGTTGAAATGAACAATGTCGATTTGACCGGGAAGCTGCTGAACCACGGCGTCACGCAGCCCGAATGGCGGGACTACTGGCTGCGGATCTACACCGAGGTGGCCGAGACCGGGCGGCCCGCGTTCGGCGCCGACAGCTACGAGTACCGGGACCGGGACCATGCCGCCCTGCAATGGTGCCTGCTGCCGCTGTCAGCCGACGGGCGCAGGGTCGACATGATCTTCGAGATCGAGGAGCACGACCCCGCGCTCCGGCCCGGTGACGGGCACTCCCGCCTGCATGCGGGGGCCTGATCCCGGACGGCCTACCCGGCGGTGGCGAAGCGCATCTCGCCGCCCTGCAGGAAGCAGGTCTTGTCGAACAGGCCCAGGTCGAGCGGGTTCGGCAGCCGGACATCGGCCAGGTCGGGCATCGGTTTCGCGGCCGGGTCGTAGCGGCGGTCGATCTGCGAGATGAAGACCAGCACCAGCCCCCGCGCCACCGCCAGCGCATGCAGCCGGCGCATCTGATCGGCCAGCGGCGGGGTATCGCGCCGCTGGTCCAGCAGCTGCAGATAGTCGATCACCGCCAGGGTGCCGGGCGCTGCGTCCGCCAGCCGTGCGGCGACATGGTCGGCGCAGATCCCGTCCGCGCCGTCGAAGGCGAACAGGGCGCCGAACCGCGACGGATCGGTACCGAAGGCGGCGAAGCGCGCCGGCACGTCCCGCTCCGTATCCTCCAGCGAGAAGTAGATACCCCGATGCCCGGCCTGCATCGCCTGTACCGCAAGCTCCAGGCTGAGCAGGGTCTTGCCCTGGCCCGGCCGGGCGGCGACCAGGACGAGATCGCCGGGCGACAGGCGCGGGTAGAGCCGGGCGGCCGGCGAGGCGGCCGCGTGCCGGGCAACCAGCAGGCTCCAGCTTCGGAACCCTTCCGCGGCGGCCACCCGGTCCAGGGCCGCGTGCAGCGGGATGCCGCGGTCGCGCGACAGCAGTCGGGCCTGGCGCTTAAGGCGATAGATCGGTGCGGACAGCTTCATCGGAGAACCCTCCTGTCGCGAGCCGTTTCCGCAATCCCTCCGCATGCGCAACGCTCGAACAGGCGGTTCGCTGGTCCCGATGCCCTGCAGGTCGTCTGCTGCCCCGGTCGGAGGGGGGCGGCGCGGGCCGCGCCGGACCCCGATCCTAGCCGATTCCCCCCACCCGCGACATGGGCGGCCGCGCCATGGGCGGCCGTGGCAACGCCATTCAGCCGTCGCCGCGCAGCTTCCAGATGTCGGCGCGGCGCAGGCCGGCGCCCTTGCCCTTCAGGTTGCGCGAGCTTTCCTGCGCGATCCGGTACATCTCGTCCACCTGGGGGTCGTCGTAGTGGTACTTCACCCAGGTCTCGTCCAGGAAGCGGTAGGGCTGGCTGCAGAGCTTCGGGGTGAAGGCGCGGACGGCCGCGTTGTACTCCGCCTGGGTCAGGTCGCCGCGGCTGGTGCGCCATTTCTTCTTCTTGTCGGGCAGGACATGGTCGCCCGGATACATCGGCCCGACGGTGGGGACGTATTCGCCGGTTGCCAGCACCCCCATCGGCAGGTGGGTCATCATCCGGGTCGGCTGGTTGGAGAACTTCATCATCGTGTAGTCGTTCATCCGCTGGCTCGGCGCCGTCAGCAGCACCACCAGCTCGCCCAGGATGTTGTTGGAATATTCGTCGTTCAGCAGGGGGATGAAGCGCTTCGCGCGCTCGTCCAGGTCGAACCAGTCGGACTGCTCGTAGACGCCGGCCAGATGCGCCAGGTCCTTCGGGATCGAGTAGTAGACCATGGCGCCGGCCTCGATCATCTCCATCCGCGACCAGCCGGCGATCCGCTTCCACAGCTCCGCCATCGCCCGGCTGGCGATGTCGTTCAGCTTCTCGAACATCGCCGCCAGCGCCTCGGGGCTCTCCATCGCCACCGGCTGCCAGCCCTCGGTCAGGTAGTCGGAGGTGTAGAGCCCGACATGGGTGATCATGTCGGCATGCAGGTCGGGCTCGGCCTCGAAGGTGCCGAACTCGTCCATCATGTAGAAATGCGTGCCCTTGGTCGCGATCGGTATGGTGATGTTGTTGAAGGGGAATTCGCTGGCGATGTCGTCCAGCCAGGGATAGTCGCCCTCGGCCAGGTCGAGGAAGTCGCGGACGATCATCTCGCCATCCTCGCCGAACCGGTACGGGCCCTGGTTGCAGATGCCGATGCGGCATTCGCAGTGCGACAGGAACTGGTACTGCGAGATCGTTGCCTGGAACTTCGCGATCGCGGTGTGCAGCCGGTCGCCGGGCGAACAGGGCCACATGTCCGCCTCGAAGATCTGCAGCTGGTATTCCGGCAGCAGCTGCGTGCGGTGGCCGAACTGGACGCTGGTCAGGTGCCCGGAATTGCGCCGGTAGGACAGGTTCATGCGCTTCCAGAAGTCCATCACCTGGACGACATCCTCCAGCGCATCCTCCGGCCGCAGCAGGCCCATGTTGAGCAGCCATTCGCGGCCCAGCAGGTAGAAGCCGGCGATGCACCAGCCCATGGTCAGGCTGTCGATCTTGGTGCCCATCGCCCGCGCCCGGTCGCCCAGCTCCTCCGCCGGCATCTGCGCCTCGATCTTCCGCAACAGGGTCGGGTAGCGGTAGAAGGCGTTCAGATAGTTCAGCATCATGTAGGGCGAGATCGGGAAGAGCTTGCTTTCCTGCGCCGTCCGCATGACGCACTGGAAATAGGTCTCGTCGGTGAAATGCTGCAGCATGTTGTTGGTTTCCAACAGCTGCGCATAGGTCACGTTGCCTGCCATTGCGCTTCTCCTCCCTACGTATCGTCTTTTCTGTTCAGGTCTCTTTTCCCGCCAGCCGCGCCCGCAGCTCCGTCTTCAGCACCTTGCCGTAGTTGTTCTTCGGCAGCGCCTCGACGAAGTGATAGGCCTTCGGCCGCTTGAAGCGGGCGATATGCTCCAGGCAGAGGGCGTCCAGGTCCGCCTCCGCCAGGCCAGGCCCGCGGGCGACGACGAAGGCGGTGACCCGCTCGCCCCATTCGGCGTCCGGTGCGCCGACCACGGCGGCCTCGGCGACCTGGGGGTGGGCGGTCAACACCTCTTCCACCTCGCGCGGGTAGATGTTCACCCCGCCGGAGATGATCATGTCCTTGGACCGGTCCTTCAGGGTCAGGAAGCCCGCACCGTCGAAGGCGCCCATATCGCCGGTATGCAGCCAGCCGCCGCGCAGGGTCTCTGCGCTCGCCTCCGGATTGCGCCAGTAGCCCGACATCACCGTGTCGCCGCGCACCACGATCTCGCCGACCTCGCCCACCGGCAGCGGCCGGTCGTCGCCGTCCACGACGCGGACCTCCACCCCGGTCCGCGCGATGCCGACGGAGGCGATGCGCGCCTGATGGTCGGGATGGCCGGCATCGACATAGAGATGCTTCGGCATGGCGGTGATCGTGCAGGGGCTTTCCCCCTGGCCATAGCCGTTCCAGAACCGCGGACCGAAGGCCGCCAGGGTGCGGCGGATATCCTCCGGGTAGATCGGCGCCGCGCCCGACAGGATGGTGCGGATATGGTCCACCGGCGCCGTGGCGGTGCGCGGGTCGTCCAGCACCCGCCGCAGCATGGTCGGCGCCAGGAACAGGGTCAGGTTGCGGTGCTGCCCCAGCAGGTCGAAGAACTCGTCCAGGTCGAAGCCGCCGGAGGGGCTGAGCACCTGCTGGCTGGCCTTGGCCACAAAGCTGAGCCCGAACAGGCCGGCGGCGTGGCTCTGCGGGCCGGAATGCACCAGGGCATCGGCCTCCGTCAGCAGGTCGATATCGGCCAGATAGCCCAGCGCCATGGTCATCAGGTTGCGATGGCTCAGCATCGCGCCCTTCGGCCGGCCGGTGGTGCCGCTGGTGTAGAAGATCCAGGCAAGGTCGTCGCCGGCCGCATCGGCCATGGCGGCCGGCTCGCCCTTCAGCATCGCCTCGTACTCGGCCCCGTCGGCGGAGATAACCACCGGCTGCGGCGACAGGTCGCCGGCGGCCGCGGCGACATCCTCCGCCAGGTCGTCGGTGGTGAACACCGCGGCAACCGCGCAATTGTCCAGGATGTAGGCGATCTCGCGCCGGTGCAGGCGGGCATTGACCGGTACCGCGGCCAGACCGGCATGCCAGATGCCGAACAGGACCTCCAGGTAGTGCGGCCGGTTGCTCATCACCACCGCCACCCGGGCGCCCGGCTCCAGGCCCAGCCGGCCGGTCAGGCTGGCGGCCAGGCGCGCCGCGCGGTCCGCCATCGCGCGATAGTCCATGCGCACCGTATCGCCGACCGTGACGGCCGGGCGGTCCGGGAAGCTGCGGGCGGCGTTCGCCAGCAGGACGGCGAGGTTCATGCGCCTCAGGCCGCCTTCTCGAGCACCGAGACGCAGACCGCGGCGGATTCGACGCCGATCAGGCCGCCGCCATTCTCCGCCACGGCGATGCGCGCGCCTTCCACCTGGCGGGCGCCGGCCTCGCCGCGCAGCTGGCCCACCAGCTCGTAGATCTGGCCCAGCCCGGTGGCACCGATCGGATGGCCCTTGCATTCCAGCCCGCCGGACGGGTTGACCGGGATCCGCCCGCCGATCGTGGTGGCGCCGCTCTCCGCCAGCGGCCCGCCCTCGCCGAAGCCGCAGAGCATCAGGTTCTCGGTCTGCTGGATCTCGCCCAGCGCGGTGGCGTCATGCACCTCCGCCACATCGATGTCCTTCGGGTCCAGGCCCGCCATCTCGTAGGCGCGCTTCGCCGTCAGGTGGCTGACCTCCGACCGGTAGTCGCTGGGATCGCGGCGGCCGCCAGAGCCAAGTGCAGTGCCGCGGATGCGGATCGCGCGGGCGGCGTCGAACTTCGACAGGGCGGATCCGGTGCACAGGATCGCCGCCGCTGCGCCGTCGGAGATCGGCGAGCACATCGGCAGGGTGATCGGCCAGGCGATCATGCGGCCGGCCAGCACCTCGTCGACGGTGAAGGGCTTGCGGTACTGCGCCAGCGGATTGTCCACCGAATGCTGGTGGTTCTTCGCCGCCGCCGCCGCGATCTGCCGCGGCGTGGTGCCGAACTCCCGCATGTGGAACTTGGCGAAGGCCTGGTAGACGTCCATGAAGACCGAGTGCGGGCCGGTATCCAGATATTCCGCCGGCGTCTCCACCCCTTCGCCCAGGGCAAGCAGGGTGGCGGTGGACTTCTCCACCCCGTGCACGTCCCAGGAGCCGTCGAAGATGCCGAACATCTTCGCCTTGTCCGCGTCGAACATCTTTTCCGCGCCGACCGCCAGCGCAATCTCCGACTGGCCGGACAGGATGTGGGTATAGGCCATGTTCAGCGCGGTGGAGGCCGACGCGCAGGCATTCTCGACATTCACGATCGGGACCGGTCGCAGCGGGATGTCGCGCAGCGCCAGTTCGCCGCGGATGGAATATTGCCGCTCCATCGCGCCCTGCGCCGCATTGGCGAAGAAGGCGCTGTCGATGCTGTTGCCGAGGCTCAGGTCGTCGTCGGACCCCGCATCCAGCAGCGCGGCGGAGACCGCCTCCCGGGTCAGGTCCTGGACCGACTTGTCGAGGAACTTGCCGAACGGCGTCATGCCGACGCCGACGATATAGATGTCCGTCATGCTTTCCTCCCGTGCACGGCGGCCCGTCCGCAGTTGGCCCGGCCGCTCGTGAACCTTTTGCGGCGAGACTATCATGTCGCATCCGCCCGGGCCATATTGTCGGACAATCATGTCGGGCAGAATCGTCACTGCCCGGACGGAACTAGAGGGGGAGAGACATGCGCCGCATCCTGGTCACCAACGACGACGGCATCCACGCGCCGGGCATCCAGCTGATGGAGAAGCTGGCCCGCGGCCTGTGCGAGCGCGAGGGCGGCGGCGAGGTCTGGGTGGTCGCACCGGAGACCGAGCAGAGCGGCAAGGGCCATTCGCTGAGTCTTGCCGACCCGATCCGCGTCCGGCACCTGGAGGAGAAGCGGATCGCCCTGCGCGGTTCGCCCACCGACTGCATCGTGCTGGGCAACAACCACATCATGGCCGATACGAAGCCCACCATGATCCTGTCCGGCATCAACCGCGGCGCCAACCTGGCCGACGACCTGACCTATTCCGGCACCTGCGCCGCCGCGATGGAGGGGGTGATCCTGGGCATTCCCGCGATCGCCATGAGCCAGTGCTTCTCCAACCGGGAGGACGTGCCCTGGCGCACGGCGGAGGCGCATGGCCCGGCCCTGCTGCGGGCGTTGCTGACGGCCGACCTGCCGCGGGAGGTGTTCGTGAACGTCAACTTCCCGCCCTGCGAGCCCGACCAGGTGAAAGGGGTGCGGGTCACCCGGCAGGGGCGGCGGAAACTGAACCAGGCGGTGGTGACGCCGCGGACCGATCCGCGGGGCTTCGACTATTACTGGCTGAACTTCAAGCATGACGTCGGCGACGCCCCGCCCGACACCGACCTGGGTGCGGTCGCCGCCGGCTACATCTCGGTCACCCCGCTGCACCTGGACATGACCCAGCACGACTGGCGCGACCCCTTGCAGGAGCGCCTGGACGGCAGCCTGAAATGAGCTGGCAGGATAGACATGGCTATGCGATGCCGGCCGGCATGGCGGAGCCCTATCGCCGGCCGCCGCACATCTATCGCGACGCCGAGGACCTGCTGATCCCCTTCACCGCGTCGGCGGAGGCGGTGGCGCCGCTGCTGCCGCCGCTGGTGGAGCCGCTCGACGACCCGGTGCCCTGCTGGTTCAAGGCGCGCTGGGCGCCGTTCTCGCCGCACGGCGCCTATCACGAGGCCTATATCGCCACCGGCGTCCGCTTCGGCGGCGAGGCGTACCGCTTCGTCACCGTGATCGGCACCGACCAGGAGGCGCCGCTGGTCGCCGGCCGCGAGATCTGGGGCTATCCGAAGAAGCTGGCGGCGATCCAGTGCAGCTGGACCGGCCACGCCACCCCGGGCGACCAGCTGACCGCCCGGGTCGAGCGGCCGACAGGCACGGTCCTGGCCCGGGCGGCGATGATGCTGGACCGGCAGGGCGAGCCGGCGGAGATGGCCGGCTATCCGGCGCTGTCGCTGAAACTGATCCCGTCTGCCGATGGCGGCCCGCCCGACGTGGCGCAGCTGATCCGGCTGGAGGGTGGCGCGAAGCTGGCGGAAGGGGCGGACGGCAAGCCGTTCCTCTATGCCGGCCGGGCCGCGCTGGACCTGCCGGCCGTCACCGACATCGACCCCTGGCACCGGTTCCGGCCGCTCTCGGTCGCCACCGCCTTCTTCATGCGGGCGGACTATGTCCACGACCTGGGCCGGGTGGTGCACGACTACAGGACCGCCTGATCCATCGCAGCTGCAGGCGCGGCACCGCGTTCAGCGGCAGGCGCCCTCCCCGGCGATGCGGTGCACCTTGACACCCGGCTGACGGATCTCGTCGAGCCGCAGATGGGCCTTGCCGGGCGCCAGTTCGCAGGGCGCCAGCTCGATATTCACGGTCGGCCGGGCATGGGCCATGTTCTCCGGATCGACCGAAACGCAGCGGGTGGCGACCCGCGGCTCGCCGCCGCCTTCGACGGTGAAGCCGACGGTCAGGGCGAAGCGGGTGACGTTCTTGCCGTTGTTGTTCCAGGTCCAGCTGCGTCCCTGGGGCAGGTCGCTGTACCAGCCGGTGCAGCCGTCCGGGTCCACCATCCCGGCGAAATAGACCGCCTCCAGCCGGTCCGCGCCTACCGCCTCAGGCACGACGGCGATGGCGAAGGCGATGCTCTGGGCCTGTTCCGCCCGGACGGAGCGCTCCGCCCCCGGCACGGCCACGGCAAGTACGGCGAGCGCGGCGAGCAACGCCCGCCGCTTCCGGCGGACCGCGCGCCGCCGCGCCTGCCATCGCCTGGGCGCATCGGCCGGTCCCGCAGCGCCGGTCTCGGATCCCGTCATTGTTCCCCCTTCCGGTCGCGTTGCCGGAAGGATAGCAGTCATGGGCGGCGAGGGGCAGGCGTAGCGGCGGGCATCCTTTGAAAGGCCCCCGCGGTGCCTGCCGCGGGGGTCTTCAAGGCATCAAGTCCAGGACCTGGACAGCCCCGGACGCAGCTGCACGGAATCAGCTGCAGCTGGGCTGGCCGCCGATCGCCTTCACGGTGACGCCGGGGCTGGAGGAGTTCACCAGCAGGCCGGGATTGCCTTCGGCGCCGTTCACGTTGCAGGCGGTCAGGCTGATATCCACCGTGTTGTTGGCGGACGGCATGTTGTTCGGGTCGACCGTCACGCAACGG
>MDTD01002935.1_pt1 | contig 126612 bp, 105 predicted proteins | sample 811221 | NCBI WGS metagenome assembly MDTD01 (sample SAMN05326646, study PRJNA326480) | marine metagenome | isolation source: seawater | place: Pacific Ocean: South West | collected 2011 | reverse complement strand
CCAAGAAATTAAAATACATTTTCTTTTGAATTGCTGAAAGAAATGTATCTCTTGTTAAATAAGACTTAAAATTATGAACAAGTGATTCTATCTCCAGAATATCATTCAAGGCATAATAAATTTTAATGTATAGTACTTTACAGGAAACCTGATAATAAACATCTTTGAAATTCACGAAAGTAAGCTCCTTTAAGGCCTTTTTTTCTTCTCCGTTGGCCAGGCATATGCTCGCAAGGTTATATTTATAAATCATTTCCTTGTTCTCTAAAACGACAAATTCTATATGTGAATTCAAAAATTCGAGCGCCCAGTCCATTTCTTCTACTCTAATAGCTACCTCAATTATGTTTTTACAAGATCGATGGTGAACTTGATTATCTATTACAAGTAAATCTTGTTCAACCTGAAATTTCATAGCCATGAACAGTTTCTCTAAATAATCGTGTCCGGAATTTATTTTACGAATACAATGATTAATTGAGTGCTGAATGAAATTTGCAATTTCTTCTTTAGGAAAAGAATCAATATTCGTAGTTATCGATTTATAAAATAAATCATAATCCATTTCATTCAAATCATCGTTCAACAAATCAATGAGCTTTAAATAAATCTGTATTGAAGGGTATAATTCCAACAAACTAGGATTCTTTTCAAGAAAAGTCATAACCTCTACATAAAAAGTCTTTTTGAACTTTTGATTTTTTAGCCTTTCACGCATTATCATTTCAGAATATATCTTCAATTTGGAATGCACGTACCAGGCATCTATTGCCCTCTCTTTATTGGCTAAGGAATCTTCAAACGGAAATTGATTGTCTCTATCAAATGCCTTATCGCATTCCTCTTCAACAAGAAAATCAATAAGTAAATGTTGATTGGTTTTTATCTTTTTACTTTCCGCTGGTTCCATAAAAGATTTAACTGCGGACTGGAAAGCTTTTTTGGCGCCTCGTTTATTAAGCTCAATAATTTTTAATTCCTGCTTTTTTAATGGATTTGCATCCAAAGCCAACTTAACAATATATTCTTCTGCCAACTTATGTAAAGCGGACATATCTTTATTCAAGTTTTTTGCCTTACAATCCTTCTCGAGCTTTGACTTTTCAATTTCGTTTAGGCTTGAATAGTTTCTTTGAAGATAATTTGCAATTCTGATTAAAGACGGTTGTTTATTGTATACAGGATTTTCGACAACTTTAACAAAACCTTGAAGTTCTTTTTTGGAAAAGGTTAAAAGGAGCTGAATGAGTTTTGTTGAAGTTATTAAAGACATTACTCTTTGTATTTATTAATTAATTTGGCAACAATACCTGTCCATCCAGTTTGGTGAGATGCTCCAACACCTCTTGAGTTGTCGCCATGGAAGTATTCATAAAACAATACTAAATCTTTAAAATATGGTGTTCTATAAATCGCTGATTCTTCATTAACGGGTCTATTCTGGTGTTCATCTTTTGTGAAAATACTAATTAGTCGATTAGATAATTGATCTGCTATTTGATCCAAATTCAACCAATTACCCGATTTAGAAGGGAATTCCAATTTTAGCTCATCTCCATAATACTTATGATACTCTCTTAACGATTCAATTAATAAATAGTTCGTAGGAAACCACACAGGACCTCGCCAATTTGAATTACCTCCAAACATAGAAGTATTAGACTCTCCTGGCTGATAATCAATACTGTAATCTTTTTTCTCTATCGTTATTGAATATTTTTTTTCATGTCTCTTTGAGAGCGATCGTATTCCGCCTGGCGCTAAAAATTCGGATTCATTCAGCATATGTTCTAAGAGTCTTACTAACCGCTCCTTAGGAATAAGAGAAAAGAGTATATCCTGCCCTTCTTCGAAATCTTCCACAACAAGATATTTATTTTTATCCGATCTGTTTTTCCTAAACCATTTTAATCTTTTCATAAAATGGGGAATATGCTCAATGGTTTCTTTATGTATTAGGGAAACAGCATAAAGAGGCATTAATCCAACAAGAGAATGAATTTTTAAAGGCACAAAACGTTCTCCAGGTAGCAATAACAAATCATAAAAGAACCCATCTTCCTCGTCCCACATACCAATCCATTTATTATCATTTCGATTTAGCGATTCTGAAATGTATACAAAATGCTCGTAAAACTTTGTCGCAACATCTTCGAAAGACTCATCAAATTCACATATTTTGATCGCCATTTTCATCATATTCAGTGAGTACATAGCCATCCAGGATGTGCCATCAGCTTGTTCTAAAACTCCTCCTCCCGGAAGCCTATTTGAACGATCGAATACACCAATATTGTCTAACCCTAGAAACCCACCTTCAAAAATATTTTTACCAGAGGAATCTTTTCGATTTACCCACCATGTAAAATTGATACTTAATTTTTGAAAGATTCTTTTCAAAAAATTCACATCGGCCTTGCCGTAATGTTTCTTCTCGGTTTCATATACTTTTAAAGCTGCCCATGCATGAACTGGTGGATTTACATCTCCAAATGCCCATTCATATGCTGGTATTTGACCATTAGGATGCATATACCACTCTCGAGTAAGAATAATTAATTGATTTTTAGCAAATTCAGGGTCAATCATTGCTAAAGGAACACAATGAAAAGCGGTATCCCAAGCTGCATACCAAGGATATTCCCATTTATCGGGCATGGATAAAATATCTTCATTGTGCAAATGAAGCCATTGAGAATTCCGGCCGTTTTTTCTCGATTTTGGAGGCGAAGGTTGTCCTTTATCTCCATCCAGCCATTGTTGTAAATCAAAATTATAATATTGCTTTGTCCATAACATTCCTGCAAAAGCTTGGCGTTGAATATTTGCCATGTCTTCTGTTGCCTGTTTAGGAATAAAATAATCGTAAAACGTATCTGCTTCTTTTATTCGATCCTCAAAAACTTCTTCAAAATCATCTCCAAACGGGTAGTCAATCAACTCATTAGAACTCAGTTTCAAACGAAAAACATGTGTACCATGAGCTTCAACAATACGATTATAATAGGGCGCGAATTTTGTCCCTGACTCTACATTATCAAATACAGAAAGGTCTTTGTCATCGATTATAGCATGATGAAATAAATCCTTAACAAATGGAGATTCGTTCTCTGTATTATAAATTCTTTCTGTATTAGTTTTATTGTCCGTAAACAGATATTTATCTGGTGTTTCAAAGTATAGGTTGTACTCTCCAATTCGATGATGCGATGCCTTAACCCCACCAAAATCAGGATGATCAACCTTTAGATGCTTAATAGAAGGAACTTGTTCAACAACTCCAAAATCCCATAAATTTCTAAACCAGAAATTAGGCGCTACAACAATTTTTGCAGGCTCATTGGCTCGATTGCAAACCGTTATTTTTATGCATATATCCTCAGGGCCTTCTTTCGCATATTCTACAAAAACATCAAAATACTTGTTCTCGTCAAAAACTCCTGTATCCAAGACTTCATATTCTCTATCCTTCTTAGTTCGATTTTGACTTTCTCGAAGCATCCTGCCATATGGAAATTTGGATTGCGGATACTTATACAAGTATTTCATGTAAGAATGCGAAGGTGTATTGTCCAAGTAATAGTACAACTCTTTTACATCCTCTCCATGATTGCCATCTTCACCTGTCAAACCATAAAGCCTTTCTTTTAAAATAGCATCATTTCCATTCCATAAGCCCAAACAAAAACAGAGGTTTTGATGTTTATCTGAAATTCCTGCTAATCCATCTTCTCCCCATCTATACACTCTTGACCGCGCATGATCATGTGGGAAATAACTCCAAGCGGAGCCATTTTCACTGTAATCCTCTCTTACTGTTCCCCATTGTCGCTCACTTAAATAAGGTCCCCATTTTCTCCAAACCGAGTGGCCTTTGCGATCGACTTCAGATAATCTTCGTTCTTCGACAGACTTCATAGTTAAAGCAATTATATAATATAAATATAATCCTTGATATGCTATTTGTAAAGCACTTCATATTGAAAGTTCACACTATTTACACGTTGAAAACCTAGTCGCTTTAACGCTTTTTTAATGGTGAGACATAACGATAAATCAAAGAATATCAAGTGAATACTATCAAATTTTTAATTTAAACTAAAAAAGCCCCGCATTAGCGAGGCTTTCAATATTTAGAATGTTATTATTCTTAAACGTTTGCTGACTTAACAGTCTTAATGATTCTAGCAGCAATCTTATAAGGATCTCCGTTTGAAGCAGGTCTTCTATCTTCTAACCATCCTTTCCATCCTTTCTCTACAGTAATGATTGGAATTCTGATTGAAGCTCCTCTGTCAGATACACCGTAAGAGAAATCGTTGATCGAAGCTGTTTCATGTAAACCAGTTAATCGTTGATCATTAAACGCTCCGTATACTGCAATATGCTCCTTTGCAACTGGTCTAAAAGCCTCACAAATTGCTTCGTAAGTTTCTTTAGAACCACACTCTCTTAATGTAGAATTAGAGAAGTTAGCATGCATACCTGAACCATTCCAGTCTCCTTTAATTGGTTTTGGATGGTAATCGATGTAATACCCATATGATTCAGTTAATCGATCCAATAAGTATCTAGCGATCCAAATTTCATCTCCAGCTTGCTTCGCTCCCTTTGCAAATAATTGGAATTCCCACTGACCAGCAGCAACCTCTTGGTTTATACCTTCGAAATTTAATCCAGCTTCTATACATAAATCAGCATGCTCTTCAACTAAATCTCTTCCCCAAGTATTTTTTCCTCCAACAGAACAGTAATACATTCCTTGTGGTCCAGGATATCCACCAACAGGGAATCCTAATGGTAATTGAGTTTTAGTATCCATGATGAAGTACTCTTGCTCAAATCCAAACCAAAAATCGTTATTGTCGTCATCAATAGTTGCTCTACCATTTGACTCATGTGGAGTTCCGTCAGCATTGTAAACTTCAGTCATTACTAAATAACCGTTTACTCTTGCTGGGTCTGGGTAAATTGCTACCGGCTTCAAAATACAATCAGAAGAACCTCCCTCTGCTTGTAATGTTGAAGACCCATCAAAAGACCAATCTCCTAATTCCTCTAAAGTTCCTTGGAAATTTTCATGTTCCTCTACTTTCGTTTTTGATCGCATGTTCTGGGTTGGTGTATAACCATCTAACCAGATGTACTCTAACTTAATTTTTGCCATTTAATTCAGTATAATAGGTTGAAAAAATTCAATTTAACGGACGCAAATGTAATAGTTTTTCTCTAAAATCCATGACATTTTTCAAGATTCAAGCTGTATCTTCAACTTACTCATTATTTTTTCAGTGGCTCCTCTATGTTCTTTAACATAAGAAGCTGCTTTTAACTGAACCTCAATTGGTGTTTTTTCATTGTTTAAAAAGTATTCTAAAAGGTCAGAAAACTCCTTTTCAGTTGCGACCCCGCCCATTTTATGATTATGAATATATACAGCCTCTGGAAATCGATCATAATTCTTTGGACCAAATAAAATTGGAACACCATAAACAAGTGGCTCAAGGGTGTTGTGTATTCCATGATTATACCCCCCACCGATAATCACCACATCGGCATAGCGATACAGATATTTTAAACTTCCAATCGTATCTACGATTAAAATGTCTTTTAATTGCTCACCCCTACTCAGCCAAGAAACACTAATACTTAAAGAAGTAACAAATGAATTAACTTGTTCTGAATCAACCTCATGAGGAGCAACAATAAATTGAAATTTATTTGACCACTTTTTAATAAAATTTGCTAGGAGTGTATAGTCTCCTTCCCATGCGCTTCCAAGCACAATTACTTTTCGACCATCCAACCCTTTCTCTATTTGATCACAATGAAAATTTTCTTGAGCATTTCTTAGCGCAGTGTCGAGTCGAGTATCTCCAGTGACTGTAATATTATGAAGTCCGTTCGACTCCCCAATTTCTTTAGATTTCTCAGATTGAACAAAAATATGATTCACATTTTTTATAATCTTCATCATCCAGGTACTTTTGAAGAAAAAATGATTCTTTCTGAAACTTGTTGAAATGTAAAAAATCGGAATTTGATTTTTTTCTAATTGTTCTAAATAATTAAACCAAAATTCATACTTAATAAAGACAGCCAGCTTTATCTTTAAATGACGAACAAATAGTTTTGCATTTGCTCTTGTGTCAAAGGGTAAATAAATCACTTTAGATGCAAACTGATAATTTTTTCTTATCTCAAACCCAGATGGAGAAAAAAAAGTAAGTAATATTTTCTGCTCAGGATAAGATGCGCATATCGATTCAATAATTGACTTTCCTTGCTCAAATTCCCCCAAGGAGGCGGCATGAACCCAAACATATTCTTCTTGGGAATCGTTTGTAAGTTGATATATCGCTTCTCTATGTCCCTTGATAAGCTTTTTCGATTTTGAAGAGAAAATCGAATGAACTTTTATAATAAATGAAAAAAAATATATTCCTACGTTGTATATTTGCCTCATATATTACAAATATATAATTAAACAAAAAGAAGAATGAATGACATTCAAATGGTTGACTTAAAGGGTCAATATCGAAAAATTGAAGGTGAAGTTGATAAAGCCATTAAAGAGGTAATTTTAAATTCTTCCTTTATAAATGGTCCTCAAGTTAAAAGTTTTAAAGAAGACCTTAAAAATTATTTAAATTGCAACCATGTGATTACCTGTGGAAACGGTACAGATGCTTTACAAATTGCATTGATGGCATTAAACCTCAACCCCGGTGATGAGATTATAACCAGTACATTTACATTTATTGCAACTGCAGAAGTTATTTCACTTCTTAAATTGAAACCTGTTTTTGTTGATGTGGATACTAATAATTTCAATATTCTGCCTGCAGAAATCGAAAAAGTAATTTCACCAAAAACAAAAGCCATTATTCCAGTTCATCTCTATGGTCAATGCGCACCAATGGAAGAAATTCTTTCCCTTGCATCAAAATATAACCTTCATGTTATTGAAGATACAGCTCAAGCAATAGGAGCAAACTATACCTTTAAGGATGGTACTAAAAAGAAGGCAGGCACTATCGGTACAATTGGTACTACGTCCTTTTTCCCTTCAAAAAATTTAGGATGCTATGGCGATGGTGGAGCTATTTTCACAAACGATGACCAACTTGCCGAAAAAATGACAATGATTTGTAACCATGGAAGTAGGATAAAATATAATCACGAAATTGTGGGTGTTAATTCTCGATTAGATTCTATTCAGGCCGCTGTATTAAGTGTCAAACTGAAAAGTCTTGATTCTTATTCTGAAGCTAGAGCCTATTCTGCATCTTTGTATTCAAAATTTTTGGAAAATGTGGAATGGATTGAAACACCAGTAATAGAAGGTTATTCTGACCATGTCTTTCATCAGTACACCTTGAAAGTATTAAATGGCGATAGAGACAAACTTAAAAAGCATTTGAGCGATTTAAATATCCCCTCAATGATCTACTATCCAAAACCTTTACATAAACAAGAAGCTTTTACCGCATTCAAAAGTGGCACTTTTCCAAATTCAGATGATTTAGAATCCAAAGTTTTATCTTTACCTATGCATACTGAATTAAACGAGGAATCCATTTATTATATTACCAATACAATCAAGTCTTTTAAATGAAAATATCAGTTATCGGAACAGGATACGTAGGTTTAGTATCTGGAACGTGTTTTGCTGAAACAGGAAACCAAGTAATCTGTGTAGACATTGACGATCAAAAAGTAAATAAACTCCAAAACGGAAAGATCCCAATCTATGAACCACAATTGGATGTTCTTTTTGAGCGTAATGTTCGACAAGGTCGTTTATCATTCACCACTTCTTTAGAAAAGGCTGTTCAAGAAGCAGACATCATATTTTTAGCATTGCCTACACCACCAGGCGAAGATGGAAGTGCTGATTTAAGCTATGTTCTGGGTGTTGCAGAGGAATTAGGCACACTAATGAAAACCTATAAAGTCATTGTCGACAAAAGTACTGTGCCAGTAGGTACCGCAGAAAAAGTAACAGCTGCAATTAATAAAAATGCCCAAGTAGCTTTCGACGTAGTTTCTAATCCGGAATTTTTGCGAGAAGGATTTGCTGTAGAGGATTTTTTAAAACCAGATAGAGTCGTTATTGGTACTTCATCTGAAAAAGCAAAGAAGATGATGGAGGAATTGTACAAACCTTTTGTTCGTCAAGGAAATCCAATTTATTTTATGGATGAAAGGTCCGCTGAGCTTACTAAATATGCTGCTAATTCATTCCTAGCTACAAAAATTTCATTCATGAATGAAATTGCCAACATTTGTGAATTATTGGAAGCAAATGTTGATAAAGTAAGAATAGGCATTGGATCTGATAACAGAATAGGTAAAAGATTCCTCTTTCCAGGTATTGGATATGGTGGAAGTTGTTTTCCTAAAGATGTTAAAGCTTTAATTAAATCTTCTAATGAAGCCAACTATGATTTTAAAATTTTGAAGGCTGTTGAGGAGGTAAATGCATACCAAAAACAAAGCATTATTCCGAAAATTAAAAATTATTTCCTAAACAACCTTAAAGGAAAAAATATTGCCATCTGGGGGCTTGCCTTCAAACCTGATACAGATGACATACGTGAAGCTCCTGCTTTCGAAATCATAAATAATCTTATAGAGGAAGGCGCTTTAGTGCGTGCCTTTGATCCTGAAGCTATGGAAAACACACATTCTGTTTATGGTGACAAGATTTCATTTGGTAGCAATGCGTATGAAGTTTTGAAAAATTCTGATGCCCTAATTATCGCCACGGAGTGGTCTGTTTTTAGAAATCCCGATTTCGATAAAATGAGTGAATTACTCAAAGAAAAGGTGATTTTCGATGGAAGAAATTTATATGATTTGGAAAAGATGACGACATTAGGTTATCGGTATTTTAGTGTTGGTAGAAAAAACATCTAAAAAATGAAAAGAACTTTAATTACAGGAGCAGCAGGATTTTTAGGCTCGCATTTAGTAAAACGTTTTCTCAAAGAGGGCCATCATGTAATTGGTATGGATAATTTAATTACGGGGAATTTAAAAAACATAGAAGAGTTTTTTCCGAATCCCAATTTTGAATTCCATCATCATGACGTTTCAAAATATGTACATGTGGCCGGTGAACTAGATTATATTCTTCATTTTGCTTCTCCAGCGAGCCCAATTGATTATCTTAAAATCCCCATTCAAACGTTAAAGGTAAGTTCATATGGTACGCACAATCTTCTTGGACTTGCCAAAGCTAAAAAAGCGAGAATTCTTGTTGCCTCTACCTCAGAGGTATATGGTGATCCTGAGGTGCATCCCCAAGTTGAAGAATACTATGGGAATGTTAATCCAGTAGGACCGAGAGGAGTATACGATGAAGCAAAACGATATATGGAGGCAGTAACTATGGCCTACAATACATTCCACGGGGTGGAAACAAGAATTGTTAGAATATTTAACACTTATGGACCAAAAATGCGCTTAAACGATGGAAGAGTACTGCCCGCATTTATTGGACAAGCGCTGAGAGGAGAAGAATTAACTATTTTTGGTGATGGGTCGCAAACACGCTCTTTTTGTTATGTAGATGACTTAATCGAAGGGATTTATCGCTTACTTTTAAGTGATTATTCTGAACCTGTAAATATTGGTAATCCATCTGAAATTACCATCGGTGAATTTGCTGAGGAAATTATTCAATTAACAAATACTGATAAAAAAGTAACGTACAAAGGTTTACCAGTAAACGACCCTAAACAGCGGCAACCGAACATCTCCAAGGCAAAAACTATTCTTAATTGGGAACCAAAAGTATCGCGTTCTGAGGGCTTAAGAATTACCTACGACTACTTCAAAAGTTTAACTCACGAAGAATTAAATAAGAAAGAACATAACGATTTTGATAAATATATAATTCGATAAATCATGTCTTATTTTGCTCATGAAACCGCTGTAATTGACCAAGGGTGTAAAATTGGATTAGATACTAAAATCTGGCATTTTTCACACATCATGTCCAATTGTACTATTGGAAAAAATTGTAATATAGGTCAAAATGTTGTCGTATCTCCAAAGGTTAAAATTGGAAACAATGTGAAAATTCAAAATAATGTCTCTGTGTACACAGGAGTTATATGTGAAGATGATGTTTTTTTAGGACCTTCAATGGTTTTTACTAATGTGATTAATCCTCGATCTGCTGTTGAAAGGAAGGAGGAATATAAACCTACCCTAATAAAAAAGGGGGCAAGTATCGGAGCGAACTCAACCATTATTTGTGGTAATGAAATAGGAAGATATGCTTTGATAGGCGCCGGAGCAGTAGTCACTAAATCAGTCGATGATTATGCTTTAATTGTAGGCAATCCTGGTAAACAAATTGGTTGGGTTAGCGAGTATGGCCATCGTCTCAAGTTTAATACAGAGGGTATTGCTACGTGTCCTGAAAGCAAACAAATGTATCGATTAAATGAAAATCAAGTTTTTGAATTGCATTAATTGTTTATCATCTCATTCGTGTCTTTAAAAAACCAATAAACCCTAGTCAGTTTTAAGAATAATAATTAAATTTGCTGATGATTTTGGCGTTAATTCTAATGCATTAGAAAAGATAACCTAGTCTTTAATCATAATGTATTGAGCGTTCAAAAGTTAGAACACTAAAAATTAAAGTAAAAAATGATTGCTGAAAAAATAGCCAAGAAAGAAGAAAAATTAGCCGTTGTTGGACTAGGATATGTTGGACTTCCTATTGCCCTCGCATTTGCAAAGAAAGCCAAGGTTGTTGGATTCGATATCAATGCGGACAGGGTTCGGATGATGCAAAACAATATTGATCCTTCCAAAGAGTTGGATTCTAGCGAATTTGAAGATTGTGATATCACCTTTACTGCTAATATAGACGATCTTAAAGATTGTAACTTCTACATCGTGGCTGTTCCTACACCAATAGACGAACATAACTTACCTGATTTGAAACCGCTCTTAGGAGCATCTTCTTCAGTGGGAAAAGTAATCTCAAAAGGGGATTATGTAGTATTTGAATCAACGGTTTACCCAGGGTGTACAGAAGAAGATTGTGTGCCTGTTTTAGAAAAAGAATCAGGTTTGAAATTCAATGAAGATTTCAAAGTAGGATATTCTCCTGAACGAATTAATCCCGGAGACAAGGAACATACTTTATCAAAGATTGTGAAAGTTGCATCAGGAAGTTGTAAAGAATCTGCGGATCAAATCGCCCAAGTTTATGAAATGGTTATTGATGCTGGTGTGCACAGAGCTTCTTCCATAAAGGTAGCCGAAGCAGCAAAAATTATTGAAAACACGCAAAGAGATGTGAACATTGCCTTAATGAATGAGTTATCAATGATTTTCAACAAGATTGGTATCAACACTTATGAAGTTTTAGAAGCTGCAGGTACAAAATGGAATTTCTTGAAGTTTTTCCCTGGTTTAGTAGGAGGACATTGTATTGGTGTTGACCCCTACTATTTGACTTACAAGGCAAGAGAATTGGGGTATCATTCTAAAATCATTAACTCAGGAAGAGCATTAAATGATTCTATGGGACCTTACTTAGCGAGGCAAACAGTTAAAAAATTAATTGCCAATGGAAAAGACATTGTGCAATCTAGAATTTTAGTAATGGGTGCAACTTTTAAGGAAGATGTGAGTGATATACGAAATTCCAAAGTCGCCTCAGTTGTAGATGAATTAAAAAGTTTTGGTGTCTCAGTAGAGGTTCATGATCCGCATGCATCAAATGATGAAATCAATCACGAATACGGATTTGAATTAATTCCAGAAATTAATGGAAAATACGATGCTGTTATAGTTGCTGTTAACCATTCTGATTACCTTACATTAAGTGAAGATTACTTCAATGACCTTCTAACAGATAATGGGATTTTAGTAGATGTAAAGGGAATTTATAGAAGTACAATTACTGGACTAAATTATTTAAGTTTTTAAAATGATTTTAGTTGCAGGTGGTGCAGGTTATATTGGTAGTCATGCTGTCATAGAACTTTATAACAAAGGTTATGACGTTTTAATTGCCGATAATTTTTCAAATTCCTCTCCATCGGTTCTTGATAAATTAGAATTAATTACCGGAAAGCGTTTTGATCACATAACTGTTGATTTATGTGATCTTGAGGAATTAAAAAAACGCACGAAAGAATATAAACTTTCTGGAGTAATACACTTTGCTGCATATAAATCAGTGGGTGAATCGGTTTCAAATCCACTAAAATATTACGCGAACAATCTTCAATCTCTTGTTAATAGTCTCAAACTTTGCAAAGAAAGAGACATAAGAAATTTTGTATTCTCTTCCTCATGTACAGTGTATGGAAATCCTAATCAAATTCCGGTTACTGAAAAAAGTAAAATAGGAAAAGCTGAATCTCCTTACGGGAAATCGAAAGTTATTTCTGAAGAAATCATTCAAGACTATCACCACACACATCCTATTTCAATTTGTAATTTACGCTACTTCAATCCTATTGGTGCTCATGAGTCTGGGTTAATTGGTGATTATCCAGATGGAAAACCAAATAATTTATTACCATTTGTCACTCAGGTTGCTGCAGGGGTTAGAGATACATTAAGTGTTTTTGGAGATGATTACGACACACATGACGGCACATGTTTAAGAGATTATATTCACGTGGTAGACTTGGCAAAGGCACATGTAAATGCAATTGAGTACAACGTAAAAAACGAGGGAAAACATTCCATATTTAATTTAGGTACAGGAAAAGGTGTTTCTGTTTTAGACTTAATTAAAACCTTTGAAAAGGTCAATAATGTTCCAATAAATTATGAAATTGTATCCAGAAGACCTGGCGATGTTGAAGCGATTTTTGCTGATTGTCATAAAGCGAAGACAGACCTTAATTGGATTGCTGAATTAAATTTATCTAAAATGTTGACATCCGCTTGGAAATTCCAACAAAATATTTTGAAATGAATCAATTTAAGAAAACGATACTCATTACAGGAGGAGCTGGTTTTATAGGTAGCCATCTTGTTCGTTTAATGGTAAACAAATACCCCAGTTATAAAATTATTAATCTCGATAAGTTAACCTATGCAGGAAATCTCGATAATTTAAGAGATATCGAGCATAAAGAGAATTATCATTTTATAAAAGCAGATATTTGTGATGCTCAAGAAGTTAATAGAATCTTCGATCTATACGCAATAGACAATGTAATTCATTTAGCAGCTGAATCCCATGTAGATCGATCGATATCAAATCCCTTAGAATTTTTACAAACAAATGTTATTGGAACAGTAAATTTGTTGAATGCAGCAAAAAACGCATGGGTAAATCAAAATGAAAACATCTTTTACCATGTCTCCACCGATGAGGTATACGGGTCACTTGGTAGCGAAGGGATGTTTACCGAAAAGACCTCTTATGATCCAAGATCTCCGTATAGCGCATCAAAAGCGAGCTCGGACCATTTTGTTCGCGCCTATCATGAAACCTATGGGTTGAATGTCAAAATATCAAATTGTTCAAACAACTACGGTTCTCATCAATTCCCAGAAAAATTAATACCACTTGTCATTAATAATATCGTGCATAAAAAACCACTTCCTATTTATGGAAAGGGAGATAATGTAAGAGATTGGCTTCATGTTGTAGATCATGCTGAGGCCATTGATTTAATTTTTCATAAAGGGAAAATTGGCGAAACATTTAATATTGGCGGCCATAATGAACGTCAAAATATTGAATTAGTAAAATTATTGATTCAATTAGTTGATAAGAAATTAGGTCGAGAGGAAGGAGACTCATTATCATTAATTACATATGTAAAAGATCGATCTGGTCATGATCAAAGATATGCGATTGATGCCAGTAAATTAGAAAATATATTGGGATGGACCCCTCGATATAATGTAGAGGATGGAATTGAAGAAACAGTTGATTGGTATTTATCAAATAACGAATGGATTGACAACATAGTTAGTGGTGACTATTTAAATTATTACAAAAATCAATATGTCAACAGATAACTGGAAAATAACTGCACAATATCATAAGGGTGATTTATCAAAAAGCACATTTCTAATCACAGGTGGCGCGGGATTCATAGGATCTAATATTGTTCAATATTTATTAGATAACGGAGCTAAACTAGTTAGAGTTTTAGATGATTTTAGTAATGGTTACGAAAAGAATTTAGAGCCTTATAAACATGACAATCGATTAGAGATAATTATTGGTGACATTAAAGATGAGGCTGTTTGCGAAAAGGCTGTAGAGGGAATTGATTACATTTCCCATCAAGCAGCTTTAGGGTCTGTCCCTAGGTCTTTAAAAACGCCCTTAGTAACCCATGCTGCAAATGCAACTGGCTTTTTAAACATGTTATCGGCAGGAAAGGATGCTGGTGTAAAAACATTCGTATACGCAAGCTCGAGTTCAGTATATGGAGATAATGTGGGTTTACCAAAATACGAAGATAAAACGGGCAATCCGTTAAGTCCATATGCGGTATCTAAAAAAACAAATGAACTTTATGCTAAAACATTCAACAGTGCTTTTGGGATGAATACTATTGGACTTAGATACTTTAATATATTTGGTCCAAATCAAAGTCCGAATGGGCCATATGCCGCTGTCATACCTTTATATATGAATGCCCTATTGAACAATGAGTCAGGAAAAATTTTTGGTGACGGGGAGCAATCAAGAGACTTTACATTTGTTGAAAATGCTGTTCAAGCAAACGTAAAAGCCATGTTGTGCGAAAATCAGGATGCATTTGGGGAAACCTATAATATTGCATGCGGATATAAAACATCCATCAATGAACTCTATCGTGTATTAAAAGAAGCTGCTGGATCAGAAAAGGAAGCCGAATTTTGCCCTCCAAGAACAGGTGATATTAGAGATTCTTTAGCTAATATCTCAAAGGCAAAAGAAAATTTCGGATATGAGCCAGAAGTTGATATAAAAGAAGGTCTTGAAATCACATTAAATTGGTTCAAAAAAGAGTTTTATCCAGAATTGAATCATAAATGAATACATTTTGGAATTTTTTTAAAAAAAAACAAATCGCACAGGAGCTTCCACCTGTTAACCTCTCTGATCTAATAAAAGTTGATATGCATGGTCATCTCCTTCCAGGAATAGATGATGGAGCACAAACTATGGAGGAATCAATTAAACTAATTAAAGGATTAATCAATTTAGGATATTCAAAGGTTTTTTGCACACCTCATGTGATGTTTGATTTTTATAAAAACTCAACAGAAACCATACTTGATAGCTTAAAAAAGCTTCAGGAAGAACTTCAAAAAAGAGGAGTCCAAATACCTATTGAAGTCTCCGCAGAATATTACTTTGATGAAGAATTATTCAACCGTGTGAAAAAAAACGATATTCTAAGTTTTGGACCAGATAATTATCTTCTATTTGAATTCTCATATTTTAATGAACACCAAGGAATTTTTGATGCAGTAACCGATATGATCCAGGCTGGTTACACACCAGTTCTTGCGCATCCAGAGCGATATCCATACTACGTGGCACACCCTGAAAAGTATGATCAACTAAAAAATTTAGGATTAAAATTTCAACTCAACCTACTCTCATTAACGGGTTATTATGGAGAAAGTGCACTTTACGGATCAAAATACCTAATTAATAAAGAGTATATAGATTTCATAGGATCAGATATTCACAAGGAAAGTCAAATAATTGAATTAGAAAAGTCACTAAAAACAAATCATATACATCAACTAATCGACTCTAAAAAACTTTTGAACTATACACTCGAATAAGCAAGCTTTTAAAAAAACAAAAAAAATGATTCCTAGTAAAATTAGAAATCATTTTTTCTTCAAAAACAACAATAAAAGTTACTGGACACCCATCGTTTCAGTTTGTCTATCAACTTTTTTAACCAAGCCTTGAAGAGTTTTCCCTGGACCCATTTCAGTAAATGAAGAAGCTCCGTCAGAAAGCATATTTTTTACAGTTTGTGTCCATTTGACAGGAGCCGTCAATTGGGAAATTAAATTTTGTTTAATAATCTCAGGATTCTTAACAGGCTGAGCATTTACATTTTGATAAACTGGACAAATCGGTTCATTAAATTCTGTCGCGTTAATCACCTCCGCTAATTCCTCCCTTGCAGGATCCATTAATGGAGAATGAAATGCTCCTCCTACAGGTAAAACCAATGCTCGTTTTGCTCCTGCATCTTTTAATTTTTCACAAGCAATATTAATAGCTTCTATCTCACCAGAAATGACCAACTGACCCGGGCAATTGTAATTCGCAGCGACTACTATACCTTCTGTTTCTCTACACACCTCTTCAACAATCTCATCGTCTAATGCAAGAATAGCTGCCATGGTCCCTGCTTTTAATTCGCAAGCTTTTTGCATAGCCTGTGCCCTTTTGGATACAATTTGTAAGCCATCCTCAAACGATATAACTTTCGCAGCCACCAACGCGGATAATTCCCCTAAAGAATGTCCTGCAACCATTTCAGGAGCAAAATCATCTGTAGTTAAGGCGATAGCAACGCTATGTAAAAACACAGCAGGTTGTGTTACCTTTGTTTCTTTCAAATCCTCTGGAGTTCCTTCAAACATTATTTTGGCGATATCAAATCCCAATATATCATTTGCTTTATTAAAAAGTTCTTTTGCTCTAGGGTTTGAATCAAACAATTCCTTTCCCATTCCTGTAAATTGAGCGCCTTGCCCAGGAAATACAAATGCCTTCATTTTATTTTAAGTTTGCTGATAAAAGATTAATAAATTCTTTTCGTGTGGAGTCTTTTTCAAAAGTTCCTGTAAAAGATGAACTTGTTGTCGTGGAATTTTGTTTTTGAACTCCTCTCATTTGCATACACATATGAGAAGCTTCTATAACAACCGCAACACCTTTAGGCTGCAATACTGACTGAATACAATCTCTTATTTCAGTTGTTAATCGCTCTTGAACTTGAAGCCTTCTAGCAAAAGCATCTACTACTCGAGGAATCTTACTTAGCCCAACAATTTTACCATCGGGTATATAAGCAACATGGGCCTTTCCAAAAAAAGGCAGCATATGGTGCTCACACATTGAGAACACCTCAATATCTTTTACAATTACCATCTCATCATACTCCTCACTAAACAATGCAGATTTCAGGATATCCTCAGGATTCAAATCATATCCATGCGTCAAATATTGCAAAGCCTTTGCAACTCTCTCAGGGGTTTTTTCTAAACCTTCTCTAGTTGAATCCTCTCCAATCCTATTTAGGATATCACTATAATGGTTAGAAATCGCCTCTGTGGTTTCAAAATCGTAATATTCTTCTTTTCTATAGCCCATATTTATCGATTAGGTCCCCAATATTCTATTGAATTATTTTCTGTCTCATTCAATTTTACACAAAATAATTCGGCCCCCTTAGCTTTAATATCTGCTTCTATAATGTTCCATATCTCAATAGCAACAATCTCAGTACTGACCATTTTACCTTCAAAATTCGGCACATCAAGATTCAAGTTTCTATGATCGAAAGGATCAACAACTTTTTCCTTCAGAAGATCTCCGAGCCATTTTAAATCAATAATAAATCCAGTATCAGGATTTATCTCACCTTTAACTGTTACAAATAATTCGTAATTATGGCCATGCCAATTTTTATTGGAGCATCTTCCAAAAATCTCTTCATTCTTTTCATCACTCCAGTTTGGATTAGCTAACTTATGTGCAGCACAAAATCGTTCTCTTCGGGTTAATGTTAACATCGCAAATTTTTTTAGACTACTAAAATAACATTATTCAACCTGAGAACTGTGATTTTGTAGTAAATTAATTAAACATAATATTTGGGAAAAAATTTCTTCTCGAATACTTATTTTTGCATAAAAATCAACTGATATGATTGTTATCACTGGAGCTGCGGGTTTTATAAGCAGTTGTTTAGTAGCACACTTAAATGAAATAGGATATAAGGAATTAATCCTAGTAGATGACTTTACTAAAAAAGAGAAAAAAGCAAATTTTGAGAATAAGACTTTTAAAGAGCTTATTGATCGAAAAGACTTTACAAAATGGTTAGACAAGAATCATAGCCTAACACAAATGATCATTCACCTCGGCGCAAGAACAGATACCACTGAGTTTGATGAAACAATATTTGCCGAACTAAACGTAAATTATTCTAAATCTGTATGGAATAAATGTGTTGAATACGCTTTACCATTAATCTATGCATCCTCAGCGGCCACCTATGGATTAGGTGAATACGGATATGAAGACAATCATGAAATCTCAGAAAAACTTAAACCGCTAAACCCTTATGGAGTTTCAAAAAACGATTTTGATATTTGGGCATTAAAACAAGAAAAAAAACCATTCTTTTGGGCAGGTTTAAAGTTCTTCAATGTTTATGGGCCAAATGAATTCCATAAAGGAAGAATGGCCTCTGTCATTTTCCATACATTCAACCAAATCCAAAAAACTGGAGCGATGAATCTGTTCCGATCTCATGTTTCTGAGTACAAAGACGGCGAACAATTAAGAGACTTTATCTATGTTAAAGACGTTGTTAAAGTGATTACATTCTTAATGGAAAATCGCCCTGAATCGGGACTTTACAATTTAGGAACAGGTGAAGCCAGAACATTTTATGATTTAGCAGCCAATACGTTTAAAGCATTGAACCTAGAACCTAACATCGGATTTATTGATACGCCAGAAGATATTAGAGATAAATATCAGTACTTTACCGAGGCCAATATTCAGAAACTTTTAAATGCAGGTTACAAAGAAGGTTTTAAAACGCTTGAGGAAGGAGTAAACGATTATGTGACGAATCACTTAATCGAAAATAAAATCTGGTAAGCGATCAAAAATCGCCTACACTTTTCCAACCATAACTGGTTGGATCTCTAAAGCAGATTTGGGTTGAAAACATTATTTTAAATGATTAGTCTGATAATTGAGAAAATTAATCCTTAGATACAATTACCAAGATTGGACTCGCAGCCTCTCCATTTTCCATCGCTGATAAAAGAATCCCTAAAATCGTTTTTCTTATTTGTGTATCCTCTTCGATTAAAAACTCTTTTGCATTTGAAATACTGATACGAACCTTTGCTCCACCTAACCATGAAAGGTCATTAATTTGTTCTTCAAACGTAGCTATATCCCTCGTATACTTCGGAAACTTCAACTCTTTTACCGTAGCTTTAAAAAACAATCTCAAATCAGGTACCTCAGCACCGTCCAACATAATGGTTATGGTCTCCATAAAACAAATTTAATTAAACTCGGACAGAACGGCATAAACCAACAAAAAAAAGCCACTTAAATAAGTGGCTTTTTTTTGTTTTATACTTGAGAACATCTTATCGAACTAACTTCTGATTCGATGGAGTAAAGTTTGTTAATTCAATACCATCTACAGCAGCTTTATATTCGTCCATATTAGGTGTTCTTCCTAGCACAGTTGATAATACAACTACTGGAGTTGACGTTAACAATGACTCCCCTTTCTTTTCATCAGAGTCTTTTACAACTCTTCCTTGGAACAAACGAGTAGAAGTAGCCATTACCGTATCTCCTGGCTCAGCCTTCTCTTGGTTACCCATACAGAGGTTACAACCTGGACGCTCTAAATAAAGCATATTTTCATATTTCGTTCTCGCTGCATTCTTTGGATCAGCATCATTAAACTCAAAACCTGAATACTTCTGTAAAACTTCCCAGTCACCTTCTGCTTTTAATTCATCAACAATATTATAGGTTGGAGGCGCAACAACTAACGGTGCTTTGAACTCTACCTTTCCTTCATTTGCTTCAATGTTCTTTAACATTGCAGCCAAAATCTTCATATCACCTTTATGCACCATACAAGAACCAATGAATCCTAAATCAACCGCTTTATCTCCTCCATAATAAGATAATGGACGAATTGTATCGTGGGTATATCTTTTAGAAACATCAATATTATTTACGTCTGGGTCAGCAATCATAGGCTCGGACAATTGATCCAAATCAACTACAACCTCAGCATAATACTTTGCATTTTCATCAGGACGCAGTGCAGGCTTTTCTCCAGATTTCACCTCATTAATTCTCTTATTCGCTAAGTCTACTAACCCTGCAAGAACTCTATTCTCATTATCCATTCCTTTCTCGATCATGATATTGATACGAGATTTAGCAATTTCTAAAGATTCTATTAAGGTAGCATCTTCTGATATACAAACTGAAGCTTTCGCTTTCATTTCAGCAGTCCAATCAGTAAACGTAAATGCTTGATCTGCAGTTAAAGTACCAATATGTACCTCAATAACTCTACCCTGGAAAACATTTTCACCACCAAATTGAGACAACATTTGTGCTTGAGTTCCATGTACAATATCACGGAAATCCATATATGGCGCCATGCTTCCTTTAAATGTTACTTTAACTGACTCTGGAATCGGCATTGCTGCTTCTCCAGTTGCTAAAGCTAACGCTACAGTACCTGAATCGGCTCCAAAAGCAACCCCTTTGGACATTCTTGTATGGGAATCTCCTCCAATAATAATTGCCCAATCATCAATAGTGATATCATTTAAAACTTTATGGATTACATCTGTCATTGCATGGTACTCCCCTTGAGGATCACGCGCAGTAATTAAGCCAAAATCGTTCATGAACTTCATTAATTTAGGGATATTAGCTTGCGCTTTCTTATCCCAAACCGAAGCCGTATGACACCCTGATTGATATGCTCCGTCAACAATTGGAGAAATTACCGTAGCAGCCATCGCCTCTAATTCTTGCGAAGTCATTAAACCTGTTGTATCCTGAGAACCTACGATATTTACTTCAACTCTTGTATTTGAACCAGCATGTAATATTTTCCCTGGCGTGCTTCCAACTGCATTTCTATTGAAAATTTTCTCTACTGCTGTCAAACCTTGCCCTTCATGAGAAATCTCTTTAGATGGAGCATAAACCTGGGGGGCCTCAACACCTAAAATTTTAGCAGCAGTAGTTTGTAGTTTTTTACCAAATACTACAGCGTACGAACCTCCAGCTTTAATAAACTCAACTTTTTGTGGAGTTAAAGCAGCTGAAATATCTTTTAATTCTTGGTCTCCATTGTATAATTTTTTCTCTTTTGTATTGATGGTTAAAACAGTTCCTGTTTCAACAGAATATTTTTGCTCTAATACCGCATCACCGTTTTCATCTCTCACTGTTTCTCCATTAGCATCCTTTTTGGAAACCCAGTTCTTAAGATCAATTCCAATACCTCCAGTTACACCAACGGTCGTTAAAAAAATTGGCGCGATACCATTCGTACCCGCAATTATTGGAGCGATATTTACGAATGGAACGTAAGGAGAACCAGGGATACCTGTCCATAAAGCCACGTTGTTTACTCCAGACATTCTTGATGAACCCACACCCATTGTTCCTTTCTCAGCAATTAACATTACACGTTTATCAGGATGCTTAGCCTTCAGATCTAAAAGCTCTTGTTGCATTTGCTTATTGTGCTCAAAAATACATTGCCCATGTAATTGTCTATCTGATCTCGAGTGAGCATCTGCTCCCGGCGAAAGCAAATCGGTAGAGATATCTCCCGTTCCTGCAATGAAAGTAACGATATCAATCTTTTCTTCCACTTCTGGTAATTCTGTAAAAAACTCGGCTTTTACATAGCTTTCTAACAAATCTTTAGCAATTACATTACCAGCTTTATAAGCATCCTTTAATCGATTTGTATCTGCATCGTAAAGGAAAACTTGAGTTTTTAAAACTTTAGCTGCAGAAGCAGCTAACCCTTTATTCGAACTCAAAGCTATGTCTAATAAAACTTCAATTGAAGGACCACCCTTCATATGAGACAATAATTCAAAAGCGAACTCCGTAGAAATTTCAGCTACCGTAGATTCACCTAAAATGATCTCTTTTAAAAATTTTGCCTTAACACCCGCAGCACTTGTTGTACCTGGTAACGTTCCATAGATAAAAAACTTTAAACACTGTGCTTTGTTTTCGTTACCCTCTTTTATTTGAGCGATAACTTCGCTTAACAATTCAGCACCGTCTATTGGTAAAGCACCTAGGCCTTGACCTTTTCTATCTTCAATTTCTTGTAAGTATTCCTTATATAATTCAAAAGCCATATGATAATTGGTTTTAGTGAATGTTTATCAAAGTCCGCCAAATATACAAAATCCTTCAACTACCTATCAAAGTATTACCAAGTAAATCGATAGTAAACATTAATTTCATCATTAAATTTATTTAAAACGATAAAATCATTATACGATAGCCTCATACTGAAATTTTAACCATGCCATAAACCATTTTCAATTTCATTTTATAGAACACAAAAAAGCCCAGCAAATAGCTGGGCTTTTTAACATTTTTATGCTAGGAAATTATCCTGCGATTACTTCGAATCCGAATGTTTGAGAAACCTCTCTATGTAATTTAATTTCTGCCTCAAACGAACCAAGCTCAGATGGATTTCCACCTAAAAGTTTTATCGCTTTTCTATCCACTTCAACTCCAGCTAAAGCAAGCGCTTCAGCTACTTGAATGTTGTTAACAGATCCAAAAATTTTTCCTGTTTCACCTGCCTTCGCAGATACTTTTAAGGTTAAACCTTCAATCTTAGCAGCAATCGCTTCAGCATCAGCTTTAAGCTTCGCATCTTTCTTCGCTTTCTGCTTAATTGTTTCTTCGTGCATTTTCTTAGCCGACTCAGTTGCTAGAATCGCTATTCCTTGAGGAATCAAAAAGTTTCTTCCGTATCCATTTTTAACAGAAACGATTTCATCTTTGAACCCTAAAGGTTGCATATCTTTTTTTAATATTACTTCCATCGTTGACTATTATTTTAAGTTATCCGCAACATACGGTAATAAACCTAGTTGACGAGCTCTTTTTACAGCTGTAGAAACCTTTCTTTGGAATTTTAAAGAAGTTCCTGTAATTCTTCTTGGAAGAATTTTTCCTTGTTCATTCAAAAATCTCAATAAAAAATCAGGATTCTTGTAATCAATATGCTTGATTTTTTGCTTTTTGAATCTACAATATTTTGATTTCTTAACCTCTATCGATGGAGGCGTTAAATATCTTACGTCGTCTGCCATGATTATTCAGCTTTAGATGTTTTAGCGTTTTTTCCTTTCTTATTAAACTCAATAGCATGCTTATCCAACTTAACCGTTAAAAAACGTAGGAGTCTTTCATCTCTGTTGTAAGCAATTTCTAGTTCTCCAATCGCATTCCCTGGAGCTTTAAATTCGAATAAGTGATAGAAACCTGTTGATTTCTTTTTAATTGGATAAGCTAGTTTCTTAAGCCCCCAATTGTCTTCATTCACTATCTCGGCACCTTTTTCCTTCAAAAAGGTTTTGTAATCGTTCACCGTTTCTTTTAGCTGTTCGTCAGAAAGAACCGGAGTCATTACAAAAATAGTTTCGTACTGATTCATTTGTTAAACAATTTGGTTATTAATAAAATCCCGAATTTTTTCGGACGACAAATATAGCATTAAAAACGTAAAGAGTAAAGTATAAATAAGAATTATTACATAACGAGTGAAACCAAGTAAAAGGCAAGTCTCATCTTAGGAATTATATTAGCGCTAGATTACATATTATCAGAGTAAGAAAAGACAATCTATTTTTATAAATTATCCCATTTAGTATTCAATTTTTCTAACTCCTCCGTTACCTTTTCCCACTCTTGCATCTTTGCAAACAAATCATTTTCTAATCGATTAAAACGAGCGAACAGATCAGGGTCATAGTCAGCACCTTTTTTATTCATTTCTAATTCAAGGATCTCCTTTTGTTGATCTAATTCATTCACTTTTCGTTCAGCATTTGCCACCTTTTTTGCTACCTTTTTTATTAAGGCCTCCAGTTCTTTTTTTTGATCATTCCCTTCAACCCTCTTTTCCTTTTGAGGCTTTTTAGATTTAGAAAAATGCGTATTTAACTCATTAAGTTGACTAATCTTTCGTTGCTGCAGAAAAAAATCAATCCCACCGGCATATTCTTTAACACATTTGTTTTTAAATTCATACACCTTATCCACTAAACCTCTCAAAAACTCACGATCATGGGAAACTACTAAAACTGTTCCGGCATAATTTAACAATGCCTCTTTTAAAATTTCTTTTGATGGAATATCAAGATGATTCGTTGGTTCATCCAATACAAGAAAATTATAGGGCTCTAAAAGAAGTTTGCATAAGGCAAGCCTCCCTTTTTCTCCTCCCGATAAAACACTTACTTTTTTATCAATATCCTCTCCTCTGAAAAGAAAAGCACCTAATAAATCTCTAATTTTTGTTCGGATATCACCTCGAGCAATTTCATCTATTGTTTCAAAAACCGTTTTCGTTAAATCCAGTTCCTCTGTTTGATTTTGCGCATAGTAACCCAAATTAATATTATGCCCTAATTCTATTTTACCACTTCCATCAACAGCACCCACTATCATTTTAGCTAATGTTGATTTCCCCTCACCATTCTTTCCAACAAACGCTAATTTTTCCTGACGCCCAATGATGAAATCTACATTTTCCAAGATACTTTTCTCCCCATAAGACTTTGAACACCCCTTTAATGTAACCACCTGCTGACCTCCTCTTGGCGGCTCTGCAAAACGAATCTTCATCGTTTCTACAACTCGCTGATCAACCTCAATTCGTTCCATCTTCTCCAGCTGTTTAATCTTATTCTGGACAGCGCTGGCTTTAGTGGCCTGAGCTCTGAATCGTTCAATAAATCGCTCCAGTTGAGCAATCTCACGATCTTGGTTTGCTTTTGCAGCCCTTTGTAATTCAAACAATTCTTCCCTTTGACTAAGGTATTTTGAATACCCACATTTAAAATCATAAATACGCCCTCCATTTATTTCTATTGTCCGAGATGTAACATTATCCAAAAATTCCTGATCATGAGAAATTAACACTAAAATGCCAGAATAATTTTGAAGATACTTTTCCAACCAATCAATCGATTCAATATCTAAATGATTCGTTGGCTCATCCAAAAGAAGAGCATCGGGTTGTTGCAAGAGAATTTTTGCCAATTCAACCCGCATTCGCCAACCACCACTAAATTCTCGTATATTTTGATCGAGTTCATTTTGATTAAACCCCAGTCCAAGTAAAATTTTATCTACATCACCAGCATTTTGAGCCGAACCACTCATTTCAAGAGTTGCTCCAAGATCTGAAATTTTTTGAATCAATTCAGAATACTCATCACTTTCAAAATCAGTTCTTGTTTCTAATGCTTTTGAAATTCGGTCATATTCTATTTCCATATCAGATTGATCAGCAAACGCTTTCATTGCCTCTTCACGAACAGAATGATCACCTTGAATACCTAAATCTTGCCTTAGGTAGCCAACATTGAATGTTTTAGGAATAACCAGGTTCCCCGAATCATACTCAATATCACCAGTAAGCAACTTAAGTAAAGTAGACTTCCCTGCTCCATTCTTTCCTACTAAACCAACTTTCGCTCCATTCTTTAATTGGAAAGACACCTTTTTAAATAAATACTGTCCATTAAAAGAAATTGCAATATTTTCTACAGAAATCATAGTACAAAAATAGGCATTGAAAAGCACTAAAAGTAAAGTGAGGAAGACAAATATAAAATCAGTAATAACTGCATATAATATCCAAAACTATTTTCTAAAAATGACAATTAAGTATATAACTCCAAGGCCATTGACTTTAAAATACGAACAAGACTCAATGTTTTTAACCCAATCATTAAACCAATAACTTTATAAATAGAATAACTAATTGTTCCAACGGAAATAGCCAAAAGAGGTAAAAAGAGCTGTTCTCTTCTCCAAAAAATAGTATTTTTCATTTCTTTACATTTTGGAAAACAACGAAACAACATTTATCGTATTTGATTTAGATTGTTAAGTTCTGTTAAACAATTTATAATTTTACGATATGTTAAAGAAGAACTGGGTTTTACCCCTTTTTACACTTGGTTTAGTTTGCGTCACCTTTTTAATCTTCAAAAGTGTACTATCCTACATATTGATTTCAGCTGTTATTGCATTAATTGCCAGACCATTATTTAGCAGAATTAAGAAACTGAATATTGGTAAATTATCAATTAGTCCAGGTATAGCCTCATTAAGCGCCATACTTAGTATCTATGCAGTAGTATTTGGACTCATAATGATTTTTGTACCTGCTGTTGTGAAAGAAGCTCGAATCATCACCGAAATTAATCCATCTGATGCTGTGCAAGCTATACAAGAGCCTGTAAAAAATATAGAACAGCTTTTAAACACATTCACCGATCAACCAATCTCTCTTCAAAAATATTTCACCGAAAAAACGTCATCAATTATTAATATTTCTGCCGTTTCGAGCTGGATAAATACATTTACCGCCTTTACAGGAAACCTTTTCATTTCTTTTTTCGCAATTACCTTTATTACCTTCTTTTTTCTAAAAGATTCCAAAATAATCCTTAAAAATATATATGCAATTATCCCGTTTGAATTCAGAGATGAAACAGACCATGTTTTATCCAAGGTTAAAACAAAACTCACGCGTTACTTTATTGGTATATGTATTGAAACGCTTTTAGTATTTACGCTAAATGCGATAGGGCTATTTGCGATTGGTGTTGAAAATTTCCTGATAATCGCCTTATTTGCAGGAGTCATAAACGTAATCCCTTTCATCGGTCCCTTAATTGGAATACTTTTTGGGTCAATTATCTTAATCACAACCAATTACACACTTGATTGGAGTACCGAAATAATGCCCATGATTGGTTATATATGCGGAGTGATGATTATCACACAACTTCTAGATAATTTTATATTTCAACCCCTTATTTTTTCTAATAGCGTTCAAGCACATCCTCTTGAAATATTCTTAGTTATTTTAATTGCAGGGAATATTTATGGAATCCTAGGAATGATGGTCGCCATTCCTACCTATAGTGTTTTACGCGTAATAGTTAAAGAGATAAGAAATAGCTCAAAAGTATTAAATGATATTTACAATACTACTGAATAATATAGCGTATAAATACACCTGCACCAAAAACTTGCGAAAACTTATTGTCCATTCCTGTCACTTTTTGTAAAGGCATTACATTGTACATTCCCGTAGCATCTATCCCAAAACACCATGTCTCAGCAAACAAATATTCTGCACCTAAACGAACATCAGGTCCAAGAATAAAACTGCTTTCATTATTGGTGTTATCTGGATCTCTATAATAACCGCTATGAACACCAAACCCATAACTCCACGTAACAGATTTTGACTGCAAATTAGCATTGTGAATTTTATTTCTAATATTTAGGGTAGCAATTAATTCACCACCTTGAAGTTCTTGGCTATATGATCCAACAGCATCCGTAACTAAAAATAATTTAGGCGCTAGAAAATGCTTATAACTCAAACCAACTCCTCTTAATCCACCGCGAACCCCAATAGAATTAACATATTGAGCTGAAACAGATAGAGATAAAAATAGTGCAAGGTAAACAAATAACTTTCTCATAGGATTCATATACATTTTATAATTCTTAAATGAAGCTATGATTAAATATACTACATCATTCCTAATTCCCCATCTAATATTCCCATAAGTCCTGTTCAAATTCAAAAATTTCATGCTCAATATCTTTAGATTCCAACAGTAAATCTACCCCTGTTTTATAACTAGCAATCCCCCTATGAAACACATTACTTTCCTTATACACGTAAGAAGAAAACCTTCTTTTCATAAATAAATGATCATAAGTAATAATAGCAGACGGGTTGCGCGAGTTAAACATAGCCGTGGAACTCATTGGGATCCTTAGTTCAGGAAAATATAACCAAATCAACGGTTTTTCCCCCTTATATTCTCCCATCTCATCAAATTTTTCTTGAACAAGGCATAATCCAATAATACGCACATTCATGACAGAACGTTGATTATCGAAAAACCATTCTTCTTTAATCCTTAACCGTTTTACGGATGCAAAATCAAAAGGATTATCCACTGACTTTGTAATTATTTCCCCTTCGTCATTTTCATACGATATTTCCTCCTTAGTAAAGGATTTATCAACAACTTCTGATTTCGTTAAACGTACAGTAAATTCATCATCAATAACATCATATGCGGTTAGATTATATTCCGTATAATCACAAGTGAGTGCATCCATTATCATTTGCACAAAACTTGTTCTGGAGGTAATCGCCTCTATTGGAAAATATAATGGATGATTGATCTTTTCTCTTAAATCAAGAATACGCCATGTTCGCTTACTCCACATTACATCCGCCTGCCTTAATGGGGTATAAGGGACAAAACGCAATGATCTATGATGAGGAGTGTATAAACCATCTCTTACAGAACCAGACTTAGGCAGGCAAAACTGGGCAATTGACGTTTGAAAAAAAAGGAGTGACCCTAAAAAGAACAATTTATTCATAGCTACTTTTTATACTCATAAGGAAAAAACAAAAAAAAGTAACAGTGTCGCGAATAAAATTAATTTGACATAAAATTCGAGCAAAAAAAAGGGGGCTCATAAGAGACCCCAATAAATAGTTTATCAACACATTTTAATACTCCCAAAGATCCTGTTCAAATTCAAAGATCACGTGTTCTATTCTTTTTGATTCTAATAAAAGATCTAAACTCGCTTTATAGGTATCTATTTTACGATCATATACATTAGACTCCTTATAGATGTATGAGCTAAATTTTCGTTTCCAAAAAATATCCTCTAAAGTTCTCCTTTCAGCGTCATTACTTGGATTGTAAACAGGTACAGTAGAAAAAGCAAGTCGAGCCTCAGGAAAATAAATCCAAAACAACGGCATTTCACCTTTATACTCTCCCATCTCATCAAATTTTTCCTGAACAGGACACATTCCAATTATTCTCGGTTCAAGAACTGATTTTTGATTATCAAAGAACCATTCCTCTTTCATCCTATATCGTTTTACCGCATGAGGAGCAAACTCTTCCTTAATTGGAAGGGGTTTTAAATCACCAAATTCATCCTCTACAAATTCTGTATCCACTTTTGTTGTTTTCTGTTCCACCTCTGCAACAGTTAATCGAACCGTGAATTCATCATCCAACACGTCATAAGGTGTAATAGTCACTAATGCATCAGGATTGATTACAGACTCATAAATCAATTGAGTCATACTCTGACGATCCATAATTTTCTCAGTAGGATAATACAATGGATGGTTAATCTTTTCTCTTAAATCAAGTACACGCCAAATTCGTTTTAACCACATCACATCAGCTTCTCTTAGCGGAGTGTACGGGATAACTCTCTTGGCTGGATGATGTTCACGCACATAAATACCATCCAAAACTTCTTGTTGGGCTTGTGCAAAATTAGAGCAAAACACTCCTGCCAACATTAAAATTGCAACTAGTTTAATCGATTTCATAACACACACATTTTAAAAACTAAACCTTCCGTTCAAAATAATTGAACGGAAGGCAAGATATTTTGTTCTATTATTACTTTACCTTAAAAATTAAAGAAGGTACTTTTCTGGCACCACCGGGCATACTAACCTTAATTTCTTCAAAGTAAATACGTGACCCACGACCAACTTTCATCAAAATTTTCTTCATCGCAGGAGTTAATTTATTGTTGCTTGATTTAAATGACATAAGGTCAGATCCAACTTTCACAGTTAGTGTAAATTGTTTCACCTTCACACTTAAATCAAAATCAAAGTTTTCCATCTTTGCATCAACGCGTTGAATAGCTTTCAACTTACCTCTTGAGATAATCCCTTCTTTTGATCCTAAAACCGATGCAGCAGGATCTGGAAGTCGTTTTACTCTGAAGTTCGCTTTACCTAAAACAGCATTAGAGTTTTTGTTTTTCACAACTACATCAACTCCTTTCCTATTTGTAGGTTTAGCAGGTCGAACAATGTATGAACCCGCTTTTTTATCAGCTTTAAAGGATAAACCAGGGGCAGAAATTTCAATATCTGAAATAGCAACACCTGGAGCGGAAACGGAAACAGGATTCGGTACACCTACATAGAACACAGACATTTTAGTCGCTGCAACTGTAGCAGTAGGTTCAGCAACCATGTAGCTAGATTTGAACTTAGTAAAGAAAGTACCTTTAGAGTTTTTGTTTTCAATAACACCAGTTATCGTTTGAGCACCAACTTCAGTTGTGTACTCTGAGAAAAGACCTCCACCTTTACCGTCACCTCTTAACTCTGTATATTCACCAATCATAGGCACTTTTGCTTTCACACCTGGTGGATATGTTTTTTGGTTAAGATTACCAAAAACCGTAGTATCTACAGTTCCAACATAGATTTTAGAAGCAGCTTTACTGTTGTAAGCAGCCAAAAATATTTTTCCTTTTACAGTATCATTTTTTAATACGTAACCATTTTCAAATTGAACAACACCTTTAGATTTGTCAACAACCATTCCAGAACCGTCCATTTTAGAAGCAATTGAACCAATAACATCAGATTCCGCGTTTTTAACATAGGATTGCCATAATGTTAAGTTTGCAGCAACAGCTGCTAACGGAATATGTTCAGAAAGCCTTGAAACCCACGTAACATCAGGACCATCAACTTCTAAAGGATTAGGCCCAACTTCTGTATCGAACAACGCTTTATATCGTTCAACAAGAAAGTCATTGCTTTCATCACCATCGTTATTTAAGATATCAATAACCATGTCTCTAAACTCATCCATCGACTTTTTAAGCGCAACAGCCTCTGGACTAGGCTCTCCACCTGGTACATAAAACTGACCACCTAAATCTTGATTATCTTTATTTAATGGAATTCCGTTTTCAAATAAAGCCCTGTAGGTTTCACTACCAACAGTATCCTCTACAGACATAAACTCCTCGGACAATCCTCCAAACAATCGAACCTTGTGATTAGCCATCATTTGAACAACTTCTCTTGATTTTTCCTTTATTTTATTGGCTTTAGCCTGAACTTCTTTGTACGATTCACTTGATGCAGCAGCTTTATCAATCAACGTGTAATACGAAGCATTGGCCTTTTCGAAACTTTGTACCGTTTTCGTTATACCATTATCAAGCGATACAAAAGCATTTAATAAATCTTTAGATGCATTCATCGCAAGCATTGCTAATAATACGAGGTACATCATACCAATCATCGCCTGCCTGGGGGTTTGTTTTCCTCCTGCCATAATTCTAAATTTTTAGATTAATAATTAAATTATACGAATGATTGAAATTACGCTTGACCTCCTGCAATAGTCATTGCAGATAACATATTACCGTATACTGTATTCAACTTAGATAAATTTTCACCTAACGCAGCTACTTCAGTTTTGTACTTCTTAGTATCCTCAACTGAATCGGATAAATTAACCAATAACTCATTTATGTTTTGTTGAATATCAGAAGACAACTTCATTGAACCATTATTAGCTTCAATTTGTTGTTCATACACAGTATTTAACTCTCCAAGATTTTTTGTCATAGCCACTAATTGTTCAGCATATGAAGCACTTTCACCTTGAAGGTCGGTAATTCCTGAAATTGATTCAGAAGCTTTATCGTAAGCTTCAGACATTTTATCTACTTTTTGTGAAGCACTTTCCATAGAGCTTAATAACCCTTCAGTAGCTTGACTTGCATCACCAACAGAATTTAGGTTTTGAGCAGTCTCTCCAAAGTTTCTTAAACCTTCTCCTAACGATTCAATTAAATCTCCTCCAATGTTCGCGTCCATTAACATTTGATCTAATTTTTGGGATACAGAATCCTCGCTTTCAGCAGTTGTTGCAACTGAGCTTGAGGAAACTCCCTCTTCGTCATGTGCTTCTAACTCGTCATCATGCTCTTCGTCATGAGAAACAGCTAATTCTGGATAAACTAAAGACCAATCTACCTCCATGTGTGGTGGTTCGAATGCTCCTAATATAAATAATATTGCTTCAATTGATAGACCTCCAATAAGTGCAATTGTTGCACCGGGCCAGTGTTGAATTTTGAACATCGCTCCTACAATTACAATTGCAGCACCGAAACCGGTTACCATGTTCATCATCTTTTTCTTTTTGTAACTACCTGACATAACTAAACTGATTTAAAAAAAATTAACAAATTGATTAAAATATAGTGTACTTAAAATATAAGTCGTGTTAAGATACGTGTTTTAAACTTTAAAAGCAAGGCACTAGACCGTTCAGATATGTGATTAATACACCTGAGAATCTCTCGTGTCGCCTTTCTTACGCCCTAAATAAGTTTCTACACATCGATAACCTACATAGCATTTAGAGGTATCTTGATATTCATAGGTTCTTGCACCTGTTTGCATGTAATACCCTATATCTTTCCATGAACCTCCACGAATTGTTTTCCGTTTTAATACGGGAGGATCTGCATCATTAGCTTGGTACCTGTAATCCATATTGTAGTCATGCGCAAAGTTATATGCCGCCTCTTCAAAAGAATTTGCTGTCCATTCAGACACGTTTCCTGCCATATCATATAATCCAAATCCATTTGGCCAATAATGCGCAACAACAATCGTATGCATTCCTCCGTCATCTACATAATTTCCTCGTAGGGGTTTAAAGTTACCTAGGAAACACCCTCTTCTATTTCGGATATATGGACCTCCCCATGGATATGGAGATTGATCAAAGTTCCCTCGAGATGCATATTCCCATTCAGCTTCTGTTGGAAGTCTAAAATCATTTACAATTACTTTACCTCTAGCTCTTCTAAAATCGTTCATTAGATGGGTTCTCCAAATACAGAAAGCAGTTGCTTGCTTCCAAGAAACACCCACAACAGGATAATGATCATAAACAGGATGCCAAAAATACATCTGGGTCATTGGTTCATTCCATGAATAGGTAAAGTCATGCACCCACGAAAGCGTGTCAGGATAAATATTAATAACTTCCCGCTGAATAAAATCACTTCTATCGGTAATTCCCTCTCGATACTTCCAAGACTCTGTTGAAGCTGAAGCATTTTTTATATCAGGATGACTGTATCGATTTACTTTTTGGGACGCTGTTTTAAAATCAATCCACCAATATTCATAATTGAATTTTCTCGCATCTAATTGCTTTCTTTTATAAAATCGCTCATCATTCTCACCATAAAACAAACTAGAAAGTACTTCACTGTAATCTTCGTTGTCCCAAGGAATTCTACGCCAATTTAAAAGTTGATTATATTCCCCTTCATTAATGTAGAATTTATCTGGTTCCTCCTCTCCTAATAAGGATAACGCAAGAGAATCTCTCACATGATAAACAAATTGACGATATTCATCATTTGTAATTTCAGTTTCATCCATGTAATAGGACTGAACAGACACCACTTTTTTCTGAGACGTTAATGCAAATGTAATCTCTTGATCACTGGGCCCCATATGAAAGGAACCAAGCGGAATAAATAACATTCCATAAGGATCCTCTTGGAAAAACGGCTCCCTAAAAGTACCTACCAGCTCACCATTTGCACTTGGTTTACAACCAGTTAAAACTGCAGCTACTAATACCACACTACTTAAAAGCAACTTTTTCATACTACACGAGTTTTTAATCCGCAAGGCGGAAAATTAAAACATTTTTTCTAATAAATCAACCTTACTACCATTTACACACACACAAACTCCTTTAATAAACGGCAGATTAATTCATTTGTTTCAGCTCCCTTTTTTATAAAAATAAAGGGTCTACATAAATATCAAAATCTGGTTTTGGTGGCGGGATTACACATAAACCGATGTATAACTCAGCCGAACCAATACTTCTATTATTGTCATTTACATCTTGCACATTCCCTGCTTCATTCCAGGTTGTAAATGTTCCTCTATTTTTTAATGCCTGCATGGTGAAATCATATGCTAAACCAATTTTTAAGGGTTGTTTAGGGGCTTGATCTGTTCCTCTTGGCACATAAAAACCTACATTGGTTACAAATGCATCCGTCACCCGGTAAGAAGCTCCCAACCACAAAGCACTGTTAAATTCAGCAGTAAGATTGACATCCATTTGCGTGGAGGTTAAATCCGTTTTAACCAACATATTTGGCTTTAAAATTAAAGATCTATTCACAAAATAACTGTACCCAGCGGTTATGTACGCATGTTGACGAATCTCAGGTGTAGCCGTACCTAATTTAATCTTTTGTGGAAGTAATTTCTGTCCTGAAACTCCAAAATACAATCCATTTCCTGAATTAATCGGTTTGTAATAAAAAATTCCAAACCCTAAATCAATCCCCATATCACTCGGATTACCACTTAAATCAATACTTGGATCTAGTTGATTCACTGCTTTAGTAATTCCTGACATTGCACGTTGAAGGACTCCAACATCTACACCAATCCCTAATTTAGCACCATTACTTCCTACATTGAAATGATAAGCTCCATTTAATTTGAAATTAATATTATTTTCAAAACCAATCTTATCATACATTAATACACCTCCAATACCAAAGTTACTCACAGGAGATAAAGGCGAACTAAAATTTAACAAACCTGTTTCAGGTCTTCCCTCAAAACCAAACCATTGCTCTCGAGCAATTAAGTCAAAACAGCGCATTCCTTTGATTCCTGCGGCACCAGGATTTATAGCACTATTTATGAACATGTTTTGCGAAAACTGAGCGTCTTGTTGGGCAGTTAAACTACATGCGGCAAACAACACTATCACTCCTATTAAAACTCTTTTCATTCTAATATCTTTTCGTTTTTAATCTTGGAATCAACTGTAAACAACCGATAAATCTAGTCATAATTTTTATGGTAGCAAAATACTCCCTTTTACACGACCTATTAAATCAATGATTTTGTTCCCTGTTTTCCAATTGATTTTGAATTTATAATGCACGCCTGTTAAAAAAGTCACACTTTTTTTTCAAATTTAATTACCAAGTCCTTACTTAAGACGAATCTTGCAGAGAAAAGTTCTATTTTTGCACCATGGCAACACAAGAAGAAGTTTTTAAAAAAGTAACCTCTCATGCAAAAGAATTTGGCTTTGTATTTCAATCCAGCGAGATCTATGATGGATTGAGTGCAGTTTATGATTACGGTCAAAATGGTTCTGCTCTCAAAAAAAACATTAAAGAATATTGGTGGAACGCTATGGTTCAACTACATGAAAACATTGTTGGAATTGATGCGTCGATTTTCATGCATCCTACTACATGGAAGGCTTCTGGCCATGTGGATGCATTTAATGATCCTTTAGTAGATAATAAAGACTCTAAAAAAAGATATCGTGCGGACGTATTGGTTGAAGAGTACATTGAAAATAAATTAGTAGCCAAAATCAATAAGGAGGTAGCTAAAGCGTCTAAAAGGTTTGGAGAATCATTTGATGAAGCACAATTCAAATCTACCAATCCAAGAGTTTTAGGATACCAGGAAAAAATTAAGGAGGTTGAAAACCGACTTAAGCAAGTGCAAGAGGATGAAGATATGACTGGATTCAAGCAGTTAATTGAGGATTTAGAAATTGCCTGCCCTATTTCAGGAAGTAAAAACTGGACGGATGTTCGACAGTTCAACCTAATGTTTTCCACTGAGATTGGTTCTGTTTCGGAAGGAGCAAATACAATTTACCTCAGACCTGAAACTGCACAAGGGATTTTTGTTAATTACCTGAATGTTCAAAAAACCAGTGGTATGAATTTACCGTTTGGAATTGCTCAGATCGGAAAAGCCTTTAGAAACGAAATTGTTGCTCGACAATTTATATTTAGAATGCGTGAGTTCGAACAAATGGAAATGCAGTTTTTTGTTCGACCTGGTGAGCAAGAAAAATGGTACAAATACTGGAAAGACATAAGGATGAATTGGCACAAAGCTATTGGTTTCCCTGATGGATCTCATAGATTCCATGATCATCTTAAATTGGCACACTATGCTGATGCCGCAGCAGATATTGAGTTTAAATTTCCATTCGGTTTTAAAGAATTAGAAGGGATTCACTCAAGAACAGATTTCGATTTAGGTGCGCACGAAGAATATTCTAAAAAGAAATTAAGATATTTTGATCCTGAAACAAACGAAAGTTATGTACCTTATGTTGTAGAAACTTCGATAGGATTAGATAGAATGTTTCTAGCCGTTTTATCAACAGCTTATGAAGAAGAAAAATTAGATGACGGTTCAGAGCGCATCGTTTTAAAATTCCCTCCTTTTCTTTCGCCATATAAAGTGGCTGTTCTTCCTTTAATGGGTAAAGATGGATTGGATGAAAAAGCAAAATCGATTGTAAACACTTTAAAATTTGATTTTGAGTGCACATACGATCAAAAAAGTAAAATTGGAAAGCGCTACAGAAAACAGGATGCAATTGGAACTCCTTTCTGTGTGACCGTAGATTATCAAACTTTAGAAGATAACACTGTTACGTTAAGAGAGAGAGATTCTATGGAACAGAAAAGAGTGGCTGTTCACGAACTCGCAAACATCCTATCGGAGCATGTTAATATGAAAAATGTACTCAAGAAGTTAGTGTGATTTGGAACAACATTTTTTAAATAAGCCAAGTATTTCACTTGGCTTATTTGTTTGAACCTCACAAGATTTTTAGAATCAAAAACATATTTAACATCTCTTAACAGTGACTTTTTTGAAACGTTAGCACTAACCTGTGTTATTAACTATAAACACAGGATATGAAAACAAAAATCACCTTTTTATGTGTAATAATTTGCATTGGCCTCAATGCACAGATAATTAATAATGCTTTTAATCGATCAACAGAATTTGGATCTAACAGAAAAGAATCCGTTTCTGTTTCCGGAAATCAATTGAATATTAAAACTAGAGTTATTTTTAATGCACTACCTGACGGATATCACGTGACGTATACCTCAACTGACATCAGTTCGACAATAGAGGATTTAGAAAATAAAACCACTGAAAAACGGAATTCGATCATTAAAGATCTGAAGAAGTTAAAATTACAGAAAAATGATGTTTTAGTTGATGTTATAGGACTTGACCCCATATATAGTTTAACACCTGATTCAGCTCATTTGAATAAACCCTCAGGCTACAAATCAACCCATAATTTCACCTTTAAAATTGACGACATTTCAATAATTGATCAGTTATCAAGAGTTTGCTTTGATCATGAAATTTACGATTTGATTGATATAGTCCCTTTTATTCATTCAAGCAAAGCCATTGAAGATTCTTTGTCTTCTAAAGCCATTGAGGTGTTAAACGATAAGAAGCAACTTGCTAGAGATATAGGATTTGAAATATCGGATGGTAAACCTTTTTTCGAAAAAAGAAAAAACACCATTTATCCAAGTGAGCGCTATTTAAAATCATATATTAACAATGCCAGTTTATATAAACATCATATAGCACAGAATTCATCAATTAGTTACAATAGAAGGGTTGAAATAGATGCTTATTACAACCTTGATTTAAGGGATGCAGATTTTGTCTTCAATGCACAGGAAGTAAAACCAGTGGTTCAATTTATTTATGAAATTGATTATGGTTTTGTAAAAAGAGATCGCGAAGAAGAGGCCAGACTAAAAGAGGAACGTAAAGAGAGAGCTAAAGAAAAGAAAAATATTTTTATTCTGGACAAAAATGGAAAAATGAGGGAGGTTAAATTTTAACCTTCCCAAATATTTTGTTTTTCTAATTTAAGTTGATTCCCAAAAAAAACTTTCGTGCTTTTCTCAAACGAATCAGTATAATCAGAAACATAAAAATGATGATTTACTGCTTTATTAGTTGAAAGAAGTGACAATTGAAGCAATTGATTTTGAACGGCAAGTGCTACAACTTTTGCACTATTTACAATTGCTACTACCTGGCCACTTTGTTGATAATATTGCTGAACTTCCGTTTCAATTAATGGATAATGGGTGCACCCTAACACAAGGGCATCAATATTCTTTAAAACATCTTGTGATAAATATTGGTTTATAACCGATTGTGATATTGAATTATTGAAAAATGCTTCCTCAATCATTGGAGCCAGTAAAGGCGTCGCTAATGAAAGTACATCAATATCGGGATTCAGCGCATTAATTTTTTGCGGATAAACATTGGCTCCGATCGTACCTTTAGTAGCAATTACCCCTACTCGTCGAAAAGTGGAGGAATTTAAAAATGCAGCAACAGGTTGAATCACGTCTATTAAAAGAACGTCTTTAGGCAAAAAAGCACTTAAATAACTTTCGGCAAGTGCAGAGGCTGTATTACATGCAACAACAATTGCTTTACAATTTTGTTGTAATAAAAATGTTGCTATTCCTTCTGCGTAAGACTTAACAGCCTCCTCTGATTTATCTCCAAATGGAAAATGTGCTGTGTCTCCAAAATATATTAATTGTTCGTTTGGTAATAAATCGGAAATGGCCTTTGCTACCGTGAGACCACCAATTCCACTATCAAATATTCCTATTGGTTGATTCTTTGTCATATTAAACTGCTGCGTCAGGATATTGATTAAAAACCTCCTCTATTTCTTGTAGTAACGATTCAGGAAGTTCAAGATATGCGGACTCGATATTCTCTTGTAGCTGACTCATTTTGGTGGCTCCAATAATTGTAGTGCTCACAAAAGGCCTACTCATTACAAAGGCGAGCGATAATTCTGCCAAAGACAACCCATTCTTTTGAGCCAATTCTTTAAATGCCCTTACTGCACCTTGGGCGTGCGGATTCAAAAACCTTCCGAATATCGGATAGAGCGATAAACGAGCTCCTTTTGGTTTTGCTCTATCCAAATACTTCCCTGTTAATGCACCAAATGCCAAAGGGCTATATGCCATGAGCCCAATCCCTTCAAATTGCGATACTTCAGAACCACCATATTCATAAAGTCTATTGAGTAAACTATATGAATTTTGAGTAGTTATTGGTTTAGGTAGTCCATATTGCTCACATAATTGAATCAATTTCATCATACCCCAGGCCGTTTCATTGGAAAGCCCCCAATATTTAATTTTCCCAGACTCTATTAATTCTGTTATTGTTTCCAAAACAGCCATAAAGTTGTGTTTGTATCCTATATTTTGATCCCAAGGATAGATTCTTGTTCCAAATTTATTGTTGGCACGTTCTGGCCAATGCAACTGATAAAGATCAACAAAATCCGTTTTCAATCGTTTTAAACTACCATCAATAGCCTGATTTATTTGTTGCTTTGAGAAATCGGGACCATTTCGGATCCATTTTATTCCCTTACCAACAACTTTTGTGGCAAGATAAACCTCATCCCTTTTTCCTGATTCATCTAACCAATTTCCAATAATTTTTTCTGTGTCCCCTTGAGTTGCAGCCTTTCCTGGAACGGGATACATCTCTGCGGTATCAAAAAAATTAACCCCTTTTTCAACAGCGTAATCCATTTGAGCAAATGCTTCGTCTGGATTGTTCTGCTCACCAAATGTCATCGAACCAAGGCATATTTTACTTACCTCTAGCGATGACAACCCTAATTTGTTTTTTTTCATAGTTCAGCCTCTACAGTCGCATTCCCCGATACCGTATATAGTTTACCGTTGTTTAAATCCGTGCACAAATATCGTGTTCTTCTCTTTGTTAATAATTGAAAAATTCTACCATTCTCCAACTTAAATTTACTTTGCTCAGCAAGATCTGCCACCTTTTTTTTCCCTTTTTCTTCTTCTTTGTATGGAAATGAACTCGCTCTCGGATAATTAATATATTGGTTTACTAAACGCAATTCCTCCTTACTAAAAGACACTCTTGATTTAGCTTCTTCTAATAAATAAACATACATGCTCTTCCATTCCTGACCATGAGAGACTACTTTTCCTTTGTACTTGTCAAAACATTTTTTATGTGCAAGTTCATGAATGAACGTAATTAAAAATTGAATAGGTGACAAATCAATATTTACGCTAATGGCGTGTGATTTTTGCTGATAATTGTAGCGATAATCACCTAATTTTGATTTTCTTGGAGGTGATAATTTTAAGTGGATGCACCCATTCTTTATTTCATGAATGATGTATTTTTGAAAATCAAGGGGTAAAAAATTAATATTCAAATTGCTTCTGTTCAATAGTCTGCTTTTTACTAAATGTTGGGCACTCATCACATTTATCTTTATTACTCTTACAGGAAAATTGACCGATCCCAAGAACGATAACAATGGAAACTATAATTGGTTTCATTTTCAAATTTTAGTATTAAGATAAATAATATTCACGGCTTTCATTGTAATAAACAACTAAATATTACAGAGGTTCAAAAGCAATTGTTATTTTTGACTTTTGTCTTATGAAGAATAATTACGCAATAATAATGGCCGGTGGAATCGGAAGCAGGTTTTGGCCATTTAGTACACATACAAAACCAAAACAATTTTTAGATATTTTAGGAACAGGAAGAAGTTTAATTCAACTTACCTTTGACCGGTTATCTAAAATTTGTCCTCAGGATCAAATTTTCATTGTAACTAATGATGATTATCAATCACTCATTCGTGAACAACTTCCTGAAATCCCTGAAAACAATATTTTGTTTGAGCCTGTTCGAAGAAATACGGCTCCGTGCGTAGCTTATGGTTGTTATAAAATACATGACAAAAATCCCAATGCTAATATTTTAGTTGCTCCAAGTGATCATTTAATCATGAATGAAAGTGATTATTTGGCAGTGATAAAAAAGGCATTCAAAGCATCGAGTGAAAATGATATCCTAATTACTTTGGGAATCACCCCTACCCGACCTGATACTGGATACGGCTACATACAAGCTACAGACGAAACTCTTGGTTCAGAAAGTAGACTTTTAAAGGTGAAAACCTTTACTGAAAAACCTGATAAAGCATTGGCTGAAGTATTTTACGAAAGTGGCGATTTTTCATGGAATTCTGGAATGTTTATTTGGAGTTCTAAAAGTATTGTAAAATCATTTGAAACAAACATGTTAAATATCCATGAATTGTTCAAGGAAGGATTCGGAAGTTACAGCACTGAAAAAGAACGCGACTTTATAAATGAAATATATGCACAATGTGTGAATATCTCTGTTGATTATGCCATATTAGAGAAAGCCGATAATGTATTTGTTCTGCCCTGTGATATAGGATGGACGGATTTAGGAACATGGGGATCACTTTTTAATCGCGTAGACAAAGATGAAAAAGACAATGCCATTGTTGGAAAAAGTGTAAAGGTTTATAACAGTTCTAATAATATGATTTCTAATCCAACAGATAAGCTTATGGTAATTGACGGATTAGATAACTTCATTGTTGTAAATACGGAAGATGCGCTTTTAGTATGTAAGAAAGATGACGAACAAAAGATAAAACAGTTTGTTACGGATTTAAATTCCACAAAAAAATATAAGAAATACATTTAATGCGACTTGCTCTAGACGCTGGTAATTCCTTTATTAAAGTAGGACTCTTTAATAAAGAGACTCTGATAAAACACACCCAATTAAAACATGGAGAAAGCCTTTTACGTTTTTTAACTTTAGAGGAAATAGGTCGTATTGCAACCATTATTAGCTGTAGTGTTATTAAACACCTAAACATTAAAGATTTACCAGCAGTTAAAACAATCCATATTAACCATCACTCTGTTTTCCCTTTTAAACTTCAATACAAAACACCAGAAACACTAGGTATTGACAGAGTGGTTGCCTGTTGTAGCTTATGGAATAACCGCACTGACCTCCTTGTAATTGATGCCGGTAGCTGCATCACCTATGATCTCGTTACTGGTGAGAGCGGATATATTGGAGGGGCAATTTCTCCGGGCTTAAAAATGAGGTTTAAGGCCATGAACAATTTTACCGATAAACTTCCGTTTGTAAGCCAAATTGATGAACATCCAGCTCTAATTGGTATGACGACTAAAGACTGTCTTAAATCAGGCGTAATCCATGGAATTGTGAATGAAATTGAAGGCTTCATTTGTAGTTTCAAAGATAAATACCCAAACATTAATGTTTTTTTAACAGGTGGAGACGCTATTTTTTTGTGCACAGCGTTAAAAAGTGGCATCTTTGCAGATCAGAATTTAGTTTTAAAGGGATTGAATTCATTAATTCGGTTGAATGAAGAGTAAATTTTCCATTATTATATTTTATTTACTAAGCACACTCTCATATGCTCAGGGGAACTCCCCATTTTCCTTTTATGGGCCTGGAGAATTCCTTGGAAGTACTTTTCAATCAAATTTCACCAAATCAGGTATTGGTGTAAGTAGTGCCACACCCAATATGCTCAATCCAATTAATCCTGCAACGTACTCTAATTTAACGCTTACTACTGGTGAAACAGGAATTTATAGCTCCACCAATTTTTTATCTGCAAATAACACTCAGGCTATATTTTCAGACGCAAATCTTAGCGGATTTGGACTAGGATTCCCGCTGGGGAATTCATTTGGGGCTGCTTTTGGACTTACTGCCCATACGCGTAAAAATTATAACTTTAATTATACTAAAACTCTGAGTGACGGAAATGATGTAGAAGAAATTTATATAGGGGAAGGAGGCCTATCTAAGCTCTTTTTAGGTGTTGGTACATCAATTAATAATTTTTCATTTGGGGCCAATGGCCATTATATTTTTGGTCGATTAAACAACATTTCAAAGGAAAAGTATGCGTCGAATGATTTTCAAAGTATTCGATTCCAGCATTACACCAATGTATCAGGTTTCAGCTTTAATGCAGGAATGCAATATAAACTGATGTTTACAACTCAAAACTATTTTGTTTTAGGATCAAATTATGATTTGGGAGGGTCACACAACACATCAAATTACACCGTTGGCAACTATTTCTCCATTGGGCAAGCCACAAATACAAATAATCAAATTGTAGATGCTGAATTCCACGAGACAACTCCTGTTGTTGATACCCGAGAAAATCCAATTAAAAATCAAATGACGCTCCCATCTGCACTTCAATTTGGTTTCTCTACAGGGAAATTAGATCATTGGGAAGCATCCATAGAATTTAAAAAAAGAATGCTTAATGAATTTTTACTTAATGGTGTTTCTTCCAACTTTAACGAAGCAAATACAATTATGCTTGGTGGAAGTATTATCCCAAATAAAAAAGCCTTAGGGAGGTCAAATTATTGGAAAACAACGACCTATAATTTTGGCTTACAATTAGGTAATTCTGGCATTGAGATGGAAAACGAAGAACTGAATGAATTTGGCATTAATTTTGGTTTTGGATTTCCTTTAAAAAAGTTTAAATATCAAACAGAAACATTTGGCTCCTCAATTTTCCTCAGTTTTGGATACCTCAACAGGTTTAATGAAAATTTAGGAGTTTCTGAAAACTACCTTAATATTAACGCAAGCGTTGTTTTAAACGACAAATGGTTTATAAAACGCAAATTTAAATAAAAATGAAAACGATATTCTATTCCTTATTTTCGATTACTCTTTTATTCACAGGTTCCATTTATGCTCAAGATCAAAAAACTGAAAATTATGGAGAAAATCCCGATGAATGTAAAAAGAACCTTTCCATTATGCTCACATATTATAAGCAGAAGGCTTATGAAGATGCTGCCAGATCATTTAGGAAATGTTTATCCGGATGTCCTGAGTCATCAAAAAATGTATATATAGTGGGCGAAAAAATCATGAAACACTACATAAAAAAAAATAAAAAAAATAAAGAACTTCGTGCACTCTACGTGGATTCTCTCATTATGCTTTATGATATGAGACGTGAACGATTCGCTGCAGATGAAAAATCTCGCATGAAGATTTTAGAGAATAAAGGAAAGACACTTGCTCAGTACAAAATAAATGACTCCTATCAGGAGGCCTATTCATTGTTAGATTCCGCCGTTCGTTATAATGGAGCAAAAACAAAAGCATCAACCGCCACCCGATACATGTACGCTACAAAAATCATGAATAAAAAGGGAAAATTAAATTGCTCTGATGTTGTAAAAAATTATCTTAAGGTATCAGACATTATTAATGCGAATATTGATGATCCTAAAAAAGCGAGTGCATATACTTCGTTAAAATCGAAATCAATTGATTACGCTGATGCATGCCTTGAGTGTGATTTATTGGACTCCATATATTCTGCCGATTACGAGAAACAACAAAATGATACAAATTGGCTCGATGGAGGAATTGAATTGTTATCCGATAAAAAATGTTCCTCGAGTGAAGTTCTCGTAAAAATGATGGAAAAAAGATTTGAATCAGCTCCAGCTGCGAAAACGGCTATTGTCCTAGCGGGTTATTACGAAGGAAAAACTGAGAATCAAAAAGCAAGCGAGTATTACAACACAGCTATATCGCTTCAAAACGATTCTGTTAAATTAGAAAAATACCTTCTTAAGAAAGGGAGGTTTCAAAACAGAATTGGAGATTATGTTGGCGCGCGTTCAACTGCAAATAAAGTGTTGGCCATGAATCCATCTAATGCGAAGGCATTAATTATAGTGGGTGATGCAATAGGATATGGTGCAGGAAGTTGTAAAGATTTAAAATTCGGTGGGGCTGAAGTATTTTGGGTAGCGGTGAACTATTATTCAAGAGCCGCAAATGTAGCTACCGACCCAGAGGTTAAAGCGAAGGCACAAAGAAAAATAGCCAAAAACTCTGCGTATTTTCCTGCTAAAAATGCCATTTTTCTAAAGTCATTAAATATCGGAGATTCCTACGAAGTTGGCTGTTGGGTCAATGCTTCTACAACGATAAGAGAAAAAAAATAATTGATCTCATATTTAGTTAATACTATTTTAAAAAGCATCGGTGTAGGTTCACTGATGCTTTTTGTGTTCTCTTGTGACAGTGATTTAGAGGGAATGAATCAAGACATTACTATAGAGGGTGAAATTCCTGATGCTCATTATACAAACTTTAATATCACCTATTCCGACTCAGGAAAATTACGGGTGAAAATTACGGGTACAACATTGGATCAATATTTTAAAACAAAGGAACATGCAGGAAAAGATATTATGAAAGATTCTGTTCATGTTCGATTTTACAATAACATAAGACAAATCACAAGTGAACTCACTACAGATTATGCTATAAGACATCACGACACTGAAATGATGTATGCAAAGGGGAATGTGTCAGTAGTGAACCAAAAGGGAGAGAGACTAAATTCAGAGCGACTTACTTGGAATTCTAAAACAAAAAAAATAATTTGTGATACAACAGTAGAGATAACTAAACCTGGAGGATTAAAAATCATTGGATCGAGTCTTGAATCAGATGAGAAATTTGAGAATTATACCATTAAAGAAATCAAAGACAGCAAAATAACATTTGATCGTGAAGAAGCGCCTAAATAAAATTTTCGAAATAACATGGCTAGTGATTTGTGTAATGTCAATAATTGCCGGAGTCTACTATTTCATTACTTATGGATTTAGTTACACGAAACCTCTTTTAATCATTATTCCTATTTCTGGCTTTTTCTACTATTCAAGAAGGCAAAGGGGTAAACAAATGGAGGACCAAGAATGATGTGGATAATATTAATATTGACTATTCTACTCTCCGCTATTTTTTCAGGACTTGAAATCGCTTATATTTCTGCAGATAAAATGCAAATGGAAATTATTAATAAGCGTGGTGGAATGCTCGCAAAAGTCCTTTCTGCATTTACCGCTTCCCCTTCGCGATTTATTGCCACTCTTCTCATTGGGAATAATTTAGCCCTTGTCACCTTTGGAATCTACATGGAGGAAATGTTGGAACCTCAAATCAACTTATTTACGGATCATCCTGTGGTTGTATTAGTGGTTCAAACATTTATTTCAACAATTATTATTCTTTTGTTTGCAGAGTATTTACCAAAAACACTTTTTCGCTTAAAACCCAATTACACACTGAAATTTTTCGCTTACCCTATGTATGCGTTGTTCTGGAGTTTAAAATGGGTAGTTAGTTTAACCATCGGTTTTTCAAAATATATCTTAAAAACATTTTTAAAAACAGAAATCCTTGAGGACCGTCCCATCATAGGCCGAACTGAATTACAGCAATACCTTAATGATCGTGTTGAAAACACTAAAAACGAAGAAGCTATTGATGCGGAGGTACAATACTATAAAAACGTCTTGGATTTTCAATCTGTTAAAGTTCGAGACTGCATGGTTCCTCGTACTGAAATCATTGCATTGGATGTTCAAACATCCATTGAAAAACTAAACACTGTTTTTATTGAAACGGGACACTCAAAAATCCTCATTTACAAAAACACTATAGATGAAGTCATTGGTTTCGTTCACTCTAAAGAAGTATTTAAATACCCCAAAAACATAAATTCTATTCTATTACCAGTAGGTTTTGTTCCAGAATCAATGACCGCTCAACGCGCGCTCAATAACTTCATTCAATTAAGAAAAAGTGTCCTTGTTGTAGTGAATGAATACGGTGGGACTGCAGGCATGTTGACTATGGAGGATATTCTTGAAGAAATCCTTGGGGAAATAGAAGATGAACATGATTATTTTGATTTGGAAGAAGAACAATTGAGTCATCACGAGTTTTTATTTTCTGGAAGACTTGAAGTTGATTACTTAAACGAACGTTATGATTTAAAAATCCCTACAAACGAGAGTTATGAAACCTTAGCAGGGTATATTTACAATAAAACAGAATCTATTCCCCAATCAGGAGAAACAATTATATTAGACCAATTTTCGATACGCATTGAAAAAGTGGGTGAAACAAGAATTGAGTTGGTGAAAGTAATGGTTCAAAATAGTAATTTATCTTAGCTATACCCCTTCTTAAGACCGAATTAATAGAGTTAAATTATCGGTCTTCTATTTTTCATTAATCAATGAATCTGTAGTATATTTGTTTTCCGCAAAAATTGACAAAAATGGCAATAATTCAAAAAATAAGACAGAATTCAACAATAACCCTTATTGTAATTGGTGGTGCAATTCTCGCCTTTGTTTTAACTACCGCTATTGAGAATACTGGAAGAGGAGGATATGATAACGAAAGCATGGTTGGTGCATTTGATGGCGTTGAAATCTCAGATCAAGAATTTAACTCTGAAAGGGAGAAACTTGTTTTCCTTAGAAATGGTGGCGAAAAATTTAATTCTGTTCAAGAAAGGGAAAAAGGTCAATTTACCAATCAAGCCTGGAACAGTTTGTTGCGCGATAAGTTTTTCGATAATGAGTGCGAAGAATTAGGTATAAGAATAACACGTGACGAAAAAGAAGATATGCTTATTGGTGAACAGCCTTATTGGTTTTTTAGGGAATATCTCTTCGGGGGAGAAAATCGTTACAAAGAAAATAAGCAATCAATTAAAGAAAATCCTTTTAATATTTCTGAATACGGCTTCATGGCAGTAAGAGATCGTCAAGGAAATCAAGTAAAAACAGTTAAGTTAGAAGAAAATTCGAATTGGGTTCAGGATTTTGGATTTAAATTGAAAACTCAAAAGAAATTAGAGAAACTTCTTACAGGTTGCTTTTATACAACAACTAGCTTGGCGAAAGAAGAATATGTGGCCACGAACTCCAAGAAAGATATTCAAATTGCCTATGTTAACTATAGCTCTGTAGTAGATGAAAAGATGAATCCTACCCCTGCAGAAATAGAAGCAGCTTATGAAGAAATTAAATTCAGGTTTACTGAAAAAGAAACAGCAAGAAAGGTATTGTTTGCAAAATTTGATCTTATGCCTTCGGATGAAGATAGAATTGCTGTTCAAAATAACGTTTTGAGTTTGCGAACAGCACTCAATGAGGAAGAAGATGCTAAGCTCTTTGTGAAAAACGAAACCGAAGGATTAATAGATTTTAACTTTTACAAGAAAGGGGATTATCCTATAAAAATTGGAGGAATAGACACCCTGTGTTTTAAGTATAAAAAAGGGGATGTTATCGGTCCGTTCTCAGACCCTGGACAATCACAATATGGAATTGTAAAAATCTTAGATGAAAAAAATCTATCTGATTCTGTAAAGATTAATATTTTTGTATTGAGTCAAAAGTATGTTATTGATCAGTTAAATATTACAGATGTAAATAAACCAACTGAAGATGATAAAGCAAACTATCAAAAACTTTATAAAACAACAGAGGATAGTATCTTAACTGTAGCACAGTCAAAAGGATTTAAAGCAATTTCTAAAGAACTATGGGCGGATACATCCGCGTACAAAGAAGGTGGAAATAAAGATTGGGTTGCTCTAAATGATTTAGGTCAAAACTTTTTAGATAGCGCATTAAATGCCAACAACGGAGACATTAAGTTTGTATACTTACCTGATGGCAGAGGTTCCTCCTATAAGGCATTGATTGAATATGTAAAGTTTGGAGAGAAATTCCCAAAAATGCAGATTGGATCTATTATTAAAAATGTTAATCCAGGGGATGCTACAATTGATGATTTCATGAGTAAAGCAAATCAAGTTGCATTCTCACTAAAAGATGGAAAACCTATAGATTATTTATCGGACAGTCTTAGCTATATCGTTGATTCGATGACTGTTAAAGGATCAACTTACACAATTAGTAACATTTCTGATTCAAGGAAAATTGTGAATTGGGCATTTGAATCCGAAATCAATCAACCTTCAAATGTATTTACTACGCCAAATTCTTTTGTAGTTGCTGTAGTAACAGGAGAATACGTTGGTGAATATAAAACGTTGGAAGATCGAACGGTAAAATTTTACAGTGAAAAACAAGCTAGAAACAAAAAACAGAAAGATGAAATTTTGTCTAAATTACCCGAGGTTAATCAAGATAATTTCGATCAATTCTCATCGTTATATACAGGGGGACAAATTAAAACAGAATCAGCGGTAAGTCATAAAAGAGGTTCTACCTCATTTGGACGTGAAGCAAAAGTTACAGGTGTAATTGCTGGTTTAAAGAAAGGAGAAATATCAAATATTGTAGAAGGTGAGGACGGCTTATATATTGTAAAAGTAACCGCTGAAGATTACGCTGAAATTACCGAGGACACTAATCTTGATGTTGAAAAAGAAAAATTAAAAAGTGATGAACTCAAAAATGGTAATTTATTGATTGATGAATTCATTACTGAAAAAGCTGATTTACTCGATAACAGAAAAATGTTAAGATAATTTTTCATTCAATCGATACGATTTTATAAGAGACTCATTAATAATAAATGAGTCTTTTTTCTATCCGCCATTCTGTCCAAACGTTATTGCAACTGATTTAAATAGGTTTTATGGGATTAAGGATGTATATTTGCAGGCAGTAATACGGTTTAAAGTGTGAATTGGTACTCACTTACTTTATAATCTTTACCCTTATAAGATTGCCGTCCATTGCTAGGTTAAGTTCGGTAAGTGAGTCACTCTTGAAGTGACTCATTTTTTTATTCCCCTTAGTACTCTAACATTTATGCATATGCCTTTCCATGGCATTGTTTGAATTTCTTTCCACTCCCACATGGGCATGGCTCATTTCTGCCAACTGTTTGTTCAGCTTTGGCAGGTTGATTGTTTTCTTTCTCTGCGATTGAACCATCGCTGTTCCCTCGAGATGCTGTAACCTTTGGTGTATTACTCACTCGTTTTGGTGCTGTTCTTACGTTTTTTTGCTGGTTAGGATCTTGCTGAAGAATTCCTGCTTTCATTAAGAAAGAAACAATTTCTGTATTCACCTTATCCATCATCACTAAAAACACATCGTAGGACTCTCTCTTATAAATTAACAAAGGATCTTTCTGCTCTACAGAGGCATTTTGAACATTGGTTCGCAAATCGTCCATTTCTCTCAAATGCTCTTTCCATTCAGCATCTATAACAGCAAGAGTAATAGCTCTTTCAAACTGCTTCACAACCTCTTCACCTTGATTCGCATAAGCCTTGGCAATATTGACCGTGGCCGTTAAAATTTTCTTTCCATTCGTAAATGGGATATTTACCATTGCGTCTTCCCCTCCTTGATTTTCATACACATCTTTGATAAACGGAAAGGTAGTTTGAGCAAGTCTCTCTTTACGCAGCTTATATGCCTCAGATACTGCTTTTACAACTGCTTCAAAATTTTCTTTATCTGTCCCCTGAAATTCCTCTTCAGACATAGGAGCCTCAATACCTAATTGAGTAATTAAATCAACTTTAAACGCTTCATAATTTTTCGAATTAGAGTACTTTAATATAATTGATTCTATGGTATCCATAAAAATATTGGATACATCCACGGATAATCGATCACCGTAAAGCGCATTTCTTCGCTTGGTATAAATTACTTCACGTTGAGCATTCATAACATCATCGTATTCCAACAACCGCTTACGTTGACCAAAATTATTTTCCTCAACCTTCTTTTGAGCTCTTTCAATGGATTTCGAAATCATTCCATGTTGAATCACCTCTCCTTCCTTTAACCCCATTCGATCCATCAATTTTGAAATTCTCTCCGAACCGAATAATCGCATCAATTGATCTTCCAATGAAACAAAAAATTGAGATGACCCAGGATCTCCCTGACGTCCTGCTCTACCTCTTAACTGACGGTCTACACGACGAGACTCATGTCTTTCTGTGGCTATGATTGCTAAACCTCCTTTAGCTTTCACCTCATCCGAAAGTTTAATATCGGTACCACGACCAGCCATATTGGTCGCTATGGTAACCATGTTAGCCTGACCAGCTTCACGAACAATTTGTGCTTCCTGACCATGGCGTTTTGCATTCAAAACATTATGTTTTATTCCACGCATCTTCAATGTTCTACTCAGTAATTCTGAGATCTCTACCGAAGTTGTCCCTACAAGAACAGGCCTACCCTGTTTTGTAATTTCTCCAATTTCTTCGATAACCGCATTAAATTTTTCACGTTGTGTTTTATACACTTTATCCTGTCGATCATCTCTAACAATTGGTTTATTTGTTGGGATTTCAATAACATCTAATTCATAAATATCCCAAAATTCTGCGGCTTCAGTGATTGCTGTACCCGTCATCCCTGATAACTTATGGTACATTCTAAAATAATTCTGCAAAGTGACTGATGCATAGGTTTGAGATGCAGCCTCAATTTTAACACCTTCTTTTGCCTCTACAGCTTGATGTAATCCGTCACTCCATCGCCTACCATCCATGATTCGCCCTGTAGACTCATCTACAATTTTAACAGCATTATCAATCACAACATAATCCGTCTCTTTTTCAAAAAGCGTATATGCTTTAAGTAGTTGCTGCATCGTATGCAAACGTTCTACTTTAATACTATAATCCTGAGTAACTTTTGTTTTAGCTTGTGCTTTCTCTTGTTCGGTAATCGTCATTTGATCAACCTCTGCCAATAGAGCCCCAAGATCAGGCATGATAAAGAAATCCTTATCTTCAAAGGAACCAGAAATTAAATCAATCCCTTTATCCTTTAATTCAATAGAGTTCGCTTTTTCGTCAATTACAAAGAACAATTCATCATCAACAATATGCATATTTTTTCCTTGTTCTTGCATATAATTGTTCTCTGTTTTTTGCAATAATTGCTTTGCTCCGGGTTCTGATAAAAATTTAATTAATGCTTTATTTTTAGGCAACCCTCTATATGCTCTTAAAATTTCAATACCTGCCTCTTTTGAATTTTCATCCTTGAAAAGCTTTTTCGCCTCTGCTAACTTTTTAGTTACCAATTGACGCTGCGCCTGCACTAACTGGGCTACGAAAGGTTTTAACTGATCATACTCTTGATTCGTTTTCCGGGTCATCTGCCCTGAAATTATAAGAGGTGTACGCGCATCATCAATTAATACAGAATCAACTTCATCCACAATTGCATAATGATGTTTCCTTTGTACCAGATCTTCTACACCATTTGCCATATTATCTCTTAAGTAATCAAACCCAAATTCGTTGTTTGTACCATAGGTAACATCACAATTATAAGCTGCTCTTCGCTCTTCACTGTTTGGTTCGTATTTATCAATACAATCAATTGAGATTCCATGGAATTCAAATAGAGGCTTCATCCAATCACAGTCACGAATGGCTAAATAATCATTAACCGTAACTAAATGAACACCTCTTTGGGCTAAAGCATTTAAGTAAACAGGTAATGTAGCGACAAGGGTTTTACCTTCTCCAGTTGCCATTTCAGCAATTTTACCAGAATGTAAAACACATCCACCTATCAACTGAACTTGATAATGTTCCATATCCCATTTAATCTCATTACCTCCTGCTTCCCAAGTTGTTGAATAGATGGCTTTTTCTCCTTCTATCTCAAAATTTTCGCGTAAATGAGCGATCTCTTTTTCAAAATTGGAAGCGGTAACTTCAATCGTTTCTTGATCTTTAAATCGTCGCGCTGTTTCACGAATATTTGCAAACGCCTTTGGAAGAATTTTATTAAGTACTTCTTCAATCTTTTCATCAACTTTTTTCGCTAATTCATCCGCTTGTTTGTATAGAATCTCCTTTTCTTTTGCGCCTAAACCAGAGGCATTAGCATCTTCTTTAATTTTTGCAATCTGATCTTCATCCGATTTAATATACTCTTGAATCTCTTTTCTAAAGAAATCCGAATTAGCCCTTAACTCATCAGATGTAGCATTTTTCAACTTCTCCTGCTCCGCTAACACTTGTTTCACCAACGGTAAAATTTCCTGAATATCTTTGTCGCTTTTTTTTCCAAAAAGCTTTGTAATCATATTTCCTATAGCACCTATCATGTTGCTTGTTTTTCTAGTTGAATCTCTTGCCTCTTATCAAAAAGAGTGCAAATCATAAATTTAAGCTAAATCCATGTAAATTTGTCAGGAATTTCGAATTGTAAATAACAATTTATATCCCTTAATATTAAGTATCCAAAAAGTAATATGAAATTAAAAATATTTAAATACTTTATCAATTTCTAACTTGTAATCAACTTCTGAAATTTGATTAAAACCAAATTTATTAAGAACAGTCATTATTCGTTCATATTGATCATCATTTAAATTTCTTTTCCATGTCAAAAGTTGATCTTTTGGACTAGATGTTATATTACTTCCAGGCTTCGTTGTTGAAGACGGTTTCTTCACTAAAGAAAGTAAATCATTAGGAACATCTAGTCCTAGAAATCTATAAACCTCAGTAAACTCTTTCTCTGGTTTTAAAAATAAATCCTCATACTTAACAGTGTAAACATTTGAACTTTTTCTAGCATTTAGACTGGGAATTAAACTCAAACAGTATTGAGCAGCTAAAAACTCTTCTGGGTAACTAATCTCCTCTACAATCTTTTTAAACTGATTATAAAATTCAGGACAATAATAGTCTCCATCTAACTTTTTGAAATTTTCAATATTTTCTTTTTTCAAACTCCAAGCTCCATGGTTCATCTGGCTTGAAACAACAGCTATTGGATTCCTGTCAATTTGTAAAACTTTATAACCAGGAAATTTTTGAACAAACCAAGGTAACATTTCATTTAACCGACAGAACTTAATTAAAAATTTATCACAATTTTCGTAAGACTTAAATTTCCCATTTCTATCCAATAGTTTTTCCGTAATAAAGTTCCCCTCCAAAAGGTCCGAAAAAAAATTACTTAACTTCTTATTTGAAGAATCTACAGGCAAATACTTTTCAAACCAGTATTTGTTACCATCACCGAAATAATCCTGAAAAATAAAAGGATGTAATGGTTCCCAAAGATTGAATACCTTTTTATCATTACACAAAACTTCATTTACCCAAGTTGTCCCCCCCCTTGGAGTTCCCGATATCAAAATAACGTCTTGAGAATTAATAATTTTCTTCTTATAATAATTCTGAAGCCTCTTAAGGCGTATATTATATACAAATCTAGTTAATTTCATAATCAATCATCAAGTTTTAATACAGCCAAGAATGCACTCTGCGGAATCTCTACGGAACCAATTTGACGCATCTTTTTCTTACCTGCTTTTTGCTTTTCAAGAAGTTTTCGCTTTCGTGAAATATCTCCTCCATAACATTTTGCAGTAACGTCCTTTCTTAATGCTGATATAGTTTCTCTTGCAATAATCTTAGCTCCAATTGCAGCTTGAATCGCTATTACGAATTGCTGACGAGGGATTAATTCTTTTAGTTTCTTACAAATCTTTTTTCCCAATGAAAATGCATTATCCGAATGGATTAATGCAGAAAGGGCATCTACTTGATCTCCATTTAAAAGAATGTCCATTTTTTTAAGATTCGACTGGCGCATCCCTGAGGGATAGTAATCAAAGGATGCATACCCCTTCGAAATTGACTTTAATCGATCGTAAAAGTCAAATACAATTTCCGCAAGAGGCATTTCAAAGGAAAGTTCTACCCTGTCTGCACTTAAGTAAACTTGATTACTTAATTCTCCTCTTTTTTCTATTGCTAGAGTCATTACTGCACCCACGTAATCGGATTTTGTAATTACCTGTGCTTTTATATATGGTTCTTCAATCCAGTCAATGACCGAAGGGTCGGGCAGTTCAGATGGGTTATTTACAATAATTTCCTCTCCTTTCTTGGTATAAGCCATGTAGGAAACATTAGGAACCGTAGTAATTACATCCATTTCAAACTCACGTTCTAATCGTTCTGTAATTATTTCTAAATGCAGCATCCCTAAGAACCCACAACGAAAACCAAACCCTAATGCTGCTGAACTTTCTGGTTCAAATGTTAATGAAGCATCATTTAGTTGAAGCTTTTCCATTGCAGCTCTTAAATCTTCATAATCTTCGGTTACCACCGGATACACTCCTGCAAACACCATTGGCTTTACATCCTCAAACCCATCAACTGCTGAGGCACAAGGGTTTTCAAAGTTGGTTAAGGTATCTCCAACTTTTACGTCTTGTGCATTTTTAATCCCGGAAATAATATATCCCACATCTCCACATTGAACCTCTTTTCGCGATTCCATGTCTAAACGTAAAATACCTATTTCGTCGGCATTGTAATCTTTTCCTGTGTTAAAAAACTTAACTCTATCGCCTTTTTTAATCGATCCATTAAGCACTCTGAAATAAGCAATAATTCCTCGAAATGGATTAAATACTGAATCAAAAATCATTGCTTGTAGAGGAGCTTCTGGGTCACCTTCGGGAGATGGAACATCCTCTACTATTGCTTTTAATATCTGATCTACACCAAGTCCTGTTTTACCAGAGGCAGGTATAATTTTATCACGATCACATCCTATAAGGTCAACAATTTGATCTTTAACTTCTTCAGGTTGAGCGCCTGGAAGATCCATTTTATTTAATACAGGGATGATTTCTAAATCATTTTCTAGTGCGAGATACAAATTAGAAATTGTTTGCGCTTGAATTCCCTGAGCGGCATCTACGATTAATAAAGCTCCCTCACATGCTGCAATACTTCTAGAAACTTCATACGAAAAATCAACGTGACCAGGAGTATCAATTAAGTTAAGAGTATACTTCTCACCATCTTGCTCATAATCCATTTGGATGGCGTGAGACTTAATGGTTATCCCTCTCTCCTTCTCCAGATCCATGTCGTCTAGTGTTTGTTCGCTCAACTCCCTGTCCGACACGGTATTCGTTTCTTGTAACAATCGATCCGCTAAGGTTGACTTGCCATGGTCAATGTGCGCGATTATACAGAAATTCCTTATGTTTTTCATGTAGCAAATTTAAGATAAATTTGATCGATTGTCCACTAGGAACAAAAGACCTAAATCCTTTTCTCTAATTAACGAGCAAAGATAAGTTGCTGAGCAGGATTAGAAACAGGCTCAATAATTTGTCCATCTTCATAAACTTTCACTCCATTTACAAAAGTTGCTTTTATCTGAGCGTTAAATTCCTCACCCTCAAACGGCGACCATCCGCATTTATAAAGAATGTTGGACTTGGTTACTTTCCAAGGATTGTTTAAATCAACCAATACTAAATCTGCCTGAAAACCTTTTTTGATATATCCTCTATTTGGAATTTGAAACAATTCTGCTGGAGCATGACACATTTTAGTTACTGCTTTGGTTATTGTCATTTTCCCTTGTCGAACAAGTTCTAAAACACTTACCATTGCATGTTGCACTAAAGGTCCGCCCGAAGGTGCTGAAAAGTATTTATTGTTTTTCTCGTCTATGGTATGCGGCGCGTGATCTGTTGCAATAATATCAATTCGATCATCCAATACCGCTTGAAGTACCCCTGCACGATCCTCAGCAGTTTTCACTGCAGGATTCCATTTAATATGTGTTCCCTTGGTTTCGTATTCCTTGTTTGTAAACCATAAATGATGCACACAGGCCTCAGCTGTAATCCTTTTATCTTTCAACGGAATATCATTGCGAAATAATTCCGTTTCTTTCGCTGTTGAAATATGTAGGATATGCAAACGAGCATCTAGTTCTTTTGCCAATTCCACTGCCATACTCGAGGACTTATAACATGCTTTCTCATCACGAATTACAGGATGATACTTTATGGGTAAATCTTCACCAAATAATGCTTTATATTTCGCTTCGTTTCCTCTAACCGTAGCCTCATCTTCACAATGCGTAGCTATTAATAATTTACACTTGCCAAAAATATTTCTTAAGGTTTGCTCATTATCCACTAACATATTTCCAGTAGAAGAACCCATGAAAATTTTAATTCCACAAACATTCTTTTCGTCTACAGCCAGTACCTCATCAATATTTTCATTTGTAGCGCCAAAAAAGAATGAATGATTGGCAAGGGCGTCTTTTGATGCGATATCAAACTTTTTCTCCAGTTCAGTATGATTAGTCGTTTGAGGATTTGTATTTGGCATTTCCATAAATGATGTGATCCCTCCTGCAACTGCTGCTCTACTTTCAGTATAGATATTGGCTTTATGAGTCAATCCTGGTTCACGAAAGTGAACCTGATCATCAATCATCCCAGGTAAAAGATATAACCCTGTAGCATCGATAATTTCAGCATTGGCATCTGAAAAATTAGCTTCTCCTTTAAAAACATCAGCGATTTTACCGTCTTTTAAAACTACGCTTCCTACAAACTCTTCACCCTCGTTGACGACGGTGGCATTTTTGATGAATAATGTACTCATAACTTTTAATTGAATCACTAAAATAAGACTTCTAAAGCGGTTGAAAACATCTTTGGATCGTTAGTTTTAAAGAAATATTAATACTTCTTGAACCACGATTTAATTTTCATAAATAAAACACCAAAAATTGCTTCCTTAAATATTGAAGAACTCATTTTTGATTGTCCTTTTTTACGATCAGTAAAAATAATTGGCACCTCTTTGATTTTAAACCCGAGTTTCCATGCTGTAAATTTCATCTCAATTTGAAAGGCGTAACCAACGAAATTGATTTTATCTAAATTCATTCGCTCCAATACTCTGCGATGATAACACACAAATCCTGCAGTGGTGTCTTTTACAGAAATCCGAGTTACCCATCGCACATAAACAGATGCAAAATAACTCATTAAGACTCTACTCATAGGCCAATTAACCACGTTTACGCCACTTACATATCGTGATCCCACCGACAAGTCAGCGCCTTCATGTTCACATGCTTTATAGAGTTCAATGAGGGAGGTGGGTGGATGAGAAAAATCAGCATCCATTTCAACTACATAATTGTAGGATTTAGTTAATGCCCATTTAAAGCCATGAATATAAGCTGTTCCTAATCCTAACTTACCGGTTCGTTCTTCTAAATGAAGTTGCTCAGGAAATTCGATTTGAAGTTTTTTTACAATATCAGCCGTTCCATCTGGTGATCCATCATCCACAATAAGAACATGATAGGATTTCTTTAAACCAAAAACTGTTCGAAGAATATCCTCGATATTATCAATTTCATTGTACGTAGGTATGATGACTAGTGTATCAGACATTGTAACAGTTGTCCAAGATAGTTATAAATATGAAACTACTGTTTTTATTTAAGGAAATTTAAGACCTCTTGATAAAACTGCTGAGGGTTTTCAGCATGTAACCAGTGACCTGCATGATCAATTGTTCTGTATTGTGCCATTGGGAATATTTCCTCAATAACATCAATATCATCTTCCGATATATAATTTGAATACTCACCTCTTACAAAAAGTGTTGGATTGGTAAAATAAGCAAATCCTTCCAAAGCTTCACCAATATTTTCATTTTTAGCAATTAAAACATCTAAATTAAACTTCCATCCTAATTGAGTTTTGTTTTTCCAAGTCAATGCTTTTAGAAAAAATTGCACCACTCCTTGATCCGTTAGCGTCTCTTCCAATTTAGTCTGTATGGCTTTTCGATCTTTTTGCTGTGAGAAATCCACTGATTGCAATGCCTTTATCTCTTTATGATGATGAGGCGCATAATATTTCGGCGCAATGTCAACAACTACCATTTTCTTAATATACTGTGGTTCTTGAACTGCAAATTGCATCGCTGTTTTGCCCCCCATGGAATGCCCAAGCAAATGGGTATTTGTTATTCCTTCCTGATCCAAAAAACCCTTTAAATCATTAGCCATTGCGGAGTATGAATGTTCATCATAATGTGGTGACTTTCCATGATTACGCTGATCGACGATATACACTGTAAAGTGTGAACTAAATTGTTTAGCCAAGGATTGCCAATTATCCAATGACCCAAATAATCCGTGAAGAACAACCAGCGTTTCTCCACTTTCTCCGTACTTTTTAAAGTTCAATCCCATCTTCAATTTTTAGTGCTCTTCGATAAAGCTGAATTGTATTTTCAAGACCTAAATAAAGGGCGTCAGAAATAAGAGCATGACCTATACTAACTTCATCTAATTCAGGTATCTCTCTCGCAAAAAAAGAAAGATTATCTAAGTTTAAATCATGACCTGCATTTAATCCAAGTCCAATTTTTTTTGAAAACTCTGCGGCTTTTTTATACGGTTGTATTCCTTTTTTATTCCCCTTGGCGTATTGAATGGCAAATTTTTCCGTGTACAATTCAATCCTGTCTGATCCTGTTTTTTTAGCATACTCTATTTGCTCTAATACGGGATCCATAAAAAGAGAGACACGAATACTATTTCTCTTAAACTCACTAACAATCTCCGTTAAAAAATGTTCATTTTTTTTTGCATCCCAACCTGAATTACTGGTTATATCCTCGGGCAAATCTGGAACTAAAGTGACTTGTGCAGGCTTATTTTCAATAACTAACGATATAAATTCTTTACTCGGATACCCCTCGATATTAAATTCTGTTGTTAAAACAGGGATTAATTCACGAACATCTTGATACCGAATATGACGCTCATCTGGACGAGGATGAACCGTTATTCCTTGTGCACCAAACCTTTCACAATCGAGCGCAACCTTTAATAAATTAGGCACGTCTCCTCCTCGAGCGTTTCTGAGAGTCGCTACCTTATTGATGTTAACACTTAATAGAGCCATAATTTTATATGCTATTCCAATGCAAAACTAAAAAAATACTACTTTTGAGAATCATTAAAGACTAAATAACATTGATTGCAAAAGAGTTAATATCTATACATATTCCTTCTATTTCTTTTAAAGATGATGGAGAGAAAGCATTAAGAGTAATGGACGAGAACAGAGTTTCGCACATTGCTGTAGTTGACAACGGAGAATACCATGGTTTAATCTCGGACAATGAAATATATGATTTAGATGACACTTTTGTTCCTCTTGATCAAGTTAAACCTGTTTTGATTAAATTATTTGTTCAACCATTCGATCATATTTATGATATTCTCACTGTATTCGCTGAAAACAACATTACTGCTCTTCCTGTTTTAAATGAGGATGACCAATATTTGGGTGTCATTGGATTAGAGCAAATTATAAAAGCGCTCTACAAAATGACAAATTCGAAAGAACCAGGGGGAGTTATTGTTATGGCTTTAAATGTTCGAGATTATTCAATGGCTCAGGTTGCGCAAATTGTTGAAAGTGAAGGAGCAAAGATTCTATCTGCGTTCACAAGAACAAGTGATGATTCATTAAAAATGGAACTGATCTTGAAGATCAACCAATCTGATCTCTCTAGAATCATGTCGAGTTTCGAACGTTATAATTACGAAATTATGGCTTCATTCCACGAAAGTGTTCATGAAGAAGATTTGAAGAGACGATATGAGCAATTTATTAAATACCTAAATATCTAGTTTGCGTGAAGCGGTCTTGGTTTTTTTTTATCCTCATTTTTGGATTCCAATTCCTAAATGCGCAGGTTGTTCGGAGAATTGAATTTTCCGGAAATAAAAAAACCAAAGAAAAAGTATTACTAAGGGAGTTAACATTCTCCGTAGGCGACCATATTTTACAAAAAGATACTCTTCAGCATTCCACAAATTCTGAAAATAATTTATTTAACACCTCATTATTTAATTTCACTGAAGTAACTTTTCGTGACTCAGCAAATGACTGGATTGTAAAAGTAAACCTTCAGGAGCGATGGTATATTTGGCCAGAAATTCATTTAGAGTTTCAAGAACGAAATTTTTCTGAATGGTGGAAAAATAAAGACCTTTCAAGACTTGATGTGGGTGTTCGGTTGAATAAACTTAATTTTTTGGGAAGAAATCAAACATTACAACTCAATGTTTTTCGGGGATTTACTGAAAGTATAGGGTTCCAATACAAAATACCCTATTTAACCCATAGACAACGAGATGGATTCAAAATCGCAAGTGATTATTCTACTCAAAACGAGGTTTTTACTGATATATACAATAACGAAATGGTATATATTAAAAATGATTCAATACCTATTCGGACAAAATTTCATGCACAACTAGAATATTTTAGACGCACAGGTTTTTACAAAACACAATATTTTAATGTGCGATTTTTTCAGTACCGAGGATCCGATACACTCTCTCATTATTCTGATCGCTATTTTGGAAGACCGGACTCTTTTTTACGCCTAATGAACTTAAGCTACCGGTTTAAACTTGATAAACGTTTTAGTCAAAACTACCCCTTAGAGGGTTACTTTTTTGATTTTCAATGGGATCTGTTTGGTTTAGGAAAGTTGGATCAGTCAAATCTATCTATTCCTAGATTTATGACTAGCTTCCGGATTTATAAAAAATTAAGCTCACATCAATTTTGGGCTCTAGGAACCCATATTAACCATTATTTTTCTCAAAACATCCCATTTATTTTACAATCAGGACTAGGGTTTGGACAATATATACGTGGCTATGAACCATACATCCTTTACGGAACCTCGGCTGGACTTATTAAAACCAATTATAAAATTCAATTACTTGCACCAAAATCTGTAACCCTACCCTTCATTCGAAAGTTTAAAAAATTCAGTAAAATGCACGTAGCCTTATATTGGAACAATTCCTTTGATGCAGGTTTCGTATTGAATAATAACCCTCAAACGAATAATTTAACAAATAAAATACTAATGGGAATAGGAAGTGGACTAGATTGGGTAACCTATTATGATGTCGTATTTAGAACCGAATACTCAATTAACCAATATGGTGAGTATAATTTCAACATTGCGGTAGTCGCTCCCATTTAACAATAATTTGTACATTTAAATAAGAGATCTCCAAGCATGAAAATCGGTATTTACGGTATAAAATTCAATCCAGAAAAGTTAAGCACTTTTCAAAATTTATTTACCTATTTAAAATCAAAAACCAAAAATAATACAATTTCAATATTCACTGGACTATACAAACAATTAGTAGGCAACGTGAACAATATTGATCGGTTTGATCGATTCTCTTACTCAGATGAAATACAAGATTTTGATCTTCTAATTTGTCTTGGGGGCGATGGGTCAATTTTAGATTCGTTATCCATTGTAAGAGGATCAAATGTCCCCGTTTTTGGAATTAATACCGGAAGATTAGGCTTTTTGTCAAGTATATCTTCTGAAAATGTGCGGAAACCTTTAGATAAAATATTAGCAGGAAATATTAAGCACGACAAAAGAAGCGTTTTAAAACTCTCTACAAAATCGAATCATTTTGGGGATATTAATTATGCGCTTAATGAGGTAACGGTTCATAAAAAAGACTCCTCCTCTATGATGATTATTCATACTTATGTCGAAAATGAATATCTGAACTCCTACTGGGCTGATGGATTAATTGTATCTAGTCCTACAGGATCAACGGGATATAATCTAAGCTGTTCTGGACCAATAATAATGCCCGGAAGCGAGGTGTTTATTATTACTCCAATTGCACCGCACAATTTGAATGTGCGTCCCTTAATTATTCCAGATAATAAAAAGATAAAACTAAAACTAGAAGGAAGAGATGATGAATTTCTTGTAGCCTTGGATGCTCGAAGTGAACCGATCAAAATAGATGAGGAGTTGGTCATCGAGAAAGGCGAGTTTTACATGAATGTTGTTCGAACACCACAGCATTCGTTTTTTAGTACGATTAGAAATAAATTAAATTGGGGTTTAGACAATAGAAACTAATAAATTTTCGCATTAAATAGCCCTCTTTTTACGAAATTTGTATATTTGTGAGTTTATAAGATGCTAAAGCATTAAAAATGAAAGTTAAGATATTTTGTTTGGTTGTTCTTCTTGGAGTCTTTTCCAGCACAGAGGCGCAAAGATGGAAAAGATATAGATGGGAAACCATTTATGGTATTGGTATGTCCAATTTCTTAGGAGAATTAGGCGGAGCAAACCAAGTAGGAACCGACTACATGAAGGACTTTGACTGGAAAGCGATAAGACCTGCATTAATGGTAGGAATGCGTTTCAAACAAACGCAACAAATTTCACACAAAGTAAATCTTACACTGGCTTATCTTGCAGGTAATGATCAATGGACTGAAGATCCAATTCGTTTTTCAAGAAATTTAAACTTTAGATCTCCTTTAGTTGAAATTGGTTATAATTTTGAATTTTATCTCAAAAAAGAAAAAAGAGGACACCGATTTAAGTTGAGAGGTGTTAGAGGATTGAGAAGTATGGGCTTGTATCCCTACGGTTTCTTTGGGGTGTCTGGATTCTTCTTTTCTCCACAAGGAAATGTAGATGGAAGCTGGGAATGGTTGAAGAAGCATAGTACAGAAGGACAAGGTATTTCTTCTACTCGTCCTGAATACAGTAGATTTCAACTAGCTATTCCTTTAGGAGTTGGTGTTAAATATGCCGTTGATAGACGTTGGTTAATTAGTATCGAATACGGTATGAGAAAAACTTTTACGGATTATATTGATGATGTAAGTTCAACATATTTCCCTAATAATATTATTGAAGCTGAAAGAGGAAGTATTGCAGCATTGGCTGCTGATCCTACGCAAGGTTCATGGGTTGGTGCAAAAAGTTATCAGCAAAGAGGAGATCCTACAGATAATGATTCCTATCTTTTCTTAATTATAGGCGCTAATTACAAGCTTAAAACAACACGAAGCGGTAGACCTAAGTTTAGATAATTTCAAAACGTATTTAAGTACACTAAAAACCTAAACCCTGCGTTTAGGTTTTATCTTTTTATGAGAAGAGCACTTATATATGCTGTTTTATCCTTTACCAGCTCCAGCATTCTAGCAGGGATAAGGACACCATTAACAAGCTGGGAGCTTGGCGGATTCATAGGAAGCTCATACTACATCGGCGAGCTAAACAGAGTGCATTTCATGCCTCTTCACCCTTCATTTGGACCACGTTTTAGATTTAACTATGATGATCGTCTAAGTTTGAAATTTGGTGCAACCTATGGGAAATTTGGAGGTAATGATGCGCTAAGTTCTAATTCCTTTAATCGAGATAGAAACTATAATTTCACCTCTCAAATTTATGAAGGGGCCATCTTAGGAGAATTCAACTTCCTCCCTTTTTCAACTGTGGATAAAAAATCAGCCTTATCTACTCCTTTTTTATTTTTAGGTTTAGCGTATGCGAACCACAACCCAAAAACAATTTTAAACGGAAGTAGCGTCAATGCGCAGGACTTATATATCGAAGACGTAAAATATGCAAAAAATATCCTCTCCATTCCATTTGGTATTGGATTCAAAACGTCCATGAATCGTGTTAGTTTTGAATTTAGTTGGGGAATAAGGAAAACCTACACGGATTATTTGGATGATGTGAGCACGAATTATGGACCAAATACGAGAAGTTCTAATCTGAACAACTCAAACAACTACACGCAATATGATGATTTGAATAACGTTAAGCGTGGAGATCAATACACAAAAGATTGGTATGTTTTTTCTGGACTTTCGATTTTATGGAGTTTAACCAAAGAAGAGTTATGCCGAAAGTTCTAATTAATAATACTATTTTTGTTTTTGCAAGCAAAAGCTGACCCAGTTAACTTTATGGCTAAAATTGAAGAAGTAAATACAGGCAACATACCAGAACACGTTGCTATCATTATGGATGGCAATGGTAGATGGGCAAAACAAAAGGGAAAGCTTCGCGTTTTTGGTCATAAAAATGGTGTTAAAGCCGTTCAATCTACCATAGAAGGAGCTGCAAGAGTAGGTATAAAATACGTGACGTTATATGCGTTTTCAACAGAAAACTGGAACCGACCAAAACTGGAGGTAAATGCACTAATGGAATTACTAGTTGATACCATTAAAAAGGAGGTAAAAACACTCAATAAAAATAAAATTCAATTAAAGGCCATTGGTAATTTAGATTCCCTCCCTCAAAATGCTAAAATGAAATTACAAGAAGCCATCCAAGAAACGGCTCATAACGATCATATGACCCTTGTTTTAGCATTAAGTTATTCTGCGAAATGGGAAATAGTAAATGCCGTTAAACAAATTGTACGTGACCACGATTCAGGAAAGCTATCAATGAACGACATTAATGAGACCTGCATTGAAGAAGCCCTCTCTACTAATGGCATGCCTCATCCTGAACTTATGATACGAACCTCCGGTGAACATAGAATAAGTAATTTTTTACTGTGGCAATTAGCTTATGCTGAACTGTATTTCACCCCTAAATTATGGCCTGATTTTAGAGAAGACGATTTGTATGAGGCGTTGCTAAGTTACCAACGTAGAGAGCGAAGATTTGGAAAAACAAGCGAACAAATATCGGATAACATTTCATGAATAAAATCCTCATCATAAGTTGTTTCATGTTATTTTGTTCTTTTATTAAAGCTCAAAGTAATATGGATTCAAGTGCCTTAGACACAACTTTAAAGGAACTCCAAATCATAAAAAAAGAAAGTATCAATCTATCCACTCCAAGAATTGTTGTCATCAAGCGAATTGAATTAGAAGGAACAAACAGAATTAAAAGTGCTGTATTAATTAGAAGCGGGCTGGCAGAAGGTGATGAAATTAAACTACCAAGTGATGCGACAACGGACGCAGTAAAAAAATTATGGGATTCTAAACTGTTTACTGATGTAAAACTGTATTTGAAACGCCTTGAAGGAAACGAAGCCACATTACTTTTTAAATTCAAGGAAACTCCACAAATTTCTAAAATAAGAGTTGTAAAAGCACAAACTGGTAAAAACCCTTCAAAAAGTGAACGCGAGGATTTAAGTGCCGATTTAAAAAATTTAACCTATCGTCCGTACAATCAAAACGTCATCTTTAGAGCAAAAGAAATCATTCGAAAATATTATGAAGAAGAAGGTCGATTATATCCAACAATCATTCATTATACTAAAAATGACACCACAAAAAACAATAAAGTGATCCTTAATTTTGAAATCGATGAAGGACCAAAAGTAAAAATTGAAGACATTATTTTTAAAGGGAATAGAGCTCTCCCGGATGCGAAGCTTAGAAGAGCTATGAAAGAAACCAAGCGAATTGGTATCTTAAATATATTTAAAGGGGCAAAATTCATAGAGCCAGAGTACAGAGAGGATCTTCTGTTGGTGCAAGCCGCATATCAAAAATATGGGTTTCGCGATATAAAGATTATCAGCGATTCTATTATTAAAACAGAAGAAGGAAAGGTAAAATTAGTTATTCATCTTAATGAAGGCAATCGATATTATTTTCGCAATATTAACTTTACAGGTAACACCAAATACACCAGCTCTTATCTTAAAAAATACTTAGATATAAATAAGGGTGATATATACGATGAGCAAAGGCTTCAACAGCGTCTTTCAATGGATCCACGTCAAACAGATGTAAGTTCACTTTATTTGGATGACGGATATTTGTTTTTTAACCTGCAAACAAAAGAGACTAAAATTGAAAATGACTCCGTAGATTTGGAAATACAAATTTTTGAGGGAAAACAAGCTGTTGTTGGTCAAATCACAATTGTTGGAAATACTAAAACAAGCGATCATGTTATTCTTAGAGAAATTTTTATGCGTCCAGGGGATTTATTTAAACGATCGGACATTATTCGATCTCAACAGGCATTAAATAATTTAAGGTATTTCGCCCCTGAAAAACTACAAGTAAATCCAAAACCAAATCCAGCAAATGGAACTGTAGACATTGAATTTGTGGTAGAAGAACAACCTTCTGATCAGTTTGAATTACAGGGAGGATTTGGTGCTGGACGAGTAGTAGGAACATTAGGATTAAGCTTTAATAATTTCTCCACTAATCGTTTATGGAAAAAGAAATATTGGACTCCAATACCCTCAGGAGATGGACAAACATTAAGCCTTCGAGCACAATCTTCAGGACCCTGGTATCAATCCTATAACTTTAGTTTTGTAGAGCCTTGGTTCAGAGGTAAAAAACCAAATGCGTTGAGTACTTCAGTATATCATACTAGGCTACAAAGCTCAAATACAGGAGGGTTCCAGTACATTACAGGAGCCAATATCGGTTTAGGAACTCGATTAAACAAACTGGATAACTTTTTTAGAGGACAAGCATCTGTTGGTTACCAACGATATAATGTATTTAATTACACTGGTCTTAATATTGCTCAAGAGGAACAAGGAAAATTTAATAATTTAAACTTAAAATTAAGATTATCAAGAAATAGCATCGATCAGCCCATCTATCCTCGGTCTGGTGGTGAATTTAATTTAATTGGACAATTCACTTTTCCATTTGTAAGTCTATTTAATACCCAAGACGATATAAAATCTATGAGTGAAGTGGACCAATACAAATGGATTGAATACCACAAATATAAATTTCATGCGGGATGGTACAGTAAAATTATAGAGAATCTCGTATTGTATTCCAAAGTAAATTTTGGATTGCTTGCATCATACAATAAAAACATACCTATCTCTCCTTTTGAACGTTTTTATATGGGAGGATCAGGGTTAACAGGATTTAATATTGACGGAAGAGAAATAATTCCTTTAAGAGGTTACACAGAGGCAAATCAATCTAATGTGGTTTATAAAGGTGACGGTTTAAATGGCGGTGTAGGAGCAATTAAATATACAATGGAAATGCGTTATCCAATCAGTTTAGAACAGCAAGCAACGATTTATGCATTAGCTTTTGCTGAGGCAGGAAATACGTTCTCATCATTAAGACAATTCGATCCTTTCGATGTGAAACGAACAGCTGGAATGGGAATACGACTCTTTTTACCTATGCTTGGAATGCTAGGATTTGATTACGGTTTTCCATTTGATGCCGCAAACAGAAATTTGGAACCCACCTTCTCTTCTTTCCCAGGACAATTCACCTTTACGTTCGGTGGAAACATAAGTGGATGGTAAAAATAAAAAACTATGAAAAATCTCTTTTTTCTTTTTGGTATACTCCTTGCTCTACATACACAAGCGCAAAAAATTGCATTTGTGAATACTGATAAAATATTAAATAAAATTCCTGATTATCAAAGTGCTCAAGATAAGCTTGATGGTTTAGCTGTTCAATACCAAAAAGAAATTCAGGATAAACAAAAACTACTGGACGATATGAACGCATCTTTCCAAGCTGACAAAATTTTACTTTCCCAATCAATGCGAGAAAAACGACTTGATGAAATTTCAAAGGTTCAAGAAGAACTTTCTGATTTGAAAAAAAACAGATTTGGTCCTAATGGAGATCTTTTTAAAGAAAGACAAAAAATGGTTAAACCAATCCAAGACAAAGTATATAAAGCCATTCAAAAAATCGCTGAAAACGGGAGATTTGCATTTGTTCTGGACTCATCCTCTGAGCTAGCTGTTCTTTATTACAACGATAAATATGATAAAACGAATGATGTCTTAAAGGAATTAGGATATTTATAGTATCATTGCACACATTTTAAAACAATATTTAATACACCACAAAATGAAAAAAATAGTTTTGCTTTTTGTTATCGCTGTTTCTTCAATTTCTCTTTTTGGACAGAAACAAAAGATTGGACATGTAGATGTTCAGCAAATTATGCAATCGTTGGCTATAAAGGATTCCGTTCAACAAAAGTTTCTGGATTACCAATCCATTTATCAAAAGGAATTGGAAAGAATTCAAAATGAATTAATATCAGAAGAACAAAAATTAGCTGATGATCAAAAAACGTTACCTGAAGAGATTTTTCAGCAACGTTATCAATCGCTTTTGAGACGTAAACAAGAGTTTCAAGAAGTTACCTACCCTGAAGCCCAACAAAGGCTTCAACAAAAGATGACAGAACTTCAAATTCCTTTGGAGGAAAAGTTAAACGCTGCAATTGAAAAAATCGCTAAAGAAAACGGATTCATTTATATTCTTCAACTTGAAGCAACCCTATATGCAGGAGGAGAAGATATCACAAAGTTAGTAAGAAAAGAATTAGGACTTTCTGAAGAACCTGAGGAACAACCAATGGGAATGATGCCTCAAGGAATGCCAATAGGAAGATAATATTTACAGTAATTAAATGAAAAGTCCTTTATTAAGGACTTTTTTTATTTACACATATTCCATAAATTGTTCATGTGGTATTTAAAATTTCAACCATACAAGCAAATTTAGAATGGGAAAACAAACGCGCTAATTTACGTTTATTCGAAAACGCTTTTAAAGAAGTTGATCATGACGCTCAACTCGTTATACTCCCTGAAATGTTTTCCACGGGCTTTACCATGGACCCATTAAAGCATGCTGAATCCATGAATGGAAAAAGCATAAAATGGATGAAAACCTTTGCTGAAAAATTAGATACGACACTTTGTGGAAGTTTAATTATTGAGGAAAACGGATGCTACTTCAATCGTTTGTTAGTGGTTAACCAAAAAGGAGAAATCAAGACGTATGATAAAAAACATCTTTTTCGTTATGCTGATGAGCATCAACATTATTCAGCAGGTTCTTCACATTTAATCCTTTCTATACACCAAGTAAAACTTGCTTTTTTCATTTGTTATGATTTGAGATTTCCAGTGTGGACAAGAAATACTCATCTTAAATATGATGTAGCAATTTATATTGCTAATTGGCCAGAAGCCAGAAGTTCTCATTGGAACGCATTATTGAAAGCGCGCGCGATTGAAAATCAAGCCTATACTGTTGGAGTAAATAGAATTGGTGATGATAAAAATGGCATATCCCATTCAGGTGATTCTGCGGTATATAATCCAAAAGGCGAAAAAATTTCAATTACCAATCCCCATGAATATAAGGTTGAAAACATTTCCTTGGATATAGAAAAATTATATGAATACAGATCGAAATTCCCGACACATTTAGATGCTGATCAATTTAAATTACTGTAAATAGTTAAAGACGCTTCTCGCACGCTCGTTAATAAAACATTACTTTAATCATGCAAAAACTATTACTTATTACCCCTCCTTTTACCCAATTGAACACCCCATATCCTGCAACAATGTATCTAAAAGGATATATGGATAAAAAAGGGATTATATGTGAACAAAGAGATCTTAGCATTGAACTTTTTTTAGCAATATTCTCACCTACTTTTTTAAAAACAGTATTTCAGAAAGCAGCTGAGCAGGAGATAATCTTTTATCAAGAAATACTTGATGATCAAAATGAATACATTCAAACCGTTGAGACCGTTGTATCTTTTCTACGTAATCAAACTACTATTGGGGCTCATCAAATTGTAAGCGAAGCATTTCTTCCCAAACACCACCGATTTCAGAACCTAGAGGAACTGGAATATTCTTTTGGAGATATGGGTTTAATAGATAAAGCCAAATATTTTTCAACCCTTTACATCGAGGAATTAGGTGATTTCATATCCGCAAATTTGGATGAAGACTTTAGTTTCACAAAATATGCGGAGAAAATAGCGCGAACAGCCAGTTCCTTTGAACCAATTGAAAAAAAACTTCAAGAGCCTACGTCGATTGTTATTCAAGAATTCTTTCAATTATTAAAAGAAAAGATTGAGGAGATAAATCCAACAGTTATTGGTTTTACAGTCCCTTTTCCAGGAAATTTATATTCCGCTTTACGCGGTGCACAATTTATAAGAACCAATTATCCAAAAATAACAATATTTTTTGGCGGAGGTTATTGCAATACTGAACTGCGAAGCCTTAAGGACCCTTCAATTTTTAAGTATTTAGATTATATTCTTCTCGACGATGGTGAAGCGCCTCTTGAACAATTGATAAAGTACCTCAATAACGAAATCACTCAAAACGAATTAATACGAACGTTTTACCTAAAATCAGGAGTCGTAACCTATGTAAATAATACGTATTCTCACAAACATTCTGAATTACCTAGTCCTTCATACAATGGACTAAATATGAACTTATACGTATCATTTTTAGATATACTCAATCCGATGCATCGAATGTGGAGTGATGGGAAATGGAATAAATTAACCATCGCCCACGGCTGCTACTGGGCAAAATGCTCATTTTGTGACGTTAGCCTTGATTATATTGGACGATACGAAAATACAACCGCGGAAAACCTCGTAAATAAAATGGAAGATCTGATTCATCAAACAGGTGAAATTGGCTTTCACTTTGTTGACGAAGCGGCTCCTCCTAAAATGTTAAAAGCGGTATCAAAAGAAATCATAAAACGTCAACTAAAAGTGGTTTGGTGGACCAATATTCGCTTTGAAAAAACGTTCTCTGAGGAACTTTGTTCTTTGATGGCAAAAGCAGGATGTATTGCCGTAACAGGGGGGTTAGAGGTTGCCTCTGATCGACTTCTAAAATTAATGGAAAAAGGTGTAAGTATAGAACAAGTTGCACGGGTCACTCGCCATTTTTCGGAAAATGGTATTCTAGTGCATGCTTACTTAATGTATGGTTTTCCTACAGAAACTGCACAAGAAACGATTAATGCCCTCGAAGTCGTTCGACAATTGTTTGAGAATGAATGTATACAATCTGGATTTTGGCATTTATTCACAGCAACTGCTCACAGTCCTGTTGGTTTAAATCCCAAAAAATATGGTATTAAAATTATTGGGCCGACGTTTCAAGGGTTTGCCGATAATGACTTATTTCATGAGGATCCACAAGGTACCGATCACGAAAAATTCTCAGAGGGCTTAAAGACTTCTTTATACAACTTCATGAATGGCGCAGGACTCGATTGGGATGTACGAGAATGGTTTCCATTTAAAACTCCTGCTAGTACACTATCCTCAAATTTAATCCGAAACTATCTTAAATAAGCCACTCATAATACACCAAGAAATCTGAAGGAAATGCGCACAAACACCTTCGAGTAATTAAAAGTAGTAATCGATTAATTGACTCAAATTATCCCCTCTAAAATAATCCTATTACTGAATCCTTGACCTAAGCCTCCACCCAGTCTCCATTCGAACGAATTAAATCGATTAATCGATCCACTGCCTCCTCTGATGGAATAGCTTTATCAACAACTTCTTGACCTTTATACAGGGTTATCTTTCCAACCCCAGAACCCACATAACCATAATCCGCATCAGCCATTTCTCCAGGACCATTCACAATACAGCCCATAATACCAATTTTCACCCCTTTTAAATGAGAGGTTCTAGATCGAATAAGTTGAGTTGTCTCTTGAAGATCAAATAATGTTCTTCCACAACTTGGACATGATATATACTCTGTTTTAGAAATTCGTGTTCTGGTGGCTTGAAAGAAACCAAAAATGGTAGCCATTATTCGCTGACGAGGTAAATCGACATCAACCCACACACCGTCACAAAGACCATCGATTAATAACGCTCCAAAATCAGTTGATGCATAAAGTTGAAACAATGATTCATCCAGATTTATGTATTCCCTTTTCACAATTACTGGATTTTGAATTTTATTTTCAATAAAATAATTAAAAATTCTTCTATGATCAGCCATCCCATGATCATGGGTTGTGGTTAATATCAATACCGCGTTCTTAGGTAAATCTATTGTCTGTTTGTATATTTCATCTGTTTTTGCCTCAACAAAACAAAGTGATTCAGTATCAATATCGTCTCCCCACTCAAAAACAGGATAATACCTGGATTTTGGCTCCCATTCTGCTCTATTTTGGATCACCCCCAATGTTCCGGGCAAATCAAAAGTAAGGGACTGATCACCTAGATAAATGAAATCAGCCGCAACATCTTGAATTGTCCACTTATCATCACTTACGTGATAAATATATCCATATGGAAACAAATGGGCTGGTTTAATATCATGAACATCACTTAAATCAACAATTACTCGAGGAACTTCTGACCCTCCAATATTTTCTATAGAGTTTGTGACTCTTCGTTTATACTCAAAAGGATTAACGTGAATTTTCTCTATTTGAGGTAATTTTTTAGTCGCATTTCTTAATGTATATCGATCCGCTAATGCTTTAGCGACGGGCGCCTCAAACTCAGGGTCCTCGGTAAGTGACACTCGAATAGTGTCCCCTAAACCGTCTTCGAGTAATGTGCCTATTCCAGCAGCGCTCTTAATTCTTCCATCTTCTCCGTCTCCTGCCTCGGTAACACCTAAATGAAGGGGGTAATTCATACCTACCTCCATCATATGGTTCACCAACAATCGATAAGCATTTACCATTACCTTTGGATTACTCGCTTTCATAGAAAGCACTATATTATGGTAATTTAAATCCTCACAAATTCTCAAAAACTCCATGGCCGATTCTACCATTCCCAATGGAGTATCGCCATATCTACTCAAAATTCGATCCGAGAGAGAACCGTGATTAGTTCCGATTCTCATTGCTGTCCCATACTCTTTACAAATATTAACTAGCGGACTAAACTTCTCACGAATTCGATCGAGCTCTGCGTTATAATCGTCATCCGAATATTCTATTTGTTGAAACTTTTTTTTATCCGCATAGTTTCCAGGATTGACACGGACTTTTTCAATCAATCGCGCAGCAATTTCGGCTGCATTGGGAGTATAATGAATATCAGCAATTAACGGAACATCATACCCCCTATTCTTTAGCTCTTTTTTTATTTTCCCTAAATTTTCCGCCTCTTTCTTACTAGGCGCAGTTATTCTTACGTATTCACATCCTGACTCAACCATTCTAATGGTTTGCTCTACTGTAGCAATTGTATCCATAGTATCGGTAGTGGTCATACTTTGAATACGAAGGGGATTATTGGCTCCAAGCGCCAGATCACCAATTTTCACTTCTCTTGATACAAACCTTGAGTAATTTGTGTAATCGTTGCAATATTTCCAATTGTTTTTGGTCATGGAAAATAATTTTATTCAAAAATAAAAAAAAGCCTCTTGCAACAAGAAGCTTTAACACGTTTTACCATAATTATTTATTATTTCTTGACAATAAGCGGTTTCGCAAACACACTGTTATCCAATAATTTAAAGTTCAACGTATAGTATCCTTCCGCTAATCCACTAATATCATATTGTTCATATATCTCTCCAAATGTTTGCACCACTTGTCCATTCATATTCATAACAAATACAGACTCAACCTGATTAGCCAATTGATTAATACCTAGAACATAAATATATTCCCCGCCTGGATTAGGATATAATTGAATTTGATCTATGCTAGATTGCTGCACTGATAACATGGAATTAACAGTCACTTCATACCCGAGGGAATCGGGAACAGTTAAGCCTTTAACGTTCTCAGGCCACACAACGATTGTATTATTACCCTCTCTTAGTTTAGAAGGAGTAACCACATCTTCAACACGGACAGTAAACGTATCTCCAACAGCCAGATAATTGATAGTCATCATATCTTTTGGGTTGTATACATTGATCTCCATTCCATTCTCCCATTGATCTTTCCAACTGTACTGAAGCGCTTGATTGGGAAAAGACTCATGCCTTGACTGAACGTGATGATTGTATTCAGTATTAAACACATTATTTTCTCCATCCCAATATGGGTAAGTGATTTGCATAGTTTCAACACCTACATTCGTAATCGAATATTCATAGGTAACGGTATCACCGATAGATAAATCATCGCAGGAGCATAACATTGTGATTTCTGAAACAATTTTCACTTTACTGGTATTTGTTTGGGCATGCAAAAAAGGAATAAAGGCCCAAAAAAAGAAAACAAATAGTGTCAAGGTTTTAACCATATTCCAACAAAATAGACTTCGCAATGTACAAAATTTAATATTTTTTTCCCTAACTTGATTTTATTTTCTTACTCGCCTAAGCGAATATTATGGATATTCTCAATAAAATTATTCAGTCGCTAAATAAAGAAGAGGTTCGGTTTTTCAAACTTTATTCTAAACGTATTTCATCGGATGATGAGCGAAAGGATTTAGTTTTATTTGATTTTATACGAAAAAACGGAAAAGAATACGACGAATCTAAAATTTACAAAAAACTATATGGGGAAAAATCAAAAAATCCATTTTATCGACTTAAGAATCGGGTAGCAGAAGATTTAAATAAATGTCTTACCATTCAACATTATGCTGATTCTGAAGAGGTTCAAATTCATAATCTTTTGACTTCTGTAAAATTATATTCTAAAAAAAGGGCTTTTGATCTTAGTCTACATTATTTAAAGAAAGCAGAAAAATTAGCACAACAAATAGAAGCGTTTGATTTGTTAGACATCATATACAGTGAACAAATTAAACTCTCTCAGGAGACACTTTTCATCAATCCTGAAGAAGTCATCCAAAAAAGAATGAAGAATTTAGATGTATTAAATTCATTACGAGAGATGGATGATGTATTGGCTTTAGTTGTACACCGAACAAAAACCACACAGAACTTTAATTCCAAGCAAAATCCAATTGTTCCCTTGTTAGAGGAAACAGTAAATAGTGTATTACAAAATAAAAAACTGATTAAAGGTGCCAAATTAAGGTTGAAAATATATCGATCTGTAAGCCAAATCCTTTTACAGCGTCATGAATACCATGCACTTGAAGATTATTTAGAAAAAACATTTCAAGATTTTAATACGGAACAGCTTTTTAACAAGTCCAACCATGATTCCAAATTGCAAATGCTAACTTATATGGTTAATTGTTTACATATTAATGGAAAATATAAGGAGTCATTGAATTATGCAGAATTGCTAAAATGTGCAATGGAAGAGTTTGGTGGTGAAAAAAAAGATCAATATTTATTTTTTTATTATAACGCGCTTGTAAATAATTATGGCACACTTAATAAGGAAAAAGCAATTGAGATTTTAATGGAATTAAAATCATCTTCATGGTTACAAAAAACACCTTACTACGAAGTTTTTGTTTTTGGAAATTTAGCGATTCTGAATTTCGAAATGGGTCATTATAAAAAAGCAGTCAAAAATTTTCATCACCTATACTTATTAGAAAGCTATAAAAACACTGATGAATCTTATAAATTCAAAACGGAGATTGCCGAACTTATTGTGCGATTTGAACTTCATGATTTTGACTATTTAGAATACCGAATTAAACAAGTAAGAAAAGATTTTAAATCAAAGCTTGATGTTCGTGAAAATGAGCGAGAAAAAAAGCTTTTAGAAATCATTGAGGAACTTATTTACACAAATTCAATTCGATCAAACAAAGCGTTAAAAAAGAAAATTGAATTGTTTGTAACACATGAAAACAAGGAGAATAGACTATACTCCGAAATGATTGATTACAACAACTGGATAAAAGAAAAATTAATATGATTCCTGACAAAATATATTTGGATTATGCGGCAAGCACACCTGTTTCTCAGGAAGTCATCAATGAAATGCTGCCTTTTTTTAACGAACATTTCGGTAATGCGAGCAGCGTTACACATCAACATGGGTGGTATGCGAATGGAGCCATAAAAAAGGCGAGAAAACAAGTCGCCAAATCCATTAATTGTGAAGAATCAGAAATCATATTTACCTCAGGAGCTACGGAGGGGATTAATTTAGCAATCAGAGGTGTTTATCAACGTTACTCAAAAAAAGGAAATCATATAGTAGTATGCAAAACAGAACACAAAGCTGTTTTGGATACTGTTGAAGCACTAGAAAAAGAGGGGGCTTCAGTCTCCTACATTGACGTTGACCATAACGGTATGATTAACCTTGAATCATTCAAAAATGCATTGCAACCAACCACTGTATTGGTCGCTATCATGTGGGTGAATAATGAAACTGGCGTCATCCAAGATATAGATACGTTATCTAAAATAGCCTTTGAGCATAACATTCCTTTTTTATGTGATGGCACGCAAGCCGTTGGAAAAATACCAATCAATATGGAGACCAATGCAATTGGAATAATGCCAATTTCGGCACATAAATTCTTCGGTCCTAAAGGGATTGGCGCACTTTATATCAGACGAAAAAACCCTAGAATTTCACTATCACCATTGATTACAGGTGGGGCTCAAGAAAAAAAATTACGTGCAGGAACATTAAACACCCCTGCTATAGTTGGACTTGGAGAAGCGATTAATCGTACCTGTTCAAAACAAACAATCAACCATCAAAAGTTAACCAGTATTCGATTAAGCTTTAAGGAATTCTTCAAAACATATAATGCACGATTTAATGAATCAATAGAGCATTGTAGTCCTCATATACTAAACATTACATTACCAGGAATAAAAGCAGATCACTTACTTAAAAAAACACGAGGCTTAAGCTACTCTCTTGGCTCTGCCTGCACCTCTGAAACACTTGACCCTTCACACGTGCTTAGCGCTATGGGCTTATCAAAAGAAGATTGCTTTTGTTCATTTAGATTATCTTTTTCACCTTACATGAGCCAAAAGGATATCTTGAAATCTCAAGAGATTTTTAAAGCTGCTCTTACGAATGAATACTTCCAATGAATTTACTTTTTTCATTTAAGGAATAGTCAAAAAACAGATAAACTACTTAACCTCTTTTGAAATTTTCTCTTACCGTTTTCATGAAATTTGAGGCATAAACAAAATTCACTACCTCTTGATTATCTGTTGTCATAATATCATCCCTGGTTCCTTCCCACCATTTTTGACCTTGATGAATGAATGAAATCTTATCAGAAATCTCCATGACCGAGTTCATATCATGAGAAATAACTACCGTGGTTATGTTTAATTCCACGGTTATTTCCTTTATTAGATTATCAATTACAATAGCTGTTTGAGGGTCTAAACCGGAATTAGGCTCATCACAAAATAAATACCTTGGTTGAAGTGCTATTGCACGAGCTATCGCAACTCGTTTTTGCATCCCTCCTGATATCTCAGCAGGATATAAACTGTCAGCATGCTCCTCAATATTAACCCGACGCAAACAAAACAATGCACGTTCTTTTATTTCCTCAGGTGTTCTATCAGAAAAAATAGTAAGAGGAAACATTACATTTTCAAGTACCGTTTTAGAATCAAACAACGCAGAACCTTGAAAAAGCATCCCTACTTCCTTACGTATTTCTTTTTTCTTTTGATAACCCATTTCAGAAAATGGACGCTCATCATAAAATATATTACCTCCGTCTACATCAAATAACCCTACCAAACATTTTAACAAAACAGATTTACCTGCTCCACTTTTTCCAATGATCATGTTGACCTTTCCTCGTTCTAAGTTTAAACTAACATCCTTAATAACATCATTAGTCTCAAACGATTTTGATATTTTTTCAACTTGAATCATTAGTTCGTTAAAAGTAATTGGGTAAGAATAAGATCAAAAAGAAGGATAATAATACAGCTATAAACTACAGCTCGCGTTCCACTATCACCTACCTCCTTTGCACCACCAGAGGTAATAAAACCTTGATAGGAAGAGACTGATGTTATGATTAGAGCAAAGAACTCTGCTTTAATTAAGGCATAGGTCACATAAAATGCTTCAAAATCGTATCGAATTCCGTACACGTATTTTTCAATTGATACAACACCCGTTAATAATGAAGCTACATACCCCCCTAAAGTCCCTAAAAAAATAGAGATTACGACAATAAATGGAAAAACAAACAACGCAGCTACAATCTTTGGCATAATTAAATAACTCTGCGGATTGACACCCATGATTTCTAAAGCATCAATTTGCTCAGTCACCTTCATCGTACCCAGATTTCCCGCAATCGAACTTCCAACCTTACCCGCCAGTATCAGCGATATTATTGTTGGAGCAAATTCCAAAATCATGGTGTCTCGTGTTGCAAGACCCTCAGTATATGGAGGAACCAATGGGTTACTAAAGTTATAGGCCATTTGAAGCAAGGTGACAGCCCCCATGAATATAGAAAGAATTGCAACAATTGGAATAGATCCAATTCCAATGGCTACCATTTCATCAATCACACGCTTCCATACAACCTTAAACTTATCTGGCTTAGCAAATGCCTGAGCCATCAAAACATAATATTTACCTAAGTGTGCAAAAATGGACATGAAGTAAAAATAGTATTTTCCATCTTTAATACGGAATCTTAATGATTTAATTGTCCACAACAACAATCTGCATTGTGAAAACACATCATTAAGACGTGTATCTTTATCAAGAGAGCTGAAAACAAAAAATCCCCCGCCGAGGCGAGGGACTTACATTAGTAAATATAGTATTTAGGAGAATACTCTAATTTAACGTGATTAAGAACCACATGCTTCACAGTCATCCGGATTATCGATTGAACATGCAATTTCGGCTTCCCGTTGCTGTTTTCCGTTCGCATCTGCAGAATTAGGTGTATTTTCTAAAGCCTTCTTATCAACCGTAAATTTAATCGCATCCGTTGCTGCTTTAGTTCTTAAATAATACATTCCTGTCTTCAAACCTTTCTTCCATGCATAAAAATGCATCGATGTAAGTTTCCCGAAGTTAGGTGAGTCCATGAATACATTTAAAGATTGTGATTGATCAATATATGCACCTCGATCTGCAGCCATATCCAAGATGTCTTTTTGTTTGATTTCCCAAACAGTTTTATACAACTCTTTTATATTTTCAGGGACCTCTGGGAATCCTTGAATAGATCCATTAGCCGCAATCAATCTGTTTTTCATTTCATTATTCCACAAACCAAGTTTTGTTAAGTCTCTTAATAAGTGCTTATTGATCACCGCAAACTCTCCAGATAGTGTTCTACGAGAGTAGATATTTGAGGTGTATGGTTCAAAACACTCATTATTACCCAAAATTTGAGAAGTAGAGGCTGTTGGCATAGGCGCTAATAATAACGAATTCCGTATACCGTGTTCTTTTACTTCTTCTCTCAACACATCCCACTCCCATCTTTTTGAAGCTTCAACTCCCCACATATCAAACTGGAAAATCCCTTCAGATGCAGGAGATCCTTTAAACGTCTCGTATGGGCCTTCAACTTTAGCAAGATCTTTTGAAGCAGTTAACCCTGCAAAGTATATTGTTTCAAAAATATCTTTGTTTAATTGCTTAGCCTCATCTGAAGTAAATGGTAATCGCATTAAAATGAACGCGTCAGCCAATCCTTGTACACCCAAACCAATTGGACGATGACGTAAATTTGATTTTTTTGCCTCTGCAACTGGATAATAATTATGATCAATAATTTTATTTAAGTTCTTGGTAACAGTGTAGGTTACCTCAAATAACTTATCAAAATCAAACTTCCCGTCTTTCACGAACATTGGAAGAGCTAAGGAAGCTAAATTACAAACCGCTACTTCATCAGGGGCTGTATATTCAATAATCTCAGTACATAAATTTGATGACTTAATCGTACCTAAATTCTTCTGGTTCGATTTTTCATTACAAGCATCTTTATACAACATGTAAGGCGTTCCTGTTTCTACTTGAGACTCAAGAATAGCAAACCAAAGTTCTTGTGCCTTTATGGTTTTTCTTCCTTTTCCAGCCTTCTCGTATTTTTCATAAAGTGCTTTAAAGTCATCGCCATAAGTATCCGCCAATCCAGGACACTCATTCGGACACATTAACGTCCACTCTGCATCATCCTCCACTCGTTGCATGAACAAATCATTTGTCCAAAGCGCAAAGAATAAATCTCTTGCTCTTCGCTCCTCCTTTCCATGATTTTTCCTTAAATCTAAGAAATCAAAAATATCAGCATGCCAAGGCTCAAGGTAAATCGCAAAAGATCCTTTTCGTTTCCCTCCACCTTGATCTACATAACGCGCTGTATCATTAAACACTCGTAACATCGGAATAATCCCATTCGATTCGCCATTAGTTCCTTTAATATATGAACCCGTTGCTCTTACATCATGGATCGATAAACCAATTCCTCCAGCAGATTGAGAAATCTTAGCACATTGTTTGAGTGTATCATAAATACCATCAATAGAATCTTCCTTCATTGTTAAAAGGAAGCACGATGACATTTGTGGTTTTGGCGTACCCGCATTAAACAACGTAGGTGTAGCATGCGTAAACCAACGCTCTGACATTAAATTATACGTGTTAATTGCAGCTTCTAAATCATCTTTATGAATCCCAACAGACACACGCATTAACATATGCTGAGGACGCTCTACAATTTGTCCATTTATTTTAAGTAAATAAGATCGCTCGAGCGTTTTAAACCCAAAATAATCATAACCAAAATCACGATCATGAATGACAGCCGAATCTAATAATTCTGCGTTATTTTTTATAATCTCATACACATCATCGGCAATTAGCTTTGCCGATTCGCCTGTTTTAGGATCAATATATTCAAACAAGTCTTGTACTGTAGAGAAAAAAGACTTCTTTGTATTCTTGTGCAAATTTGAAATCGCAATTCTAGATGCTAAATAACCATAATCAGGATGTTTCGTAGCCATTGCAGCAGCTACTTCTGAAGCTAAATTATCTAACTTTTCAGTTGTTACACCTTCATATAAGCCTTCAATCACTTTCATCGCTACTGCAGTTGGATCAACAATAGCATTTAAACCATAGCACAACTTCTTTACTCGCGCCGTGATTTTGTCAAACTTCACAGATTCTTTTCTTCCGTCTCTTTTTATTACGTACATGCCGAATTTTAATGTTTTTTGGGGTTAATAATGTTTCGAAGCTATTTACAACTTAGTTAAGTATGGTTTAGAAGTCCTCGTCAATTTTAAAAACGTTATCTTCTTTACTTGAGGTAACACCAGCTTTTTGGTAATCCCCAACTCTTTTCTCAAAGAAATTTGTTTTTCCTTGTAGAGAAATCAATTCCATAAAATTAAATGGATTGGTAGCTTCATAGACTTTAGCACATCCCAATTCAACCAATAATCTATCTGCAACAAACTCAATATACTGACACATTAAATCAGCATTCATTCCAATCAATTTAACAGGAAGTGCATCAGTAACAAATTCTTTTTCAATCTCAACAGCGTCCGTTATTATACCAGTTACCACTTCCTTATCTAATTTATTAACCAAATGCTTCGTATATAACAAGCAGGCGAAATCACAGTGTAATCCCTCATCTCTTGAAATTAATTCATTAGAAAATGCTAATCCGGGCATTAATCCTCTTTTCTTCAACCAGAAGATTGAACAGAACGAACCAGAAAAGAAAATACCTTCCACTGCAGCAAAAGCAATTAATCGCTCTGCAAACGAACCGTTATCAATCCATCTTAAAGCCCAATCCGCTTTTTTCTTTACGCAATCAATGGTTTCAATTGCATTAAATAAATAATCTCTTTCAGATTTATCCTTGATAAGCGTATCAATCAACAAAGAATATGTTTCAGAATGAATATTCTCCATCATTACCTGAAATCCATAGAAAAATTTTGCTTCAGTATATTGTACTTCAGATAAAAAGTTTTCTGCTAAATTTTCATTCACAATACCATCAGAGGCAGCAAAAAATGCCAATACATGCTTGATAAAATGACGCTCATTATCATTAAGCTTACTCTCCCAATCAACAATATCACCACTCAAATCAATTTCCTCTGCTGTCCAAATTGAAGCTTCTTGTTTTTTATACATATCCCAAATGTCATCATGCTGAATCGGGAACAATACAAATCGATCTTTACTTTCTTGTAAAATAGGCTCTGTAGCAGACTCCTGAATTTTTGTGTTTGCAGGCAATATCTCACTTAAATCTGCTTGCGTTTGTTCTTTAACTTTTTTAGTGTTCTCCTCCATACTAAAAGTGTGTTTTTTTAGTTTAAAAATTTAATTACTAATGCTTTTATTGTTATTTCCCTTAATAAATAACTCTGCGGGTAAAAATGCACTTACAAAAATGCGGGATTCAAAAATGGGTCTTTTTTTGCGATAGAACAATGATTTAATATTCACATTAAAAGTTAGTTTTTAACACTCTAAATAACTCCTTGAAAAACTGAAAATTACACCACTTACATAAACTTAAAAGACAAGTAACATTTGTTAACTAATTAAGGTGTATTTCTCAAGAAGTTTTTAAAATAGATGTTAAAAAATTAACATTCTGTTAAACTTGCTCAGTCTTAATTTAACCCTATTTTAAAGAACTTTTTTTACCACTCAATCACAACGGGAAAGGTCTTTTAAATTACGATCTGTATAACCTCTGGTTATAGGGTTGGGAATTTTGATATTCACATTCAACCGGTTGATAAATCAATTATTTTTTTTCGAAAACCCAGTATTAACAGCGTTCACGGAGTAAATTAAAAACTGAACACACAAACAAAAAAAATTTTTGGCACGAAATTATTTTTAGACGTTTCATTTCGATTGAACCAATGAATTATTCACTATGAACGTGAAACCTGACAAGAAAATCTACCCCTTAATTTAACTCATTAGATGTCGTGGACGAACTTCTCTCTATTCACCCCCCCTTACTTTTTGCTCCAATTTGATCTATTTGTTCAAACCATTCAGCACCAAAACGTTTGATCAGAGGTTCTTTTAGAAATTTATACACAGGGATTTCTAACGATTTACCTAGACTACATGCGCATCTACAAATATCTAGAAACTGAACATTTACTGCCGTAAAGGTTGGATATTCTTTTATTCGCACTGGAAACAACTCACATGAGAGGGGTTTCTTCCAGTCGATCTTACCATCTTTATGAGCGGTTTCGATTGCACATCTTGTCCCTCCGTCTTCAGCAAAATAAACGTATGCACACTCTTTATTATTGACTAATGGAGTAACTAAGTCCCCATCAATGTCCATCGAATATGTTCCATTCTTTTCAATCTCCTCAATTCCCTCTGGACGCATGTATGATTTTACCTCATCATAAATATCATCGAGAATTGCACACTCTTCTTCATCCAAAGGTGCTCCACTATCCCCCTCTATACAACATGCACCCTTACATGCGTTTAAATCACAAACGAAGTGACGTTCATATAAATCATCCGAAATAAGCGTGTCCTTAATCCCCTGCATGATTTATCCAAGTTTCTCAAAAGTTTGATACCATCTGTTCGGCACTTCTCCAGACAATGCCTTTTCATAGTCAGCGTAACTACATGGCACCATTTGATGACGTATAAATCGACTATTCAAATCCGAAGGGTGAGGCACATCCATCCACCATCTTCCACTGTAATTACTTTTATAAAACGTTAGTTCGTGCTCCTCTTGCTCAAGAGCCACATGATACTTGATATAAACAGACTTATTAGCCACAGGATAATCACCTTTTCGCTCCCTGAATCCTTCTATAAAATACCAAATCATTTGCGCAAGAAGCATGGCTCCACTTCCATGATCATCGTGTACCGGATTATAATTATATATACCAAATGATGAAAGTTTGTCGGACAATCCTGCATATCGAGAAATCCTACATATTTCATCACTCATAAAACCATTTGGGTTTGGCTTTGAATAACCAGAGAACTCGGAACCTTTGATGGCGTTAACATCAAAACTTAAAATATCTGCATTTCGTACAATTGGCTCCATCTCCTCTATATTATCTCTTACGAAACCTAAACGATACGCATCAAAATGCATTCGCTCCATCATAGCGTCAATCTCATTATTCACAAAGTAAGATTGATAACCAACCGAACTAAAATTGAATAAAAAGTTGGGTTGATGCATGATGATATTGTTGATGAAATTTTCTTCCGTAATTTCTTCATTAATTAATCCTAAGTCTATAGAACGATCAATGCATACAAGGTTAACCACCTGCTCTAAATTTTCATACGCTTGATAATTCGCAAAAGTCAAATCATGACTTCCTCCAATAATTACCGGAATAACCTCTTTTTTAACCAATTCCGTAATCACGGATGTTAATGCAAAATACGTGTCTTTATATGTATTTCCAGCCAAAACATTTCCTAAATCCAATAGCGTAACCTGATCTCCAAAACGATGAAATAAACTGTAAAGTCTTTCACGAATTCGATCAGGAGCTGAACCGCATCCATCATTACCAACCTGTCCTCGCTCCTCCATTACTCCCACAATGGCAATATCATATTCAAATAATTTAACCGATTCATCATAATGAGTGATGGTTTCACCAATTGTATTTCTTTTCCAATTGGTTCTTGTGATTAAATCATTGGATAATGGTTGTAAATAAAGACTTAAATCCATTATTTTTTCGCTTTTTTAGTAGTAGCTGTTTTCTTTTTAGCCGGCGCTTTTCTTTTGGCTCCTTTTTTGGGCTGGTTTTCCATAATATGGATAACTTCATCAAGCGCTAGGTCTTTTGCTTCCACATCCTTAGGGATTTTATAATTTGTTTTCCCTTGTTTAATATAAGGACCCCAACGACCGTTTAACACTTGAATTTCACCATTTTCGTGGTCAAATGAATTAATAAACTTTTCAGCATCTGCTTTCTTTTTCGCTTCAATTAATTCAACTGCTCGCTCAAATGATATATCTAAAGGGTCCTCCTCTTTTGGAATGCTTGCAAATAATGAACCTTGCTGAATATATGGACCAAATCTTCCAATATTCGCCTTAAGCACCTTCCCTTCATATTCCCCGAGCGTTCTAGGTAACTTAAATAATTCAAGCGCATCTTCAAGGGTGATTGTTTGAATACTTTGTCCTTTTCTTAAGGAAGCAAATTGAGGTTTTTCAGAACCGTCCTCACTTGCCTGCCCAATTTGTGCAATAGGCCCAAACTTCCCCATCCGAACAATTAATTTTTTACCTGATTTAGGATCAACACCAAGCTCGCGTTCACCCGTTACTCTTTCAGAATTTTCAATCGTGTCCTCTACATTCTCATGAAATGGATGATAAAAAGCATCAATCATCGATTTCCATTCTTTTTGCCCCGAGGCAATCGCATCAAATTGTTGTTCAACTTCAGCCGTAAAGCCATAATCTACGATTCTGCTGAAATTTTGAACCAAAAAGTCATTTACCAACATCCCTATATCCGTTGGAAAAAGTTTATTTTTTTCTGCCCCTGTGATTTCAATACGATTAAATGCATTCACATGCCCATCTTCTAATGTAATAAATTGATAAGAGCGCTCCTTCCCCTCTCTTTCCTCTTTAACAATATAATTTCTTTTTTGGACCGTAGAAATTGTGGGAGCATACGTAGAAGGTCTACCAATTCCCCGCTCTTCCATTGCTTTTACTAAACTAGCCTCTGTATACCTTGGTGGGTGTTGTGTAAACCGCTCACGCGCATTAAGATTTGTTAACACTAATGTTTTACCAGTATGTAAATCAGGTAACATCCCATCCTCTTCTACTTTTTCATCATCTGTAGATTCCAAGTATAATTTAAGAAAACCATCAAACTTCAACACCTCACCTTTGGCAATTAAGTTTTGATCTGCTTTGGACACATCAATAGTGACGGTTGTTCGCTCCAATTGAGCATCTGCCATTTGAGAAGCTACAGCCCGTTTCCATATTAATTCATACAAACGTTGTTGTTGGTATTCACCTGCAATAGTGTGCGCAGAGAAATTAGTAGGACGAATAGCCTCATGCGCCTCCTGAGCATCTTTGTTTTTTGTTTTAAATACCCGTCTTTTATGATACTCCTCTCCATAGGATTCAACCACCTCTTTTTCAATTCCATTAAGGGCAAAATCAGACATGTTTGTAGAGTCCGTTCTCATATATGTAATTAACCCCGCCTCATAGAGTCTTTGAGCGATACTCATTGTTTGACCAACAGCATAGCCTAATTTCCTACCTGCTTCTTGTTGAAGCGTAGAAGTTGTAAATGGAGCAACTGGACTTTTCTTGGCTGGTTTCTTTTCAAGTTTTGTAACGGAAAATATCGATTCCGCGCATTTATTCAAAAACTCAAGCGCCTCTTCAGCAGTTTTTAAATTCTTTGATAACGTGGCTTGAAAAACATGACCTTCCACATCAAAATGCCCTACCACTCTAAACGAACTTACCGGGCTAAAAGCCTCAATTTCTCGCTCCCGCTCAACAATAAGCCGAACAGCAACAGACTGTACTCTACCCGCGGACAACGATGGCTTTACTTTCCTCCACAAAACGGGCGAGAGTTCAAAACCAACCAACCGATCTAGAACTCGTCTTGCTTGCTGGGCATTCACAAGATTAAAATCTATCGAACGAGGATTATTAATGGCCTTTAGAATAGCATCTTTGGTAATTTCATTGTACACTACCCTTTTTATTTTGGATTCCTCCAAATTCAGTGCCTCCAACAGGTGCCACGAAATAGCCTCTCCCTCTCGATCCTCGTCCGTTGCTAACCAAACTACTTCAGCCTTCTTGGCCAATGCTTTCAATTCTTTTACAATTGCCTTTTTATCAGCAGAAACCTCGTAAGTAGGTTCAAAATTATTTTCGGTGTCAACACCCAATCCTTTTTTTACTAAATCCCTAATATGTCCTATACTCGATCGAACAGTAAAATCACTCCCTAAATATTTCTCAATTGTTTTTGCCTTTGCAGGGGACTCAACGATTACAAGGTTTTTTGCCATAATTTATCTATTTCATCGTAAGGTTCATCAAATCAAATTAACATCTAAGCCTTGTCCAATTAAATTTAATAACCAATTTTTCGATTTTGCAAAATAAAGCAATTCCTTTCATATGTAACAAATCGTTTTTTACTGTCAGTATCACTCTATATTTATATTAACCTATAGGTTAATGATTTTTTAGAGTCTGACATATTGTCATTTATTTGAATTAACCGTACCTTTGTTACTCAATTTTTGCAAATGGGAGATCATCAAGACATGTTAGAAGAAAGCCGCCAGGGTGAAGCGTTAGCGCTTAACGCTAGCAATGGTATGCAGGAGGGCAAAAAATTGTATATTGAAAGCTATGGCTGTCAAATGAATTTTTCAGATTCTGAAATTGTAGCTTCTGTGTTAGGCAATGAGGGGTACACCACCACCACAAATATGGAGGAAGCAGATTTAATATTCTTAAACACATGCTCCATTCGGGATAAGGCTGAAGAGACGGTAAGAAAAAAGCTAAACACAATTAAACACAACCCCAAGAAAAAAGAAACAGTTAAAGTTGGCGTCCTTGGCTGTATGGCAGAGCGTCTTAAGGGAAAACTTCTCGAGGAAGAAAAATTGGTGGACCTAGTAGCAGGTCCTGATTCATATCGTAAACTTCCAGAATTAGTAGATGATGTTGAAGACGGACAAAAAGCAGTGAATGTTCTCCTTTCCCGAGAGGAAACGTATGATGATATTGAACCTGTTCGAATAAATTCTAATGGAATTACCGCTTTTGTTTCCATCATGCGAGGGTGTGACAACATGTGTACTTTTTGTGTTGTTCCTTTTACCAGAGGTAGGGAGCGTTCAAGAAATGCAGCATCCATTGTAGAAGAATGCAAGGATTTGTACAAGAAAGGATATAAAGAAGTAACCTTACTTGGTCAAAATGTTGATTCCTATCGATGGTCTGATGATCCTGAATTAAGGGGAAGAGCACTTAAAGAAGCTCCAAGAGATGAGGTGATTGACTTTGCAAAGTTATTAATTATGGTAGCAGAGATTGCTCCTGATTTAAGAGTTCGATTTTCAACCTCTCATCCAAAAGACATTATTGACGAAGTTTTGTTTGCTATACGAGATTATAAAAACATCTGCAATTATATTCACCTTCCAGCTCAAAGTGGAAATACCAGGATTTTAAAGAAAATGAATCGGACGTATACACGAGAGTGGTACAACGACAAGGTAGCAAGAATAAAAGAAGTAATTCCTAACTGTGCTATATCCACAGACATTATTACTGGATTCTGTTCGGAAACAGACGAGGAACATGCAGATACCGTTGATCTAATTAAGCAAGTTCGTTACGAATTAGCTTACATGTTTTTTTATTCTGAACGTCCAGGTACGTTAGCACAAAAGAAATATGAAGATGACGTTCCCGAAGACACAAAGAAAGCGCGATTGAAAGAAATCATTGACATACAAACGGGGATTAATAAAGAGCTCAATGAGGCTGAAATTGGAAAATCATACGAAGTACTTGTTGAAGGAGTCTCAAAAAGGAATGAAAATGACTTAAGAGGAAGAAACAGTCAAAACAAAATGATTATTTTCCCAAAAGAAAACTACAAAGTGGGAGATTATGTCATGGTTAAAATTGAAAAATCTACTTCTGCAACCCTTATTGGAAAAGCAACAGATTTGGTAACCTATTAGGAAAAATGAGCAATACGCTTAACGGTATAAAACAACGTTTTGGAATAATTGGGAATTCTAATTTACTCAATGATGCTATTGACATAGCCATGCAAGTAGCTCCAACAGACTTATCTGTTTTAGTATCCGGAGAAAGTGGTTCGGGGAAAGAAAATTTCGCGAAAATCATTCATTCACAAAGTGCAAGGAAGCACAATGATTTTATCGCAGTAAACTGTGGTGCTATCCCTGACGGAACAATCGACTCTGAATTATTTGGTCATGAAAAAGGGGCTTTTACTGGTGCCGTTGATCATCGTAAAGGATATTTTGAAGTGGCTGATGGAGGAACCATTTTTTTAGATGAAGTAGGTGAATTACCCATGAGTACTCAAGCTCGCCTTTTAAGAGTTTTAGAAGCAGGCGAATTTATTAAAGTAGGATCTTCTAAAGTTCAAAAAACAAATATTCGCGTTGTAGCAGCAACGAACCTCGACATTCCCAAGGCTATAAAAAAAGGTAAGTTTAGAGAAGATTTATACTACAGATTAAATACAATACCAATAAAAATACCATCATTAAGAGAGCGTAAAGAAGATATTTATTTATTATTCAGAAAGTTTTCCGTTGATCTTGCCGAAAAATATAGAATGCCTCCATTAAGACTAGATGAAGAAGCGCGAGAAATTCTAGAAAATTACAGATGGCCAGGAAATATTCGACAATTAAAAAACATTGCTGAACAAATTTCTGTGATTGAGGAAAATCGATTAGTTACTCGAAACCAATTGTTAAAATATTTGCCAGAGGCCAGTACATCTAATCTTCCTGTAATTATAGGAAATGATTCCATTAATGACAGTGACCCTGCACAAAGCTCTGATTGGAAAAGAGAACGTGAATTACTTTACAAAGCACTCTTCGACATGAAAAGAGAACTGAGAGGGCTAAAAGGAGTCGTCACTGATTTGGTTCGAAACCATGGCAATATCAAGGATACAGAAAGTGCTTTCCAACAATTAAATTTAGAAGGAGACAAACTTCCGCCACAAGAGCTCACTTCTTACCCCGTGCCGGTGAGCAAAACGTTTGATGCTCAGCCAACACAAGAGAACGAGGAAGATTATCATGATAGCCATGAGGTGGTGGAAGAAAGTTTATCGCTAGCAGAAAGAGAGAAAGAGTTCATTATAAAAGCATTGGATAAGCACAGAGGGAAAAGAAAAAATGCAGCCAAAGAACTAGGGATTTCTGAGCGGACATTATATCGAAAAATTAAAGAGTACGGAATTCAATGATGCGATATATCTCACTCATAGTTTTGCCATTTATAGTACAAGCCTGTTTCAGTGTGAGTTACTCATTTAGAGGGGGTATGATTCCTGGAGAAACATTTAGCATTGAAAGTTTTACGAATCAAGCATCAATCGTTAACCCAAACTTAGCCATTGTTTTTCAAGATGCTCTTCAGGAACGATTTACAAATGAATCAAATTTAAAGTACACTGATCGAGAGCAAGAACAAAATCATGTCACATTCGCTGGTACAATTAATAGGTATGAAATTAGTCCTGTTCAAGGAACAGGAGATGTAACCGTAGCTTTAAACCGCTTAACCATTAGCGTTAAAGTTATATATATTAATACCAAAGATCCTTCTTTGGATTTTGAAAAAGAATTTTCCAGTTATGATGACTTTGAATCATCGGAAGATTTCGCTTCAGTTGAGGATGATTTAATGAAAATCATCTCAGAAAAATTGGTAGCTTTAGTATACAATGAAACAATTGTAGATTGGTAATCGATGAACAAGGAATTATTCAACCAACTTATTCAAGAACCTTCAAATGTTGATCCACAATATAAGGATGAATTGAAGGAATTGGTTCACTCATTTCCATACTCATCAAATATCAGAATGCTATACCTCTCTGCTTTATTAAATGATGCTGATGTTCTTTTTGAACAAGAACTCAAAAAATCAGCCGCATTTATAACCGATAGACGTGTATTGAAAAAAATCATTGCTCCCGCTAGTCGTAAAGAAGATTACCTCATTAATAACACACCTCTAAAAGTGGTTGACCAAAAAGAGGAAGATATTCCCTCTTCAGAAATCGATAGCAAACCCTTACTAAACGAAAACAATGAGAATAACAACATTGATCATAATATCAAGGAAACAAATCCTGTAGATACAGATTCAAAGAATGATCACCATATTGAAGAGGAAAAACCAAAAATATCAGAAGAAAACCCACCTGATAAAGTAGATGAATTGGACGAACTTATCATCTCCTCTGCGATTGATGCCAGTTTATCTCTTGAAATATCCGAGGCCGCGGAAGAATTAAAAACAGAACCTAACACGAAAACAGGCGAATCAGAAGAGCATTTATCAAATCAAACAACACGTGTATCTACACCAGATCAAAAACAGGATGAAGGTTCTCCTAAAACATTCTTGGAATGGATTGGGGCAAATGATATTGACAAAGGACCTGCATTGCCTAAAAAAGAATTGGAACGAATTGAATTTAAAAGAAAGGCTGAATTACTCATTGATCAATTCATCGAAAACCAACCTAAAATTAAACCAAAAACAGAATTTTATTCTCCTGAAAATATGGCGCAAAAAAGCATTGAGGATAATGGAGAGATAGTAACAGAAACATTAGCAAAAGTATATGCCAATCAAGGAAATATCCAGAAAGCTAAATCCATATATAAGCAGCTAGTTTTGAATAATCCAGAAAAAAAGCATTACTTTGCATCCCTACTAAAAAATTTAGGGGAGGACTAATAATTTTATTTATGGCTTTACTAAGTGTATTAATTATAATGATTGCTGTTCTTTTGATTTTGATTGTAATCATTCAAAACAGCAAAGGAGGAGGTTTAGATGCTAATATTGCATCTCAAAACCAATCGTTTGGGGCAAAAAAAACAACAGAGATTGTTGAAAAAGTAACCTGGTACCTCATTGGTTCTCTAGTTGTTCTTTGTATCATTTCTACAAAGTCTATTTCAACTGGATCTGGAAATGATACAGAAGTTACTGAAACACAAGAACTACAACAAGAAGAAGAATCCGAAGAATAGATTCTTCTAAAATTGAATTCATTCGTGCCAGCCTGTCACAGCGCTGGCTTTTTTATGCTATTTTGACGCTTAAACGAGTTATTTTGACGCCTCGCGTTAAATGGCACATAAAATGCTAAATGCCTGTGAAAACAATTAAAAAAATTTAACTAAATCTTTCAATATGTCAGTAGATGTAAAACCATTAGGAGACAGAGTTTTAATCAAGCCTGCTCCGGCAGAGGAAAAAACTGCTTCGGGAATAATTATCCCCGATACAGCAAAAGAAAAACCACAAAAAGGCGAAGTAGTTGCAGTTGGTAACGGAAAAAAAGATGAACCATTAAATGTTTCTGTAGGAGACACCGTTATTTATGGTAAATATTCAGGAACTGAACTAGCTTATCAAGGAGTGGATTATTTAATCATGAGAGAAACGGATATTTTCGCTATCGTTTAACACTTAAAATTTAAAAAAATGTCAAAAGAAATATTATTCGACGTAGAAGCTAGAGACAAAGTCAAAAAAGGAGTAGATTCTTTAGCCAATGCAGTAAAAGTAACACTCGGACCAAAAGGAAGAAATGTAGTAATCGATAAAAAATTCGGAGCTCCTACAGTAACTAAAGACGGTGTAACAGTTGCAAAAGAAGTTGAGCTTGCAGACCCAGTAGAAAACATGGGAGCACAACTCGTAAAAGAAGTAGCTAGTAAAACAAATGATGCGGCTGGAGATGGTACAACTACAGCAACCGTTCTTGCTCAAGCAATTTATGGCGCTGGAATAAAGTCCGTAACTGCTGGATCTAATCCAATGGACTTAAAAAGAGGAATTGACGCAGCTGTTAAATCAGTAGTGGAAAACTTAAAAAAACAAGCTCAACCTATTGATAAATCAGAAGAAATTGCTCAAGTAGCCACGATATCTGGAAACAATGATAGTGAAATAGGAAAGCGTATTGCCGAAGCAATGGAAGTTGTTGGAAAAGACGGTGTTATAACTGTTGAAGAAGCAAAAGGAACTGAAGATGAATTAAAAGCTGTTGAAGGAATGCAATTCGACAGAGGATACCTTTCTCCTTACTTCGTAACAAACGCAGATAAAATGGAGGTTGAATTAGAAAACCCTCTATTACTTATCCATGATAAAAAAATATCGGCTTTAAAGGATGTACTTCCTGTTTTGGAAAAGTCACAACAAACAGGACGTCCGCTACTTATTATTGCAGAAGATGTAGATGGAGAAGCGTTAGCTGCTTTAGTAGTAAATAAAATAAGAGGATCTCTCAAAATTGCAGCCGTAAAAGCCCCAGGATTTGGAGATCGAAGAAAAGCGATGTTAGAAGATATTGCCATTTTAACAGGTGGAATCGTTATTTCTGAAGAGCAAGGATATCAGTTGGAAAATGCCGACTTACCAATGTTAGGTGAGGCAGAAAAAGTAGTCATCGACAAAGACAACACAACAATAGTAAATGGTGCTGGTGATGCTGAGCAAATTAAGGCAAGAGTTAATCAAATTAAAGCACAAATCGAATCAACTACTTCTGATTATGACAAAGAAAAATTAGAAGAACGATTAGCTAAATTATCTGGAGGAGTAGCAGTAATTTATGTTGGAGCAGCTACTGAAGTTGAAATGAAAGAGAAGAAAGATCGAGTGGATGATGCTTTACATGCAACAAGAGCTGCAGTTGAAGAAGGAATTGTTGCTGGAGGAGGTACTGCTCTTATTCGAGCAATCGATGCACTTAATGGTTTAAAAGGTGAAAATGATGACCAAGATCATGGAATCAACATCGTTAAAACAGCGATTGAAGCTCCATTAAGAACTATTGTAGACAATGCCGGAGGAGAAGGTTCAGTAGTTGTAAACAAGGTAAAAGAAGGCGAAGGAGATTTTGGATACAACGCAAGAAGCGATGTTTACGAAAACTTAATTTCCAGCGGAGTAATTGATCCTGTTAAAGTAACACGATTAGCATTAGAAAACTCTGCTTCCATTTCAGGTTTATTGCTAACTACAGAATGTGTTATTGCAGACGAACCAGAAGATCCCGCAGCAGCAGCTGCCGCTATGGGAGGAGGAATGCCTGGAGGAATGCCCGGCATGATGTAAAAATACCTCTTAAACGCATAATAAAGCCCCAACAAAAGTTGGGGCTTTTTTGTGTTTGCTAGTGTGATTAATCTTAAACCAAATCACCTTAATTTCTTTAACACTTTTAACCAATCATCAGCAACTATATTTCACTTCAAGCGTTAACTTAATTATTAACGCTTAGCAAAAGCCCCAAATCATATATTCGTGTTTTTTCTAAAAAGATTTTTTCTTTTAGCAAGCATTCTTTGTCTTGTTAGTCTGCCCATCATCGCACATGAGAAATCGATGAAAATTGGAATGGGCTATCAAGGTTTCACCAATAACATCTCTCAAAAATTAATTCACTCAGGAAAATACTTCTATGGCGGATACTACTATCAATTTGGTGAGAAATTCAGAAATAAGATTCAATTTCAGGTAGCCAACTCGAATAGAGAAATGAAATTTGACTTTCCCTATATATCAGCAGCTACCTCTCTTGCCATTTATTACGATCTCAATTACCGAATTAAAACCACAAAAAAATCTGCGCATTACCTTGGGTGTTATTTTGGTGATTTTTTTACGCTCAATTTTTTTCCCAGAATTGATCACGAGAATTTTTTATGGGAAAATCAATTTCTTTTAGGTTTATCCAGCATGAATAATATCCGCATCAATCATTCCAAACGAATAGACATTAATTTCCGACTCCCTCTTTTCACAACCATCCACTTTAATAAAATGGATCGATTTGATGGAGATGTTCCGTATGACCTTCCCTCAAACTGGGTGAATGGCTCATTTATGAAATTATTGAACGCTCAGTATGAAATTGGGTATGTTTTTGGCACACAAGGGTTCACATTTGGAATTTACTACCAAGAAGAACACAACATGACTGAAAATACGCTTTATGGAGGATTCCAAGCCGCAGCCCATAGTATCTCGTTTAGAATTATTTACTAAGAATATTTCAAGCATCATATTTAGATGTTAAATTTGCATTTGTGCAAATTTTGATTCGAAATAGAGGTCCATTAGGTGTTTTTGTTATTTTTTTTACCATTACCCTCATCATTAACCTCAGTTTTTCAAAACTTGATCTGCAGGTTTTCATTAATTCACTCTATCATCCAACCTTGAATGTAATCTTTTTATTTTTCACCCGTTTGGTAGAAGGTTGGTTTGTAATCCCCCTTTTTATTATTCTGCTTTTTGTCAGTTGGCGTAAAACACTATTTATGGCGATTGTTTGGGCAGTTTCTTCTGGAATTGTCCAATTTCTAAAACACTTTGTGTTTACAGGATTTGAATATAATCGGCCAGCAGGAAATAAATTTTTAACCTCATTAGAGCAATACTACTGGTGGACGGATGACCTCCCTCATTATGGCAGTTTCCCAAGTGGACACACTACTGCTGCTTTTTGTATTTTTCTGGGGCTCTCATTAATCGCGTCCAACAAGAAAATAGGAACAATATTTATGGTTATTGCTTGTTTCGTAGGATTATCTAGACCTTACCTTTCCTATCATTTTTTAATCGATGTTACCACTGGATCATTCTTAGGAACTGGAATAACATTAGTGGGATACCTCTTACTTCATAAGAAGTTACAAATCTAATTTCAGGCGTACACGTCAAGTTAACCTCAAAAAGCCTTTTAATTTCTCATATAAATTGAATAATTAAACTTCAAAAAACTCGCTTGCAACATAGTCAGCGACCATTTTACCTGCTTTAGTTAAACGATATTCATCACCAAAAAAAGCCAATTGACCACCTCTTAAAAAATCGGATGTTTTATCCTTAAAAGCACGTACATATTTAGGAAATAATAGTTCTAACTCCCTTATATTAATACCCTTCGAAGTTCTTAGTCTGGTCATAATAAATTCATTGAAGAAATCACGTTCAGACAATTCTTCAACATCATAAAAAGGACTGCCCGTCTGCACAGCATTGATGTACTTTTTATTATTCCTTACATTATGCGTTCTACTGTTTTTATAAAAGCTGTGCGCAGAAGGTCCCACGCCAAGGTAAGGTCGCTGTTCCCAATATGCAGAATTATGAATACTTTTATATCCCTCCAAAGCATAATTTGAAATCTCATATTGTAAATAGCGATGATCAGCTAATTTTCCCATAATTAACTCAAACTGTTGAATTGACTTATCCTCGCTTAACTCCTCTATCTTTCCTCGTTTAATCAATTCCAGCAAAGCGGTTTGCTCCTTTACTGTGAGATTATAGCAAGATATATGGGGAACGTTAAATGCTATTGCTCGCTCTAAGTTTTTAATGAGTTGTTCGTTGGATAAAAGAGGGAGTGCAAACATAAAATCAATCGAAAAGTTTTTAAATCCAACCTCCTGGATCATGCGAATAGCATGCTCTGCTTGCATCGCTGTATGTATACGATTCATTTGTTGCAAATCATCATCAAAAAATGATTGTACTCCTAGACTAATTCTATTTATTCCTTTCCCGCGCCAATGCTTTAATAAATCCATTGATATATCCTCAGGATTGGCCTCAATGGTAACTTCCTTTAAATCTCCCAAATTATAGTTTCTCGTGATCGCATCGAATAGCTGATCGATTTCCGAGTTTGTGAGTAAAGAAGGCGTACCTCCACCAAAATAAATAGTAGCTACCGATTGATTATCAAAAACCTCCTTTCGTATGGTTAGCTCCTTGCAAATGGCATCAATCATCTCCTTTCGGTAACTATGGAACGTTGTAGAAAAATGAAAATTACAATAATGACAAGCTTGCGCGCAAAATGGTATGTGAAGATATATCCCAGCCATATTTCAAAGATAATTAACATTCACTTATGGAATAGCAATTGAAGATATCCGTTTATAGCATTAACAAGGTTACTATTTTGCAGAAAATGAGAAACTGTATCACTTTTTTATTCGTTTTTGGGTTCATCTCTCTTTTGAGCCAAAAAGAATACACGTATGCTGATATAGAAAAAAAAGCCGCATTTATTGAAGTTCTAAATATTTCTAACGAAGGCCTAATCGACCTCCCTCCTGCAATTAAAGAATGTAAAAAACTCAAAAAACTACTCCTTAAAAACAATCGAATTACTTTTCTACCCTCATGGTTTAAAGAACTAGAAAATCTTGAGGAACTTGATATTTCTGGTAATCGAACACTAAATATTAACCAAGCATTCTCACTAATCAGCAAATTACCTAAATTAAAAATATTGACAGCCAATCACTGTAATATGTTTTATTTACCAGTAGCCATTCGAAGAATCAAAACATTAAAAGAGGTTAATATTTCAGATAACCACATTAAATACTTACCCCCCATTTTTGAGTATACTCACTGGGAAAAACTAGACTTATCATACAACTGCATAGACACCCTACCAGGCACATTGGTATTTATGAATTCATTACGAGAACTCAATTTAAGTTATACCCCATCCATTGCCAATAAATTCACATATTATACCATTGAATTTTTAAAAAAATTAACCACCTTAAAATTGTCAGGAGCTGATCATTTCCCCCCTGAAATTAATAAGCTTAATTTTTTAAAGAATCTAATTTTAACCAATGGCACATTCAATTCATTGCCTGAAGAATTTAAGCAACTATCGAATTTAAGCGCGCTCGATGTTAGAGGATGTGAAAATTTCAAAATCTCATCTTTGGTTGAGGGACTCATTGGAAGCTATAACACGCTAAAAGAACTCAAGATCGGACATAAAAACCTCACCACAATTCCCTTTAACATTTCCAAACTTAAAAAAATTGAGCGCTTAATTATTGATCATTCTTGTTTGGAAAAACTATCATCCTCATTCGCTAAATTTAAAGGACATTCAGTACACTTCAGAGGTTGTAGTTTCTCCAACCCATCCATGGTATTCAATGAAATAGGAAAGAATAAAAAAGTAAAAAAACTATATATCAATAACTGTGTATTTGGAAGATCCGATTGGAAAATAGGCGGATCAAAAACATTGGAGGAAATTCATATTACCCATTGTGGACTCGTATATATCCCACTTAACACCAACCATTTTCCAGAATTAAACCTTCTAAATTTAAAAGGCAATAAAATTGCAAAGAATAAAATCAACTGGAAAATTCCAAAAACAATTTTAGGTGCTGACTATCAAAGTATTTCCTATGGCACTGATGAATTTAACAATTGGAATTACACCCAAAATCAAAAAACCATTAAACGGATGATTTACACAGAAATTGGAGATCTTTTCACGCTTCCATCGGGTGCAAAGGTGGAGATTCAACCTGATTGTTTTATTGGAACTGGTAATAAATCCATTCAAGGTGATGTGAAACTTGAAATTAAAGAATTTACACAACCAAAAGACTTTGCATTAACAAATTATCCAAGCTTCCTTCCAAGTAGCGAAGTTTCGGACGCAAAATACGCCATAGAACTAAGAGCTTATTCAGGTCAAAAAGAAGTTTTTATAAAATCCGAGAAACCTATTCATATTTACCCAAAATTCACTAAAAATTATGCGCTAGAGAAATATTATTTCCTTAATTACAAGTCTGAATGGCAAAACTTAAATCAGAAAACAAATGTGTGCATAAAGAACACCGAAGCTCAAGTAGTTCCGAAATGTGACAACTACTCAGATATGCCTAGAATATCTCAGGATCTTAAAATCTCCAAAGTATTTATCAAGCTTCAACGAAAAAAGAAAAAAAATAAATTAAATTTTGAAATCACACCTGAATATGGTTACCGAGAGCAATTATTCAATCCATTCGGCGACCGAATTAAAGGCTATCCAGAGCTTAAGCACTACAAAGAAATTAAATGGCGATATGAGGGCGACAGTATGGAAACCGATTTGAGAAAACTATACTTTCTATCAGACGAATCAAAAGAAGACAAGTTGAAACGCTATAATTCATTAAAAGCCTACGTATTAGACATCAAAGACATCAGGGTATTTCCAAATCCCAAGGACGACAATTACCTCATACAGTTTATCCAAGGAAGAGACACCTTTTCAATTGAAGCGCTTCCCTTTCTCTCAGTTTACAAAGCAAAAAAAATACAACGATGGCATAAAATCAAATACAAGCGGTATAAAAAAGCATTACTCAAACGAAAAGAGAAATGGCTAAAACTCGACACAAATTACATCAATCGATATGAAAATTTCGAAATTCAGTTAGAGGCCTATCGTCTTCATAATTTAAGAGCCTTATATTCCGTTCGACATGAAGATAAGTCAGATGATTCTGCTGAACTTTTAAAGATATATAAACCCGGTTTATATCAAATGGCCATTCCACTTCTCATCAATAACGGCCAGGCTAAAAAACCCATCTATTACATTAACAGTAAAAGATTCCACCCTCAGAGAGTGTTAGTGTCCAATCTCTCAAAAAAATATCATTTTTGGACAAACGCTAAAGAACCTATCCCCAAGGAATCGGGTGCATATCAAATATCTATTGTCTTAAATGGAACGTTATATACAGGAAAATGGGGTAACACCAACAAAGTAAATTTTGAAAAATCAACCATAAAATGAAACCTATCCTCTTTATCTTTTTCTCCCTTGTCATAGGCCAACCTGCTCTTGAAAAAGAGAACATAGATCAACCTAGTCATTTCTCAGAGAAACTCTCTGTAATGCAACTTAATCATTCTCTTTTAAACACCATTGTTTTTAAGCTGATTAATGCAAAAAGACAAAAAAAAGGATTAGACACACTCGAATATAACGCTGCATTAAATCAAGTTGCTCAAAACTATCAAAATGAATTTGAGCTTAGACGATTTAAAAACACTACATCTGTAGAGCGGAAAATAAATAAGAACCTCTACAAAAGAACCAAAAAAGCAGGGTTTGACGGAGGACTTGTTTTACCTATAATTGCCGAATTCGATGCACTCGATTATGACGGAAAATCAGAATATTACATCGATCGAAGTAAAACAGATTCAGAATTCAAGTTATATTATGGAAAAAAACCGCGAAAAAATGAATTAAATCCGTATCGAAAACCCATCGAGCCTCTCAATTACTATGCTTTTGCGCAAAAGCTTATAAAAAATTTAGAATCGGAAAATAGGAAAAAATTATATGCAAAATCCTACAAATGGGGAGGAACACACCTTCAGTGGCACTATAAGTCACTGAATAAGAGAAAGATACCTCAGATTAAAATGATATTTCTGCTTGGTGGATTCGCAACTGCCGGAATGAGATAAGGATTTCCTGATGAACTAAAATGCATTATCTTTGTTTAAATCAGCATCCTTGACGAGCGTTACAAAAGATAGAGCCCCGAGTTTGTTAGGTGATTTAAAAGAATTCACCAAACTAAGGCTGGCCGTTCTTGTTGTTTTTTCAGCCACCATAACCTACGTCACCGCGTTAAAATATTATCAAAAATTCCCCTTGTATAATGTAGAGTTTGACTGGATATCCATTCTATGGCTTTGTATCGGAGGAATGTTAGTTACAATAGGTTCTAATGGATTCAACCAAATATTTGAAAGAGACCTAGACAAACTAATGGATCGAACAAAAAATCGACCCCTTCCAACCCAAAGAATGTCTTTAACATTAGCATGGTCAATTTCGGTACTCAGTGGAATAATTGGAGTATTTATTTTGTGGTTCAAGCTAAACATACTTACAGGAATCTTAGGGTTAACAAGCCTGATCCTATATTCTTTTGTTTACACGCCATTAAAACAACGTTCATCATGGGCTGTTTTCATTGGTGCATTCCCCGGGGCTGCTCCGCCTCTCATTGGGTGGGCTGCATGCGAATCATCTGTGCTTGAATCAATGATTATTTCACCCGCAGCCTTATCCTTATTTTGCTTGCAATTTATGTGGCAATTCCCTCACTTTTGGGCAATTGCATGGCGTTGTCATGATGATTATCAGAAAGCAGGATTTTTCTTACTCCCCTCTCCTGGAGGGAAAGATACCAAAAGCGCCTTCCAAATATTATTATACACCCTTTTTATGATTCCAATAGCTATGTTGCCTTGTTTTCCAGATTTTGGAATAGCAGGTTTCACAGCAAGTATTTTTGTTTTAGCGTTTGGCATTATTATGTTATATCCTGCATTGATGTTGTTCAAAACGCTGGAAGAAAAATGGGCTACCAAACTAATGTTTGCCTCTTTTATTTATTTACCCTTAGTGCTATTAGCACTGTTAGCTGATCAATATTATTAATTATGAAAAATAGTATACCGCCTGAAGAAAGGCTCGAAATTAAAAAGAAGACCCACAGAAGCTTGATGTATATTACAATTGCATCAATGAGTATGATATTTTTAGGACTCGCAAGTGGGTATTACATTGCTAGATCAAACCCAACATGGGTATCTATCACTGTGCCACCAGCATTTTATACCAGTTCAATTATTCTTATCATTAGCAGTATAACTTTCATTATTGCGCTCCAATTGGCCAAGAAAGGGAACTTTAAATTACTCCCCGTACTTATGTTATTAACACTATCATTGGGCGGTTTCTTCGTAAAATACCAGTTAGAAGGTTGGAAGTACATGACATCAAAAGGAATGTTTTTAAGTGATGCCAATAAACTGCAAGGCTTAATTGAAAACCCTGATGTAAAGTATGGTGATGACTATACGCTAAATATGATTGTTGAAGGAAGCCCAGTAGAATTAAAAATGGTAGATGGAAAATTTTATGACGTTCGTGATGAATATAATTCCAATCCACTCCTTCCAAATTTAGATGCTGACAACGTAGCAAGTAGTTGGATGTATATTTTATCAGGATTGCATTTAGTTCACCTATTGGGAGGTATAATCTCGTTGATCGTTGTAACGATTAAGAGTTTGCTTAAAAAATATAATGAAAATGACATTGTTGGAATTCAAGTTAGTTCCATTTATTGGCATTTTTTAGATATTTTGTGGTTATCTTTGTTGGGCCTATTAATTTACATAGGTTAATAATAATACATAAAATTAATTAAACATGGCAGGTGAAGTAAGCAAAGCTATTCCAAACAAAGAACTTTGGGAAGGAGGAAGATCTCCGTTCTCAATGAGTTATGGGAAGATGATGATGTGGTTCTTCCTTATTTCTGATGCATTAACATTTGGTGCATTTATTGTTTCATTAGGTTGGTTCAGACATACCTATCCAACTTGGCCCGTATCAGATCAGGTGTTTTTCCACATCCCGTTTGTTCATGGTAATTTCCCACTAGCGTACGTTGCCTTCATGACCTTCGTACTAATTATTTCATCGGTTACAATGGTTTTAGCCGTTGAAGCAGGACACAGGAATGATAAGGCAGGTGTTGCAAAATGGATGGTAGCTACAATCATCGGAGGATTAATTTTCTTATTCTCGCAAGTATGGGAGTGGTCAACCTTTATAGCTGGACCTGATGGTTTAATAGAAACATGGTTTGACAACGCTACATTAACAACCAATCCTTACGGACCGCCTCAGTATGCTCAATTCTTCTTCTGTGTAACAGGTTTTCATGGTTTCCACGTTTTTTCAGGTGTAGTAATCAATGTGGTTATACTAATTAATGTTCTTCAAGGAACATACGAAAGAAGAGGCCATTATGAAATGGTTGAGAAAGGTGGATTGTACTGGCACTTTGTAGATTTAGTTTGGGTTTTCGTATTTACCTTTTACTACCTACTCTAAGTTTTTATAAAAATAATAGTTAATAATTATCTTATGGAAAGAGACGATATAATAGAATATTCTTTAGGTGCTCAGCATTCTGAAGAAGAAGGAGCAAAGATCAGAAAGAAAATATGGAAAGTAACAGTACTTCTTTCCATAATCACCATTGTTGAAGTTGGAGTTGGTGTTTTATTTTCCAAAAGTAATCCAAACGTTTCAGACGCAGCATGGCAAGGAATCAAATATGGATACATTATTCTCACTTTAGTAAAAGCAGGGTATATTGTAATGGAATTCATGCATTTAGGACATGAAAGAAAAGGAATGAAATTAACTGTTCTAGTTCCTTATATTTTCTTTGTTATTTATTTGATTTTCATTTCATTAAGTGAAGCGAACGCGGTAAGTGATACAAACTTCCCATTAAACGCAAATTTCTAAGCAACTGAAAAATGGGAGAAAATAAAATATCATCTCCTAAAAAGAAACTTTTATACGTTGGATTATTTATAGTGCCATTCCTTGTGGCAATGGCACTAATATTTGTTTCAAAGGGCCTTGGAACCCTTCCAATTATGGACATGAACGGAAAATTCGTTCAACTAAAACATAAAAATCCACCTCCCTATTACACAGTCCCCGAGTTTTCGCTCCCCACATTTACTGGGGACACATTAACTTTCAATCATGAAGATTCCATTCTTTACATGATTACAATGTTCCCAAAAAACAATTCAAAAGAGTGGGAAAAGCACCTCATGTATATCGGTGAAAAAATTATTAAACGTGCCAATAATGTACGAGTAATTGGTATTTATGAAGATGATTACGAACTTAAAATGTGGTCTGAATCTCCTTTAGAATACGTTCAGTCTGTTTCCGATAAATGGTTTATGACCCACGCATCAACTTCAGAATTTGAAAAAATTAAGGCTTCATTAAAATTAGAACTCAATGACAGCACCAATCTTTACGATTACGTTATGATTGATAAAGACGAGCATATTAGAGCATATTGTTCAATTAATGATGCTAAAGTTGCTCGCGATATTCCAAAAATGTTTAAGATTCTAAGCAATCAATATGTCCCTAGGAAATTCGATATTAAGCAAATTAAAAATTAGTATTATACTTCTTACGGTTTTTGCTTGTGGAACACCAAGACAACCACTCCCAATAATTGGTAAAAAGCAAATCAACAATCAAGGAGAAGAAATTGATCACACGGTTTCTCAATTTGAGTTCATTAATCAAAACAACGAGAAAGTCACTCAGGAAAAATTCAAAAACAAAGTTTATATCGCTGATTTTTTCTTTACAAGCTGTAAAACAATATGTCCTAAAATGACAGATCAGCTTACCAGAGTTCAAAAAGAGCTACGCGGAGAGGATTATTTTATCCTTTCCCATACCGTTAACCCAGCTTATGACACCTCCAGTGTATTATTGGATTATTCTAAACGAATGAATGCCGATCTTTACAACTGGGACTTTGTAACTGGAGACGCTCAAAAAATATATAAACAAGCGGCTTCTTATCAAGTTATAGCATTAAAAGACACCACTGTTCCTATCCCTTTTGTTCACAGTGAATACCTCGTTCTCGTGGACAAAAAGTCAAGAGTGAGGGGACTATATGATGGAACCAACATACAGGAGGTTAATCAATTAATAAAAGACACAAAATGGCTAATCAGACATTAGATTCAAAAACACCAAAGTTCAAAGAGCACAAAGGAATCAAAATTGGAATTTGGGCCTTTACGGCAATTGTTTTCATACTTGTTACTCTTATGGGATGGAAAGGATTTCCTCGTCCAGAAACACCTCCGTCATTTACAAAAGCATTGCCAGCATTAAATGCCCTTTTAAATATTTCAGTTTTTATTACATTGATTAGCTCCTTAATTATGATTAAGAAGAAAAAAGTAACATTACACATGCGATTAAATACCTTCGCCATGATCCTTTCAGTATTTTTTCTTTTGAGCTATGTACTGTACCACATTACAAACCAAGAGACCTCATATGGTGGAGAAATGAAAGTGTTATATTATGCTATTCTATCTTCACATATCATTCTTTCTGGTGCTTCATTACCCTTCATTTTATTTTCATACTACAAAGCTTTTATAGGAAATATTGAAGGCCATAAAAAAATTGTTAAATGGGCTTATCCAGTTTGGCTATATGTTGCTATAACAGGTCCAATTGTTTATTATATGCTTTCTCCATATTACCAATAACAAGAATGTTTAAGAAAATTGTCATCATATTACTTTCATTTTGTTACACATCATCTGCATATGCACTTTGCTCAAACTGTAAGGCTGTTGCTGAACAAAATGAGGATGGTTGGGCAAATGGACTGAACACAGGTATACTTTTCTTAATGATCCCCCCTTATCTTATTCTTATCGGCCTTGTAATCTTTGGATTTAAAGGAAAAATTGTTGAAGGAATTAAGAATTTCGTAAATTCGTAACGTATTACGTTCATTCCATTAATTACTCATCCAAAAAAGTTTTGGGATTGGCACAAGAATCTCTTTGCAACTCCAAATTTGGAAGGTGTATAATCCTAATAACAAAGAGGAAAAAATAAGAATAGTGAAAATTATTTCCTTTTACAGGATCCATCTAAAAATATACTTAACGGATATAGTATATATTAAACATTAAGATGAATAAACCTCATATCAAAGACGTATTGAAAGAAAAGATTCTAGTACTGGACGGTGCTATGGGGTCACTCATTCAAACTTATAAACTCGAAGAAGAAGACTTCAGAGGAGAACGGTTTAAAACTCATTCTCATCCACTGAAAGGAAACAACGATCTTTTGGCGCTAGTTCGTCCTGATATATTAAAAGAAATCCATGCGCTTTATCTTGAGGCTGGAGCAGATATTCTTGAAACAAATACCTTTTCTGGTACAACCATCGCTCAAGCAGATTATGCATTGGAAGAAGCTGTTTATGACATTAATTTTCATTCAGCAAAAATTGCGAAAGAAGTCGCTGATGAATTCACCTTAAAAAACCCAAACAAACCAAGATATGTAGCTGGATCTATTGGACCTACGAATAGAACCCTTTCTATTTCGCCCGATGTTAACGACCCAGGATATAGAGCCGTAACGTGGGATGAAGTTGTGTTAGCCTATAAAGGACAAACAATTGCATTAATAGATGGTGGCGTTGATGTTTTATTGGTAGAAACTGTTTTTGATACATTAAATGCAAAAGCGTGTCTATTTGCCATTGATGAAGTTTTTGATGAAAAAGGGGTCAATTTACCAATTATGGTTTCAGGAACCATTACCGATGCCTCGGGAAGAACGTTGAGTGGTCAAACAGCAGATGCTTTTGTAACCTCTGTTTCTCATATAGATTTACTCTCTGTTGGTCTTAACTGTGCATTAGGTGCAAATATGATGAAACCGTATTTAGAAGTGATTTCAAAAAATACTGACTTTAGTGTGAGCGCCCATCCAAACGCCGGTTTACCAAATGAATTTGGAGAATATGATGAAACCCCTGAGGACATGACCGCTCAGATAAAGGAGTTTTTGGACGGCAATTTAATCAACATTATAGGAGGTTGTTGTGGTACAACCCCTGATCATATAAAAGCCATCTCTGATTTGGCAGCAGAATATAAACCCAGAAAAATCAGTTAAATGAGCTTACATCCAGACTATATTGGAAAATATAAGTACAAGTGGCATAACGTTCCTTACATGAGACTAAGTGGTCTTGAGCCATTGATTGTCACACCTGAAATGAACTTTATTAATGTAGGTGAAAGAACCAATGTAACTGGGTCTCGAAAATTCTTGCGGCTTATCAAAGAAGAACAATTTGATGAGGCTTTAGCAATCGCCAGAGAACAAGTTGAAGGTGGTGCACAAGTAATTGACATCAATATGGATGAGGGAATGATTGACGGCGTGGAATCCATGACCAAATTCCTCAACCTCGTCGCCGCTGAACCTGACATTGCTCGCGTTCCAATCATGGTAGATTCCTCAAAATGGGAAATTATTGAAGCGGGATTAAAATGTGTGCAAGGAAAATGCGTAGTGAACTCAATATCTCTGAAAGGAGGAGAACAAGAGTTTATACAACAAGCAAAAAAAATAAAGCGATATGGGGCTGCCACCATCGTTATGGCCTTTGACGAAGTAGGACAAGCTGATTCTTATGAAAGACGAATTGAAATTGTTGAAAGAAGCTATTCTATTTTAACAAGTGATAAAGTTAATTTCCCTTCTCAAGATATCATTTTTGACTTAAATGTTTTTCCCGTTGCAACCGGAATTGAAGAACATAAACTCAATGCCATCGACTTCTTTCAGGCAACAAGATGGGTTCGCGAAAATCTACCCGGAGCACACGTTAGTGGAGGTGTATCAAACGTTTCCTTTTCATTTAGAGGGAATAACCCGGTTCGGGAAGCCATGCACTCAGCCTTTCTTTTTCATGCTATTAATGAAGGAATGGATATGGGTATCGTAAATCCAAGTATGTTGGAAGTGTACGATGACATCCCTAAAGATTTGCTAGAGCGTGTAGAGGATGTACTCTTGAACCGAAGAGAAGATGCCACGGAGCGATTGCTTGATTTTGCTGAAACAGTGAAAGGAACCGCTAAAGAAAAAGTTGTAGACACCGCTTGGAGAGAACAACCCGTTGAAAAAAGATTAGAGCACGCGTTAGTAAAGGGAATAACTGATTTCATCGACAATGATGTAGAAGAAGCACGTCAGATGCACGACAAACCACTCCATGTCATTGAGGGCCCACTTATGGATGGGATGAATGTTGTAGGAGATTTATTTGGAGCAGGAAAAATGTTTTTGCCTCAGGTTGTAAAATCTGCAAGAGTAATGAAAAAAGCAGTTGCGTATCTTTTGCCATTTTTAGAGGATGAAAAAGAAGAAGGAGATTCTGCAGGTAAAATTCTTCTTGCCACTGTAAAAGGCGATGTGCATGATATTGGAAAAAATATTGTGGGAGTTGTTTTAGGGTGTAACGGCTATGAAATAATAGATATTGGCGTAATGGTTCCTGCCGATAAAATATTAGCCGCAGCAAAAGAACATAATGTGGATATGATAGGATTATCAGGGCTTATTACTCCATCCCTTGATGAAATGGTTACTGTTGCAAAGGAAATGGAAAAGGCAGGAATGACCATTCCTTTATTAATTGGAGGAGCAACAACCTCAAAAATTCATACTGCTGTTAAAATTGAAGAACATTATCAACGTGGACAAACAGTTTATGTCCTGGACGCCTCCCGATCCGTTACTGTCGCAAGTAAATTGTTGAGTGATGATAAGAGTTCTTTTATTGAAGAAACAAAAAATGAGTACGCAAGAATGCGTGATCATCACAAAAATCGTCGAGCAAAAAAAGAAATGCTCACCTTGTCTGAAGCGCAAAAAAACAGACAACCCATTCAATGGAAATCAGAGGACATTAAAAAGCCTAACTTTATTGGAATAAAACTATACGATAACATTCCATTAGCTGAATTAAGAGAATATATTGATTGGACACCCTTCTTTCAAACCTGGGACCTTCATGGAAAATATCCTGCAATACTAAAAGACGAGGTCGTTGGAGAAGAGGCGTGCAAACTATTAGAGGATGCGAATAGTATGCTGGATAAAATTATTTCTGAGAACTGGATTCAAAATAAAGCCGTTATTGGAATTTGGCCAGCTAATGCCATAGAGGATGATATTGAACTTTACACGGACGAATCAAGGTCTGAAGTATTGGGTAAATTCCATATGCTCCGACAACAAATAAAGAAATCGGAAAAAGCGTTCAACCATTCGTTGGCGGATTATATTGCACCAAAAGAATCTGGATTAGAAGACTATTTGGGAGGCTTTGCAGTCACTGCAGGAATTGGAATTGAACCATATATTGAGCAATTTGAAAAGGATCACGACGATTACAATTCAATTATGCTCAAAGCATTAGCCGACCGTTTCGCCGAGGCATTTACAGAATTCATGCATGAAAAAGTAAGAAAAGAAATTTGGGGTTATGCTGATCAAGAAGAATTTTCAAATGATGAGTTAATCAAAGAATCCTACAAAGGGATACGCCCGGCGCCCGGATACCCCGCTTGTCCAGATCACCTTGAAAAACCAACCTTATTTAAATTACTTAATGCAGAAAAGCTTACTGGAATTTCATTAACAGAAAGCATGGCTATGTATCCAGCAGCCTCTGTTTCTGGATGGTATTTTGCACATCCCGAATCCAAATATTTTGGTATCGGTAAAATTGAGAAAGACCAAATAAAAAACTATGCTAAACGAAAAAATGAATCAGTAGAAACCATCGAAAAATGGCTCGGTCCAAACTTAAATTATTGATTTTATTATTTTCACAATAATTTAAAAGACATTCGTTTCTTATTAAAGAATATATTTTATCCCATGCGGCTTACCTGTATTGTATTATTATTTTTAATTGCTCAGCTGGGTTACACCCAAAGTCAAGAGGAACAATTGGCCTATCAATATTTTTCGAATAAGCAATACGAGAAAGCTATTGTTATATACAAAAACTTATATAAAGAATCTCCTAAAAGAGAATTTTATGAGTCGTTAATCACATCCTATTTATTCCTCGAGCGCTATAAAGAAGCTGAAAAACTCGTTAAAAATTACATTAAAAAAAATCCTGAACGAATTGAATATAATATTGATCATGGATTCGTCTTGGAAAAATGGAATAAACGAAATAAAGCCGCGCAAGTATATGAAAACACGATAAAATCAATGTTGGCGAATACAAACTCTATCCTATCAGTAGGTAATCGTTTTTATCAAAAGAAAAAATATAACTACGCCATAAAAGCTTATCAAAAAGGTGCTAAGCTCCTTCAAGGCGAATATCCTTTTGCATTCGAACTTGCTAAAGTATATGAAGCACAAGGAAATATCTCCGCTGTTTCGGAGGCACTCATTAGCATATTAGATTTTAGCGAAGAATATCAGGAAGATGTACAAATTGCTCTAACTACATATCTAAATGACGATTCGAATGGAAAAAAACGACGCGTATTTAAAGAAACATTACTGTTGAAAGCCCAAAAAAACCCTAACAATACGAGCTTAACTGAATTACTCATTTGGTTATTTGTTCAAGAAAAAAAATTCTCTTCAGCATTAACACATGCGAAAGCATTGGACAAAAGAAACAAAGAGGCTGGTAATCGAATTGTAGAACTCGCAAAAATATGTGTCCAAAACAAAGCCTATGAAACCGGTTTAAAGGCCTATAAATATCTTGCAAAAAAAGAAAAAGGATCCTACTATTATCGCGTAGCAAAAACAAAAATGGTTGAAATTTTAAATCTTAAAATTGAGCAAGATCCATATGCTAACAAAGAGGACATTATACTACTTCGAACAAATTACGAAGAGGTTCTGGAGGAGTTAGGAAGAAATAACTACACCATGGACCTCATTAGGGGATACGCGAAGCTGCTTGCCTTCAAATTCAATGAAATAGACCTTGCAAAACGCGAATTACAACAAGCCATAAAAATGAAAAGGGCACGATTAACCGAATTGGCTAAATGTAAAATTACGTTAGGTGACATTTATGTTAAAGAGAATGAAATTTGGGAAGCTGCACTCCTTTATGGACAGGTGAATCAGGATTTCAAAGAGGATGTCATAGGTCACCTTGCAAAGTTTAAATCTGCAAAAGCATATTTTTATGCTGGTGATTTTAAATGGGCAAAAGCTCAACTAGACGTATTAAAAGCAAGTACAACAAAACTAATTGCCAACGATGCACTTCAACTATCGGTATTAATTTCTGATAATTTGGGGCTCGATACTGCTACAGCACCATTAAAATTATATGCTCAAGCTGAATTAAATCATTTCCAAAATAACGATTCGTTAGCCTTTCTCCTGTGTGATAGCATACAATCCTTATTTTCATCCAATATCACGCTACTTGATGATGTTTATTTTATGCAGGCTAAAATTTGTAGTAAACGAAAACAATGGGACAACGCACTTTCACTCCTACAAAAGGCAGTGGATTATCAAGACTTACTAAAAGATGATGCGCTTTTTGAAATGGGTAACATTTATGAAAAAATATTAGATCAACCCGAGAAAGCGATGAAATGCTTTGAGCAAATTGTTCTTGAGCATCAGGACAGTTTTTTTGCTTTTGAAGCACGAAAAAGATATCGAACATTAAGGGGTGATTTTAAGGAAAGAATTAAATAGAGCAGTCAAATATTCTATTTACGATTAGCTTCTCAAGCTAAATAAAATTGCGATTTTACTTATAAAAATATATATCTCTATGTTTATAGAAAACAGTTCATTCAACATGGATAAAGGAAACGTATATCAAACGATTAGAAAAGAAATAGATTCTAGAATATTCAAACTTCAGCAAGCTCTTAAGAGCCAAAAAGAAAGCCTGTCATCGGCCTCTGAATCCACTGCAGGTGATAAACATAACACATCAAGAGCAATGATGCATATGGAGGAAGAAAAATTAGGCCAGCAAATGATTCAATTAGAACAATTAAAACGATTAATTCAAAAAATAAATCCTGAAAACACACTTTTAACCATTGGACTTGGTTCACTTGTTAAAACCAATAGAGGCTGGCTATACATTGCTGTTCCATTAGGGAAAATTATGATACAAGAGCAAGAATTAATGGCAATTTCATTGGCCTCACCTATTGGTCAAGCATTGAAAGAAAAAAAAGTAGGTGAATCCACAAAGATTCAGGGGATAGAATGGGAAATACATCAAATTTCCTAAGTCAAATTGTATACTGTAATCGTTTATCAGAGAAAAAAGGAGATAAAATATACTGTTTAATATGAAAGAAGAGGTGGTAAACCACCTCTTCGCTTAGCAAAATCAGGGTTGGAAACCAACCGTTTAGAAAGAGATTATTAATTATTTAATATTTCCTCAAACACATCTAATCGAGGAGTCAAAACAATATCCGTTCGTCTATTTTTCTTTTTAGCTTCTTTTGTCTCCGCAGGATCTAACGGAGAATGCTGACCTTTTCCACTGGCCGTAATTCTTTTTGGATCCACCTTATACCCTTCTAAAACCTTTACAATCGTTGTTGCTCTCATAACACTTAAATCCCAATTGTCTTTAAGTTGAGGCCCCCCACCGTATTTATCGGAATCCGTATGCCCTTCTACGGTGATGTTTATATCATCATTTCCTTTTAGGGCTTTCGCTAATTTTTTCAATGCAGTTTTTCCTTTCTCATCTGCAGTATAACTTCCTGGCTTAAACAATAGTTCATTATCCAAAGAGATATATACTTTTCCATTTCTCATTTCCATGGTAATTCCTTCTTCCTCTAATCCAAATAAAGCCTTTCGGATTTTTTCCTCTAATGCCTTAGCTAATGAATCTCTTCGCGTAATCTCTGATTGCAACTCCGCAATTCTTTTTACTTTAAGTTCCATTTCTGCCATTGCTTCATCCAACTCGTGAGTTCTTGTCCTAAGATCGGCCTCTTTACTTGCCAATGAACGCTCGGTATCATTCAACTTGTCCTCTTTAATTTGAAGCGAACTTCTTGCTTCTTCAATTTCTCGCATGTAACGCGCTACCAGCTCATCCGCCCTCTTTTTATTTTGTTCCTTCAAGGATAAAAGCTCTTGATATGTTTTGTTGAGTTGATCATAATTTCGCGTTAATTGCCTTAACGATGTTCCTTGGATAGACGTATCATTTTTCAATGCAGTCATTCTTTTCCCCATATCAGATACATCATTCTTCAATTCATTATTCTCACCCTCTAATTGAACCGTTTGAGAGTGTAACTCTTGAGACCTAGCCTTTTCTTGATTATACTTTACCGTAAGATCGTCTAACTTTCTTTTTGGAACACAACTCACCATTAATGCTGTTGTCAATCCCGCTACAAAAAATCCTTTCAAAATATTTTTCATGACTGAATACTCTTTAACAAATATAACGTTGCTTATTCTTATTAAATTTTCCAAAACCTTTTTATTACTAACATAAAACTGTGTAATTCGTTCCAAATACCTTACCAAACGTCTCCCTTTCGTTTTTTCATACTTAATTTTTCATTCATCGAGTTCAAAAGAACTGATATTCGATTTTGCAATACATATTCTATTGCAACTAAAAACTTATTCTATGATTCATAAAATTTTGAAATCGTATTTTCGTTGATTCTTATGAAGGACTGTGGTGTTTTGTAAAAGATTAACATATAGCCTGCTGCTTGGACTGTGGATTGCTCCTCTACTTATTTTTTCACAGAATAAATTCAGTAATTACCATACCAAATTAATTGCTCAAAAAGACTCTGTTCAAATCGATTCTTTGTCAATTATCCCATTTAGTGTGTTTATTCCGTTGGACAGTTCTGAATACGAAATAAATTACTTTAAAGGCTATATACATTTTGTTAACCCCAGCACCGACTCTATTCAAATAACCTATAAAACCTACCCTCTTAACTTCACTTCCGTCATTCAAAATAGATCATTAGACAAACCAAAAATAAATCGAAAAATAATAACTAAAAACCCCTATAGTCTATATACTCAAAGCATAACAAGAGATGATTTATTTGGATCAAACACCCTACAAAAAGGAGGAAGTATATCAAGAGGAATTAACTTAGGAAACACACGCGATTTATCTGTCAATTCAAATATGAATTTACAATTGTCGGGAACGTTTCAAGGGATTGAAATCCTTGCTTCTGTAACAGATAATAACATCCCTATTCAACCACAAGGAAATACTCAAACGCTACAAGACTTTGATAAAGTATTTATTCAGTTTGGTGCAAATAATCACAAAGTAATTGCGGGTGACTTCCAAACAATTGAACAAAAGGATTTGTTTCTTAAGTACAATAAAAAAGCTCAAGGAATAAGCTATAATGGTTCTTATTCATCAAAACTCTTTGGAAAAAAAGCAACGCTGAATGTAAAAACAGACGTAGCCCTATCTCGTGGTAAATTTAATCGACAAAATATGCTTGGAATTGAGGGTAATCAAGGTCCTTATCGATTAATGGGAGCAGAAAACGAACGATTTATTATTGTTTTATCAGGAACCGAGCGCGTTTATATTGATGGAAAATTATTAAATAGGGGAATGGACGCCGATTATATTATTGACTACAATTCAGCAGAACTTACTTTTACCACCAATCAAATCATTACAAAAGACAAAAGAATTATTGTTGAATTTCAATATTCAGATCAAAATTATGGTCGTTCACTATTCACCTCTTCCAATCAAATCGAAAACGAAAAGGGCAACTTCTTTGTGAATATGTACACTGAACAAGACATGAAATTTCAAACATTTCAACAAGCATTATCCAAAGAACAATTAGAACTTTTAAACCTCGTTGGAGACAGTCTTCACCAAGCAATATCCCAACGAATTGACACCGTTACATATACTCAAAATCAGGTTCTTTATAAACAGACCGATACACTTGTAGATGGAATCATCTATACGTATTTCAAATACAGTAATGATCCAGACAGTGCGAATTACAGCTTGGGTTTTAGTAATGTAGGTGAAGGCAATGGAGACTACGATTTAGCAACCTCAACCGCTAACGGCAGAGTATATGAATGGATCCCTCCAGCTAACGGAATCAAGCAGGGAAGTTATGCGCCAATTGTTCAAATTATTACACCAAAACAACAACAAATGATGACATTGGGAGGAAACTACAAAATCGGAAAAAAAAGTCACGCATTTTTTGAATTAGCATTAAGTAACCACAATAAAAACTTATTCTCAACAAAGCATAAACAAGACGATCAAGGGTTCGCCTTAAAAACGAATTACACCAATAACAAAACATGGAAAACAACATCCAAAAAACAAAAAACCATTCAAGTTTCTAATACACTAAATTATCAAATCATTAATAAAAATTTCTCATCCATTGAGCGCTTCCGAACAGTAGAATTTATTCGAGATTACAACTTAAATTCAGCTATTCCAGAAACTACTGAACAAACAATTGGTTGGAAATGGGATCAATCCGTAAACAACAAAAAAGTTACCGGCTTAAACATCGCCTACATAGAACGGAAAAACAGTTATCTCGCTTGGAAAACTGATGGTCAAATCAATACAAAACTTTGGAGGGGCGCTCAACTGATTGGGAAAGGAAGTTATTTAAACACTGAAGGAAGTACTCAAAAAAGTGAATTTTTACGGCATTTAATCACATTTCAACAGCACCTAAACAATCAATTAACGTTTAAAATTTGGGAAGAAGAAGAATGGAATCCCATAACAGATATCAGCGGTGATACACTCGCTAATAATTCCTTCAGATATACCGTATTGGGATCTGAGATCGAATTTAAAAAATCCGAAAACACATCCTTTATTATTAATGGAAATCAACGATTAGACTGGCTTCCTCAAAAAAATCTTCTTGAAAAAGTAACCACTGCAAATAATGCGGGAGCAAAATTTACTTTTGGCAATACAAAAGGAACAAAATTTCTGTGGTCATCTACCTATAGAGAACTCTACATTGACAATCCAGCTTTAGTGACTGTTGAACCTGAAAACACATTTCTAAACCGACTTGATTATAAGTTTAAACTTTGGAAAGGCATGCTTCGTTCCTCTTCATTTTTTGAAATCGCTTCAGGGAGTGAATTAAGAAGACAATTTCAATATATTGCTGTTAATCCAGGACAAGGGATATACGCATGGATTGATTACAACAATGACTCCATTCAGGATTTAAATGAATTTGAAGTTGCTCAATTCATCGATCAGGCAAATTATGTTCGTGTTTTTCTACCTACAACAGACATAATTAAAAGTTACACAAATCAATTTAATCAATCCTTCAATCTTAATCCTGCGCGATATTATAAAAGAGATAAATCCTGGAAAAAATTCATTACCAAGTTCAACAACCAATTCCTAATGAAAATAAAACAGAAAATTTCGAAAGATCAAAGCCAACGATTCTTTATACCATTCCAAAACGACATTAACGATACCAATCTTATTTCTGTCCTTTCGTCATTAAGAAATACCATTTACTTCAATCGCTCTAATCCAAAATATGGTATGAACTACACCGTAAAAACCAATCAAAATAAAAACGTGCTTAGTTCCGGATTTGAATCCAGAGACCTTTGGTCTAATTCATTGGATGTGCGTTGGAATATTTCCAAAAGATTTACCTTTAGAAACAAAGCAGAAAGGAGTTCAAAAGGTAGAAATTCTGAACTTTTTTCTGCAAATGAATATAAATTAGCCATTTATGCCTTAGAACCTAAACTCGCATATCAAAAAGGCTCAAATTTTAGAACTACGGTGTCAGCGGCCTTAAAGAATAAAACCAATCAACCTCAGTTTGGTGGTGAGTTTACTCAATTTAGAAAAATCGGAATAGAAACAACCTACAATATGATTAACCAAGGTAGGATGACAGCAGGAATCAGTTATGTTTCTACCACATTAAATGGAACCGAAAATACAGGAAATAGTTCTCCTCTGGCCTTTGATATGCTGGAAGGATTCCAAGTTGGAACAAACTATACGTGGAAGGCTACCTATCAGCGTTCCTTCAAAAACAATTTACAATTGAGCATTCGGTATGAAGGCAGAACTTCTGAAACTGCTCAAACAATTCATACAGGAAATATGCAAGTTCAATTAATGTTTTAACAAAAAAAAGCGGCAAAAAGCCGCTTTTTCATATCACTATTAATGCCTTACTCTCCAGTAACGACTGTTGTTACTGTGGTAATAAACAATCCTCCTTTTACAGTTTGATCAACAGTAGCAACCTTCTTAATTCCACCATTTTTTGCAGCAGCAATAACACCTGTTTCTGCATCTAATCCCATTTGAATTCCAAAAATAGTTTTATAAGAAGCTTCACCTACTTTTTCTCCTCGTTTATTAGCAGTAACCATAAGAGGCGCACTAACTGCGCATGAAGCTAATGTAGATACGATAATTGCTCCAGCAAATAATTTTATAATACTCTTTTTCATAATTTTTAATTTTATTCTCCAGCAACAATTAATTCATAAGTTCTCCATAAGTAGAAGTTTGTTACCTTAATATCCACAGCTCCTACTGTTTTTATACCTCCATTTTCAACAGCCTCTACAATACCGTACTTTTTATTAAAGCAAATACCACTTGAAATAATTACACCTGCACCAGCTTGAGGGGCTCTCATTCCAAGAACACAAGTATTTTTTGACTTTCCTACTTTTTCACCCAATGAATTATCCGTTACAGCGAGTGGTCTTGTTATAGAACATGATGCCAATAAAAATGCAGCAGCTCCTAAAACAGTTATCTTACTTAATACTTTCATAATCTCTAATTTTTATTCTCCCGTAACTTCCGTTTTAATTGTAAAAAAGATTCCGTAGTTCGTCATAGTAAATGTTGCACTACCAATCTCAGAAATACTTCCATTTTCTGCTGCTTTTTTGTACGTAAAATTAGCATCCTTTTGGAATGGTTTTGCTGTTGCCTTCCCAGTTTTTGTACCAATCGGGTTATTTGTAACCTGTAACATTTGGTACTGACAAGAAGACAACAATCCTGCTGCAGCTACAACTGCAACAATTGATTTTAATTTCTTCATAATAAAAATTTTAATTTTTTGATGGGGACAAATCTAATCGAAATACTTTTACAACAAAAAAAACAAGATTTTTTTTGTTGTATTTTTTTAAAAAAAATGATAAAAAACAAAAATCCAACTTAACTGATCATCTCTATCAAATCGCTAAAACTCATCCCTAAATAATTCGCTTGTTGAGGAAGAATACTTTTAGCACTCATTCCAGGAATAGCATTCACCTCAATCAAATAAAACTGGTCATTTTTCAATATGAAATCGATACGAGCAACACGCTTTAGCCTCAAAAGTTGGAAAACCTTTTTTACAATCGCTTGGCATTCGGCTGATTTTTTAGCAGGAAGATCTGCCGGAGTAATTTCCGTCGCTCCATTTTCCGCATATTTCTGTGTATAATCGAAAAATTCTGCGTTGACAACAATTTCCGTAAGGGGCATTACCCTAACCTCATCCTCTGTTTTTATAACCCCAACAGAGAATTCTCTTCCCTGAATGAATTCCTCTACAATTACCTCGTTATCATGCTGAAAGGCGTCCTTTAACGCCTTCTCCAGTGCCGATTCATTAATTACCTTATGCGTACCAATAGACGACCCTCCATTATTTGGTTTTACAAAACATGGATAAGACAACTCCTCATATACATGCGAATTATCCTCATTCTTATAAAAAACAACCGATTTTGGGACGAGTACACCGTAAGTACTTAAAAAGCGATTGCACCAATTTTTATTAAAGGTTAAAGCACTTGCTAGTACACTCGAGGAATTATAGGGTATACCAATTAAATCAAAATAACCCGAAAGTTTTCCATCTTCACCCGGTGTACCGTGAATAATATTAAAAACAGATTTAAATTCAATCTTACTTTCCGGTGTTGTAAATGAAAAATCATTCTTATCAATGGGGTATTCATGTCCTTTAAACTCAGCTGTCCAATTTGCATCAACAATTCTGACCAAAACCGGTTCACCTAGAGCAGATTGAAATGCCTTCAAAATCTCATTTGCACTCTTCTCAGATATTTTAGCCTCACCTGAAAAACCTCCATAAACAAGAGCAACATATGCCATAACAACAATTTTCCTCTAAATTAAAAGTATTGTGACGAGAACAACTACAAAAGGAATAACTTAATACAAAAATCGCTGTTAATATGTATACATGATTTTTTTATAATTGATATACAGTTGTATCCTACAACATCAAGATTTAATACACTTATCGCATCAATTCAACAAATCCGTTATATACTTTTAATTGACTATTAATGTCTTCGTATTCAATCACATAAAAATAAGCACCAGATGAACAAAACTCTCCAGTGGCAATAAAACGACCATCCCAGTTTGGATACGCATTCTCAGATAAAAAGACAGCCTTCCCCCATCTATTATACACAATAAACTTAATAAATCGGTAATACGTTAAAATATCGTCAGGATCTTCTATTGGAGTGAACTCTTCATTAATTCCATCATCAGTAGGAGTAAAGATGTTTGGCAAGGTAAACGGCGGAATATCGCAAGATCGGGCAATTTCCACAGAATCACTTGTTGAACAGTCTGCCTCATTAGTCAACGTAACAGAATATGTCCCCGCTTCCACAATGTCAATACTTGTGCTCGCCTCCTCTGTACTCCATAAGATCTCATTATCTTGGGGATCTACAATCGATATAACTGTTTTTTCACCAATTAAATCACATATTGCCGAATCTTGGTGTTCCAATACTATAATAGGGTTTTGATTAAACACAACATGAATGGTATCCTTTCCATAACACCCTTCCGCATCAATCGCTACAACCTCCACACTATCTGATTCACTTAAAACATAAACCGATGAAGTATCATTTCCATTCCAAATTTCCAGTGCATAATCCCCCGCATCAACCGTTACCGTTTCCACACCGCAAACAGAAATATCTTCTCCTAATGAAACATTAAGAAAAGCTTCAACTACCTCAACAGTATCAGAATTAAAACAATCGTTAATATCCTTTACATCCACCCAATAACTACCAGGTGAATCAATAGTAATACTTCGTGTTTCCTCTCCATTACTCCATAAATAATCAGCTCCTGATGTATTTACAGTTAAAATTAAGCCTTCCGAATATGCACAAAAGTTTTCCGTAGACTCTAGTCCAATTTCAGGTAATGGAAGAACCGTAACATCAACCGATTCTGAACCTTCGCACCCATTGGTATCAATAATTGTTACTTCATACGTATTTGACTCATCTACAGTAATGGTATTTGATATACTGCTTGAATTTGTCCAAGCATACGATGTATAGAAATCACCCACAGTAATATCCACAGAATACCCTAAACACATAGATGTATCTTTAGAACTAATTTCTATCTCAGGAACATCATAGAAGTTAATTGTGATAGAATCATACGCCGAACACCTTGCGTCATTAGTTACTGTAACTTTATAAACACCAGCGCCATTTACAAGCTTTAAACGCCCCGTGTCTGAATTATTCCATACAATTTCCAACCCTTCATTACCGGGATCTAAAACATACTCATTCTCTACACAAATCGTAGTATCCGAAGGACCTAAATCAACCACCGGTAAATCTTCAGAAACAACAACAATAGTATCCCTTGTTTCACAGTCATTTGAATCCGTTTTAGCTACCCAATATGTTCCTGCATCACTTACCTCTATCCCCTGAGTAATAGCTGTTGTACTCCATTCCCAACCATCCCCATTTCCAGCATCAAGAGTAATGGTATCCCCTATACAAAATGAAGTATCCTTTCCTAAACCTATTGTATTCACTAAATGATTTGATATGGTAATCTCATCCGATCCTATACAACCATTTGTATCCGTAACTAAAACACTGTAAGTTCCTGCCTCTACACTAACTGTTGAATCTACTCCTCCCGTATTCCATTCCCATTTTATACCATCTCCCGAATCAAGAATTATGGTATCCCCCGTACAGATTGCAGTATCGTTACCCAAGCTAACTTCCGGCAGGGGATCAACACTTACCTCAATCGTATCTGAATACAAACAACCACCCGGATAAGTAACGCTGGCTATGATGCTTTTAGATTCGAAAACTTTAACACTTCTTGTCGTATCTAACGTATTCCATGCATATTCCTCTCCGCCAGGATCCAAGCTAAGTAAAAGAAACTCCCCAAAACAAATTGATGTATCCGCACCTAAATCCACTTCAGAGGCTGAAGCAATTGAAACATTAATAGTATCTGTATTTAAACAACCATTAGAATCTTTAATTTTAACGCTGTAAATTCCAGCTGTATCAGTTTCTATAGATGGAGTAGATTCATTGGTACTCCAATCCCATTCACTTCCACCAATAGCATTTAATGTTAAAGAACTATCCGGACAAATTGTTGTGTCATTTCCTAAATCAACAACTGGTAGAGCATTTATAGTTAAAACAACCGAATCTGAATCTACACAGTTGTTCGCATCTGTGTTTACTAGTACATAAATTCCCGCTGAGCCTACTGTAATTGAATCCGTTTTTTCTCCAATATTCCAAACTGAACTACCACCTGTTGGGCCTCCAAATGTGATAGAATCACCTACACAAACAGCCGTATCATTTCCTAAATCAACAACAGGTAAAGCATTTACAGTAACGTTTATAGTATCAGCTCCATTTGTACAACCATTCGTATCGGTAACTTCAACGATGAACTGCCCTGTTGTACTTACATAAAAAGATTGTGTTGTATCTCCAGAATTCCAATCCCATTCAACAGCATCCGGATTTCCAGCATCTATCATAACGGAATCACCAAAACATAATGAGGTATCATTACCTAAATCAACTGTAACAGAAACCAAATCTAAATCCATTGTATCAACTGTCTGGCAACCACCAACGGTAGTTACCACAACTGAATATTCACCAGCTGTTTTGGCTTGGATAGTTTGAGTAGTCTCCCCATTACTCCAAACCCAACTCAAGGCGCCTGGATTTCCTGCATCTAATTGAAGAGAATCTCCGGAACAAATTGTTAAATCTATTCCAAGACTAACGGTTGGTGGAGTAATGCTACTTGAAATAGTCATAAGTCCGTTATTATCGGAATAATTACCATCATCGTAAAAAGCCATATATAACTCTCCGGAAGTGGTTGTAGAAACAGAAAGTGATCTTATATCATTTATAAACTCTTCATCTCCAGAATCAAAAGATCCATTTCCATTTTGATCAATAAATGCCATAAAACCTAAAACAGGAGCACGTTCATCTCCACTTGCATCATTCTTTCCATCTAAGCCTGTCCAACCATGCGGTGTATTATCAAATCCAGTAGAAGAACCAAACTGCACATTTCCATTAGTGTACCTATAACCTCCTAAACTTACTCTATCGTTTGTTGTATTATTGTATCTAACCGTTGTAACTGTTTGACCATTTTCAGGTCCATTTGTAGCGGTAAAAGTTCTGGACCCTCCGGTTGAGGAAAAGTTGTATTCAAACCCACCTACAACTGTTCCTACATAAACCCAACTATTTGTTCTTGAGTTAATTGTACCTTCAATTGCAAATGTACAATCCACCGTATCCGTATCTGTTGCTGTGTTATTATCAGTTATGGTATCACCAGTAACACTAATTGAAACTATGTTTACAAGATCTCCAACTAAACTATCAGGTGTTACTATGGTTACCGAATAAACTATACTATCTCCTCCTGGTATATCAACTGTATCTTGTAAAGCGCCATTCATTGTTCCAGATGCCGTTGTTGTCGCTCCTCCATAAGTAGTTGCTGTCCACGTTACATCTCCATCACCAACTCCTACAGGAAGAGGATCGGAAACTATTCCATCTATAAATGATGGACCATTATTTCGAGCCACAATTTCATACGTTCTAACTCCTCCTGGTATATAATGCAACTCCCCATCGTCTTTAGTAATTCCAGCATCATACGGACAACCAACTTGGGCGTTAGCTGAGTTATTAGAACTGTCACATTCTTCTATTAATGTTGTTGGATAACCAAATTCACCTGTTCCACTATCATTCGCGAAAACAAATAAGTTGGTTGGCATATGCGGAACATTAAAGCTGAATTGGTAACAGCTATCCTTAGAAGGCGTTGAATTACTAACCGTTACTGTTCTAGTTAACAATAAAGTACCTCCTGTAGTTGGATCTCCATCGTAAAAACTTACTGGGTAATCATAAATAAGTGCTGCTGCATCATCATTACAAACCGTTACATAAACCAACATGGAATCATCTTCACAATCAGCAATTACGGTTGAATCGATATTAATTTCAAAATCGGGAAGGGCAGGATAGACTATATTGCCAGAAGGATCGGTTATGAAAGTCTGAGCCGCATAAATATCATTTCTAGGAACAGTCGCTTTGTTTTGTCGTTGAGCTGGAATTGTTAAATCGTCGTTTATAAATGTTGGTGAATAGTGTAAACTATTCCAAACTTTTCGTGTTGGCATCCATGGTGTTAGGTCAGAAGTATAAACTCTTGTATTGCTTCCGCAACTTACACAAATTTCGGCTTCCCCATCTCCATCGACATCCGCTATTACCGGCATTTCTACTCTGGTTCCAGAGGTACACCCCAATACGTCTTTTACATTTCCTGTAACACCATCTAAAATTTTTAAGTTTTGCTCATCCCTGTAGATTACTTCCATGTTTCCATCACCCTCAAAATCAAAGGCTGTGGCTGAAGTTTTTTGTGAATGATCACTGCCAGATTCGAACCACTTTAAAGAACCGTCATGCTCGTACAGATTAAGTCGATGTCTACTTACAATTGCTAATTCATTAACTCCATCTCCGTCAAAATCTGCAACCGTTGCTCGTCCAGCTCCCCTATCAACACGTCCGGGAGCAGGATTAATGTTTGAATTTGGAATTATTGTTTCATCAATTATAACAGTATCTGCTCTTGGATCCCATATATAAAACCTTGCATTTCCTGATCTATAACCCACTACAACAATATCCATTTGTCCATCCCCATCCCAGTCGGCTAGACTTGTAAATCCATCAGTGTAAGTTTCAGTTGGGTCCATTCGTGTAACTTCCGTAATTCCATTTTGATCATTTCCAGGATCCGTTAAGTCAACAGCGTAAACAGTATTTCCGCAAATTAATTCTAATCCGTCGCAATTTGGGCAGGCAGCATCAGGGAGCACATCGTAAGCGGCCGACATGTAATCACCTGCAGTGTATCCGGGCTGCCTTCCTCTTGGCAAACTATTTCTCTCGACTGTGGTTGGAGATGCTATAATAGCACCCGTTGCTGAATTCATGACATGGTTTCCAATGAACAATTCGGGTACTCCATCTTCATCAAAATCAGCAAATTGCACGACAGCCCATTTTTGGTCACTGTATTCACTTAGGTTAATTCGACCAAAAAGTTCGCGGTACCTTTGAGTTAAAGCTCCATTGTCGTAATCAAAACAAGAAATCCATTGGCGACAATTGTTATTATCGACACCACCTTGTGCGTTTCCTGTCACAAGGAAAACCTCTGCAGTTCCATCATTATCAATGTCTGCTATTGCTGCTCCTCCTGAAAAATTGTGATAGGTACCTTGGTACGCAATGTTAGTGATCGTGGAGCCATCTTGACCATTTAAAACGTATATTCTTCCATTTCCATAATTAACGGTAACTATTTCAGGAATACCATCACCATCCATATCTCCAACCACTGGCGTAATGTAAGCTTCTCCAGCAGTTGAAGTCCACTGTTGTTTCATGCTAAACAAAGCAACATCAGGAGTGTCCGGACAATCTGGAATTACTCCGTTGGTATAGTGCGATGCACAAACAGAAGTTCCTGCACAGTCTCCATCAAAACAATCTACATCTCCATCACCATCGTCATCAAAACCATTATTACATTGCTCAGTTGCTAAAGAGAAAATAATATCAGTATCGGTTACCGAATTGTTGGCCATATCTGGATCGGCAACAACTGTTGAAGCGGTAACGGAAGCTATATTATCCAAATCCCCAGTAAATCCTAAAGGCACTGTTACTTTAACAATGTAAACAACACTATCCCCAACACTTAAATCAATAACATCTTCCAATGCTCCTGTTCCATTCGCATTATCCGAAACTGCAGTTCCGTATGTAGTAGAAGTCCAGGTCATTTCAGTAATTCCAGAAGGTAAAGCGTTTCTTACTGTATCTCTGTATGATCCCCATGGTCCGTTATTCTTAATTGTAATCGTATACGTTTGGATTTGTCCTGGAACATAAGATGGCCTGTTATCATCAAGCGTAAGATTTACATCTGCTTCAGCTTTAATTTCTCCACAAGCACAACCATCAACCCAAATTCCATCTCCCCAACCAGGATTTGTTCCAATAAGCTCTAAACTACCATCGGTTAAATCAACTAAATACATTGAGTAAGTTTTACTCATCATGTAAACAGACCCATCCGTACTTCGGAACATGGCATGATAAGTTCCATCTCCATCGCCCCCAATGTAGGTAACTGTACCATCATTTGGGTTAACAGATACTAAACCATTATGGGTCGCACCAAAACTATAACCGTATAAAAGGCCTTCATCTGGATTGTAAATAGCGGCTCTTATATGGACTGGATCAGTAAGTGTAATTAATTCCGCTTCAGCCGATCGAACATTGATTTTATTTAAAGATGTAGTTGCATCTGCATTATGAAAAGTATATAAGTTGTTATTGTTGTCGAAAGCTCCTGCACTTGCATGGGCTCCCATACTTGCAGTAATATTTCCTCCTACTACATCTGCCACATATCTTGAATTTCCACTTTGATCAAATGCCCATAACTGCTCACGAGTATTGCTAGGGTGGTATCGCATTGCATAAATGTAATTATCACTAGGATTTAAACTCATTCCATCATGGTAACCAGTCCAAGCATTACTAATGGTATTTAAAGTAGGAGGCTGTTCTCCATAATTCCATTCCTTTAAATCTGTCCCATTTCCCGAATAATGAGAAAAAAGCATACGACCAGAGGAACAATCGAACCCATCTTCCTGAATTGCAGCTCCAGAGATTGAAAAGTTAAAAGTAGCTTCATCGGCATCGTCAGAAATAATGTCTATCCAATTTCGCCACGGTGAAGCATCTCTTCTACCATGCGTTCCTGTTCCGATTGGTCTGTATCGAATTATGAAAGAAGCACTATCTCCTGCAGTAATAGTTAGTGCTGTTGAACCAACAATTGAAAAGTGATCGTCGTAAGTGGTACTTCTCACATTGATATCCGATACATTTAAATCGGAAGTTCCTTCATTAAAAATCCAGAAGGTATGATCAACAGCATCTTGGTTTGCGGTTAGTACTCCGAAAGCTTGACCAGTAGAGTCGGGCCATGTATTCTGACCATCAGAGATTTCAAATCCCTCTCCTCTCACAGTAATTTCTGGCTGTGCAACCGCGATGGAAAAAACCATTGCGAACAACACGGTTAACAGACTGTTTGTCTGTTTGATATTGGTTAAGTTAGGTAGCATGCACGTGGTTATAATGCGCACTAATTTGAAAAAGATACAGTAATGATGTAATCATTTAAAAATTAGCGGTCTCAATATACGGAAAATCAAATAATAAATGATTCATTTTTTAATAACCAACAATCAAATAGTCTAACAATCAAAAAGAAAGTCACAATTTACACAGTGTTAAATCTAAATAATACAAATAAATGCCTCGTAAAAGAATCCATATTAAAGTTTAAATATCGAGTCTTGTTCATTTGCAACATGAAACAATTAAGCTGTAAATCCGTAAACAAAATTTAGGTTAATCTAGAGTTTTTTATCAAAACTGCCTTAAAACATTAAATTAACTCTAGATTTGCTCATTAAGAGATTGTAAACTACCTAATGTGATTAGTAATGATTAAATCCCATTTTTATAAGTTTTTTATTTTAACATTATTATTCTTCCAGATACCTTTCACGTCGTCTGCTGTTGATTGTACAGGAAAACCAAATTGGGTATCAGCTTGGCATAGTGTGGGATCTCAACACGTAGGTTCTAACAACAGATTATATCAACTTAAAATTCATTCTGCTTACGGTCAATACAATCCAACTAACGCCGCATATTCGGCATATTGGACAGATCTTGGAGCTTGTGTCACCTCTTCGCCTCCTACAATAACAACAACATCTATTTCATCAATTACCTGTTCATCGGCATCAAGTGGTGGTGAATCTATTGATGACGGAGGTGCAAGTATTACAGCAAAAGGAGTATGTTGGAGCACAAGTACAAATCCCACCACTTCTGATAACACAACAAGTGATGGAACAGGAACTAGCAGTTTTGCTTCCTCAATTACTGGTCTTGCTGCAAACACCACTTACTATGTTAGAGCT
>MDTD01149962.1_pt1 | contig 126748 bp, 121 predicted proteins | sample 811221 | NCBI WGS metagenome assembly MDTD01 (sample SAMN05326646, study PRJNA326480) | marine metagenome | isolation source: seawater | place: Pacific Ocean: South West | collected 2011 | reverse complement strand
ATAACTGCTATGACTGTTATTCAATACTTGAATAAATTTGTTTTTAACAGGAATATCAATAATTTAAAAGTTAATTTAGCCTAAATGCACAACGGGTAAAAGCTATAAAAAATACTAAAACTTGCATCAGTAAGTTATTCTGAAAAGTAAAATGGAAACCTTTCTTTTTCTATTTCCCCCAACCTCTACTCCATATTGAAAACCACTTGTGGGTATATGTTTCAATTTTCAGTCAACACGATTCATCTACAGTTTTCAAATTATTTTTTCACTTGTTTGTAAACCGGCACGCTCGAACATGCCTCTCCATACATCACCGATTTGGCTACCGTCATTAACCGTTTTGTTACCAGCATATAAACATTTGGAGAAAACGCATACTTCCCGCAACCTTTTACAATTACCGGCTTGCCTTTATATTCCGATAAATCTTTATTTAAAATAATATGCTCAATAATTGCATTGTGCACCGAATCACTATTTGCAAATCCGCTCCAACGGGCATTTTTCAACTTTGTAGAAAGTATCATATACGCCCATAACGGCACAATTGCCTCTACATGATTGGTTACATACACATACTTATCATTGTAAACTGTAAAGTCATGCTTCTCAACCGATTCTCTAAAATGCTTTTCCATAAACAAAATATTATCCACCAAAAAAAGGTTCATATCTAACGCAACTATTTCATCATCTTTGGGCATCCAAGCATCTAAATCTACTTGCTGCAAAGAACTTTTTGCTACTCTGTTTACAATTTCGTCGGTCATCTTATTTTGTTTTAATAAATTTGAGCAAAAATACAACAAAAATGATGAACTTGGATTTAACCGGAAAACGTGCTTTGGTAGCCGGCAGCACACAAGGAATTGGCAAAGCTATTGCTATGCAATTGGCACGTCAAGGGGCAGAAATTATTTTAATTGCTCGAAATGAGGAAAAATTGATACAAGTAAAAAACGAATTGCCCACACCGGCAAGTCAAGAACATCATTACATTGTTGCCGATTTCAGTTTTCCGCCCCAATTAAAAGTTCTTATTGAAGATTGGCTTGAACTAAACGGAAATATTCAAATTTTGGTAAACAATACCGGCGGACCAGCAGGCGGACCGATTACCGAAGCCAAAGAAGAGGAATTTATCAAAGCATTCAACAATCATTTGATTTGCAACCATATTTTAGCCAAAGCTTTAATTCCGGGAATGAAAGAAGCAAAATTCGGTAGAATTATCAACATCATATCCACCTCGGTAAAACAGCCATTAGCCGGATTGGGAGTATCGAACACCATTCGTGGTGCTGTTGCCAATTGGGCAAAAACCATGGCCAACGAATTGGGGCAATTTAACATTACGGTAAATAACGTTTTGCCCGGAGCCACAAATACTGTCCGTTTAAAATCAATCATTGAAAATAAAGCGGCTAAAACCGGTAAAACCGTTGAAGAAATAAGCCAACAAATGGCTAATGCCGTGCCTATGAAACGCGTTGCTCAACCCGAAGAAATTGCTAATGCAGCAGCATTTTTGGCCTCGCCGGCAGCAAGTTACATAAATGGAATAAACCTTCCGGTAGATGGCGGAAGAACAGGATGTTTATAATTTTATTGGTGAAACGGAAATTTTCTGAGGCGTGAAAAAATACATCTTTACTTTCTTTTTGTTCACTCTGTTTATTTGCTTTGCAAAAGCACAAATGTTTGATGTAAACAAACCTTTTTTTAAGGGTGAAGATTTTTTTCGTCCCGAGTTTATCAAAAAAAATAAAATACACACCATGTTTGGCGAAATAAACACCAAACAATCAATGCAAATAATCAAAAACCAACATTTATTGCAGCATTACACATTTAACAACAACGGTCAACTCGAAAAATACACGTACACCTATTACAACGGAAATAAAATTGATACCAATGTTATTTTTTATGAATATGACAATTATGGCAATTTAATCAAACTGCGTCAGTCGGATAAATTTGGGTTTACTACAACAGATTTTGAGTATGATGCAAATAATCATTTAATAAAAAAAACTACGGCAAGAGAAGAAAACCGGTTTGCATCCAAAACAAAATTTGAATTGAAAAGAAAATACGAACTTTCTTCCGAAACATATGAATATAAAGAACTCTCGCCCACTCAACATCAACAAAAATTTTATAATAATGCCGGGCGTTTATACAAGATAAAAAACATTTATTTTGATTCGTTGGGATACAAAAAATCCGAAGAAAGTAAATTTATTATTGGCGGACAAAGAGAAATTATCACCTATCAATACGACTCTATCGGGCGCATCAACAAACGAACGATTGAAGTAATATACAGTGGCATCCGAAATAAAGAATATTACACCTATAAGTATGATGAATTTGGCAATGTAATGCAAGTAAAACATTACAAAGGTGAATTGCTCGAATACCAACAAGAATTGGTTTATTATCCCGAAACCCGATTACTGAAGGGATTGATAGAAAAAGATGCCGGCACCGAAATGCTTACCATCATAAAGTATCAATATACCTTTTTTGACGAATAAAGCAAAGTGGAAAAAAGCATAACAAAAGTAACACCGGCTTGTGTTTCGAGCGTGTCTTCATTTAGATACGAAACTACAACAATTGCCGAAAAAGCGATGCTCAGCAAGGTATGCTTGGACAATGTAACAATAGGATAAAATATCCAAAACAAAAACCAAACAAATCCTACAACACCAAAAGTAGCAAGCATTGTAAGATATTGATTATGCGGATGTTTGTAAAAACCTTCTTCGAGCTTGGAATTTTCTTTTTGCCATTTCATTACCTCATCATAAATATCGCCTGTACCAACGCCAATAAAAGGATGCTTGAGCCAAACATTTACCGCCGACTCCCAATAAATAAATCGCATAACCAATGAGTGACCACTTGGGTTGCCATTTTTTTGCCATACTTCCAATTCCCAAATGGTTTGATAAATCCGTTTTTCGAGTTTATTCATATTTGTAAGCCGGTAATTGGCTATTCCTTTTTCTATTGCTTGAATATCTTTCGGCGATAACTTTTTAAAGTCCGAAGCATCTTTATTCAGTCCTTTTGAAGTCATATACCTGACCAACGTAAATTTAAGTGCGTTTCCGGTAGAATCATCAAACGGTTTATTGCTTACTTTTTGCCAGCTTTGGCGCAACTCTTCCCAAGCAATGTTTTGCCATATATAATAGCCGTTTTCTCTTGTAAATCCTTCTGAAAAAGATAAATCCGAGTAATATTTTTCTCCATTGGGCGAATGTGTTAAAACCGGTAATTCTTTCTCTTTATTTATTTCTTTGTATGGTTGATAATAATTGAAATAAAACACGCCGACGGAAAGCAACAAAATGCCAATTGTCAGCGATAGTTTTACCGGCAATGAGAAATACCTTACGGGAAAAACAATAATTACCGTAATCGTGGCCAAAATTAAAACGACAAAAGCCGTCAAACTTCCCAAAAAATATAATGCCGAAAGCAAAATAATTAACGCGGCAATATACAATCCGCGGTAAATCAGTTTTTGTCTTAAAAAATATAGCGTAACAAACAGAGCAAAATCTATCATCAACCCAAACCTGATGTGCGAAACAAAAGGTGAAAACGGCAAATCTGGATTTGTAAACTTACGGTAAAACCCTATGCCTGACACAAACAAAACACTCAACACGAAAAAATGAAGTATCCAAAACCATTCTCTTCGTTTTAACGGTAAAAAAGGGGCTGAAAAAAACGGCAAAATAAATATCGGCAACTTTACCCGGACATCGCGCAAGCCATAATCAAAATTTTGCGTGTATATCAATCCAATCAAGTGCAGCAAAAACAAGGAACTGAGTACAAGCAATGTTTTATTGGTAAAAAAATTTTTTACCGAATGTTGATATTCCCCTTTTAATATCCAAGCCAAAACTACACCAAATTGCCCCAAGCTCATTAAAAACTTTGATGATGGTAATCCTATTGCTATTACAATTAGCGAGAGTAAAAATAAACTTCGGGGTAAATCTTTAAAATTGAACATTTAATGCGATAAATTACCTATTTTTTATTCTCTGTTAAACCCGAAAGTATGGCAGAATATTGTGCATCATCGGCAATTATTTCTTTTGCTTTTTTAAGCACCGGGTCTTTCACCAATGAAGCACGTATTTGACCGGTTTGATAATAATATCGTCCGACAATTTCGTTCTCCAAAAATAATTTTATATCATTTTTATATTCATAAATATCATCGTTTTTGTGCTTTTTCAGTTCTTCTTCCAATTTTGAAAGTTCATCAGCAACATCTTCTTCAAAATTTTCTTCCTTGGCAATTTTTTTTCAGTTTTTCCAGCTCTTTTTCGGTAGCCGTTTTGTAATCGATTTTTTTGTTTTTCACATAATCTACAAACTGATTGTATTCTGAGTCGGAAATATTGAATTTTTCAGGCGAAGGAATAGAGTCGTGTTGGAAATAGTAAGCCGTGGCGAAATCGAAAATTACAAAATTGGCCACCAATGACTCCAACAATTTGGTAGATTTAATTTTTTCAACTTTCACATCGGGCGAGATACCTTTTCCGTCAATCACCTTACGATGCGATTTAAGGGTTTCAAATTCGTGAATTAGCGAGTCAGGAACTTCTTGAGCTTCACCTTTTTCATCTTTATTGGAATAATCCAATTTTTGGATGCATCGTCCGCTGGGTGTATAATATTTAGCTACGGTAAGTTTCAATTTAGAATTGTAACTCAAATCTTTCACTTGCTGAACCAATCCCTTTCCAAAAGAGTTTTCGCCAACAATTACCGATCGGTCTAAATCTTGTAATGAGCCACTTACAATTTCTGAGGCAGAAGCCGAATATTTATCTATCAATACTACAAGTGGCATATCCTTATCCAACGGTGTGTTAGGTGTTTTATACACTTTATCCCATTCTTTTATTTTACCTTTGGTGCTTACAACGGTTGTGCCTTTATCTACAAAAAAACCGACAATTTTAACGGCTTCGTTGAGCAATCCACCGCCATTGCCTCGCAAATCGAAAATTAATTTCTCCATTCCTTTGGCTTTTAATGTGGTAAAAGCATCTTTTACTTCTTGTGCCGCCGTTTCGGTAAATCCGTTTAATTTAATATACCCTGTTGTCTCATTAACCATTCCGTAATAGGGCACATCTTTAATTTTAATTTCTTCGCGTATGAGTTTTACCTGTATCTCTTTATCTTGTCGTTTTACGGTAAGTTCCACGTCTGTTCCGGGTTGCCCCACCAACATTTCTCTCACTTGCTCGGTATTTAATCCTTTGGTTGACTTTCCGTTAATTTTTATAATTATGTCTCCGGCTATCAATCCTGCTTTTTGTGCGGGCCAACCTTCGTAAGGTTCGGCAACCATCACATACTCATCTCGCTTTTGAATAATAGCACCAATTCCACCGTATTGTCCGGTAGTCATAAATTTATAATCTTCAATTTTAGATTCGGGAATAAAAACGGTATAAGGGTCTAATGATTTTAGCATGGCATCGATGCCTGTTTTCATTAGTTTTCCCGGTTCGGTTTCATCTACATAAAAGAGATTGATTTCGCGATAAAGCGTGGCAAAAATGTCGAGATTTTTCGATATTTCGAAATAATTATCAGTGGTAAAAGCAATTGTAAAAAGGATGCTTATTCCAACAAATATTCTAATGCTTGTTTTTTTTATCTTATTTTTCATTTTCTATTCTGTTTAATTCATTTTTTGGCGGAACGGGGTCATATCCGTGCCCTCCCCAAGGATGACAACTGCCAATGCGTTTTATTGCCAACCAAAACCCTTTTATTGGGCCGTGTATTTTAATTGCCTCTACGCTGTATTGCGAGCAAGTAGGTGTATAACGGCAATTGGCTCCAAATATTGGCGAAATGGCATATTGATAAAACTTTATCAACACTATAAATATTCCCCCTATCCACTTACCGATATACTTCATTGGCAATTTCTTGTAAAATTACATTTATTTTTTTATCGATATAAGCATAGGGTAAGGGTTCTTTTGCTACGTAAACAAATGCTATATTTAAAAATGTGTTTTGCGCATCTTCTTTCAACAAAATCGCTTTATTTTTGCGGTAACTTTCTGTTATTCTTCTTTTTAGCAAATTACGCGCTACTGCCGATTTAAAATTTCTTTTTGGAATACTTACCAAAACCCTGTGATTGGTCACATTATTGGGCATATAAAAAACTTTTAAAGGATAGCGAAAAATGTTTTTTTTACTCTTAAACAATTCCGAAATTTCCTTTTTGCTTTTTAATCGCTCGTATTTTTTAAAAGATTGTTTCATTAAAACTTAAGCCATTTCCACAGTTCTTTGTACGTTACTTTTTTTCCGTACATTAATATTCCGGTGCGATAAATTTTTCCTGCCAACCAAGTGGTGGCAATAAATCCGCCAATCAATAAAAGCATAGAAAGTGCAAGTTCCCACCATTCTACACCAAAAGGTACACGTATCATCATTACAATGGGTGAGGTAAGCGGAAAAATTGACATCCAAAAAGCCAAGTTACTCTCCGGATTCATTATGATGAATTGCGCCATTACAATAGACAACACCAATGGTATGGTTATCGGCATAATAAATTGTTGAGTATCTGCTTCGGAATCAACTGCCGAGCCAACCGCCGCAAATAATGCGGCATACATTAAATAACCAAAAATAAAATAAAACAAAAAGGTAAGGATAATGCGTGTAAAAGGTATATTCCGGATAACTTCCATTACTTTTTTCACTTGCATTTGTTTGTTAAGATTAGCATCTGATACGGCACTATTAGCTGATTGCGATACCATTTGCTCCACCGATTGCATTTGGTTTACTTTTGACATTATCAGACCTTGCCCAAACACTGAAATTCCGGCAGTTAAAACAACCCAAAGGGTAAATTGCGTAAGTCCAACCAATGCAATGCCGATAATTTTACCCATCATCAGTTCAAACGGTTTTACCGATGAAATAATTACTTCAACGATGCGATTGGTTTTTTCCTCAATTACCCCACGCATAACTTGTACGCCATACATAAAAATAAACATATAGATTAAAATGGCTCCGGCATAGCCCAAAACCATATTTACCGTATTTTCTTTGGTTTCTTCATTACCTTTTTCATCCCGGTAAACGGTTTTTATTTTAATGTCGGGCTTAATGCTTTGCAAATCGGCTAAGCTGATGTTGTATAATTTTTGCAAGCGATTGTTCTCCACTACATTTTCTATATTGGTTTCAATGTGTTTCGGTGTTAATGCGCCGGGTTGTTTTTTGTAATAAAGCGTAATTTCGTGTTTCGAAAAATCTTTTGGAATATAAAGTATCGCCGTATAATGCGATTCATAAAATCCTTCTTTGGCTTCTTGAATATCCTTATCGGAATAATAAAAGTTGATGGTTTCGGTATTTTCTAAATTATTGACAAATAATCCGTTATTGTCTATCACTTCTATGTTTTGAATATCAGTGTTTTGTAAAGCCATCCAAGCGGGTACTATCATTAAGCCGGCAAATAACAACGGACCTAAAATTGTAATAATCAAAAACGACTTTTTTTTGACTCTTGTCAGATATTCGCGTAATATGATGAGTTTTATCTTATTCATTGTCCGAATTGTTTTCTTGATTGGGTTCTAATTGCTTTACCGTTTGAATAAAAATTTCGCGCATAGTGGGTACATCTTCGGTAATAGAAACAATTTGTGCATCGCGAGCAATGGCAAGCAACAAATCATTCAACGACTGATTGCCGGTTGCCCGTACTTTTGCAAAACTAATTCCCGAAGGTTCTTTTCCTGTATTTATCAACTCAAAATGTGTCCATAAAGCATTGGTAAATGCTATCATATTGCCTTTAAAACGAATGTTGAATACGTTGTTTTTGTATTTATTTTTTATCTCTTCAACACTGCCTTCGAGTATTTTTTTAGATTGATTGATAAGGGCAATATGGTCGCAAATTTCTTCTACCGATTCCATATTATGCGTAGAAAATATTACGGTCGTGCCTTTATCTCTCAAATCAAGAATTTCTTTTTTTATTAAATTGGTATTGATTGGGTCAAAGCCCGAAAACGGCTCGTCGAGAATGAGCAGTTTTGGTTCGTGCAAAACCGTTACGATAAATTGCACTTTTTGTGCCATTCCTTTTGAGAGTTCTTCCACTTTTTTGTCCCACCAATTGGAAATTTCAAATTTATCGAACCATTCTTCCAGCTTTTTCTTGGCTTCTTGTTTGGGCATTCCCTTTAATTGTGCCAAATACAATGCTTGCTCTCCAACCTTCATTTTTTTATACAACCCTCTTTCTTCGGGCAAATATCCGATTTGAGCAATGTGTTCGGGGGCTAATCTTTTATTGCCAAATAAAATACTGCCGCTGTCGGGTGCTGTAATTTGGTTAATAATCCGGATAAGTGAAGTTTTTCCGGCACCGTTTGGGCCCAACAATCCAAAAATGCTTTGCTTGGGAATGTTTATCGACACATTGTCTAATGCTACGTGGTGCGCATAGGTTTTAACTATATTTTTTATACGAAGTATATTCGTTTGTTTTTTCATCTTAATTATTTGCAAATGCTTATATAATCTACAAAGATGCTTATTTTTTGGCATTACCAAAAAATAAAATTGATAATCGGCAAAACTGAAGAATTACAATATATTTTTCACCAAAATTCGCGGTTCCATCATATCCAAAATGGCATATTTCACTCCCTCCCTGCCTAATCCTGAGTTTTTGATTCCTCCGTAAGGCATATGGTCAACTCTAAACGTTGGCACATCATTGATTATCACTCCACCCACCTCTATTTGGTTAAAAGCACGATTCATTTCATTAATATTATTGGTAAAAACACCGGCTTGCAAACCAAAGTCTGTATCATTGATTTCTTTTATTCCTTCATCGAAAGAACGAATTTTTTCCAATACCACTACAGGACCAAACACTTCCATACAGTTCACTTTCATCTTTTTATTCGTATCCGACAATACGGTTGGTTGAATAAAATTACCCTCTCTTTTGCCTCCATAAAGTAACGTTGCGCCCATTTCTATCGCTTCGTTTATCCAATCATTTATTCTTTGAGCATTTTGCTCGTCTATTACTACCGAAACCTCGGTGTTATCATCCAAAGGATTTCCGGCTTGCATATTTTTTATTTTTTGAATGAATTGACGGGTAAATGCATCGAATATTTTTTCGTGTACATAAATGCGTTGAGTATGAATGCAAACCTGTCCGGAATACGCAAACCCTCCTACCACACATCTTTCCACAGCTTTTTCAATATTTGCCGATTCAGACACTATTACACCGGCATTGCCACCGAGTTCCAACACCACTTTTTTTCTACCTGCACGACTCTTCATTTTCCAACCCACAGCCGGCGAACCTGTAAAACTCAACAAACTGATTCTATCATCCGTAACAAGCATATCACCGGCTTCTCTGTTTGTAGGGATTGCCGAAAAAGCACCTTTGGGCAAATCGGTTTGGTCTATTAATTTGGCTAATTCCAATACCGACAACGGTGTTTTGGAAGCGGGTTTAACTATAATTGGGCATCCTGATGCAATTGCAGGAGCAATTTTATGAACTGCCAAATTCATTGGAAAGTTAAATGGCGTAATTCCAGCGATAATTCCCACCGGAAAATATTTTACAATCCCTTCTTTATTTTCTCCTGTCGGTGTCCAATCAAGATTTATGTATTCTTTCGGCAACCGTTTACTTTCTTCGGCAGCAACCAAAAAAGTTTGGGAAGCTCGTGCAATTTCGCCCATGGCATAACGCATCGGCTTTCCTGATTCGGCGCTTAAAATCTCGGTATAGTATTTTTGTTTTTGTTTTAAACGGTCGGAAAGAAACCTTAAAATTTCATAACGTTTGTAGCTTGGCAAATTTTGCAGCTCCTCTCTTACCAATTGGGCTTTTTCTATTGCTTTATTTATCTCCTCTTTTCCACCTATTGACACTTTGGCAATAATACTGTTGTCAAACGGATTGGTAACAGTTAGTTGCTCAGCTGTATCAATGAAATTTCCGGCAATATATAAAGCATAATTTTCCATAACCAGTTTTTATCAAAGATACGGAAAAAGGGTATAAAATAACCGCTCCCGGATTCGGGAGCGGTTAATTTCCTCCTATTTTTATGCTGATTAATGAATGGTTAATTTTTGAATTTTGTTTTGACCAGAAGCATTGGTAATTTTAACCAAATAAATTCCTGCCGGTAAATCTGTATTAATATTCACGGTATTTTTATGTGTGAAGTTATATCGTTCTACTACTTTTCCTGTAATATCAAATATCTTAACCGACGATATTTCTTCATCACTAGTTATGTTTATTTCACCTTCTGTAGGATTTGGATACAGATTTGCCGTAAAAGTATTTAATTCAGCAACTGAAGTAGTTGGTGATGCTTTTAGCCATTTTACGGTTCCATTATTATTACCATTTTGATCATATTCAAATTCTACAACCGGGAATCGAGCACTTGGATCATTAGACCACCATCTTACCGTTCTTACAGTATCATAACTTACAGGCGGAATTTGAAAAACTGCAGACGCTGTAGGGCTAATTACACTCCACTGCCCTGATGCATACATCCATGTAGTATCTACATTATATTCTACATTATTTTGCCTTAATGAGGCAAATGTGCCTAATGGTGTAGTTATATCACCCCATGCGTCAGCAGAGGAAGAACCATCTGTATGGCGAGTGAATTTTAATGAATCTACAACAGGGTGTGGCCCTGGTCCATCAGGGTCGAAACCAATAGGTACAGTAAATATTTCAAAATTTGCAGTCCATGTCCCACTCATACCATATGTCGCAGGAAATGGTAGAATTGATGAGTTTACCGGAATGTTTACGGTATCACCGTTACCTAATATCTGTTTTATTCCATTCATCAATAATTGAGTTGACGTTTTTGTTATATAAATAAAAGAACTGTCATCTCTTGAAGAAATAATTACCATTTGGGCGCCAAATGGATTATCTAAGCCATACCAAACCGGATTGGTAAAATCCATTGTGTCTGTTTCATCAACATTGAGCGATGAAAAATTCCATGTTTGATTTGCGCCTGAGCCACCTATCGACACTGTAGAGGTAGCATCAATACCATTAATCACTCTTTCACCAAAATCTACTACATCTGTAGAGTTAATGGTAATTTGAGCATTTGCAGTAATACAAAACAGTGATAAAGCTGAGGCAAAAAGTAAATTCCTTTTCATAACCTATTGATTTTAAATTTGTTCTCGAAATTAAAAGAATTTATCTACTAAAACAATACTTTGCCTATTTTTAACATTATTTTAGATTGAATAAGCCTATCATAAAAAACGAAAATATTTTTTATGAATAAAATTTTGATTTTTTAAAAAAATAATTACTTTTGCTTCCCCTTTTTGAGAGAGGGAAAGTGTTCTAAAGTAACAATGCGAGAATAGCTCAGTTGGTAGAGCACGACCTTGCCAAGGTCGGGGTCGCGGGTTCGAGTCCCGTTTCTCGCTCAAGTGAATAGCCCTGTAAAGGGCTTTTTATTTACGGCTGCCCGGGTGGTGGAATTGGTAGACACGCAGGACTTAAAATCCTGTGGCCATTGCGGCCGTGCGGGTTCAAGTCCCGCCCCGGGTACACACACAAAAAAACCTTCGATTGCTCGAAGGTTTTTTTGTTTTTAAGTGTTTATGAAAACTAATCTAAACTGCCTACCATTTTTTCAGGACGTACCCATTCATCAAATTGTTCTTCAGTTAAAAAGCCTAACTCCAATGCGGCTTTTTTAAGGGTTAAATCGTTTTCGTAAGCATATTTGGCAATTTTAGCAGCTTTTTCGTATCCAATGTATGGATTAAGTGCTGTTACCAACATCAACGAGTTGTGTAAATGCTCATTGATACGTTTAAGGTTTGGCTCAATGCCTACAGCACATTTATCGTTAAATGACACACAAGCATCACCCAACAATTGCGCCGATTGCAATATATTGTAAGCCATTACGGGTTTAAATACATTCAACTCGTAATGTCCTTGCATTCCGCCAATAGTAATAGTAGTGTGATTTCCCATTACTTGCGCACAAACCATAGTCAATGCTTCGGATTGCGTAGGGTTAACTTTACCCGGCATAATAGACGAACCCGGCTCGTTGGCAGGAATAATGATTTCACCAATTCCGGCACGCGGACCACTTGCCAATAAACGAATATCATTGGCTATTTTGTTTAACGAAACGGCTAACTGATTTAACGCTCCGTGTGTTTCAACTATGGCATCGTGCGCCGCCAAGGCTTCAAATTTATTTTCTGCCGTACGGAAGGGCAAACCGGTAAATTCGGCTATTTTTTTAGCCACTAACTCAGCATATCCTTTTGGGGTATTAATTCCTGTCCCTACTGCCGTACCGCCTAATGCTAACTCTGATAAGTGGTCTAATGTATTATTTAAAGCACGTAATCCATGTTCGAGTTGCGACACATAGCCCGAAAATTCTTGACCTAATGTTAATGGTGTGGCATCTTGTAAGTGAGTACGGCCAATTTTTACAATATCTTTAAAATCTTGTGATTTTTGATAAAGTGTATCGTGTAGTTTTTTTATTCCGGGAATAGTTACTTCTACTAATTTTTTGTAAGTGGCAATGTGCATTGCTGTCGGGAAAGTATCGTTTGACGATTGCGACTTATTTACATCATCATTGGGATGGATAAAACGTTCGCCTTTTCCTAATTCGTTGCCGGCTAACACATGTGCTCTGTTGGCAATTACTTCGTTTACATTCATATTACTTTGCGTTCCCGAACCGGTTTGCCATATTACCAAAGGAAATTGGTCGTCGAGTTTTCCTTCAATAATTTCGTCGCATGCTTGCGAAATAAGCTCCATTTTTTCTTTTGGCAGCACACCCAACTCGTAATTGGTATGTGCAGCAGCTTTTTTCAAATACCCAAAGGCACGAATAATTTCTATGGGCATACGTCCGCGTTCAACGTCTATTTTAAAGTTATTTCGCGAACGTTCGGTTTGTGCCCCCCAATATTTATCGGCAGGAACTTTTACTTCACCCATGGTGTCGTGTTCAATTCTATACTCCATTTTTTAAAATTTTACAGGTTTATGACAAAGTTTAATTGATTATTTTATATTTTTACAAAAAATTTAATTTTTTACGTCATGACAGGATTAGGATTATTATTTGCATTTGTTGTTATAGTGTTGGCTTTTTGGTTGTTAATCTTTTTAATGGGATTCATGATTCCTTATGCTGCCACTTTATTTATGATTGAAAAAATAAGTCCTCGTACCATCGAAAAAATCACAGGATATAAATATCCTGAGGACGAAGAAGAGGAAGCTTAAATTATTTCCAATACTTTTTCGGGCGGACGTCCGACAACTGCTTTTTTATCTGTTATTACTATTGGGCGTTCGATTAATTTCGGATGTTCGCTTAATATTTTAATCCATTCTTCATCGGTAAAGTTTTTACCTTTAAAATTTTCTTTGTATTCGGCTTCGTTTTTACGAATAATATCGGTTGGCTTTAAATTTAATTTTGCCAACACTTTTTTCAATTCTTCTTGTGTTGGGGGATTTTTTAAATATTCTCTAATTGTAAAATCCACACCTTTTTCTTGCAACAACTTAACAGCTTGACGGCTCTTGCTGCATCTTGGATTGTGATATACTTCTATCATTTTAATTGCTTTTTGGTTCAATCAAAATTACAAGAAAAGGCGGTTTTAAAAGGTGATTTTCATCAATTTATTACCATTATTTTTGATGATTTTCGAACTTTACCATCTATGGAATTACAAAATATAAGGTATATTCCGGTTTTAACTTTATTCCCCGAAAGGTCTTTACCATCCCAAATAGCTTGCCCACCCAAAGAAGTGGTTTCGTATATCAGATTACCGCTTATGTCGGTAATTTTTACATTTGAATTTCTGAGTAAACCGCGAATGGCTATTAATCCGTCATAATCTTCTCTAACAGGGTTTGGATATACATAAATACTGTCATAATTATTAGTTGGCGCTGTTGCATCGCTTTTGTAAGTGATTAACCCTTCATCGGTGGCTATATAAATTTCGCCGGTTTTGTAATTGGCTGCAATATCATAAATATTATTTGAATATATTGGACTGTTATCTTTGTAAAAATGATGAATTTCTTGCGTAGCATCTTCTGACATAACATAAACACCGGAATTTTTTGTACCAAACCATTTACGATTTGCCCCGTCTATTCCTATTGCAGACACACTTTCGGTTTCTAGCAAAATTTGGGTAAGATCATCTTGCTGAATAAAAATCTGCTGCGCATCTTGAAAATCTTCGAACATATCGTAATTATTATAAAAAACGGCTACACCCTCGTCTGTTCCAATCCATACTTGATTGTCTTGATCAATATTAATGCTGAAAATTTCCGTTCCGGGAATTGCTCCCGAGCCGGTATTCCCGTCCAACAGTAATTTTTTATCATCCGAAATATCATTAAAAGTTCCTCTTTCATTAAAGAGAATAATTTTTCCGTCTTTGGGTAAAATTATCCATTTATTATCATAATCATCCACTATTATTTGGGTGGCGGGTTTTAATGAAGATGTGAAAGGCGAAAGGTTAAAGCCGTACCATTCCCCTTCGGCAGTTAAGACATGCAAACCATAATCGGCATTGGAATTGACTACCCACAAATTACCCGATTTGTCGAATGTTAATCCTCCAATGCGTACACCAAAAGTGTTTTTCAACGTACTGTTATTTACATCATATATTGTTTGTAATTCTTGATTTTTAAAATGCAGCAATCCCCCACCGAAAGAACCTACAAACACCTCCGAAACATCTGACGGGTTTATAGCTACGGCAACAAAATCATACAAACTGTCGGCAATATTGCCTTTGTAACTGTTTATCCAATCCCATTCGTAATTCTTAAAATAATTGATCCCGTTTTTGTTGTACAAATTTGCCATAGTATTATCCAAACCACCTGATACTACCCAAACATTTTCGTTAATGGCATCTACTTGCCAACAATCTTTACTAAACGGACCATTAGGCGCAATTGTTTCTACATTCCAATTATTGATAACTTTTTCCATTCCTTTAAAATAATCGGCCGCCCAATATATGTTTTCTTCATCTTGCACGACTTCGCGCGGAGCGGGAATAACCCCATCGTTGTATTGAAAAATATGCTCTTCGAGCGATAAATCGGGTCGAAAAACATCGAAATACCCATCGTGAGCTATCATTATTTTATTGTTGTTAATTGTGATATTCATTACGGTTAATTGTTCGCTTTGCGGATAAAAATAATTCCATCCCGAACCGCTGTTTACATAAATGGTATCTTCGCCATAATCGGCATCGTCATAGTGCACCAAAAGGTTTCCGTTTAGCGAAACACAATTTTTTATTTTTTTATTGCCAAAAAAATTGACCTTTTTCCAATTAGAAAAATCGGCAATATTAGACGTATTTTTAAGCACATAATACAATCCGTTTTGCGAGGCGGCAAACAATGCCGAATCATTCTCACACACATCATATGTATTAATATTACTTCCGGATGGTCCGTACAGATAACTTTCTGTTATTTCTCTTTTGTTAAGGTTAAAAACAACGATTCCAAAACCACAAGCCAAATAAGCTTTTTCGTTATAAATTGATATTTTATGAATGATTTTATCACCAATGATGGAACTTGTCCGGATAAACGGGAAGTTAATCACCTCATCATCTTGTGTTAACACATCAAAATTTCCGTCTTTGTAAGCGATAAGCAACTGACGGTTATTGTTGTCATACTCAATGGTGGAAATATTGGTTGCCGAAATACCAAAAATAGTGTTGATTCTATTCAGCTCTTCGGTTTCTTTTATATATCTGAAAACCGATGATTCGGAAGCTGCATAAACCGTTTTGCCTGTTTTGTCATACGCTACGGCAATACCATTGCGATAAGGTAAATTATCGCCCCAAGTACCTATGGGTACATATTGTGCCAAGAGAAATGCCGGCAAAAAAACCAGCATCAATAATAACTTATTTTTCATATCATCCAATAACCGAAAAATTATTTATTTATTGCGATAAAGGTAAGGGTAATTTTAGATTAATTGTCACCCGGTTTATCATTATTCTGTTATGCTTTTAAATGCTCCAAATTTTTGTGATAAATCATCAAAGGAATTGTGCTGAGCAAAACAAACACGCCGCAAATAAAATATGCCCACCGGATATTGCCGTTTACATTAAAAAAAGGCAAGGAAAACAAAGCTATAAATGCTGTGCGCAACAACACATTAATCGTTTGAAATACACTTCCTGCCCGACCTATCACATTATTGGGCACGTGATTAAACAGCCACGTAATGCGCAAAATTCTCGTTCCGGCATTTGTCAACCCAATTATAAAAGAGAACATTAACAATACCCAAAAATGATTTGCGTAAGTACACCAAATAAATATAAGTGATGTTACAATCATCATTATAATAACCGATTGAACAGTAGACGTTTTTTGGAAAATTTTACGAGTAAAAATTCCTGCCAATAAAGCGCCAACCGAGTAAATCATTTCACTGCCAGCATATACCCACGAACCGGCTTTTAAATGATTGGTAACGTATAATGGCAATAACATATGCACTTGCACCAATAGTACAACAAAAATACTGTAAGAGGCGTTTCCGAACAAAAACACCAAAGGATTTTCTTTTAAATACCGCAATCCTGATTTTAAGCGGGAAAGCAACGAACCGGTTTCCACTTTTAGTTTTTTAACAGGCGTGTATTTAATAAAATAGACTATTCCGAAACCAAGCAGGTACGAAATAGCATCCATCATAAAAATATCGTGCAATTCCCAAGGTTTTATATCAAAATTTGAGAAAAAATCTATTCCAAGCTTGTGCAAAAATTCATTATTTATGCCTGTCAATAAAATTGCCGCTAATGCTCCTGCCAACACACTTGTTGACTGTCCTTGAATTTCAATCAACGAATTTGTTTTTGCGTAATTTTTTTGTTCGGAAAGCTCTTGAGCAAAAGCATACAAGGTTGGATAATGGATATTGTAATTAAAAATTGTTGCCACAAAAACCACTCCGATTAAATAATAAGGCACTTCACCCAACATATATCCGCTCAAAGCTACTGAACCCAAAATAAAAAAGCCGACTGTATTGGCTGCCAAAAATATTTTCTTTCTCGGAAACCGGTCGATGAGCGTACCGGCATACAAACCCCAAAAAAGTGTGGCAAAAGTGGCTATTCCATATATCAATGCAAAAACTTCACTTTTTTGCAATACCTTGGCAAAATACCACGGTATAGCCAACATACTGATACCTTGAGCAAACCCCGAAACTGCATTTGCCGTAAGGAGTAAAATTAATGCCGGTTTATTTCTCATATATTTGTAAAAGTATTCATTTGTAAGGTATGGATTTGAATTTTATCTTGGAAAAATTAAAAAGCTATTGTGCCTATCAAGAAAGGTGCACCAAAGATATTATTGAAAAATTACACTCCTTAAATGTACCTCCACAGTTGTATGAAGAAATTTTGAATTATCTCAAAGAATATGATTTTGTAAACGATGAACGTTTTTTGCATTCATACATTCACGGCAAGGTAAATCTTAAACGTTGGGGACCGCAAAAAATCATTTGGCAACTTCAAAAAAAGGGATTTAGCAAAAGTGATATTCAAACGTTTTTAAACGAAATAAATCGCGAAACATTAAAAGTAAACGCCCTTAACTTAGCTCAACAAAAGTTGAATAATAAAAAACTAAGCTATGAAAACAAAGGGAAAATTTATCGCTATTTATATAATAAAGGGTATTATCCGGAAATGATATATGAAATAATTGGCGAACTGGAAAATATTACGCGTACTTAAAGCCCATAACTAAAATGTCGTCCACTTGCTCAAGTGAACCTTTCCAATCCAACAAGTAATCCAACAATCGTTTTTGTTGCTCGTCGGCAGATAAATCAGAAATTTCCAAAAGTATATCGCGAAAACGTTTATACATTAATTTTTTCCCTTTTGGTCCGCCAAACTGGTCGGCATATCCGTCGGAGAAGATATAAACCGAGTCACCTTTTTGCAATTCAATTTGATGATTTGAATAATGCAAGTTAGGATTTTCGTGGTATGAACCTATTGGGAATTTGTCGGCGTTTATTTTCAGCACTTCATGATTTCTCACAATATATAACGGATTGTAAGCGCCTGCATATTCTAAAATATTTGTATCGTGATGAATAGTTATCAGGGCTACGTCCATACCGTCTTTTGTTTCGGTATTTGAGGTTTTATGCAAGGTGTTACTCACGCCTTTATTTAGCATATCTAAAATTTGAGCCGGCGAACCGCCTTTTGTAGAAGATAGTGCATAGTTTAAAATATTGTATCCGATGATACTCATAAATGCTCCGGGAACGCCGTGTCCGGTACAGTCAACCGCAGCTAAATAAGATTTGTTACCATAGCGTTCAAACCAATAAAAATCACCACTTACAATATCCTTGGGACGATATAAAACAAAGGATTCGGGTATGTATTTTCTGATAATTTCTTGTGGCGGAAGTATGGCTTCTTGAATACGTTTTGCATAGCGAATACTGTCGGTTACTTCGTTGTATAATTCGCTAATTTTTTTATTTTGCTCTTCTATTTCTTCTTTTTGTCTGACAACCTCGGCAGTACGCTCATTTACTTTTTGCTCCAACACCCTTTCGTTTTCTGCCAATGCATCGCGCATCTTTAATAATGCATATCCCATAGAATCTTCCTCACTAAGCGGCGTGTAAGAAGCGTTAAAATTACCTTTACCCAATTCGTCGGCAAATTCTCGTGTGCTTTCCAAGGCATCAATTAAAATATTTAAGGCGTGAGTCATTTCGCCTATCTCGTCATTACGCTCTTGCAGTTTGCTTTTTGGGAATTTACCAACACTCAACTCCAACAGTATTTGCTTTAAACGATGAATAGGCGACACTATGGAACGTGTAGTATAAAAAGCAACCAACACACCACCTATTACCAAAGCGATGCCTAAATAACGGATAAGAAACTGCAATAAGTCGAAAGACTCGAGCATTTCTTTTGACACTTTAGAGGTTTGATGCTTTTGAAAGTTGATTAAGTCATTTAAGTTCCAAAGAATCTCATTGGACAAAGCGTGAATATATGAGTTTTCATCTACATTGGATATGGCCAAAAATCGGTTTTCGGCATCGTTATAACTGTCAAAATCCGGCAATAATACTTTTACCGATTCGTACTCATAAAATAAATCGTCAATTTTTTTTAGTGTTGAATCTAATTGCGACTTTGCCGAAACAGGCCAAAATTGTGAAAGTTGTTCTAACTTTGAACGGATGTGTTGATATTCGTCACTGGTAATATGGTTGAGTTTCTTTTTCTCTGGATTATCACTTTCGCTGGGGAATGCCACCCATTTGTAGATAAGCATTTTTGATTCGATAATCTTCAATTTTAGCTCCTCAAGAGTAGAAACCGATGGGTTGTAAATGTTGTTTATTTTGTCATTGATATCACGACTTTGATTTAATGTAGTGTTGGTAATGTAAAATACAAGCATGATGAAGAATATCAATACTCCAAAGCCAGAACCTATTTTTTTCCCTATTGTAAAACGTATTTTCATTACCGGTTCAGGGTTATTTTTCAGAATTTTTTAAAGCATCCAACTCTGCTTTGTATTTTTCATATTTTTCATCATCGTTTAAGCCATAATATATACCTACCAACCCTTCGAGAACATCCTTACGTCTAAAATTCAAATCGTAAGCTTTTAGCATATAAGGTAGAGCTTTTAAGAACAACGATACACAATGGTCTAATTTTTCATTTACTACATCCAACGGCTCGTCATAATCCATTTTATTAATCAAACTTGCCGCTTTATTGTAATATAAAATTCCTAAATTATAATATGCACTTGCATTATTTGTGTCTAAGCTCAAAACATGCTCATATAAATTTATCGCTCTATCTGCCACATTTTGGTCAAAAGTTGAATCTTGAGGGTCTTGCGAATTGTATAATGTTGCTAATGCCAAATAAAATTCTACTTCACGTTTTTTAATATCTTCATTTGGATTAGCCAAAGGAATAAGCTGTTTGTATTTTTCAAACATCTTCATTGCTGTTTCGGCATCTTTATCAATTTTAATAGCCATTGCTGCATCATTATAATAAGTTGCAGCCAAATACTCTAATGACTTTAAAGCGCCTTTTGTAAATTGTTCTTCTTGCTTAAACTCCAATGATTTTTTATACGAACGAACCGCCTCTTCTCTATATGGAGAAAATTTATTGTTTTTTTCTCTTTGTTTAAACAATGCTTTATAAATATATCCTCTGTAATACCAAGTAGCTTGTTTATTTTGCAACTCAGGATTTTCAATGGCGGAATCAATGTACTTTTTGGCACTATCAAATTCATTTTGCTGTAAAAACAACATTGCTTTTACCACATCGTCTTTAGGTGCAAATTGCGCATAAGAAGTATTTATTTGCCATGCAAACAATAATAAAAATGATATGTATTTTAAAATTCGCATTATTTAATTCTAACGGCTAATTTGTCTAAATCGTTACTTACTTTTAGTTTTTTCTTTTTTAACAATGTTTTATTTATCTCAAATTTTTGCCTGTTATTAATCACCACAAAATTTATTCCTGCACCTTTATCCAACAATCCTTCGTTTTCTGTAATTACCACCGTACTTTGCGATTTTAATTTTTTATTTATCGCATTAAACTCATCTGAATATTTTTTTGGCACGTACAATATATGACATTTTTCAATATCTGCAATATCCTTATACTGAACAACTTTCAACGGACGATTATTGATTTTTTTCATTTTCGCCATTTTGTTCAGCTCTTTTAAAACGTTAGATTCGCCGAACACACCGATAATAAAAGGTCCGTCTTTATAATTGGATGGCCACTGAATATATTTGGCAAAATTGTAAATAAATACCGCCTTGATACGCGCATTGGTATCATAAGTTTGATAGTTTTTAAATCCTGAAAACAGGATAAAAACCACTAATAAGCCGATATTTAATATTCTACTCAAATTTTTTCGAAATATTTTTTCTTAACACAAAAGTAATGCCATTAAATTCAAAAATACAAAATCCACTGTATTAACCTAATTTTTCAAACAAAAAAAGCCCGAACAATTCGGGCTTTAAATTCAAAATTAACGGAATAATTAATGGTATACCACCATTTTTTTTGTAGAAATCTTTTTTCCGTTTAAAATAAAAGTGTAAAAATATACTCCGTTTTTAAAACTCTCCACACTAAATGTATAGGACGATTTATTTCCTGATACAGAGGTGTTTAAAACTTGTTTTCCTACGATATCTGTTACCACAAGTTGAGCTGTTGCATGATTCGGAATTTGATACAAAATATTTACAATATCTTTTGCAGGATTGGGGAAAAGTTTTAATGAATTTTCTACTTCCACTTCATTTACAGATGCCGGCCAAGTATCAAAAATAAGATCGACAAATGCCGAGTCATTTGGATTGTTTACATCATAAAATACATAACGATAGGTTGCCGTACCGGGATTACTCAATCCATTATGATAGCCATGAAAATTATGATACACACTATCCGCCAGCATTGTCAACGGATCGGGCGCTGTCCAAACGGGATTTGTTCCGGAGTTTTGCGGTGCATAACATTGCCACCAACAGAAATAATTCATTGAACCGGAAATAATACTGATTTCATATCTTCTACATCCAATATCTGTTGTACTGCCTGTTTTTTGCTCAACCAAAACATCTCCTTCAAGTTGAACATCCGATGGCCCAGTAATAGTGATTGACTGCCCTGTAATTTCTACATGATTGGTATCATAAATATGAATATTTGTTTGCGAGAAACCAAACAATGAAGCAATAATCAACGAACTTAATAAATAAACTTTTTTCATAAGAATACAATTTTATGTTTTTCCAAAGATAAATTTATTTACAACAAATTACAAAATGAATTCACTTTTATTATTGAAATTCTACAATTTAGAAATCCAATAATAAAGTGGACTAAAATTTTTATGCACCGAATAAAATCCATTAAATTTGAAAGATATTTTTAAAAACAATTGATTATGAAAAGAAAATTACTACTTGCAGGTATATTGGCTCCGTTATTTAGCGGAAGCTTATTTGCACAAACTTATTTTACCGAAGATTTCGGAACTGCCACATCTCCCGACATTTCAGCATGGACACTTTATGATGTGGATGGCGATGGAAATAACTGGCAAGCTGCTGTAACCTCCAGTATGGGGACAACGGGCGGTTCAGCAATTTCTGCATCATGGATTTCATCAGGCCCTTTAACTCCTGACAATATTATGGTTACTTCTCAACCGATTGACTTAACCGGTGCCGGACCAAACTTAACCTTGTTTTGGAAAGCCGGCAACCCTGAAACAACTAACAACTGGTGGGAAGAACATTATGATGTTTATATTGTTACCACAGGAAACACTCAAGCAGATATAACTTCGGCTACACCGATTTTTACCGAAATATTACCGAGTGGAGGTATAATGCATAGCAGAAGTGTAAACATAAGTGCTTTTGCAGGCCAACAAGTTTATTTGGCATTCCGTCATGACAGTTGTACAGATGAAAACTGGCTTACAATAGATGACATTATTATTAAAGACGTACCAAATGACGATGCTGCTTTGGTTAGTTTAGACATGACACCCTACTATTCCGCTCCTTCTTCGGCAACTATTCAAGGAACAATAAAAAACGAAGGAGCAAACCCAATTACAGCAATTGATATTACTTGGACAGACGGAACCAACACATATACAGATAATCTAACAGGATTAAATATTGCTTCAAATACTACTTATAATTTCTCACACAATTAAACATTAATAATGCAGGAGCATACAATATTACAGCTTGGGTAACTCTTCCTGGAGATGCTGTTAGCTCAAATGACACGGCTAATACAACTGTATATGGCGTATCTACAATTCCACAGAAAAGAGTTTTAGGTGAAGAAGCAACAGGAACATGGTGTGGATGGTGTCCTCGTGGAGCTGTATTTATGGATTATATGGCTGCAACTTACCCAACAACATGGGTTGGCGTAGCTGTTCATAATGGAGATCCAATGGTAAACTCTACTTACGACAATGGAATCGGCGCTTTAATCGGTGGATACCCAAGTGGATTGGTTGATCGTTATTACATTGATGTTGATCCCTCAACTTTTGAAAACTATTATCAACAACGCATAAACGATATTCCTCCGGTAACTGTATCAATAAATAACGCTACATGGACAGGAAGTTCGCGTCAAATTTCATTTGACGTTGAAGCAACCTTTGTTGTTGACATGACAGGAAACTTCCGCATTAATGCCGTTATAGTTGAAGACAGTGTTACAGGAACTTCATCCGGATATAATCAAACCAACTATTATGCAGGAGGTAGTAACGGAACAATGGGTGGTTATGAAAACTTACCAAACCCTGTTCCTGCTGCGCAAATGGTGTACGACCATGTAGGAAGAGCAATTTTAGGCGGATGGAATGGCACATCTGGAAGTATCCCTTCTACAATTGTTGCCAATACACCATATACTCAAAATTATACTTACACTTTACCTGCCGGGTATGACGAAACGCAAATTAAATTGATAGGAATGGTGATTGACCAAAATACCGGTGAAGTTGTAAACACAATTGAGTCTCGATTATTAGGTGTAGGAATAAAAGAAGAAAAACAAACTTTTGATTTGAATATTTATCCTAATCCTGCTACAGAATTAACCAACATTACTTTCTTCTTAAACAAAGCCAATAATGTAAAATTAGAAGTTTATAACATGATGGGAGAATTGGTATATACTACCGACAGCAAAATGCACACACCCGGTTATTACAATTATAAAATTGATGCTTCTAATTTTGCCAACGGTTTTTATTTAGTTAACCTAAAAGTTGATAATTCTATTGTCAGTCAAAAAATTACAATTACCAAATAAAATATACTTGAATTTTTTAAGTTTGGAGTGGTTTTTGCCACTCCATTCTTATTAATATCAAAACCTGATTATCATGAAAATAAAAAAATCACTCACAACCATTGCTTTTGCATTACTGACAACCTTTTTATCTGCGCAAAGCAATACAGTACCAAAAAACATTGAAGTAAAAACGCTTGACGGTCAAAGTGTAAAGACAGAAGTTTTTGAAAACGATGGCAAACCAATAATAATAAGTTTTTGGGCAACTTGGTGCAGTCCTTGCAAAAGGGAATTAAATGCCATTGCCGAAGTATATGAAGATTGGGTTGACGAAACCGGCGTTAAGCTTATCGCCATTTCTATTGATGATTCTCGAAATGTAAGCAAAGTTGCACCATATGTAAATGGTTCGGGTTGGGAATATGAAGTTTACCTTGACCCAAACGGCGATTTTAAAAGAGCTATGAACGTTAATAATGTACCGCATACGTTTTTGATTGACGGTAACGGAAACATTGTTTGGCAGCATAACTCATACACGCCCGGCGATGAAGACGAGCTTTATGAATTAGTAAAAAAATTAGCTAACGGGGAAGAAATAAAATAATTTTCTGAAAATGTTAAAAAAATCTTTGCTTTTATTAGGTTTTTCTTTTGGAATCTCCTATTACTCATTCTCTCAATCGCTTGGCGAAACCATATCTAACGGTGAATTGCACGGAAATTTTCAGCTCGATGCTCAATACTATAATGAAGATTCTGTGATTGGAGCACAAGCCGTACCCGAACAACTGCTGTCAAACGGTTTTGCCAATTTTATTTATACCAATAAAAACATTCAAGCCGGCTTTCGATACGAAAGCTACTTAAACCCTATGCTTGGATTCCCAACAGGATACAAAGGCAGTGGAATACCCTACCGTTACGTAACCTTCACCAACGACCAACTGGAAGTTACTGCCGGTAATTTTTACGATCAATTCGGCAGCGGTTTAATTTTCAGAAGTTACGAAGAACGCGGATTGGGTTATGATAATGTAATGGACGGGTTCAGAGTAAAATATAAACCGGCAAAGGGCGTCTATATTAAAGGGTTAATAGGTCGTCAGCGATTATTTTTTGAATTGGGTCCGGGAATAGTTCGCGGATTGGATGGAGAAGTTTTTTTGAATGATATTTTGAAAAAATGGAATGAAAAAGCAACGAAAATTACGCTCGGCGCAAGTTTTGTCAGCAAATATCAACCCGACCAAAACACGCAATATATTTTACCCGAAAATGTTGCCTCTTATGACTTACGCAGCAATATCCAATACAAAAAAGTAAATTTTAACATTGAATACGCATATAAATACAATGACCCTTCTGCCGACAACAACTTTATATACAAACCCGGAGAAGCTTTATTGGCGCAAGCTTCTTACTCCAAAAAAGGATTAGGGTTTTCTATCTCAGGATTACGTGTAGATAATATGAGTTACCGCTCTGACAGAAATCAGGGACTAACCAACCTTTTAATCAATTACATTCCTGCCTTCACACGCCAACATACATACAATTTATTGGCTACCCTTTATCCTTTTGCCACACAACCGCTTGGCGAAATTGGCGGACAAGCAGAGCTGATTTTTAAAATAAAAAAGAAATCCCTTTTCGGTGGGAAATATGGCACAAAAATATTGTTGAACTATTCTACTTATTATAATATAGATACTGTTGGGTTAAACGACTTGAACACAAACCGTTTGGGCTATAAATCCAATTATTTTAGTTTGGGAGATGAAAAATATTGGGAAGAAATAAATGTAGAAATTTCTAAAAAATTCAGTAAAAAACTAAAAGGTATATTCACCTATTCAAATATTGTGTTTAATCAAGATATTCTACAAGGCAAACCGGGCAAACCCATGATTTACGCTAATATTGGAGTAATTGATATAACATGGAAAGTTGCCAAGAAACATGCTGTCAGAACCGAGTTGCAAGGGCTTTTCACTCACCAAGATCATGGCTCGTGGGCAACAGGTTTAATTGAATACACATACAGTCCGCATTGGTTTGTAGCTGTAATGGACCAATATAATTACGGCGCATCACACGGAGAGCCAAAAGTACATTATTATTATGCCTCTTTCGGATATATAAAAAATGCCAACAGAATTCAAATTGGTTATGGAAGACAACGTGCCGGAATATTTTGTGTTGGAGGGGTTTGCCGAAATGTGCCGGCAGCCAACGGTGTAACCATTTCAATAACCAGTTCGTTTTAATATAAAATAAAGAATATGCGCACTATGAAAATTCTCGCTTATACAACAACAGCACTCCTGTTTTTATCACTGTTTACAGCTTGTGAAATTGTTAAAAACCCATACCCAACACAAGAAAATGTAATTACCGAGGGTATAGTTTTCGATACGGTAACTTCAACACCTAACACTACTTATAGATCTGTTTTAATTGAAGAATTTACCGGGCACAAATGTACAAATTGCCCTGATGGTGCAGCTGAAATAGCAAGAATCGACAGTATTTACGGCGATACTGTTATTCCTGTTTCATTACATGCCGGATACTTTGCACTTCCCGACCCTCCCGGTTCGGGCATGTATGAAGAAGATTTCACTACCGACTTGGGCGAAGCCTTTAACACCCAATTTGGCGTAGCGGCATATCCTGCCGGAATGGTTAGCAGAATTCAAGTAGCCGGCAATTATGTATTGACAAAAACACAATGGGAACCTGCTGTTCAGCAAATAAAAAACGACCAACCATTGGTTGCCATAAACTTAACAAACCTGTATAATGATTCTGTTCGTTCTTTAAAAGTCTTGGTAGATATTGAATGGTTGCAAACAGCATCATCAAGTTATAACTTACAAGTTTACTTAATTGAAGACCATATTATTGCCTGGCAAAAAAACGGACCGGTGGATGACCCAAATTACGACCACAGACACGTATTCAGAAAAGACCTTAACGGGATTTGGGGAACTTCAATTCCTACATCTGCTCAAGGCGACACTTTACATCAAGAGTTTACCACAAATGTAAATGCCGAATACAAATCTAAAAACTGCATGGTAGTAGCTCTTATTTACGATGTCAACACCTATGAAGTAATTCAAGCCACCGAAGCACATATTATGCATTAGAACAAATGTAAATCCTTTAGTTGCTTGATTTATAGTACAATTATATTTATTCTGAAATATAGTTTTAATATTTCCTTAACAATCCCTTAACATTTCCACCGGTAATACTATGGACTTTTGCGAAAAATTAAACAATTATGAATTTTCGCTTAGTCATCAGTTTATTATTACTCTCAACATCCCTTTGGGCTCAAAAAGGTACAATAAAAGGTAAAGTTACTGCAGCCGCAACCGGTGAAGAACTTATCGGTGCTATGGTATACATATTAGGCACATCAAACGGCGCTATGGTAGATATTGACGGCTACTATACCTTGCAAGCCGACCCCGGAACATATAAAGTAGTTTGTTCTTACATTTCTTATCGAACAGATACAGCAACGGTAACCGTGAAACCGGGAGAAGTAACAACACACAACTTCCAATTATCGGATAATGCTATTGCCATACAAACTTTCGTAAAAGAAGCCAAAGCTGTAAAAAGCTCAGAAAATTACATGCTCAAATTAAAGCAAAAATCAGCTACTGTAATGGAAGGGGTTACAGCCCAAGAATTTTCAAAACGAGGAGATAACACTGCCGCCGCTGCCGTAAAGCGAGTTACCGGCGTTACGATAGAAGGCGGAAAATACGTGTATGTGCGTGGATTGAGCGACCGTTACAGCTTAACAACGCTTAATCGCTCCCAAATTCCCGGGCTTGACCCAAACAGAAATGGAGTACAATTGGATATTTTCCCTTCGGTGATGATTGAAAATATGACTATTGTTAAAACTTTCTCACCCGATTTACCGGGAAATTTTACGGGTGGTTTGGTAAATATCGAAACTAAAGATTTCCCCGATAAGTTCAGTTTTTCATTTACTTCTTCATTTACATACAATACTCAAACATCTTTTAACAAAAACTTTCTAACATACCAAGGCGGTGCTACCGATTGGCTTGGGTTTGATGATTACACTCGTTCTGTGCCTTCTGTAGCTGTAGGAGAAATTCCTGCTTTATTTACCGATAACGAAAAATTACAACGCATTACCCGTGCATTCAGTAAAGAAATGGCTCCATCTACAAAAACACCTTTCTTAAACCAACGTTATGCACTTACTATCGGTAATACCAAAAAATTATTCGGAAAAGATTTTGGCTTTGTGTTTGGCGCATCGTATTGGCATAAATTTCAACATATTGAAGAAGATGCAGAAACAAACAAATGGACATTGACCGGAAAGGTTGACGAAACTGATAACTTAACTTTATTACGTGGGTTGAAAGACATTAAATCGACAGAAAATGCTCTGATTGGATTATTGGGAAATCTTTCTTACAAATTATCTTCCAACCACAAAATCGGATTAAATTTCTTATTTAATCAAAACGGAATTAAAAATACAGCTTTCCAAGAAGGGCAAATTCCTGAAGACCAACCCGAATTATATTACCAAACCCGTGCACTTGAATTTACCGAACGTCAATTGTTGTCAACTCAATTTAGAGCCGAACATTATTTTGAAAAATTAAAAAAATTAAAGGTAGATTGGTTTGTATCATATAACAAATCAAAACAAAAAGAACCCGATTTGCGCTACTTTAACAACGATTATACCATTAGTCCTTCAGGAGATACTTTATATGACATTCAAGCCGCAATTTATGCCGTGCCAACGCGTTTTTTCCGTTATCTGGATCAAAAAACATTGGATGGAAAAGTTTATTTCACAATGGATTTATTTGAAAAAGGCGGAAAAACATCCAAATTAAAATACGGTGGCGCGTACTTGTCTAAAGAACGACTTTTCACCTCCAGAAGATTCAATTACCGTACACAAGGTAATGTTCCATTTACCGGAGATGTAGAAGCTTACCTTGCCGACAGCAATATGGTATTACCAACAGCCGGAAATCCATCTGCTAATTACATTTACATAGAAGATGCTACCGAAAAAAGAAACTCCTACAAAGGGCAACAAACCGTTATTGGAGCTTATGTAATGGGCGATGTTTGGATTACATCAAAATTACGAGCCATTGGTGGCGCTCGTTTAGAAACTACCGACTACCTTGTACAAAGTTTTGACACCGCACAAGAAGCCGGAAAACTACAAGCGACAGACCTCCTTCCGGCTTTAAATCTTGCTTTTAATGCTTCAGAAAAAAGTGTTTTCCGCGCTGCATATTCGCGCACATTGGCACGTCCTTCGTTTAGAGAAATAGCGCCTTTTGCTACATACGATTTTGCCCTTAATTGGGTAATTGTAGGAAATCCAAGTCTTGAGCGAACATTGGTAAGCAATTACGATATTCGTTATGAGTTTTATCCGCGCATTGGCGAAATTTTCTCTATCGGTGCATTTTACAAAGATTTTACCAATCCGATTGAAAGAGTATTTAACATTGTAGCAGCCAATCCCGAAATTACATGGAGAAATCAAAAAAAAGCTATTGATTACGGTGCAGAATTTGAATTTAAAAAACAATTGGACTTCCTTTCAGACTCTGTAAAACATTTCTCTGTAGGCGGAAACATTGCTTATGTGTTTTCTAAAATTGATATTGATGCGCAAGAATTGGAATTGATTCGCTCTCAAGACCCAACAGCGGCATCAACACGCCCTATGTTTGGTCAATCGCCTTACGTAGTAAATATGTTTTTAAACTACCGTTTAGATTCTTCAAAATGGGCTTTTAATTTAGCTTATAATGTTTCCGGACCGAGGTTGCAAGTTGTGGTATTGGGCGCTACACCAAACATTTACCAGCAACCGGTTCATCAATTAAATTTCAGTGCAATAAAAACTTTAAACAAGCACTTTAAACTGACATTGAGAGCTCGAAACATCTTGAATCCGTTAATTAAACAAACACAAACCTATAAAAACGAAGAATATATTTTTAATTCATATCGTTTAGGAAGAAGCTTCAGCATTACATTAAAATACTCGTTTTAAATAATAAATATTAAGTTTAGGAGTTTAAGGTTGAATAAAAATAAAGCGCCTGAAAAATTGAAATAATACATTTTTTTTTTCGCATTATTATTTTTTTTGTAATTTGGCGAACTATAATTAGAATACGTTCTAAATAAAGATTGAACAATAAAACATTGTGACCATAGAGGAGAGATGACCGAGTGGCTGAAGGTGCACGCCTGGAAAGCGTGTGTGCGTCACAAGCGTACCGGGGGTTCGAATCCCCCTCTCTCCGCATTTGAGAGAATTTTTTTAAGTTGTAAACAATAATTAATTAAATATAAAGTTTTTAAACGCAAACAAATTAAATCGACTATGAAAAAGTTATTAGCATTATTAACAGTAGCAGCAATGGTAACATTTACCTCTGCTAAAATGTATGCACAAGAAGAAGGTAACGAACCTACAGCAGAACAAGTTGAGCAAACAGCTCAACAATCAGATTCTTCAGCACAAGAAGAATCTATCGTAGAGGAAGAAGTGGTAGAAGAAACTACAGTTAAAGAAGTAACGGCTGTTACCGAAGAAGCTCCCGAAAACCAAACATTCACACAAATTATTAAAGAAAAATTTATCGAAGGTGGTCCCGAATTTATGGGATTGGTATTAATCACCTTAATTCTTGGTTTAGCTATTGTAATTGAGCGAATCATTTACTTAAATTTAGCAACTACCAATACAGAGAAATTATTAAACAACATCGAGGATGCATTACAATCCGGAGGAATTGAAGCTGCAAAAGAAGTATGCCGAAATACTAAAGGCCCTGTTGCCAGCATTTTCTATCAAGGATTAGAAAGAAGTCACGAAGGTATAGAAATGGTAGAAAAATCAGTAGAATCTTATGGCGGTGTACAAATGGGATTATTGGAAAAAGGTGTATCTTGGATTTCATTATTTATTGCCTTGGCACCAATGTTAGGATTTATGGGTACGGTAATTGGTATGATTCAAGCATTTGACGACATTGCCGCTGCCGGAGATATTTCGCCAACAGTTGTTGCCGGTGGTATTAAAGTGGCGTTATTGACAACCGTATTCGGTTTGATTGTGGCCATCATTTTACAAATATTCTACAACTATATCATTGCTAAAATCGACAGCTTAGTAAATGATATGGAAAATGCTTCAATTGGTTTAATCGACTTATTGGTTAAGCACGAATTAGCTCAAAAAAGCAATAATTAATAAGAATATTTATTGTTGTCCTCACATTTAAGGACAACATCACTCATAAAATTAAAATGCTATGAAAGATAGTATAGTTTTTAAAATCATAATGTATGTTTTAATTGGGATAAGTGTTGTATTCTCTGCTCTATTCTTTATGGAAAGCATTGACGAAAGCCTTTTCCTTAATTGGTCATACATTTTATTGGGAATAGCAACCGTTGCCGCAATAGTATTCCCTATTATCAATATTGTTCAAAACCCTAAAAAAGCAAAAATGGTTATTGCCGGAATAGTGGGCTTAGCAGTAGTTTTTGGAATTTCTTACGCTATGGCAAGCGGACAAGAAATTAAACTGGGCGAAGACAATATTATATCAGCAAGTACCGTTAAAATGGTGGATGCAGGACTTATAATGACTTATATTTTAGGTGGATTAAGTGTTGCTGCTGCAATATTTGACGGCGTATCAAAAATGTTTAAATAATATGGCTAAGAGAGACATACCGGAAATTAACGCAGGTTCGATGGCGGATATCGCTTTCTTGCTTTTAATTTTCTTTTTGGTTACCACAACAATGGATTCCGAAACCGGATTGGTGCGTAAATTACCTCCAATGCCCGAAGACGAGATTCAACCTGAAGATATAAAAATTAAAAAAAGAAATATTTTTGAAGTACTGGTAAACGCAAATGACCAATTATTGGTTGAAGGTGAATTTATAGAAATAACAGAGCTTAGAGAAAAAGCTAAACGCTTTATCAAAAGTGATCCTAACGACCCCGAATTACCCGAATTTAAAGAAACCGACGTGCCTTTTTTTGGTAAAGTAATGGTTTCTAAGCAAATTATTTCATTGCAGAATGACAACGGTACTTCTTACGAAATGTATCTAAAAGTACAAAATGAGTTGGTGGGTGCTTACAATGAATTACGTGATGAATTGAGCCAAAAAAAATGGGGAGTTAGTTATAAAGAATTAGAAGAATTGGCACGTACTTCTGAAACTGCAAAAGAAAAAATTAAAGCATTAAAGAAAATTTATCCTCAAAGAATTTCCGAAGCAGAACCTAAAAATGTAGGAAAATAAATTATGGCAAAGTTTAAGAAAAAATCAGATGGCGGTACGCCTGCAATATCCACAGCATCTTTACCGGATATTGTATTTATGCTTCTTTTCTTTTTTATGGTAGCAACTAAAATGCGTGAAACAACGCTTAAAGTGCAAGTAACTACTCCAAGTGTTACCGAAGTAGATAAAATTGAAAACAAATCGTTGGTAAGTTATATCTATATTGGTAAGCCCATTAAAAAATTACAAGCAAAATTTGGTACTGCTCCGCGTATTCAGTTGAATGATGCATTTGCCACAAAAGAAGATATTTTTACTTGGGTAAATACCGAACGTGAAAAAATTGATGAATCGGAAAGAGGTAAATGGACAGTAGCACTTAAAGTAGATAAGAAAACCAAAATGGGAATTGTAACCGATGTAAAACAAGAATTACGTAAAGCAAATGCCCTGAAAATCAACTACTCATCTAAAAAAGTGAATAAAATCAGTAAATAAAATTTCTATCACTACATTTTAAAACGCCTGTTGTATGACAGGCGTTTTTTATTATCCAACAATTCTATATGTAACAAAAATTACTTAGTATCCGTTTACGATTACATAATATTGTACCGGAAAATCAAAAATCACTTCAGTTTGAACATAAAACAATTTATACCCATTTTATCTTGGTTGCTCAATTATAAAAAATTCTATTTGCAAGGTGATTTAAGCGCAGGATTAACCGTTGGTATAATGCTTATACCGCAAGGTATGGCTTATGCAATGATTGCCGGATTACCGCCAATATACGGATTGTATGCCTCTTTAATTCCACAAGTAATTTATGCCATTTTTGGCACCAGCCGACAATTATCTGTAGCGCCTGTAGCAATGGACAGTTTACTGGTTGCCTCCGGTGTGGGTGCCATAGCGTCGGCAGGGTCGGAACAATATATTGCTTTGGCAATAGCATTGGCACTAATGATGGGTATTATTCAAGTAATGGCAGGTGTTTTACGGATGGGCTTTTTGGTAAACTTTTTATCCAAACCGGTGATAAGCGGTTTCACTTCTGCTGCTGCACTTATCATTGGTTTAAATCAATTAAAACATTTACTCGGAATAGATGTAGCCAAAAGCAACCAAATACATTTGCTGCTTTACAATGTTATGCAAAAACTACCCGACATTAACTGGGTAACAACAGCTATCGGTATTAGTGCAATTATTATTTTAAAATTCTTGAAAAAGAAATATAAAAAGATTCCAGGAGCTTTGGTAGTGGTAATTCTCACAACAATTACTGTGTATGTTTTTCATCTGACAGATTATGGGGTTAGTATTATTAAAGAAATTCCCAAAGGGCTACCTTCATTCTCCATTCCTGAAATTGACAAAGACACCATTTCTCAATTATTTCCAATAGCATTTGCTTTGGCAATCATTGCCTATATGGAAGCTATTTCTGTAGCTAAAGCCATTGAGGCAAAAAGAAAAAACTATAAAGTTGATGCCAGTCAGGAATTAATTGCCTTGGGGATGTCGAATATCGTAGGTTCTTTTTTTAAATCATACCCTACAACCGGAGGATTTTCAAGAAGTGCAGTAAATGACCAAGCCGGAGCAAACACACAATTATCCTCAATAATTGCATCAGTATTAATTGCCATTACCTTGTTATTTTTAACCCCTCTGTTTTATTATCTGCCTAAAACTACATTGGCAGCCATTATTATGGTAGCCGTTTTCGGATTAATAGATACCCGTATTGTAAAACAATTATGGAAAAATGACAAACGTGAATTGTTGTTGTTGTTGATTACCTTTATTGTAACCTTAACTGTGGGTATTCAGCAAGGAATAATTACAGGAATGGTTCTCTCACTGGGATTTACAATTTACAAAATTTCGTATCCGCATTACGCCATTTTAGGTCAAATTCCAGGGACGGGTTTTTACCGTAATATCGAACGTTTTGACAATGCAAAAGTTGATGACGAAATTTTGGTTTTCCGCTTTGATTCTCTTTTATTTTATGCCAATATCAATTACTTTAAGGAAAAATTATATGATGAAATTGCCAAGCATAAAAATTTAAAATTAGTAATTATCAATGCCGCATCAATACCAAGTATAGATACAACAGCAATTAACGAACTGAAAGAAATATATAAAGATTTGCACAATAAAGGAATAGAAATGTATTTTGCCGGAGTAATTGGCCCGGTACGAGATGTACTGACAAAAACCGGATTTGTCGATTTTGCCGGCAAGCATTCGTTTTTTGTTCACACAGCCGATGCAGTAGAACAATTTAAAAAGCAAGAACAATCAGCTCTGCAAAATATTGCCTTACAAGCAAATAAAAGTTAAGCTCAAAAGTAATCTGTAACAAATATTACAGTTAAACGTTAAAATATCATGTAAGTTTGTATTCGAAATTATTCAACAATTAACCTTAATTATTAACCGAAAAAATTTATCATATGAAAATAGAGCAGTTATACACAGGATGCTTGGCCGAAGCGGCTTACTACATCGAATCAAACGGTGAAGCCGCCGTTATTGACCCTTTGCGTGACCCAAAACCTTATTTGGAGTTGGCCAAAAGAGACAATGCTAAAATTAAGTATGTTTTTGAAACGCATTTCCATGCCGATTTCGTTTCCGGACACTTGGATTTAGCCAAAGAAACTGGAGCAACTATTGTTTACGGTCCCGGAGCAAAAGCCGATTTTGACTTTCATGAAGCCAAAGACGGTGAAGAATTTAAAATCGGCAATGTTACCATTGTAGCACTTCACACACCCGGACATACTACTGAATCAACAACATATTTATTAAAAGACGAGCAAGGAAGAAATCACGCCATCTTTACCGGAGACACCTTGTTCTTAGGTGATGTTGGCCGACCTGATTTAGCCGTAAAATCCGATTTGTCACAAGAAGATTTAGCCGGAATGCTTTATGACTCTTTACGCAATAAAATTATGCCTTTAGAGGATGATATTATTGTTTATCCCGGGCACGGTGCAGGGTCGGCTTGCGGTAAAAAGATGAGCGACGAAACGGTAGATACATTAGGACATCAAAAACGCACCAATTACGCACTTCAACCGATGACACGCGAAGAATTTATTAAAGAAGTGCTTACCGGATTAACTGCACCTCCAAAATATTTCCCAAAAAATGCAGTATTAAACAAAAAAGGATACGACAGTTTTGAAGAAGTATTCAACAGAGGTTATCAAGCTTTAAGTGTAGAAGAATTTGAAAAAACAGCCAAAGACAAACGTGCTTTAATCATTGATACACGAGCATTGGAAGATATGCCAAAAGGATATGTAAAAAACAGCTTATGGATTGGCATTGACGGACAATTTGCTCCTTGGTTAGGTGCATTGGTTGAAGATTTGCAACAACCTATTTTGATAGTTGCAGATCCGGGACGTGAAGAAGAAGTAATTACCCGTATGGCTCGCGTAGGATATGATAATCCGTTAGGATATTTAGACGGCGGATTTGAAGCGTGGGTAAAAGCCGGAAAACCGGTTGAAACAATTGACGAAATGGAACCTGAAGAGTTTGCTGCTTTCTATAAAGAAAATCCTGATGCAAAAGTATTGGACGTTCGAAACATTGGAGAGTTTGACACGCAACACGTTGAAGGAGCCATTAATATTCCGTTAAAAGACTTGCAAGACAGATTGAACGAGTTGGATAAAAACGAAAAATACTACGTTCATTGTGCCGGAGGATATCGTTCTTTAATTGCTGCGTCTATCTTACGCAAAGAAGGTTTCGATAACATTGTGAATATCAAAGGTGGATTTAATGCACTTAAAGAAACCGATATTAAACTTTCTGAATACCACGAACCAATTTCAGAATTGTAAACCGGTTATCAGTAATAACTTTTTTCATAATCCTTAAAGCCCGCATGGAATTTTTCCGGCGGGTTTTTTGGTTTATTTAAGCGCATTGGATTTTCTCGAAAAAACAACGTAATTTCGTTTTCTGTAAAAAACAAACAGGATGCAGAAAGTACAATTTTTAGACCTCGGAAGAATTGAATACAAAGAAGCTTGGGATTTTCAGGATATTTTATTTAATGAAAATGTACAAACCAAAATAAAAAACAAAAAAGAAGAGAGTTCTTACACTACTTACAATTATTTACTTTTTTGTGAGCATCCGCATGTTTATACCCTTGGCAAAAGCGGCGACGAAAACCATTTATTGGCAAATCCCGACTTTTTAAAACAAATAAATGCTACTTATTTTAAAACCAATCGCGGTGGAGACATAACCTATCACGGGCCCGGGCAAATTGTCGGATACCCGATTCTTGACTTGGATAATTTTTTTACAGACATTCACAAATACATGCGATTTTTGGAAGAAGTAATTATTCGCACCCTTGCCGATTATGGCATCAAAGCCGATCGTTATCCCGGCTATACGGGCGTTTGGATAGACCCTGACATTCCGCATAAAGCACGAAAAATTTGCGCCATGGGAGTAAAAAGCAGCCGTTGGGTTACCATGCACGGTTTTGCTTTTAACATCAACCCGGATTTAACGTATTTTAATCATATTGTCCCCTGCGGAATTACAGACAAACAAGTTACTTCACTGCAAAAGGAACTAAATAGAGAAATTGACGTAGAAGAAGTAAAAGAACGGTTGAAACATCATTTCCAAAAAGTTTTTGAATGTGAAATAATTCCTTTTGAAAGAACAGAACTGCTTAAACCTTCAAACTAAATGAAAAAGTGGATTAAACGCATATTTCTCTATTTGGCAATAATATTGGTTATTGCTTCTGTAATTGCTGTTGCAACCGGAAATTCTCATATATTCAGTGCTGTTGCCAAAACTTATTTGGTTGGCGAAACAGGTCCCACCATTGACGATTATACAAAATTTGAAAACCGTACGGTAAAAGCAGGCAACTATCACCCGTGGAAACTTCATCAAGATTACAACAAAAAGCAACTTTCCGAACCACTTTTGCAAAAATTGAAACAATATCAACCCGCAGCATTTTTAGTGATTAAAAACAATCAAATATTATTTGAAAAATATTGGGAAAACTATTCTGACAGTTCTTACACAAATTCTTTTTCCATGGCAAAATCTATTACCGGAATTTTAACCGGAATAGCCATCGATAAGGGATATATTGCTTCCGTTAACGACCCTGTTGCAAAATACCTTCCTCAATATTCTCACAAACCTGAATTAACCATTAAGCACTTGCTCACCATGAGTTCGGGCATCGATTTTGGCGAAAGCTACAAAGACCCTTTTGGATTTATGGCAAAAGCATACTATGGCTCGGATTTAAAAAAATTAACCTTATCAAAAACAGAATTTTCTGATGAACCAGGAAAAATATTCAATTACCAAGGCGGAAATACATTATTGCTTTCATTTATTATTGAGCAAACTTCCGGTATGACATTAAGTGAATTTGCTTCGAAATATTTGTGGCAATTATGTGGAGCCAAACGCGATGCTTTATGGACATTGGATAAAAAAGACGGTATAGAAAAAGCTTATTGCTGCTTTTACAGTAACGCACGCGATTTTGCCCGTTTTGGTCGTTTATTTATGCAAAACGGTAAAATGTACAACAAACAAATTGTTTCCGAAGAATATGTAAAAGCATCTGTTACCCCTGCCGACTACCTTGTTGACCAAAATGGAAGCAAGGTAACATATTACGGCTATCAATGGTGGATAGGCAAATACAAAGGCTTTGACTTTTATTTTATGCGCGGAATTTTAGGTCAGTATGTCATTTGTATTCCTTCACTCGATATTATCATTGTCCGATTGGGAAAAAATCGCTCCGACAAATATTTCAACAATCATCCCACAGATGTATATGATAATATTGATGCTGCTCTTGAATTAATAAATTAAAATTATCTGACAATGCTAAAAGATATTATTGCGCCCAAAGTTGAAAACATTGCTCTTGCTGTTATAAAAGAAAAGAACGAACTGGACGAAACCGTATGGAATGTGTATATTTTAAATATGCAAAACAATGAATTAGAAAGCACCTTAGTATCCTCAAAAGGATATGGAGAAACGGTAAAAGGCGAAAAAATAAAAACCAGCATGTTGCGTCATTTGGTTGGCGACATACCTCCTAATTCATATGCTAAAATAGAACCTATTATTGAAGAAGTATTTGGACTGCATAATGAGTATTGGGTAAGTTATTTTCAAAACAATAAGATGTATGACAAAAAATACATTTTTTTAGCCGAAACCATCAAAGAAGAAAATTTTGTAACAATTCCTTTAATAAATAAAAAAGGCGTGCTATTAAAATAACACGCCTGAAGAAAATAATCTTATAAATTTTTAAAAATTTGCTGTTAAGCCAAACTGAACTATTGCTTTTGCAAGACCAACCTCTGAATAAGCACCTATTGCAGGAGTGAAATAATACCGTGCGCCTACAGTTAATTCCAGACCTAAAGGAAAGAAATTACTTACTTCAGCATCATTATCATAATTGGGGTCATTATCTTCATATTTCCATGTTGCACCTCTATACCCTACGCCAAATCCCCAATAAGGATCGAATTTTTCGCTGTTGGCAAAATGAAAATTCAAACGAGCCAAAACACTGTATGTTGACCATTTTATGGTTTGCTTATAATAGGTCATCGAAGTTGTATCTACAATATGACCTTTATCCAGATAAGAAACACTTGCGTTTGCATATGCTATATTAATACCTATTCCCAAGCGGTCACTTAATGCATTTTCATACTTAAAAAACATTGGTCCCATTGCTTTAAAAGTAAAATCATCATACGTTTGATACGTTTTAAACACACTTTGCATAAAATTACCAATCCCATATCCGGCACTAAAATTACTGTTTCCGGTTGAAAAAGATTGCGCAAAACCACTTAAAGATAATACTGTCAAAAGACTTAATACTAGTTTTTTCATAAGTTTCAATTTTTCAGGTTTGTATAACTTCAAATATAGCTTTTTTTTCGCTTTTAATATTCTTAACCGATTATTTTTAAATACCCTTTTTGTTTTTTATCTTTAATTTTGAAAAAACTTTAACTTAAAATGATAACCATCAAACAATTTACATTTAACCCTTTTCAAGAAAATACTTATTTACTTATTGATGAAGAAAATAACACTATTATAATTGACCCCGGATGTTATTCTAATTCGGAGCAACAAACATTAAAATCTTTTATAGAAAAAAACAATCTCAAACCTGAATCGCTTATAAATACCCATTGCCATATCGACCATATACTCGGTAATAATTTTGTAATCGACACTTTTGGCATCCCTTTTTTCATGCACGAAAAAGATTTATCTACCCTCAAAAACACCATCACTTATGCCCCGGCTTACGGTTTTAGTATTGAGCCACCTTATCAACCGGATGAATATTTGAATGAGGGAGATATTGTTCAATTAGGCAACAATAAATTGGAAGTATTATTTGTTCCCGGACATGCACCCGGGCATATTGTATTGGTCAATCATGCTCAAAAATTCATAATTGGCGGAGATGTTTTGTTTTACGGCAGTATCGGAAGAACCGATTTACCCGGAGGAGACTATCCCACACTTATTACTAATATCAAACAAAAGTTACTCACCTTGCCCGATGATTACGAAGTTTTTCCCGGACACGGACCTTCTACAACCATTGGCTTTGAAAAGAAAAACAATCCTTTTTTGATTTAATTTACTGAAAAGCAAACTTTTTCGCTATTTTCAAGCAACTTCAAAGTTAATATTCACGTTTTGGATATGGCATAAATAATTTGTAAATTGCCATTCTGTGTGAAAAAACGAATTTTCATATTATTCATTCTGTCAATTTCCCTTTATATCAAAGGGATTTCACAACTTTCATTTGTCCCTAACAAAGGACAATGGCATAAAAATGTACAATATCAGGCTGAAATTCCAGGTGGCAAGTTATTTATCGAAAATGGGGCATTTACTTATTTGTTTTTCGACTTGAATGATATAAACAAAGTCCACGAAGCACACCATTCCAACAGAAAAAAATTAAAATCAACCCCTTTGGTAAAAGCTCACGCTTACCAAATGCAATTAATCAATACTTCTGAAACAATCACATTCTCACCCTCAAAAAAACATAAGGATTATCTGAACTTTTATTACGGGGACAATCCTGAAAATTGGGCTGTAAATTTGCCTAAATATCAAGCTTTAAAAATAAATAATGTTTACCCGGGAATCGACCTGAAATGGTATCAACACAATAATGCACTTAAATACGATTTTATTGTTCACCCTTCGGCAAATATCAATCAAATTAAGATAAAGCTAAATGGGATTGAAAAAGGGAACTTCTTTATTGACAAAAAAGGAAATTTACACATAAAAACATCGGTAAACGAGGTAATAGAACAAGCGCCTTATGCTTTCCAAGAGATTAATGGTAAAATAAAAAAAGTAAAATGCCATTATGTATTGCAGAACGATACATTATCTTTTCAAATCAATGGACGGTATTCTAAAAATCATCCGGTAATTATCGACCCATTACTGATTTTTGCCAGCTACACCGGTTCATCTTCCGACAATTGGGGATATACCTCCACTTTCGACCAATATGGAAACACATACTCCGGAGGAGTAGCCTTTGGTTCTTTATATCCCACCACTTTAGGCGCTTTTCAAGTAAATTTTGCCGGCGGAAACGGACAAACCGGAACCGGTGGAACTTATTCTGTTGGTACAGACATTGTCATTTCTAAATTTTCTGCCGATGGTTCAACCCTACTGTATTCAACCTACTTGGGCGGCTCCGACAATGAATCGCCTCACAGTATTATTGTTGACAATAATGACAACCTTATTGTAATGGGGACAACCTCTTCTTCGGATTTTCCTGTAGCAAATAATGCTTTTGACCAAACCTATGGAGGCGGAAGCCCGGTAAGTGGTATTCCTTCTTACTTAAACGGTTCTGATATAATACTCAGTAAATTTAATCCAAATGGTACGGCACTCATTGGCAGCACATACATTGGCGGCTCGGGAAATGACGGATTAAATACGCCTAACGCATTGGATTACAATTACGCGGATGAATTTCGAGGAGAAGTTATCATAGATGCCAACGACAATATTTATGTTGGCAGTTGTACCTCATCTTCTGACTTTCCGGTTACTACCGGTGCATATCAAACCTCTTTGACAGGCTTGCAAGACGGATGTATTTTTAAATTATCACCCGATTTAAGCACAATGATTTGGAGCTCATATTTTGGCGGAAGTAATAATGACGCTATTTATTCCGTTCAATTGAACAGTACAGGAAATCCATATTTTGCAGGCGGAACAAACAGCAGTGATTTACCGGTTTCAGCCAATGCTTTAAACACTTCATTTTCGGGAACGGTAGATGGTTTTGTTGCAGAATTTAACCCTGCAGGTTCTACACTTTTAGCATCAACATATATTGGCACACCACAATACGACCAATGTTATTTTGTTCAGTTGGATACTAATGACAATGTGCATGTTGTGGGGCAAACCACAGGCAATTACCCCATAACACCGGCAACAGTTTACAATGTGCCAAACAGCGGACAATTCTTACATGAGCTTTCGCCCGATTTATCTTCCACAATTATGTCCACTTCTTTTGGACGAGGAGCAGGAACTGTTGATATTGCACTTTCTGCCTTTTTGGTAAATGATTGTAATTATATTTTTATTTCCGGATGGGGAGGAGTTGTCAATTCGGCTTACAGTCAAGCGACAAACAGTACAACCAATGGTTTACCGGTAACTCCAAATGCATTACAAACTTCAACCGATGGCAGTGATTACTATTTAATGGTGCTTACACAAGATGCCGATTCTTTACTTTTTGCCACGTATTTTGGCGGAGCCTTTTCAAATGACCATGTTGATGGTGGAACATCAAGATTTGACAAAAAAGGAATTGTTTATCAAGCCGTTTGTGCCGGATGTGGCGGATACAGTGATTTCCCGACTACGCCGGGAGTTTGGTCTCAATCTAACAACAGTTCTAACTGTAACTTGTCAGTTTTTAAAATCGACTTATCACAGCTTACAGCAGATGTAGAGTTATATTCCGATCCCTATTTTTGTTTGGGAGACACCGTATTTTTCAGAAATTTAAGTAATGGTGGCGATATGTTCGAATGGGATTTTGGTGACGGAAACTCGAGCACACAATTTGAGCCTTCGCATGTATATGCACAACCGGGAAACTACAATGTTATGCTGGTGGCTTACGATTCGCTTTCTTGCACCTTTACAGATACTGACTACGTAATGGTTTATGTATATCCTCCTCCATCAGCTAATGTTCAAAATGCGCCAACCATTTGTAAAGGTGATTCTATTCAGCTCTTTGCTTCGGGAGGAGTATCTTATCAATGGTTGCCCGACAGTTTAGTCAACAACGACACCATTGCAAATCCTTGGGCATATCCACAACAAACAACTACATTTACCGTAATAGCAATAGACAGCTGTGGGCAAGATACTGCTTATGTAACGATTAATGTTTCGGAAATTAATGCTACGGTTTCCGACACTACCACAATTTGTATTGGTGATTCTGCACAAATACAAGCTACCGGTGGAGTAAGTTATGTTTGGACACCTAATTACAATATTATCAATGCAAATTCTTCATCGCCAACCGTTTTTCCCGCTTCCGACACTACTTATTTTGTCTCAATAACGAATGCTGATGGTTGTACTCTAGATACTTTGGTTTTTGTTAAAGTAGATACCTCTTTACCGCAACCGCAAATCACTCCTGACACACTTATTTGCAAAGGCAGTTCGATAGAACTTTCGACTACCGACGGAACTTCCTACCAGTGGACCCCTTCTTCCGGTTTAAATAATCCGAATATTGCCAATCCGGTTGCTACACCAACAAACGAAACAACATACTATGTTGCTGTCAGCAATTATTGTGGTACTGTAATTGATTCTGTACATATTTCTTTGCATGAAGCTGTTATTACCGCTCGCCCCGACACAATTGTTTGTCCTAATACGGAAATTCCACTATATGCTTTTGGAGGAGAACATTACGCATGGTATCCTGCAATAATTGTAGGATATAACCAAAACGGATTTTATGCCATTCCCCAGCAACCGCAATTTATTTATGTAAACGGAACGGACAGTATGGGCTGCTCGGCAACAGACAGTTTCTATGTTGACTTTTATCCTCCACCTTTTGTGGATGCGGGAGAAGATGTGTGGTTAGTTACCGATTCTACAACATTACAAGCGCAAGGAAACGGTATTTTTGTTTGGCAACCTTCTGCATTAGTTACTTGCGATACGTGTCAACAAACAATTGCCTTTCCTAACCTTACAACAACCTTTACCGTTACGCTTACCGACAGCTTGGGCTGTACAAACTCCGATGATGTAACCGTATTTGTAAACAGCAATATTTGGGTACCCAATGCTTTTACCCCGGATGGTGACGGCACAAATGATTATTTTTCCGTTAAAACATTCAGAATAAAAGAACTGACTTGGTATATTTTTGACCGCTGGGGAGAAGAAATTTTCAAAGGTGAATCGCTTGACAGCAAATGGGATGGCACATATATGGGTAAATTAGTCAAACAAGATGTTTACGTCTATAAAATTTATTATACCGATATTCAAGGTGTATCCGGTTATTTATATGGAACAGTTACCTTATTGAGGTAAATATATAACAAGCTTTAAAATATCCGAATCAATATCTTTATCTTTACATTTGTATTGATATTAATTGCCTTTTATGAAAATTGAGCCCTGGAAGTATTGTAATCATCTTACAAATTATTCAAGATTTAAAACACGAGAAGTAAATGTCGGGAATATTGGTATTGGTGGGAATAACCCCATCAGAATACAGTCTATGACTACAACTGATACAATGGATACCGAAGCAACAGTTGCTCAATCCATCCGAATGATAGAAGCCGGTTGCGAATTGGTTAGAATTACAGCCCCCAGCAAAAAAGAAGCAGAAAATCTGCAAAACATTAAAGACGAACTTAGAAAACGCGGATACAACACACCTTTGGTTGCCGACATTCACTTTACTCCCAATGCCGCCTTAATTGCCGCTCAAATTGTTGAGAAAGTAAGGATAAATCCGGGTAATTATGCCGATAAAAAGAAATTCGAATCAATAGAATATACAGAAGAAGCTTATCAAGAAGAATTAGAGAGAATACGCGAAAAATTTGTTCCGCTAATAGAGATATGTAAAAAACACAATACAGCAATGCGTATTGGAACAAACCACGGTTCCCTCTCCGACCGTATTATGAGTCGATATGGAGATACCCCTTTGGGCATGGTAGAGTCTGCCTTAGAATTTGTACGCATTTGTCGTGAAAATGATTATCACGACATCATCCTTTCCATGAAATCGAGCAACCCACAAGTAATGGTGCAAGCCTATCGCCTTTTGGTGCATAAAATGATGCAAGAGGGGATGAATTACCCTTTACATTTGGGTGTAACTGAAGCCGGTGAAGGAGAGGACGGCAGGATAAAATCTGCCATGGGCATTGGTACATTGCTCGAAGATGGTCTGGGCGATACTATTCGGGTATCATTGACCGAAGAACCTGAATTTGAAATTCCGGTAGCAAAAAAACTGATTGCCAAATACGAAAATCTTTCCAAAAACAAAAAAATAACTTCACTCCAAGAAATATCCGACTACCGGATAAACCCTTTTGAATACAGCAAAAGAGAAACCAACACGGTAAAAAATATTGGCGGGCATCATCATCCGGGAGTAATGGCAGATTTATCATTGCTTGATTCAATCAGCCAAAAAACTTTATTTGCATTAGGCTATCGTTACAATGTAAATGATGATAAATGGAATATTGGCGATATGGCAGCCGATTATATTTTTACAGGAAATAAAACGATAAACTTTAATTTGCCCGGCACTTTAGGTGTAATTTGTTTTTACCAAGAATGGAAAAAGCAAAAATTACCCCAGCATTACCCCTTTTTATCGCCCAAAGAATTTATGGCATCAAGTCCAAATGAAATTTCAAGTGAAATTAACTTTCTGTATGCTTGTAATGATGATTTAACAGAGGAATTTTTAACTAAACTTAACAACACTCAAAACGCTGTTTTAGTAATAGACACTTATCATCCTCTAGGATTGCAAGAACAACGCCTTATTTTCAACAAATTAATTGCCAAAGACATAAAAACACCGGTAATTATCGGAAGAGCTTATCAAAACTTAAGTATTGAGCAATTACAATTAGACGCATCAAGAGATTTTGGCGCATTGTTGCTTGATGGCTTGGGCGACGGAATTTTTATCGCTGCCGAAAATTGTGGTTCTCTATCTGATGTAAATCAATTGGCATTTGGCATTTTACAAGCCTCTCGAACACGAATTTCCAAAACCGAATATATTTCTTGTCCATCTTGCGGACGAACATTGTTTGACCTACAAGAAACCACGGCTAAAATTAGAGCTGTTACCAATCATTTAAAAGGAGTGAAAATAGGAATTATGGGTTGTATTGTTAATGGTCCCGGAGAAATGGCTGATGCAGATTACGGTTATGTGGGAACCGGAGTTGGTAAAATTACCTTGTACAAAGAGAAAAAAGTAGTAAAACGTAACATTCCCGAAGATAAAGCCGTAGAAGAACTTATCCAATTAATTAAAGACAATAATGATTGGGTTGAACCTTAAGGATTGCCAAAATTTGTTTTTAGCATAAAAATTTATATATTTATCGAATATTTAAGACTTTTTGTCGCAAAACACGCTACTATGAAAAAAGAATTACTTGTCTTTTCTGCTGCTGCAGTATTTATGGTTTCTTGTTCAAACAATAACGAACAAAGAACCGATGAAAATAACAATAATAATCAAGAAGAAGTTGTTCCCGGATTTGACCTTTCAAACTTAGACACAACCTACAATCCTTGTGAAGATTTTTACCATTACGCCATTGGCGGATGGTTAAAGAAAAACCCAGTTCCGGAAACAGAAAGCCGATGGAGCAGTTTTAGCATATTAGCCGAAAATAACCGCAAAAAACTCCGCGGAATTCTTGAAGAAGCTGCCGAAAATCCCGGAGAAAAAGGTTCTACCAAACAATTAGTGGGTGATTTTTACAAAGTAGCTTTAGATTCCAATAAAGCAGATAAATTGGGTTACAAACCTATTCAGCCCCTGTTGGAAGAAATTGATGCCATAAAAGACTATACACAAATTCCTGCCGTTTATGCAAAACTAAAGCATATTGGTACCGGAGGTTTATATGGTTTTTATGTAACAAATGACTTAAAAAAATCTGACCAATATATTTCTTATTTATCTCAAGGAGGCATTGGTTTACCCGATAAAGACTATTATTTTAATGAAAAATATGCCGAAATAAAAGATAAATATTTTATTCATGTTCAACGAGTATTTACTTTAATTGGATGTGAAGGAGAAAGTGCTCAAAAAGCGGCTAAAGATGTGTTAAATTTTGAAACTAAACTTGCCGAAGCTTCCAAAGACCGTGTATTATTACGTGACCCTTCTCAAAACTACCATAAAATATCAAAAGAAGAGTTAATTGAAAAATACCCAAATCTTGATTTCCCAACAATTTTTCAAGAATTTGGTGTAGCCGAAAAAATTGACAGCATTGTAGTTGGTCAACCCGAATTTTTAGAAACTTTAAACGCTTTGATGGAAAAAGAAAACATTGAAGTGCTTAAAAATTATTTAAAATGGAATGTTGCCAATAACTATTCCGAATTTTTAAGTACCGATTTTGTAATGGAAGATTTTGATTTTTATCAACGTACGCTTCGTGGAATAGATAAAATAAAACCCCGATGGAAAAGAGCCATGGATGCTGTAAACAGCAGTTTAGGACAACCTTTGGGCAAATTATTTGTAGAAAAATATTTTTCAGAGGAATCGAAACAATATGTAAGCAACATGGTAGATAACATCCGGGATGTATTTAAAGAACGTATTCAACAACTCGACTGGATGAGTGATGCTACCAAAGAAAAAGCATTGGAAAAGCTTTCCACATTCACCAAAAAAATCGGTTACCCGGATAAATGGAGAGATTACTCAGGCTTATCTGTATCTGCCGACAAATCATTTGCCGAAAACATAATGGCATGTAATTCGTTTAATATCGATTACCGAATTAACAAACTTGGAAAACCTGTTGACAGATCAGAATGGGGAATGAATCCTCAAACTGTAAATGCTTACTACAATCCGCTAAATAATGAAATCGTATTTCCTGCCGGAATACTGCAACCACCTTTCTATAATCCAAATGCTGATGATGCCATAAATTACGGAGGTATTGGAACAGTAATAGGGCATGAATTTACCCATGGATTTGACGATAAGGGCAGTAAGTTTGATGCATACGGAAATATGAAAAACTGGTGGACAGATGAAGACCGTGCCGAATTTGAAAAACGTATTCAGGTGATTATTGACCAGTTTAATGAATTTGAACCCATCGAAGGAGTTCATGTTAACGGAGAATTAACCATTGGTGAAAATATTGCTGATTTGGGCGGACTGATATTGGGTTATTACGCTTTGCAAAAGAAAATACAAAAAGACGGCCAAGAACCCGAACCAATCGACGGATTTACATATAAACAACGTTTTTTCTTAAGCTGGGCACAAGTATGGGCAATGAATATAAAAGAGGAAGAGTTAAAACGATTAATAGCAACAAATCCTCACGCACCCAGTCAATACCGAGTATTGGGTCCATTAGCCAATTTAGATGAATTTAGAGAAGCTTGGGGATGTAAACCCGGTGACCCAATGGTTAGAACAGATAGTTTACAAGCTAAAGTCTGGTAGTTTAGCCCATAAATTATAACTAAAAAACACCCTTAATTATCAAAGGGTGTTTTTTTATTTTGGTTTAAACATGAAAAAATTTTGATTATTCTCAAACAGAGAAATATCCTTAACCGTTAACAGCATAACAGCATCCACTACCGGTAAAATAAATATCCCTCCCAAGGTAAAGGAATAGCCCACAACTACTTTTGGTGACGTTCCCAAATACAACCGGTGAGCTCCAAAGTTTCCTAAAAACAAAGCCAATAAAATAGCTTTTAAACGTTTGTGTTTTACAGGTTTAAAATAAACAGAATCGGTTTGTAAAAAAGATAGTGAATCAACATGGATTGATGAGACTATATTTGCAGACTCTACCATAAAGAAGTTCAGCTTTTCGGCGCGTGCCGAAAAGCTGAACAATATCATCAAAAAAATTATAATGTTATTTTTTTGCTTCAAAATAACGACGAGTTACTTCGTCCCAATTAATAACATTGAAAAATGCATTGATATATTCCGGACGACGGTTTTGATATTTTAAATAATAAGCATGTTCCCAAACATCCAAACCTAAAATAGGCGTTCCCTTTACTTCGGCAATATCCATTAATGGATTATCTTGATTAGGTGTGCTGCAAACAGCCAAATGACCGGCTTTATCTACAATAAGCCATGCCCAGCCTGAACCAAAACGAGTAGCGGCAGCACGTGAAAATTCATCTTTAAATCCTTCGAAAGAACCGAATTTATTTAAAAATGCTTCTTCGAATTCATCATTGTTTGGCTGACCTCCTCCATCGGGAGACATTACTTGCCAAAACAAGCTGTGGTTGTAATATCCACCGCCGTTATTGCGAACAGCTGCGGAATATTGACTTACATTTGCCAAAATTTCTTCTATTGTTTTGTTTTCCAAATCAGTGCCTTCGATTGCGGCATTCAGATTGTTTGTGTAGCCTGCATGATGTTTTGTATGATGAATTTCCATTGTGCGAGCATCAATATGCGGCTCTAATGCATCATAAGCATACGGTAAATCAGGTAATTTAAAAGCCATAGTTTTAAAGTTTTTAAGGTTAGTAATTGATTTGTCTCAAAGTTAATTTATTTTTATTCTAAATAAAAATTGTGTTTGTTAAATATTTTTAATCATTTTACATGTCGGTTTATTCTCCTGACACTTCCATTAAAACTTTTCGGTATTCATTAAATAATTTTGATTTTGAAATAAATCCAATGTAGTGATTTTGTTTATCCAAAACCGGTAAATTCCACGCACCGCTCCTGTTAAATTTATTCATTACTTCTTCCATAGAATCGGTAATGTAAATTACTGTTGGCGGTTGTGTCATTACTTCAGACACTGTTACTTTATTATACAATTCGGGTTTAAACATAATTTCTCGAATATCATCCAGCAATACAACGCCTTGCAATTCTTTATTTTTATTTAATACCGGAAAAATATTTCTGTTAGACTTTGCCACAACTTTTACCAATCCGCCGAGCGTGTCCGCATCATCTACCGGACTAAAATTCGTTTCTATTTGCTTTTTTAAATCGATAAGCGTTAATACGGTTTTATCTTTATGATGCGACACCAAATCGCCCGATTTTGCCAATTGCATGGTATAAATTGAATAAGGAATAAAATATTTTGATGTAAGATAAGCCAATATAACCACAATCATTAACGGAAGCATCATTTGATAACCTCCTGTGATTTCGGCGATAAGGAAAATTCCGGTTAAAGGTGCATGTAACACTCCGGCAATAACTCCCGCCATACCTGCCAAGGCAAAATTTGGTTCAGGCAAATGAAAAAAACCGGTAAGATTGATGGCTTTTGCCAAAACAAACCCGCCAACAGAACCCACAAACAATGATGGTGCAAAAACACCTCCTACTCCTCCGGCGCCAAACGTAACGCTTGTTGCTACAACTTTTACCAATATCATTGCCAATAACAAAATAATAATAATCAGCTCGTTGTGTTGAAAATGTAATAACGGTCCGGAATCAACCACTTTTTCATAGTATCCGTGTATAATGTCGTTTATAGTTTCAAAACCTTCGCCGTATAGCGGCGGAATAAAGAAAATGAGCACACCTAAAACTCCTCCGCCTATAATTAAACGGGCAACTGCAGACTTTATTTTCTCAAATTTATCTTCAATAAACCAAAATACTTTATTGAAATATACACTCAATAATCCACTGAAAATGCCCAATAAAACATAAAAAGGCGTTTGTGAAAACATGAATAATTCTTTTAATTGCACCGGAAACAAAATACCATCTCCCAAAATAAACCTTGAAGTCAGGGCTGCTACTGCCGAGGCAGTAAGCAATGGTATGAGCGAACTCATTGAAAGGTCAATCATTATTACTTCCAAAGCAAAAACAATGGCAGTAATAGGCGCATTAAAGATACTCGACATAGCTCCTGCTGCTCCGCAGCCCAAAAGTAGAGTAGTGGTTTTGAAATTTAAACGAAGGGCTTGTGCCAACCTTGAACCGAGCCCACTGTTGGATGCTACCGATGGTCCTTCCAAACCGACAGAACCGCCAAATCCAACGGTTACAGGTGCAGTTAACAAAGAGGTGTACCACGCATCTTTGGGCATTTTACTTTTATTGCGCGAAAAGGCATATAGTACGGCAGGAATACCGTGTCCAACAGGATGTTTTATGATTTTCTTTACAATAAAATATACTAGTGTTAAACCAATTAGCGGATAAATAAAAAACAAATAGTGATGATATTCCTTAATAAAGTCGGAAGTAAGAAACTCTTTGACATAATGCACGGAGTTTTTTAGCACTACAACCATTATCCCCGAACCTAAACCGACAATTAAACTGAGAATAAGGTTAAAATGTCTGTTTTGCAAATGCCTTACACGCCATACCAATAACTTTCCGATAAAACCATTCAATTTGCCTGACATTGCATCTTTTTTATTTTACAAAAATAAACCTATTCTTGTTTATACAATATTCTTATTCGATTTAATATTAAATACAAAAGCCGACCTTAAAATCAGGTCGGCTTTCATTAAAAATTTAAAGTGTTTTTTTAGATTTTAATTATTTGAAATTTTATCGTAAGTGTCAATAATTACGTCTTTGTATTGAACAAATGTGGTTAGACACCATGCTTTCAAAAGCAATGCTTCATCTTTTTTAAGCCATTTAATTGATTTTGATAATTCTTTTTTGAATAATTCGCGGTCGAAACTTACTTTTTGAAGCACTTTTTTACTGAATTCATACATAATCAGACAGGTTTTAAATTTCGGATTGTTAAGATATAAAATTTTACGATAAACTCCAAACGTTAAAACAACCAATTTATCATACGCAAATTGTTAAAAAAAGTTATTATATCAAGAACCTTCTGATTTTAAGAACAATAAAAATTTGTTAATAAATTATGCTGAGCATATTATTTGGATGCAAAAACAAATTCACCTAAAAACACATGTTCATGGTCAACCATAAATCGGCTCAACTCATATTGAACAGTGGCTTTTATATGCTTTTCGAACAACGGATTGGTGAAAAAGGTCTCCGCTAAGTTTGATTGATAAAATCCGGCGGCAAACTTCATCATTTCTATATTTTTAGTATCTCCGGGCATTAAAGGAATTAATGTAGAAGGACTTATTTTGCGATAAAACTTTAACGGTTCTTGTGCTATCACCTGTTTTGCCCGAACATTTATCAATTCATATTTCCCTTCGATGTTAAACAAACGAAATAAAGGCACGTGTCCCATAAATTTTTGATTATAAGTAAGCAGCGCTTGCTCGTAAGGGGTTAAATATTGCTTTAGGTTTATCATTACAATATTATTTCTGACTGCTTTTGCAGCAATGCCTCGTCTCATTACTCTTCCTAATCTAAAATTATGCGGTGCAGTGTAACTGATAAAACCCTTTTCATAAACATCAAAATTTCGATTTGCTCCCCAATACCCCGACCAATAATTTTCAATGTAAATATCGTCAATTGTTACCGATACTATAAAATCATACATCTCTCCGGGTTCTATTTTTGTGGAGACAACCATATCTTTATATTCTCCCGATTCAAATTGCGATAAAATTTGCTGTTTTAATTCTTCGGGTAAAGCAACGTCCGAGCGGTTATTTACCGTTATCAGCAAATGTTTTTTCGATTCTTTTCGGGCTTGCTCGATATTTTGCATTAACGCCTCATTGCCACTTATTTGATAAGCAAAAACAAGCTCTTCATATGCTTTTTGCGCTAAATTTCTGTTATGGGTAATTTTTGCATTTTGCAAGTCGATTTCACCTTTTTGGGCATTTACTTTTGCAAAATATTCCTTAGCCGATTGTAATGAATAATCATAATCGTAGTTATCACATTTTACACCAATACTTTGCGCCATTACCTGGCGTTCTTTCATTTTATTCAAAGTTGATTTGTATGCGTACCACGATTTTTTGCTTCCTTCTTCCAACAATTCGGATAAATATAAACTGTCTTGCAAAAAGAGCTGCTTATATGTTTTTACAAAGCGTTCTTTAGCTTGTGTAGTTTTAGATTTTGAATATTTACGGGCAACTTTTTCAAGTTTATATTCGCTGATTGTTTTATTAATACTTGCTCCGGCATAAACAACCGTTGTAATGAAGAACAAAATAAATGGAAGAAGAATATACTTTTTCATAACCCTATTGTTTTTACTTGTAAAGTACAATTTTATATCTAAATTACAAATTATTATTTATAACTCAAACTATATTCCGGATAATTTTCTATTCAGCCAAAAAAATTGAATAATTTAGAGGTTTAAAATTCACTTAATTATGCTGTTCAGACCCAGAAGATTACGTTCAAATGCCAACATAAGAGCTTTGGTTCAAGAAAATATTTTAACGGTTAATGATTTTATTTACCCCTTGTTTATAGAAGAAGGAACTAACATTTGTACCGAAATAAGCAGTATGCCGGGAATTTTCCGTTATTCGTTGGATAAGATTTCCAAAGAATTGGACGAAGTGGTTCAATTGGGAATCAAAGCGGTTTTGTTATTCGGTATTCCGAAGAAAAAAGATGATATAGGCAGCGAAACATGGAACGACGAAGGTATAATTCAGCAAGCCATACGCTTTATTAAAAAGAACTATCCTCAGTTGTATGTTATTACAGATGTTTGCTTTTGCGAATATACTGCTCACGGACACTGCGGCGTATTGCATCACCACGATGTGGATAATGACAGTACTTTGACCAACACGCAAAAACAAGTAATTTCTCACGCCAAAGCCGGCGCCGATATGGTTGCTCCTTCGGGAATGATGGACGGTGTGGTAGGAAGTATTAGAGAAGCGCTGGATAACAACGGGTTTGATCACGTTCCCGTTATGGGTTATTCGGCAAAATATGCTTCGGCATTTTACGGACCTTTTAGAGATGCTGCCGATTCTACTCCCGAATTTGGCGACCGCAGAACGTATCAAATGGACCCGGCAAACCGTCGTGAAGCCCTCAAAGAAGTTTTATTGGATGTTGAGGAAGGTGTGGACATTGTAATGGTAAAACCGGCATTATCTTATTTGGATATTATCAGCGACATCAGACAAAATACCGACTTGCCTGTTGCGGCGTATAATGTTAGCGGTGAGTACAGTATGATTAAAGCGGCGGCTCAAAAAGGTTGGATTGACGGCGAAAAAGTAATGTATGAAAGTTTATTGTCGATGAAACGCGCCGGTGCCGATATTATTATTACTTATTTTGCCAAAGAAATGGCTAAGCTATTGAAATAGACTTCATTCATTAAAACACAAAACCGCTTCCAGCACTTGTTCGGGCGTAATGTTTTGCATACAGGTGCATTCGCCACCTTTTTTACACCCTTCGCAAAGTTGAGCACTTACCAAAACCGTTGCATTTTCGCCCACCGGTTGCCACCTTCCGGGATGGATGGGACGGCGGGGTGAAAACAAGCCAACAGCTATTTTGCCCATTGCAGCTGCTATATGTAATGGTCCGGTGCTGGCAGCAACCAAACCGTCGGTTTGCGAAATAAATCGGATAAACTCTTGAAGCGACATCTGACCAAACAACGGAATAATATTTTCGGCTTTAATTTGCGCCAATTTTGGAACAAGCTTACCTTCTTTTTCAGTTCCGGTAAACCAAACGGTATATCCTTTTGCCGCGAGCATTTTTGCCAATTGCAAGAAGTTGTCTTCACTCCATTCTACAGCACTTCCCTGCGATTTTGGGTGTAAAATAATGTTTTTGGAACTCTTTGCAAGTATATCACTGATTTCTTGAGGCAACTTTGCCTTTGGCGCATCTAAATCGTAATAGGTTTTTATTTTTTCTAACGAAGGAATTTTATCAATTCCCAACGGTGCGAGTAAGTTAAAATTTAATTGCGATTCGTGCAGGTTGGAATTTTTGCGGGAAAAAATGACCTTTTTATTGCAATACAGCAAAGTATGCATGCGTCCGAATGTAGCAATGCGAAACTTTATATTTGCCCAAAAAGCGGCTTTTACAACAGTTTTGTCGGGAAAAGCGAAAATCAACGCATCAATTTCTTGCGCTTTTAAAAATTCGGCTTGTTCTTTTTTGGTTTTATCTGCTACATCATCCCAATTGATAAACCGGTTGATATTTTTATTTATTTCTATAACGGGTTTTGTATAGGTTCGCCCGATGAAAGAAATTTTTGCTTCGGGATATTGTTCTCTGATGGTATGCAACATTGGAAGCGTAAGCACAACATCTCCAATGCTGTCGGTACGGCAAACGGCTATGTGGTTAAATTTCATTACCCGACAATTTTCTTAATTTTCGATACTTTAAATATACAGCTTTTGCCGAAAGGCGGGAAATATGCCAACCCGCTTTTCCATCTAAAAAACCCAATTGCATAATATATGTTTTTATAAATTTTGCCGCAGGACTTGCTATTTCTTTTATTACGGAAGGTTGTTTGCCTTCGTTTTTAAGTTTTTGCGCATGTAAATCGGAGTATTTCTCTATTCTTTGCAAATGTTCTTCTATTGTATAATAAGAATAATGCAACAAATCGCCTTTTAGATGTTTGTTGGTTAAGGAAGCGTCGGTAATACGTAAGGTTTCGTGCACAAAGTCGCCTTCCCATAGGGCTTTTTCTTTTGGGAATATCCTGATTTTTGCATCCGGATACCAGCCGCAATGTTTTACAAATGTTCCACAATAATTGGTCAACCTGTTGAATGAATACGTGCCTTCCAAACCTTTTTCTTTTTCTTTCAAAATACTTTCTTTCAATTCTTCTGATATAAATTCATCCGCATCGAGCGATAAAATATAAGGGTTTGAAGCTTGTTTGTTGGCAAAATTTTTTGTTTTACTGTATCCTTGCCATTGGTGTTGAATAAATTTTACTTGCGGATATTTTTTTACTATTTCGGGGGTGTTATCGGTAGAGAATGAATCAACAATAATAATTTCGTCGGCTACCGGCAATGCTGCCTCTATACAGCGCTGAATGTTTTTTTCTTCATTGAAAGTAATAATAACTGCCGATAACTTTGTGGACATAGTTAATGCTTTTTGGCTTTTTTGAGTGTAAACGAAAAGGTTGTGCCTACATCGGGCGAACTGCGAACATTTATGGTTTGATTATGTGCTTCGATAATGTGCTTTACTATTGCCAAGCCCAAACCGGTTCCTCCGCTTTTTCGTGCGCGGCTTTTATCTGTGCGGTAAAATCTTTCAAAGATATGAGGTAAATGCTCTTTTTCAATACCTATTCCGTTATCGCTTATTTCTACCAAAATATTTTCATCCATATCATAGAATTTTATTTTGGTTGTTCCTCCTTCTTTTCCGTAGTTAAGCGAATTGTCAATTAAATTTATAAATACTTGCATTAACCTGTCGTAATCTCCTTCTACCCAAATGGGTTTGTTTATTTCTTTCTCGTCAATAATCAGTTTAATTTTCTTTTTCTTGGCATAATGCTCCAATTGCTGGACGGCATCTTTGGCTAAATCCACAATATTTATGGGTTTTATATTCATTGTGATTTTACCGGCTTCTATTTGGGTAATTTCATCCAAATCTTGAATAAGATGTATCATTCGCTCGACACTTTTTTCGGCTTTTTCCAAAAATTTGCGGTTTATTTCGGGGTCTTCCAGCCCTCCTTCAAGCAAAGTGAGTAAATAACCTTGAATGCTGAAAATTGGCGTTTTAAGTTCGTGCGCCACATTGCCGACAAATTGCCGGCGATAATCTTCCATATCTTTTAATCGCTCAATCTCTTCTTTATTCTTCTTATCCCACTCCAATACATCTTGCCGAACTTCGTTTAAAATATCTTTATCCAAATCAATAAGATTTGTCTTTTCGTTTTTTCGCAATTTCAGGTTGTGAATGGTTTTATAAATGAGTTTTATTTTCCGGTAGATAAATTTTTCGAGGGCGAGAAGAAAAAAGTAGTAAGATGCCGCAAAACTGACAATGAAAACCGAGATAATCTTCAATACACTGTTTTGAAACGGTATAAACTGCCACACCATTACTAAAGCAGCAATTGAAGCCGCTACAGCAAAGGCAATGCGAACCGCCAGTTGTTTGGGTGTAATGTTTTTCATTCTAAACGAATCGGTTAATGTGTAAAGTTACACGAAATAGTTTATTCGTTTAGAATCTTTTACTCAGAAAAACGTTTTTGAACCTTATTTTTGACCTGATTCAAATTTATTTTTTGCTTCATCAAGCCAACGAATAAATTTCTCAATATCAGGGTCGTAGCCGGTAGGTTCAGCCAACATATTTTCTTCGTTATCTACAATTACATAATACGGTTGCGAGTTGGTTTTGTAACGCGATACTTGAAAATAAGCCCACTTATCTCCTACGGTTTTGAGTTTTTTGACTTTAGAGCCCAACTGCACTTCTATTTGCTCCGATTCAGGTAATTCCAATTTTTCATCTACATATAACGACACCAATACAACATCATCGCGCAAGCGTTGTAAAACACGAGGGTCTGCCCATACTTGCTCTTCCATACGTCGACAATTCACACAAGCCCAACCGGTAAAATCAATCATTAACGGTTTTTTCACCTTTTTGGCATAAGCCAATGCTTTATCATAATCGTGAAAACAAGGTAAATTATGAGGGCAATGTTCAGGCTCAACACCTTCGGGAATATCCTCTTCTCCTACTGCACTTTTAACATGATTGACCACTTGACTTGTTTGGAATGAGCCATTGGGAAATTCACTGTAAAACATGGGCGGCGGAAATCCGCTGATGAGTTTTAGCGGTGCACCCCACAAGCCGGGCAACAGGTAAATGGTAAAAATTAAAGATACTGTTGCAAACATCAATCGTGTAATGGTAAGACTCTCGGTTATCGAGTCGTGCGCCATACGGAAAACACCCAACAAGTAAAGTGACATCAACAAGAAAATAGCTATCCAAATAGCAAGGAATATTTCACGCTTTAACAATCCGGCTTGCAAAACCAAATCGGCATTGGATAAAAATTTAAATGCCATGGCTAATTCTAAAAATCCCAACACCACTTTTACTCTGTTTAGCCATCCGCCTGATTTTGGCAAAGCATTCAACCAAGAAGGGAATAAAGCAAACAAACCAAAGGGTAGTCCCAAACCAAAGCCAAATCCTGCCATGCCTATGGTAAGAGCCTTTGCACCTCCTCCGGTAGATAAAGTTCCACCCAACAAAGCTCCCAAAACCGGACCCGTGCAGCTAAATGACACCAATACCAATGTAAGAGCCATAAAGAAAATGCCTATCATTCCGCCTTTGTTAGATGCCGAATCGGCTTTATTTATCCATGAATTGGGCAGGGTAATTTCAAACGCTCCCAAAAAGCTCATGGCAAAAATGACAAATATGATGAAGAAAAATACATTTAAATACACATTGGTAGAAATATTGTTTAAGATGCCGGGGTCGAGACTGTCAAAAATATGAAACGGCAAACTCAACAACACATATACACCAATAATAAACAAGGTATAAGTAATGGCGTTTATTCGTCCTTTGGCTTTATTTTTATTTTGCTTGGTAAAGAAACTAACCGTCAGCGGAATCATTGGGAAAACACAAGGTGTAACCAACGCAGCTATTCCGGCCAAAAATGCGAAAATAAATATTTCCCACGAAGATTGTTGCTCCTCGCTTTTACTTTTATTTTCAATACCTGCAGATGCTACAATAGGTGGTAATTCAAATGTCAATTCTTCGGTAGTGGACGGCAAACACCGAGCATCGTCGCACGTCATATAATACACTTGTGCTTTGATGTTTTTGAGTGAATTATCTTCTATTTTTATTTTTTGAATATATTGAACGGCTTGTGAATAATAATTCAAATCCATTTGAAAATTGGGGTCGAAAGCCGATTCCATTTCGCCTTCTTCTTTTACCTCTCCTAATAGTTGAATTCCTTTTGTTTCCAATAGTTTAAACTCTGTTGCAACAGGTCCGTCGTCGCGAGGCAAATTCATACTGTAAACGTGCCAACCTTCGTTTATTTTGGCTGTAGCAATCAGTTTAAACTCATTATTCCCCAGTGCTTTTACTTTTGTTTCCCATTTTACGGGTTCTAAAATTCCATTATTAGCACTTCCCGCAATGGTAATATCACTTTTCGGCTGACCGGCTTGTTCCATATCAATACTTTCTTGTTCACTATTAGTATTGGAAACAGAAACATCCGGCGCACCTTCTTGCTGAATGGCTCGCTGTGCAGCGCCTGAATAAGCCGGTACTTTTACGGTAAACAAAATTTCTTCGGGTGGTAAGCACATTTTGTTATCGCAAACCATATAATAAACCGAACCCTTTACATCAAACGCACCGGGATTTTTACATTTTATTTTTTGTTTAAACACTGCTTTTTTGGCAAAAAAGGCCAAATCCATTTGAAAGTTGGGGTCAAATTCAACGTGTGGCTTACCTTCTGTGGTTTTCCCCATCAGTTCGTAATTTTCATTTTTCACGAATTGAAAATCGGTAGCTACCGGACCTTCATCCGAACTTAAATTTTGACTGTATAAATGCCAACCCTCTTCAATGGTTGCCTGAATGATTAACTCGGCTTCTGTATCAGAAATTCTTTTAGCTGTATAATCCCATTTTACGGGGTCGTAAATTTGTGCATTTGCATAAAACAGTATTGCCAAGAGACTGAATATAGAAAGGAATCGTTTCATTATCATAATGCCAAAGATTGATTTTATTATTCAAAACTAAATAAAATCGAATAATTGGAATGTATTTTTTATAACAAACTATTGCATTGCTATCTGCTAATTTTAATCGAGTCCGAAACGAGGGTTTACAATACTGTTGTAGATTGAACCAAAAGTATAACTAATACCTGCATTTGCCCAATAAGAATAATTGGTTGCCAACACTTTTTGGCTTAATAAAACTTCTTCGTAGCTTGCTCCTTGTTTAGGCAAATTAATTTGGTCGCGAATAAAGGATATTTCTCCAGAAAGGTTAAAAGACAATCCTTTAAATATTCGCCATCTGAGCGAAGTATAAACCGACAATCTGTTTAAATCGAAATTGTGTAAATAATTTGATGCAATTACCGAGGAGTTTAAACTGCCCCACTTTTTAACCAATCTTGCCGACATACCCAGTTTTTGCTGTGCTAAAAACTCTTCTGTTTGGTTAAAAATGGTTGTGTCTTCATATTGATTATAAATAGGAGAAACGCCATAATATATGCGCACAATGTGTTTCGAAGATTCAGTATATGGAAAAATATTATACTCTATTGCCGGATATGCAGAAAGATTAACAATATAATTATTATAAGTAGAATTTTGAGCATCAATCATTAAACCTGCAGACCATTTGGGCGACAGGGCATAAACAACCTTTGCCAACCCACTTTTTGAGCGACGTATGGACAAAACGGTTGTTTCACCGAATTTAAATTTATTTTCATTATAATTAAAATCCAATGAAAAAATGTATTTCCATTTATTTACTATTTTTCTAACATCAACACCTCCCCAGCCGGAAAACATTGAGGTTGAAGACTGCCCGTTTGTCCAGCCGCCGGCTGAGAGGTCAACCACCCAATTTCGCCATTTATCTGTTACTACTTCTTGTTCTCCGCTTTCCTTAGCATTTGGGTCGGAATAATCTATGTTTATAAGGCTTAACACATCTTTTGACTTATATAAAAAAGGTAAAAGTCCGGTTTGAATTATTTTCAGATATCCGGCACGAATTTCTGCATCAGTTTGTGTAGGGTCGGTAATATAGTTTAGAGTAAAGTTCAGTCCGTTAAAATCATTAAACCCTAAAAATTGAATTTGATATTCATTACCACCGGAAGCCGTTTCTTGGACACGCATTATAATTTGCACATCGGCTAATTTACGGTCTCTTACATAGTTTACCCAAGTAATATTTTGCTTGATATAACTCAAATCGCAATAATAATTGCAATCGACAAACACTTTTGGAGCGTTTTTCAATACCGAGGCAGTGCTGTCTGTGTTTGCTATTGCTATAAAAACACTGAAAATATTTACCAACAGAAACATGGATGCTTTAAGTTGCCGCGTTTTTGAATTTAACCACTTTGTCATAATGTGTGCTTTAATTATTCGATGCCAATATAACGTGAAAAAATAAAAATGTTACACAAAAAAGCTAAAAAAAGAGCCAAGCTGTTGACTTGACTCTTTAATTAACGCAATATAAAGGGATTAATTACTTTACTAATCCTATTTCTCTCAATCTTTCGTTCAAATATTCTCCGGCTGTAATGTCTTCATATTGTTTTGGATTATTTTCATCAATACACTCGGGTAAACAATTTAAAGGCATATCCGAGCGTGGATGTAAGAAAAACGGAACGGAATAGCGTGGTTTTTTCATTAGCTCCGGGTCAGCCGGATTGACTACGCGGTGCGTAGTTGAACGTAATTTATTATTTGTTAATCGTTGCAACATATCACCAACATTCACTACAATGTGTCCTTCTATTTCAGTTACAGGCACCCATTCATTTTGTTTTGTAAGTACTTCCAAACCGTCGGCACTTGCACCTACCAACAAAGTGATTAAGTTAATGTCTTCGTGTTCTCCGGCACGAACTGCTTCGGGGTCAGGATTTTCAATTGGCGGATAATGTATCGGACGTAAAATACTGTTTCCGTTGTGAATATGCTCATCGAAATAATTTTCGTCCAATCCCAAATACAAAGCAATGGCTCTCAACATCTGACGCCCTGTATTTTCGAATGTTTGGTATGCCTCTTTGCCAATAGTGTTAAATTCAGGAATTTCTTCAACCTCAACATTATCGGGATATTCCGATTTTATCGGGTCATCATCTTCTACATATTGGCCAAAATGCCAAAATTCTTTTAAATCACCTGCTTTTCGGTGCTTTGCATGCTCTTTTCCAAAAGAAGTGTATCCGCGTTGCCCGCCAAGTCCTTCTATCTCATATTTCTTTTTTACTTCTTCCGGAAGGGCAAAAAATTCTTCCATTTTTTGATACAATTTATCTACCATCGCATCATCAATGCCGTGATTTCTGACTGCTACAAAGCCTATTTCTTCGTATGCTTTTCCCAATTCGTTTACAAATTTTTGTTTACGCGCTTCATCTCCCGATAAAAAATCGGACAAATCAACTGTTGGGATACCTTTTGGAATGTTCATATTCAAATAATTTTAAGATTTAACATAAAAAAACCGTTACAAATATAAGGTATTGCAACGGTTTAATGATTTTAAGTGAATTTATTGCTTGGTTATTTTTCCTGTTTTTATTGTATTGTTGGAAAAATTCAAAATTTTGTAAATGTATATGCCCTTTGGAAAATCATCTGCTTGAATTGTATTTTTTCCTTGCGAAAGTTTTTCTGTCATCAATAGTTTTCCCGTAATATCATATACTTGGATTTTCAAAGGATTTTCGGTAGGATTATAAATATTTAAAGAAGATGTTACCGGATTGGGGTAAATTTTCAGTTCATCCAACGAAAGTATATTGTTTACACCCGTTGTAAAATTAATGGCAATATCGTCTACCCATAACTCACTTCCTATTTTTGCATAACCAAAAGAGCCGTCTCCAAAAAGAATATTGGCACTTGATGTTGCCACAAGGGTTAGTGTATCAGGCGTATCGGTTGTATAATAAGTAAAATTCACAACTTGAGGCGTCCACGTATTATTCACCGTATTGGTTGTGAAAACGGCTTCTGCATCTATTACTTGCGTGTTGTTTACATTGTCCCAATGGGATAATTGTGCCGCCACAACATTGTAATCACCCGACATTGGATTTGATTTATAGGCAAACGAAATGGATGCAGGTGTTTGTGTATAGGCGACTTGTTGCACAATAGAGCCGGGAAGTGTATCTAAGCCCAGTATCGAACCCATTGCCCAATATACTGTTGTTAAATGCGCGGCTGAAGTTCCTTGAGCTACCGAAGTTGTTTCTTGAAATAAATTTTGTGGTGCTCCATAAGCCACGGCATCTGTAGCGTTTAGCCAATAATCGGCACTGTCCGAACCGCTTGGTTTTACAGTCCAAGCTTCTAAATCAAGGTTTTGCTGCGCAAATCCTGTAAATGAAGCGAAAATCAATAAAGAAAGTATTATTTTTTTCATAATTAGACGATTTTTCATTATCCAAAACTTAAAAATAATTTTTTTGACAGACATTTACAACGACTGTGAAATATAATTTTATTAACAACTTGTGAATTACTGTTAACCAAAATGTGAATTTCGCTAAGCGAAAGATTGCAGGTCGTGCAGTTTTTTATACACTCCTTTTTGTGCCAAAAGTTCTTGATGCGAACCCCGTTCAACAATTTCGCCTTTTTGCAATACCAAAATTTCATCTGCATGTTGAATAGTTGACAAACGGTGAGCTATCACTAGTGAAGTTCGATTTTTCATCAATTTATTTAGGGCTTCTTGCACTAATTTTTCCGATTCGGTATCCAGTGCCGATGTTGCTTCATCTAAAATTAATATTGGCGGATTTTTTAATATTGCTCGTGCAATGCTTATTCGCTGGCGCTGACCACCACTGAGTTTATTTCCGCGGTCGCCAATATTGGTTTGATAACCGTTGGGCAATTGCATAATAAACTCGTGTGCATTGGCAATTTTTGCCGCATTTATTACTTCTTCTTCGGTTACTTTCTCATTGCCAAAAGCTATATTATTGAATATAGTATCATTAAACAAAATGGATTCTTGTGTAACAATCCCCATAAAACTACGAAGGTTTTTTATAGACAACTGCCTAATATCAATACCATCAAGCGTTATAACTCCTTTTGTAACATCATAAAACCTGGGCAACAAATCGGCAATGGTAGATTTCCCTCCTCCTGATTCTCCAACCAATGCTATTGTTTGTCCTTTCTGTAAGGTAAAAGAAATGTCTTTTAAAACAAATTCATTTTCGTAGGCAAAATATACATTTCGGTATTCTATTTTATCTGTAAATTCTTTTACCGTTTTAGGATTTTCAACCTCTGTAATAGTATTTTTTGCTTGAAGTATTTCTGAAATTCTGTCGGCACTGGCTGCTCCTCTTTGCAAATTGGAATATGCCGAGGTAATTCCTTTTACCGGTGGGAAGAGTCTCGAAAAAATAATTATATAACCGATAAATTCTTGCCCCGAAAGCTCTCCTTGATTCTTTAAAATCAGTTTTCCGCCATACCAAACTAACGCAACCATTACCAACGCTCCTAAAAACTCACTAACCGGCGAAGCCAAATCGCGTTTTCGAGACATTTTCAACAACAATCTTTTGTATTCATTGTTTAAATCTTTGAATTTCTTGAAAATATAATCTTCTGCCGTAAATGCTTTAATTATGCGTAACCCTCCAATCGTTTCTTCTATAAACGACAATAATTCACCCATTTTGTTTTGTCCTTTGGTTGATGTGCGCCGTAAACTTTTTCCTATTTTACCAATAATAAAACCACTGACCGGTAACAAGATAAAGGCAAATAATGTAAGCGACGGGCTTATCATAATCATTACCGTAAGCGACAGCAAAATAGCTATCGGTTCGCGAAAAACCATTTCTATACCGGTAAGAATAGACCATTCTATTTCTTGCACATCATTGGTTAAGCGGGCAATAATATCTCCTTTTCGTTCATTGCTGAAAAAAGACAAAGGCAAAGACAAAATTTTGGCATAAACTTTCTGACGAATATCGCGCACCACCCCATTTCGCAATCCGCTGATAAAGTAAAGTGCCAAATACCTGAATAGGTTTTTCAAGAAAAATAATGCTGCCACCAATATACAAACCAATACCAATGCGCCGGTTTTATCGGTTCCGTCAATTTGCTGACTTAGGTAATATGTAAACAGATTTTCGAGATATTCTTTGGTAAAGGCAAATTGCGGCTTTTCCAACACAGGCTGCATTGTACCGAAAATCAAACTCAAAAAAGGGATGAATAATAATAATGAAAGCAATTCAAATACAACGGCAAAAATATTGAAAACAATATTCAGAAATACAAAACGCTTATACGGCGCTGCATATTGAAGTATTTTTTTGAGTTTTTTCATTAAAAATATTAATCATCCAATTTAAGAACAGCCAAAAAAGCTTTTTGTGGCACTTCTACGCTACCAATTTGACGCATTCGTTTTTTACCTTTCTTTTGTTTTTCCAATAATTTTCTTTTTCGCGAAATATCACCACCATAACATTTGGCGGTAACATCTTTTCGAAGTGCTTTTACCGTTTCTCGTGCTATAATTTTTGAACCAATGGCTGCCTGAATGGCAATATCAAACTGTTGGCGCGGAATTAATTCTTTTAGTTTTGAACAAATCTTTTTACCCAACTCATACGCCTTATCTCTATGAATTAATGCCGATAATGCATCAACTTGGTCGCCGTTTAACAAAATATCAAGTTTTATCAATTTCGACTCTTTAAAGCCTATGGGGTGATAATCAAAAGAAGCATACCCTTTGGATATGGTTTTTAGTTTATCGTAAAAATCAAACACTATTTCTGCCAAAGGCAAATCAAACACAAGCTCTACGCGGTCTGTAGTAAGGTAAACCTGATTTTTTAATTCGCCTCTCTTTTCGATGCACAAATTCATTATTGCCCCTACAAATTCACTTTTTGTAATTATAGATGCTTTAATGTAGGGTTCTTCAACTTTTGCCAATTTACTGGGATCGGGCAAATCGGAAGGATTGTGCACCATTATAGGCGTTTCGGGGTCTTTGGTCAAATACGCTTTATAGGATACGTTGGGCACAGTGGTAATTACAGTCATACCAAATTCGCGCTCCAAACGCTCTTGGATAATCTCCATGTGCAGCATTCCCAAAAATCCACAACGAAAACCAAAGCCCAAAGCAGCAGATGATTCGGGTTCAAAAGTCAATGAGGCATCATTTAATTGCAATTTTTCCAAAGCATCACGCAAATCTTCGTATTCATCAGTATCTACCGGATAGATTCCTGCAAAAACCATTGGTTTTACATCTTCAAACCCCTTAATCGGTTCGCCCGGATTTTCCACTTTTGTGATGGTATCTCCGACTTTTACTTCCTTGGCTTGTTTTATTCCGGAAATAATGTAACCCACATTTCCTGTTTCTATCACATCACGTGGTTCTTGCTTTAATTTCAGCACACCAATTTCATCGGCAGTATATTCTTTTCCGGTAGCAATAAACTTAACTTTGTCTCCTTTTCGAATGGTTCCGTTTACTACTTTAAAATAAGCATTTATACCTCTGTATGAATCAAAAACCGAATCAAAAATAAGGGCTTGCAAAGGTGCATTGGGGTCGCCTTTTGGTGCCGGCACTTTATTGACAATGGCATCCAATATTTTATCTACTCCCAAGCCGGTTTTTCCGCTGGCGGCAATAATATCTTCTCTGTCGCAACCAATTAAATCAACAATTTGGTCTTTTACTTCTTCGGGCATTGCCGAAGGTAAATCCATTTTATTTAAAATAGGAATTATCTCCAAATCGTGCTCTATTGCCAAATATAAATTGGAAATGGTTTGTGCTTGAATACCTTGTGTTGCATCAACAATTAAAAGTGCTCCTTCGCACGCTGCAATAGAACGTGAAACCTCGTAAGAAAAATCCACGTGCCCGGGCGTATCAATCAAGTTTAAGATATACTTTTCGCCATTGTGGTTATATTCCATTTGAATGGCGTGACTTTTAATGGTAATACCACGCTCACGTTCCAAGTCCATATCGTCGAGTGTTTGCTCTTTGAGCTCACGATCGGATATTGTGTTGGTGGCTTGTAATAAACGGTCGGCAAGAGTAGATTTACCGTGATCTATATGCGCTATTATGCAAAAGTTTCTGATGTTTTTCATAAATATATTCTGAAATAATAAAAGAAATGGTCTAATTTTTCTTTACGGGCAAAGGTAAATAAAATAACGGGAGAATTTTATCAAGGTGTTTTAAAAGAAATTTCCTTTCGCACAGTTAATAATCGTCATATCTGTTTCGAACAAAAGTTTTCACTCCCAAAGAAAAAAATGTTTGATTGAATGCAGACATAGAATTTTGTAAGCGATAATTATGAACTAAAGCAAAAGCATACCAACCGGCACCTTTAACCAGCAAATAATTTACTTTTAATTTTGAATGCAAAGTTGTTGTTCGTTCACCTTGCAAAAAGCTGTTGCCGTAATCTTTTGTGCGTGAATCATAAGATTTAAAGATGTTTTGCCCCAAATTGACATTTCCTGTATCCAACCCTGTTGTTAAATAATTGAAGTTCAATTCAAACAACCATTTTTCTTTCCTGTAAGAAAACCGAGCTATTTGCTCCATCACATTTGCTCCTGCAGGATGCGCCATTGGCATTCCGTAATGTGCATAATTTAACAATGCCGATGTGCCGGGGTTTCGTTCAAAATAGCTGTAAGTAAACGGGCGGACAATGTTCATTTCAAAAAGTGAATTTAAATGTTTAATACCGAACAAATCTCTTGATTTTACGCCAAACTGAACAGCATACTTGTTTGCCCACCAACCCTGACCTTTTCGAACTTCTGCCAATAAAAACTCATCGATTAAAAACTGAGCATAAAAAACGTGTTTTTGTTTCAGAATCGCTTTAAGTGTTAAGCCCATCAAGGCGTTATCGGCAGACCCTTGACTATACTCTACCGGACGATAAAAAATAACCGGGTTTATATAATTCAAATCAAATCCGCGGTAATAATCGCCGTCATAACCGGAAAAAACAATGGTTTCGAAAAATCCTACATTCAGCCATTTTAACGGATTATAACTTAAATAATGAGTTGTGGAATATTTATCCAAAAAATTTGCTGCATCTCCGTTTGAAAATCGAATATCCCACCAATTGGAATAAATATTATCGTATTTAATTTTCCAAAATTGTGTGCTTATTTTAAAATAAGGATAAGGATACGCATTATCAGCCAGCAGCAAACTCCGGTAGCCTTCGCCGATAAAATGATTGCCCATTCCAGCTTCAAAAGTAAATGTTTTATTGGGTTGATACGCTATAAATCCACTTATATACGTTGTGGCTCCGCTTGTTGTGTCAGAATAGCCATAACCATATACATCATTGGTTTGCTCAATGTGTTGAGCATAAAATCCGGAATAATCGAAAAAATTTCTTACATAATTTACTTCACCGCTCCACCCTTTGTTGGTTTCCAGCTTGGCTTGCACCCCAATATTCCAATTAAAGAAAAAAGATTTTTCGGTATTTAAACTGTAAGAAGGTTCAAGCGCCAACAAGGGAGATAAACTCAAATTAAGCTTTGTTTTTCCGGTATCTTTCGGATTTCTATAAAAAAACGGCGCCGACGTTGTGTGTTTATTATATAAAAATGAAATGCTGTCGTTCTTAAAAAGTTGTTGCGTTTTTATTATGTTAAATCGTTCGCTTTGAGCAAAGAGAAGCGAAACATTCAAACAAAAAACAATATAAAAAAATCCCTTTTTCAATTTTGTTTTGTTTTAAACGAGAAAAGAAGTAATACAGACAGTACTATAAAACTAAACAATGCAAAAAACAATACCGTGGGATTCAAATGCCTGAAAATAATTACCAACGAAATAACAAGTGTATTGTAAAGAATAATAGCAATTACCGTTTGTGCATGATTCAAGCCCATTTTTATCAATCGGTGGTGAATATGGTTTTGGTCGGCTTGAAAAGGCGGCAAGCCTTTATATGCACGGTAAGCAAAAATTCTGAGTGTATCAATTAAGGGATAAGCAAGAACTGCCATTCCCAATACCGGCTTGGATACATCTTTCATAAATGCAAAGCCAACATAATCTGTTTTTTGCTCAATCATGGCAATGGTAAGTGCAATGAGCAACAAACCGATGGTCAACGAGCCGGAATCTCCCATAAAAATTTGTGCCGGTTGGAAATTGAATCGTAAAAATGCCAACAATGCTCCTGCCAAAGAAAATGACACTACGGCAAATGTGTAATCGCCTGTAAAATAAAACCACAACCCCAAACAAAAAGCAGCAAGGAAGCCCACACCACCGGCAAGTCCATCCACTCCATCTATTAAATTATAAGCATTTATTGCCACTATATAAGTAAACATAGAAAGTGCATAGCTAAGCCAATCGGGAATTTGCTCTACGCCAAATAATCCATGCATTCCGGTAATGCGAATTTTTGCCACAAAAACCATTATAAAAGCCACTAGAATTTGAGCCAGTAATTTTTTCATTGGTGCCGTACCGATAATGTCATCTTTTATTCCAATAAAAAACAAGACCAACAACGAAGGGATTAAAAACTTAACAAAACCAATATAAGGTGAAGGATACCAAAACAAAGCTGCAAAAACAGTTCCGGCAAAAATCATTATTCCGCCCATTAAGGGAACGCTTCGCTTGTGGATTTTTCTGTCTTCATCGGGTGAGTCAAACAAATGTTTGTAATGCGCAACCCTTATAAATGAAGGCGTTGACAACAATACAATGATAAATGCCGTAAAAAATGGTAATAATATGATGTAAAACATAAGTTAAAAGTCGTAATAAATGTTTTGTAAATTCGTTTTCAAGCCAAAATAAATGTACGTTGTGGTATTTTGCAAATTATTTTTTGAATAATTCCATTGCCTTACTCCCAAGTGCATGCTTAAATTGGTTTTCGGATTGATTATGTAACCGGTATTTATTTCATAGACGTCTTTATTCATCTTTTGGTTGGAAATTGCCCGGCTTTCATCCATTAAAACATTGCCTCCCGCAATATCTTGCTGAATATTATTCCATTTTGCATAAGCAAAAAAGCGGCTAAATCGAATACTAAGCCATACTATTGACTCCGTAAAATTTGCCCCAATTGGGCTCGCCAACGGCTGATTGTAATGCGAATAAGCTTGTGCAATATTTTGAGCAGTATAAGTAAACGGATTGGCAACATTATATTCTACTCCCGCGCCAATATGTTTTAAGGCAAATGTTTTTATCCCAAACTGATAAGCTTGTTTGGCGATATTATCTTTTTTTCCATCATAAAAATATTGAGCATAAAAAACTGTTTTTTGTTTTATTGATGCTTTAAGATTAACACCGGCAGAAGCATTATTATCACTGTTAAACCCATATATTAGAACCGGCAAAAACGGCACAGGATTAACGGATATAAAATTAAACGGTTTATTTCCGGCAGAATCCATTTTAGAAATCATTATATTATCAAATATTCCCAGCTCAAGCCAATCAACCGGTTTGATATTGATATAATGAAAATTCATTCCTTTTCTGTAAAATAATGCTTCGGGCGAATTGGTATAAGGGCGGCGTTCAAGATGAATTAAATCGGCATAGTAAGCATTATATTGTATTTTTTTATTGAAAAGATAAACCGTTGTACCTGCATAAGGATATGAATGCGAAACATCCGACAACAACATGGAACGATAGCCGTTTCCGATAAAAAATTTATCTGTACCCAATTGTAAAAGAATATTTTGCGAAGCTTGATACATAATTGAACCCGTGGCTTGCGCATAATCGTAACCATTATTTTTAAATGATTTTGAACGCCCTTGTCCGGGAACAGCTTTTAAACTATCAACGATAGATGCATAATAACCCGGAAATACACTTTGATTTTCTCTAAATGCAGAAACAAAAGCAAAATTATTTCCTATATATCCTTTTATTAAAAAGCCGCGCGTATTGGTATAATAGTTTGTTCCGGCAGTATCTTCCTGTTCTTTACCCAACTCAAGATTCAGCAACGGGTCAACAGTGAAGCCGTAATTGTTGCTGTCCACCTGAATTAAATTTTCATAAAACAACTTACGGGCAAAAAATGAACGATTGGTTTTGTGTGTAAACAAAAAATAATCTTTTGCCGAACCTTTTAGAGAATCTTGTTCTTCCGGAATTAAAAAATTCTTTATGAGCAGTTTAAAAGAGGTGTGTGCCGCAAAGTAATCGGCATCTGCTTGGTTGTAAAACCAAAAGTTTAACGGCAATTTTTGTGGTTGTGCGAAAATTATAACCGATGAAAAAACGAATAATATTAACAGTTTAAACCGCTTCAAATTGCATTTGTTTAACTTCTTGATAAACCATTTCAATTCCTTTTCTTAGGTCTATTTTGTGTTTCCATCCTAAACCGTGAAGTTTAGATACATCGAGTAATTTACGCGGTGTGCCGTCGGGTTTGGAAGTATCGAAAGTAAGTTCTCCTTCATAACCTGTAATATCTTTAATAAGCAAAGCCAAATCTTTGATAGAAATATCTTCGCCCGTTCCAATATTCACCAAATCGGGTTGGTTATAATTTTGCATTAAGTAAAAACAGGCATCAGCCAAATCATCTACATGCAAAAATTCTCTTTTAGGCGAACCGGTTCCCCAAATCTCAACCTGTGGAAGGTTATTGATTTTTGCCGTATGAAATTTTCGTAATAACGCCGGCAAAACATGCGAATTTTTTAAATCGTAATTATCATTTGGACCATACAAATTTGTCGGCATAACCGAAATAAAATTATCGCCATATTGCGCATGATAGTCTTGACAAAGTTCTATCCCGGCAATTTTTGCAATAGCATACGGCTGATTGGTCGGCTCCAAATATCCCGAAAGCAAGTATTCTTCTTTTATGGGCTGTGGTGACATTTTAGGATAAATACATGAAGAGCCCAAAAACAACAATTTGGTTACATTGTTTTTATGCGCAGCATGAATAACATTGGCTTCTATCATTAAATTATCGTAAATAAACTCTGCCTTGTAGGTATTGTTTGCCAATATTCCGCCTACTTTGGCTGCCGCCAAAAAAACATATTCGGGTTTTTCTTCTGTAAAAAAAGCTTCAACTTGTGCTTGATTGCGCAAATCCAATTCTTTGGATGTTCGCGTAACAATATTGTTATATCCCTCTTTTTGCAATCGCCGAACTATTGCCGAACCAACCATTCCTCTATGTCCTGCAACATATATCTTGCTTTCTTTATTCATTATAATTTAATGTTTTATGTCCGCCTTCTTTTAAATATTTATCTCTTTCAAAAAGTTTAATATCCTCTTCAACCATTTCTTTTATCAATTCTTCCAATGTATATTTTGGTTCCCATCCCAGTTCTTTTTTGGCTTTTGAGGCATCGCCAATGAGCAAGTCCACTTCTGTCGGACGAAAATAGCGTTCATCAACCTCTACCAACACTTCTCCTGTTTCGGGATTAATTCCTTTTTCGTTTACTCCTTCGCCTTCCCATTTTATTTTTATTCCGGCATAGCCAAATGCTTTATTGATAAAGTCACGTACCGTAGTAGTTTGATTTGTTGCCAAAACATAATCATCGGGTTTTTCTTGCTGAAGCATTAACCACATTCCCTCAACATAATCTTTAGCATGTCCCCAATCACGCTTTGCATCAAGATTTCCGATATATAACTTTTTTTGCAGCCCCAGTTTTATCCGTGCGGCTGCACGTGTAATTTTTCTGGTTACAAATGTTTCTCCCCTTAACGGACTTTCATGGTTAAATAAAATACCATTGCAAGCATACATATCATATGCCTCGCGGTAATTTTTCACTATCCAAAATGCGTATAATTTGGCTACCGCATAAGGACTACGCGGATAAAAAGGGGTTTTTTCGGTTTGTGGCACTTCTTGAACTTTCCCGTACAATTCGCTCGTTGATGCTTGGTAAAATTTTGTTTTGTCTTGCAAATTTAATATCCGCATTGCCTCCAACAAACGCAAAGTACCCAAAGCATCAGAATTAGCAGTATATTCAGGGGTTTCAAACGATACTTTTACATGCGATTGAGCGGCAAGGTTATAAATTTCATCGGGTTGTACTTCTTGTACAATACGAATCAAATTAGTTGAGTCGGTCATATCTCCATAATGAAGAAACAATCGCACATCTTTCTCATGCGGGTCTTTATATAAATGATCTATTCTGTCGGTATTAAATAACGAACTTCTTCTTTTTATCCCGTGAACCTCATAGCCTTTTTTCAGCAACAATTCAGCCAAATAAGCTCCATCTTGCCCGGTAATTCCGGTAATTAATGCTTTTTTCATCTCTTATTTACTCTTTAATTTCTTGACATAATTCTACTAACACTCCATTGGTTGACTTAGGGTGCAGAAAGCAAACCAATTTATTGTCGGCTCCTTTTTTTGGTGTTTCATTTAATATTATAAAACCCAATTTTTGTAGCCGTTCCATTTCGGTATATATATCATCAACATCCAAAGCAATGTGGTGTATTCCTTCATTTCTTTTCTCAATAAACTTAGCAATTGGGCTTTGTTTATTTGTGGCTTCAAGCAATTCAATTTTAGTTTCACCAACCTGAAAAAACCCCGTACTCACGCCTTCAGAATTAACCGTTTCAGTTTTATACATTTTTGTATCAAGCAAATCTTCCATAAGTTTTTGTGAAGCCTGCAAATCTTTAACAGCTATACCTATGTGCTCTACTTTTTTAATCATTTTACAATTTTTAGATAAAAAAAAATCCCGCATTAGCGGGATAAATTTACACAATTTAAGTGGATTATTTTTTAACGAAAGTATCGGTTTTATTATCATAGCTCAAATAGTAGATACCTTTTGTCAAATTGCTGGCATCTATTTCTTTACCAAATCCTTTCTTAACAATGTTTCCGTAACTGTCGTATATTTCATACATGGTTTCACCTGTAAACTCAATCTTATCTTTTACTTTTATCGGTGAGAACGTTATTTCAGGAATATCCGATGTAAATTCCACAGATTTAGAGTAGCGTGGTTTTCCACTGTAGTCAACTTGTTTTACTCTAAATTTATTTACCCCTGAATGAGGAGTGATTTGGAATGAATACTCATGCTCTCCGGGTGTTCCAACACCATCTACTTCACCAACACGAACCCATTTATTCCAACGATATTGCTCAATAATGTAAGGCAACTTTCCTGTTTCGTTCTTTGTTTTCCATTTTAAAACACCGTCAGGCGTAACTTCCATACTTACCACTTCGAAAGTTGATTTTGGCTTCAAAACTTCAGGGTTAAGCACTTTTGGCTTACAATCATCTTTATGTTTAATTTTAATTACAACAGGTTCGCCCACTTTTAATCCACGAGCAGCCAAATCAATTTCAAATGCCGAAGAGTTCCACTCATCAGTTGTTACTTCACCGTTTACAGTTACTTCATAGGTACAAAAACCTACTCCCGAGCCGGCAAATGGGTTTTGAACATATAAATTTTTACCTTGATAATGTCCTTCCAAAACAATAACTCCGGCTAAAGCATTAAGTGTTACTAAAGTGGCGAAAAGTGTAGTAAAAATTGCTTTTTTCATAGTTGTAATTTTCTTAAAATTGAGTCTTTCGACAACATATTAAATGCAATATTATAAATCTTTGTTGTAAAAACAAAAAATATTTTTAAAATAATCTACATTTTATTGCAATTCGTCTAAATAACATTTTATTGAATGACATAATTTACTATTTTGCAAAATATATTTTAATTTGACAATTATTGTTTATAATTGTAACCACGAAGATAATAATTACGTAATTAAAACAAAAAATATTATGAAAAAAGGTAAAATCCTTATTCTATCGTTTGTCACTGCTTTATTAGCCGGTTGTGGCGTGGATAATAACACTTCAGATACTGCCGCCGACAACGAAAATATAGAAACTTCCAATAAATTGCAATTGGGAGGAGAACTGCATGTTTCTGAAATGGAACTAAACCCAATTATAGACCCCATTGCATTGGTTGATGCTCATACAGAGCACGTTTCTTCACAAATATTTGACGGGCTTGTTGCTTACGACCCAAAAGATTTATCCATAAAACCTGCTGTTGCCGAAAGTTGGGACGTTAGCGAAGATGGAAAAACCTACACTTTTCACATTCGCAAAGGTGTTTACTTTCATGATGATGTTTGTTTTGAAAACGGTAAAGGTAGAGAGCTAACTGCAAATGATGTATTATATACTTTAAAAAGAATATGTTTTAACGACCCTGAAAATTCTGCATTTTCTGTTGTTGCAAAAGATGTAATTGTAGGCGCTAACGACTTTTATAAAAAATCCGACATGGATGCCGATTTGGAAGGTGTTAAACTAATAGACGATTACACTATTCAAATAACTTTAGAAAAACCAAATGACAATATTTTAAATTTATTGGCGGCATCATATTCGGGCATTGTAGCAAAAGAAGCCGTTGAAATGTACGGTCATCAACAAATTGTTGGTTGTGGTCCGTTTATTTTGGCAGACAGAAATGAAGAACATTGGGTTTTAGAGAAAAACCCTAACTATTACTTAAAAGATGATAAAGGCAATCAATTGCCCTATTTAGATAAAGTAATTGTCAACATTATTCCTTCTAAACAAGAAGATTTAAAGCAATTCAATAATGACGCTATTGACATTTTGGTAGGATTACCTGCCAGCTCTGTTAAAAAAATGGTACAAGAAAATATTGAAGGGTTTGAAAACAAACCGCCTAAATATATTTTAGAACGAGTACCATTAATGGCAACACACTATTTGGAATTTAACATTATTGACAAGCCACTTGACAATAAATATTTGCGTCAAGCTATCAATTATGCCATCAACCGTGAAAAAATTGTTTCGGATATACTTAAAGGAGAAGCATACGGCGAAGGTTACCATGGAATTACTCCGCCGGCATTTAACGGATACAAAACCAACAGTATAGTAGGATACAATTTTAACCCGGAAAGAGCTAAAGAATTATTAGCAAAAGCAGGTTATCCCGATGGAAAAGGCGCTCCAAAAATAAAATTGGAATTAAACCGCGGAGGTGCTAAAAATATTGCTATTGCTCTTGAGGTGCAAAAACAATTACAATCGGTTTTAAATCTAAATATAGAAACTGAAGCTGTTAGTTTAGCACAAAAAATTAAAGATGAAAAGTTAATGCGCTCTGAGATTTTCCAAACCGCATGGATTGCCGATTATCCTGACCCTACAAGTTTCTTAATCATGTTTTACGGAAAAATAGTCCCAAAAGACAGAAACACACCGTCTTATCCTAATTACTCGCGCTATCAAAACCCAAAATTTGACGAGCTGTTTGAAAAAGCACAAAACACTAAAGACAAAAAAGAACGATACAAACTATTATTACAAGCGGAGCAAATTATGATAGAAGATGCTCCGGTAGCTGTACTTTATTACGACGAACGTTTTGTTTTGATAAAATCAAATGTACACCAATTCTTCCCCAACCCTATGGATTACCGAGATTATGCAATTGTTTATAAAACCGAAAAAGTATCACCTAAAAAAGAAAATGTAGAGACACATTAATTAAGCAATAATTAAAACCTCTTCAAGCCGGTTCAAAATTTTGAACCGGCTTTTTATTTATTAATTGCTTTTAACCTCAAACTTAATTCCAATTTTGAGAAACTTGTTTCGTTTTGGGAATTTTAAATACGCATTTTAACACCTAAACTACAAGATTTACAAGGAGTTACAATTTTGGCACATTGTTTACATTGCATTTATCGTAATATTAAAACTAAACGCCATGAAAACTCCTAATGTAATCGTATTAAGCTTAAACAATATTCAAAAAGAATTTTGGAAACAAAACCTACAACTTAACACCGATGAATCTGTTTTACAATTTAACGATGCCGAACGCTGTTTGCAACATTTGCAAGAAAATCAAGCCGATGTTCTGATTATCGATTTATATTTTTGCAGAAATGAAGAACAAATAAAAAAAGCATTGAAAGTTGCCTCATTTTCAAAAGTAAGAACATGGATATTCACGCCTAACACGATGATGCACACCAATAAGAAAAACGTATTGGTAAAATGTGATTATTTCTCCAACGGCAACCTGTGTGAAATTCAATCATTGTTGGATTACTCGGAAAATGAAGCGGCTTAAGAAGAACGCTTGCTCACCAAATACACTCCGGCAAATATCATTATGGCAGAGATTATTTTCACCCAATTAATGGTATCTTGATGCATTAGTATGGCAAAAATGCTTGCTAAAAGAGGTTGTAAATAGATGTAAGTTGATACCACTGACGGACTAACCCGCTTTAATGCATAAATGTTGAGGAGGTAAGCCAAAAATGTTGTGGCTACAATAACGAATAAAAACTCAAACCATATTTTTGGAGTAAATGAATGAAAATCTATTTCTGTAAATTCACTTATTCCAAACGGGAAAACAATAATCAATCCAAATAAAAACACCCATTTAATTACCGTTATCGGTTTGTATTTTTGCATCAGCGGTTTAACCATAACCAAATAAACGCCATAACTTGCGGCATTCAAAAACACCATCAGATCACCTTTCCAAGTTTGTGAGCCAAAGCTAAAATCCGATTTTACAAACAATAAAGTTAACGCACCCGTTAATCCTAACAGAATACCGAAGATTTTAGAAAGTGTCAGCCGTTCTTTCAGTAAAAAATTAGCCGCAATCAATACCAAAATCGGGTTTGAGGTCATAATTATGGATGCGTTAATTGGTGTTGTCAGATCTAAACCTTTGAAAAACAACAATTGATTAACGGCAACACCAAAAAGCCCCAATAAAAACAACTTGGGTAAATCTTTTTTATCAACCTTTTCGGAATAAAATAAACTGTGTGCCAACCAAAACAATAATGTGGCTCCAATTACCCTGCTTAAAATAAAACCAAAAGGTTGCACATATTGCCCCATAACATCTTTGGCAACACTGTAATTTATGCCATAAATCAGGTTAGCACAAAACAATGCCAGGTGTGCCGCAAGCGATTTATTTTTCATTGATAAGTTTCTTGGCTGCCTCTAAGGTTTTAGGCGAGTTCCCCACAAAAATAGTATCATCTACAATAATCACCGGACGTTTCAAAAAAGTATAATCAGACAAAATATACTGCTTGTAATCGTCTTCGGTCAAATTTTTATCTTTTATCCCTAATGCTTTATACTTTCGTGCGCGTTTACTGAACAAAGCTTCGTACGAACCGGCAAGTGCACGCATTTGCCCCAATTGTTCTTCTGTAATTGACTCTGTTTTAATATCTTGTTTTTCAAACCCTTCAAGTTTAAGTTCTTTCATTATTCGCTTACAAGTATCGCATGTGCTTAAGTAATATATTTTTCTCATTGTGTGAACATTTTTGCGAAAATAAAATAAATATTGTCATTTTAACCCAAAACACATTTATAAATGGACGAATCTACCATTGATTTGCTTAACCTGTTTAGCACACGATTAATTTTAATCTTAACTTTGGAATAAACCCAAATTTTTGGATACCAGAGAAGTAAACATATCAAAACTTTTAACTCCACAAAAATTGTTCATTCCCGTTTTATTGGGGTTGGCTGTTTCCGGTTGGATGTTGTGGAAAGGTTTTGACAAGGAAGCTTTTTCAAATGTTGACTGGACCTTTCAAACATTATTTTGGCTATTTATAGCTTTGTTAATGATGGCTCTGCGCGATATTGCATATATGTATCGCATCAGAATATTGACAGAAAACAAAATTTCTTGGCGAAAATCTTTTGATGTTATCATGTTGTGGGAATTTGCATCAGCGGTTACACCTTCTGTGGTTGGAGGGTCGGGAGTTGCTATTTTCATCTTAAACAAAGAAAAAATAAACCTTGGCAAAAGCACAGCTATTGTTATGGTTACAGCCATGCTCGACGAACTTTTTTATATTTTATCGGTACCATTGGTATTTTTATTTATCGGAGCTAATGAATTATTTCCCGTTAATCTCGAAAAACAAATTTTTGGATTTACTCTGGGAAGTCAAGAGATTTTTTGGGTAGGTTTTTCTTTTATCGTATTACTTACACTTACTATCACATTGGGTATTTTTGTTGCTCCGCTTCGCGTAAAAAAAATCATTTATTCTGTTTTTCAACTAAAATTATTAAAGCGTTGGCGAAAAAAAGCCATTCAAACGGCTAACGATATTATTATTACTTCGGAAGAACTGAAAGGAAAACCTGTAACCTATTGGATAAAGGGATTTGTGGCAACAATTTTTGCATGGACAGCCCGCTACTTTGTTGTCAATTTTCTAATCTTGGCATTCAACCCTGTTTCAGAACATTTATTGATTTTTGGCCGGCAATTGGTGATGTGGGTAATTATGCTCATCAGCCCTACTCCAGGAGGAGCCGGAATAGCAGAGTTGGCTTTCGATGGCTTTCTGCAGGATTTTATTCCGCAAGGTCTTTCTCCGGCAATTGCACTTCTTTGGAGACTTTTTTCTTACTATCCTTACCTAATTATCGGAATTATTGTTTTACCCAACTGGCTCCGGCGAGTGTACAATAAATAACCGTTTTGTTTTAATAATTAATTACTTTTGAAATAAATTCTACTTTTTATGGAAAATAATTACCAACTTTTAAAGCAACTTATCGAAATCCCATCTCCTTCGGGATACACACAAGAAGCTTGCGAATATATCTATCAAACATTAAAATCAATGGGTTATCAGCCCGAATTTACAAATAAAGGTGCCGTAAAATGTGCTTTGGGCAACAATCCTACTTTGGCTATTGCCGCCCATGTTGACACTTTGGGTGCAATAGTTTCAAAAATTAAACCAAACGGCACATTGGCATTTTCATTGCTTGGCGGATTATCGCTTACGGGAGCCGAAGGTGAATATGTTACCATTAAAACTTTATCGGGAAAAGAATATACGGGAACCATTTTGTTGAACAATCCTTCGGTTCATGCCAATAAAGAAAAAGAACAAACCAAACGAAGTGTTGCAACTATGCACATTCGTATTGACGAAGAGGTTTACTCTAAAGAAGATGTTGATAAACTGGGAATTTCTGTCGGCGACATTATTTTTGTCGATCCTAAATACCGTGAATTGCCCAATGGATTTATTAAATCCCGTTTTTTAGATAATAAAGCCGGATGTTATGTGCTGTTTGAAGTGGCTCGTCGTTTACACCAAGAAAACCGTGAAATTCCGGTAGAACTTTTCTTTTCCAATTACGAAGAAGTAGGTCACGGAGGTGCCGGCGGCTACAGCAACACTATTGAAGAATTATTGGTAATTGATATGGGTGTTTTGGGTGATGATTGCGAAGGAAACGAGGTTTCGTGTTCTATTTGCGCCAAAGACTCATCCGGACCGTATGATTATAACTTCAGAAAAACCTTAACACACTTGGCTCAAGAGCAAAACATTCCTTACAAAGTAGATATTTACCCGTTTTATGGCTCAGACGGTTCGGCGGCACTTCGAGCCGGAAACGATTTTAGGGTTGCCTTGATAGGAATGGGGGTTGCAGCTTCTCACGGAACAGAAAGAACCCACAAAAAAGGTATTGAAGCAACCATAGACTTAACAATGGCTTACATCAGTCATTTGTTTAATGTTTAATGAATTTAACATATGGCAAGTACTTGCCGGACTGGGAATATTCCTGTTCGGTATGTCGCAACTGGAAGAAGCGTTGAGAAAAATTGCCGGTCGCTCCTTTAAGCGTTTTTTGCGTAACAATACCAATACGCGGTTTCGCTCTATTCTATCTGGCACCATTACCACTATGGTTCTGCAAAGCAGTTCGGTGGTTTCGTTAATGACTATTGCTTTTGTAGGCGCTCAACTTATCCCTTTGGAAAATGCCATTGGGATAATTATGGGAGCTAACTTAGGTACTACATTTACAGGTTGGATTGTTGCTACATTGGGCTTTAAGGTAGAAATAGAAACTTTCGCATTACCCTTTATTGCCATTGGCGGGTTTGCCCTGATGTTTTTAAACAAAAACGAGAAATTGGCCAATTACGGTAAATTTCTTATCGGGTTTGGCTTTTTATTTTTAGGATTATCTTTTATAAAAGATACTTTTGACCACATTACCGAAACATTTGACATTGAAAAATACGCCAACCACGGAACTTTTGTTTTTCTATTACTTGGAACAGGCATTACGGCACTAATCCAAAGCAGTTCAGCCACAACAATTATTGTATTATCTGCTTTAAATTCTAATATAATCACTTTTGACTCCGCTGTGGGCATGGTTATAGGAGCAAACTTAGGTACAACTGTTACAGCAATTCTAGGTGGAATTGGTAAAAATGCAGCGAAAAAACAAGCAGCATTAAGTCATTTTTATTTCAATTTAATAACTGCTATTATAGCATTTGTTTTAATTAATCCACTAATTTATTTTATCCACCATTATTTGAACATCCAAGACAACCTTTATGCTTTGGCAGCTTTCCATACATTGTTTAATTTAATAGGAATTATTATCTTTTATCCATTTATTGCCAAATTTGCCGGTTTTTTACGAAAAACTGTTAAAGAGAAAGAATTTTTACTTACAAAATTCATCAATAAAGTTAGATCTGAAGAAGTTTACGAAGCTTTAATTTCGGTAAAAAATGAAGTGTACAGACTTGCTAAATATGTGATAATATTTAATCTAAAATCCTTAAATATCAATATTGAGAATTTAAATAAGGACAAAGAACCTGACGATAAAATTGTAGAAGACAGTTTATATACTTTTTATGAAAATCTGAAATCGATAGAATTGGCTATTTTGGAATATTATGGCAAAATTGAAAGCGAGCAAATGTCTGAACAAGAATCGAAACTTGCCTCTCATCTAATTGCTTCGCTGCGCGATGCGGTGTACAGCGCCAAAATGTCGAAAGATATTTTACACGACATTGAGCAAATGCAAATGAGTGGCGACGAAAAAATTACGGGCTTTTACGCCCATATTCAAAAACAACAACAATACTTTTACACCGAAGTATTAAACGTTTTCAATAACTTAATTAATAATCCGCAAAAAATCAGCATTGACGAACTCTCCGAGTTAAAAACTATAAACAAAAGCATTAACGAAGAACTGCTTCAACTTGTTATTGAGAAAAAAATACCTTTAAATCACCCTGATATTTCAGCAGCTTCAATACTAAATGCCATTCGAGCTATTTATGATTCCAATAAATTTATTCTGAAAGCCATTGATGAATTTTATGAAGCGGTAAGAGTCAACGCTTAAATTCTTCATATTCCTTTAATCATTTTTTTCAATTATCAAAACTTACTCGGGCTGATAAAAATCATGTTTTAAGCATTGGAAAAGTGCTTGATAATGATTAAACTTGTAACATTATTAAACTATCTTAAAATGGAAGAATTGGACAAATTGCAACAATTTCAGCAAAAAATAGATGCCGAAAAAAAAATTGAACCCAAAGATTGGATGCCGGAGGACTACCGTAAGCATTTGATTCGTCAAATTTCTCAACATGCTCATTCGGAAGTAATTGGTATGCAACCGGAAGGAAACTGGATTACCCGCGCTCCTTCTCTGCGTTCAAAAATTATTCTTTTGGCAAAAATTCAAGATGAAGCCGGTCACGGACTTTATCTTTACAGTGCCGCCGAAACTTTAGGCATTAGCCGTGAAGAAATGATAAACCAATTACACACCGGAAAAGCCAAATACTCAAGCATTTTTAATTATCCGTCACTTACTTGGGCAGATATTGGCGCAATAGGTTGGTTGGTTGACGGCGCTGCAATTGTCAATCAGGTTTCGTTACAACGTACATCTTACGGACCTTACTCACGTGCTATGATAAAAATTTGTATGGAAGAAAGTTTTCATCAACGCCAAGGGTACGAAATTATGGCAAAAATGGCACAAGGAACACCCGAACAAAAAGAAATGGCACAAGATGCATTGAACCGTTGGTGGTGGCCGTCATTAATGATGTTTGGACCACACGACAACGAATCGGCACATACCGGCAATGCGATGAAATGGAAAATAAAACGCGAAACCAATGACGAGTTGCGTCAAAAATTCATTGACAAAACCGTTCAACAAGCCGAAGTGATTGGGCTTACTATTCCCGACCCCGATTTGAAATGGAACGAAGAACGCGGTCATTATGATTTTGGCGAAATTGATTGGGAAGAATTTTGGCGCGTTGTAAACGGAAACGGCCCCTGCAACAAAAAACGTTTAAATCATCATAAAAAAGTGCATGAAGAAGGTCGTTGGGTGCGTGAAGCTGCCGCCGCTTATGCCAAAAAACAAAAAAACAAACAAATTGCAGCATAAATTCAGAATTAATAAAAAAGTTAATTATTACAAAAAATAAAAGCTATGACTGATACGCAATTACCTCTTTGGGAAGTATTTATACAAAGTAAAACCGGTTTGCCATACAAACACGTAGGCAGTTTACACGCTGCCGATGCCGAAATGGCACTGGAAAATGCTCGTGATGTTTACACCAGAAGAAGCGAAGGTTCGAGCATTTGGGTTGTGCCGTCGGAATGCATTACGGCTTCAAACCCTGAAGATGCAGAAGAATTTTTCGAACCGTCAAATGCTAAAATATACCGTCACCCAACTTTTTATGTAATGCCCGAGGGTGCAAAAAATATTTAAAATCTTAGATTTATGACAACACAAGAAGCATTATTTAAATACACTCTTCGCATAGGCGACAACGACTTGATTTTAGGTCATCGATTGGCAGAATGGTGCAGTTACGGACCTACGCTGGAAGAAGATTTGGCCTTGACAAATATAGCCCTTGACTTGACCGGTGAAGCACAAGCATTATTGCAATATGCCGCCGAAGTTGAAGGCAAAGGACGCTCAGCCGATGATTTGGCTTACAAAAGACCCGAACGTCAATTTTATAACAGCATTATTACCGAATTGCCCAAAGGAGATTTCGGGTACAGCATTGTCCGTCAATTTTTGTTCGATGCTTATGAATTACCCTTTTTTCAAATGCTTACCAAAAGCAAAGACGAAACACTGAGCGCTATTGCCCACAAAGCCGTTAAAGAAGTAAAATACCATTTGCGACACTCAGCCAATTGGGTGATTCGTTTAGGAGACGGAACCGAAGAAAGCCACAACCGTGTACAAAAATCGCTAAACGACTTATGGGAATATACCGGCGAGTTGTTTGAAATGGACGAAGTGGACGAAACAGTATTAAAAGAAGGTATTGGAGTGGACTTAACACTTGTAAAAGCCGAATGGGATGAAACCGTAAACAAAGTATTGGCAGAAGCTACATTAACCCGTCCCGAAGACGGATGGATGCAAACCGGAGCAAAACGCGAAGGTATTCATTCCGAATATTTAGGATACATTCTTACAGATATGCAATATTTACCACGAGCATATCCCGATGCTCAATGGTAATTTAACTTTTTCCCTCAATCAGTTGATTGAGGGATTTTTTTGCTTTAAACAGTAATCAAATATCTGCATTAAAATGAACGAAAAAGAAACTAAAATATGGAATGCTATTAAAGATATTCCAGACCCGGAAATTCCGGTTATTACCATTGAAGAATTGGGTGTTTTACGCAAGGTAGAAGAAAAACCTTCAGGTGAAATTATTATTTACATAACGCCTACATACAGTGGTTGCCCGGCTATGAAGCGATTTGAAGATGATATAACGCAAACATTGAAAGAAAAGGGTTTGGACGAAAATGTGCATATTGAAACGGTTTACGACCCTGCTTGGACAACCGATTGGATAACCGATGAAGCCAAGAAAAAGCTGGAAAAATACGGCATTGCTCCACCTGCACAAAAATCTTACGACAAAGCGGCTATATTAGGAAAAGAGCCTACGGTCAGATGTCCGCGTTGTAAAAGTACAAACACCGAATTGATTAGTCAGTTTGGGTCAACCGCTTGCAAAGCACTTTATAAATGTAACGATTGCCTTGAGCCGTTTGAATATTTCAAATGCTTATAAATTTTAAATTATTGAACCAATAAATTACAACCTCTAATATCGCTGTTGTCAAAGCGGCCAAGCACCTCAAACCCTTCGGAAGTAATTCTGCCCAAATCTTTTGTTTCGATAAAAGAACACGAATAAATATTGGCTAAATCTATTATATTGATACCACCGGCTTTTCCTTTCGGTAAATAAGTAAACGGGTCATTTACATCGCGAATTAAAATTTTCATCCACGGAGGCGATTGAAAAACGGTATTTTCTTTCATATATGCTTGCGAAAGCAATTCGGTCATTCCATATTCCGAAGCTATGTAATCAACACCAAAAGCCGATTTTAACGCTCTGTGCAGCTCTTCTCTTATCATTTCCTTTCTGCGACCTTTCATTCCGCCGGTTTCTATTACAACAGTGTTTTTTAACCGGAAATCTTTTGGCCATTTATCTGCCAAATCGAGCAAAGCAAATGTTACGCCCAACAGAATTGTCGGTATATTTTGCTGTTCGTTCGTTTTTAAATTTTCTATCAATTCATTGTGATTATACAAATAAAAACCGCTTTGCTTATAGGTAGATTTTTCAATAAGTTTTTCGGCCATATAAATTAATGAAGACCCTTCACGCTCTAAGTAAGAAGGAAGCAAAGCAAAAAAACAAAAATCATCCGTCTTACCGAAAAATTGTTCAAAAGCTTTGAAAAAAGAAGTTTCATAAATTGATAAATCTACCACAGGATGTTTGCTTTGTTGCATTCCGGTTGTGCCACTGCTGGTAAAAATTATTTGAGGTTGTTTAGGAGAAGAACAAATGGGTTGTGTTTTGAAAAACTCTACCGGCAAAAAAGGAATTTGGTTAACATTATCAATGTTTTGCGGGTTTTTATTTAAAAAATTACAGTATTTTTGATAAACAGCATTATTTTGATACTGAAAACGAAACATTTGTAAAGCTGTATCGTTAAATTCTACATCAGATGAAATGTGGAATATTTTTTGCCGGAGGTTCAAATTATTAAATGTTTGGAACAAAATTACATATTATAATTGTCGGATTAGTATTAATCACTGTTGTTGGTTGTAAAAAAGAAAGTCATCCGCCTACAGCGCCGGAAATACGATTTGAAGATTTTTCTTTTGCCCAAGATTCCACTACGGGTTTTTTAACCTTTTATTATCATGACTTAAATGGCGATATCGGTTTAAAAGAGCAAGAAACAGAACCACCTTACGATTATGATTTGTTTGTTACTTATTATGAAAAAGTAAATGGTGAGTTTGTAAAAGACACAACGGTATCCGATTCGTTATTTTGGTACCGCATACCATACATTGAACCCGAAGGAGTAAATAAAGAAATTGACGGCACTATTACCATCCGAATGGAACCGTTGTCATTCAATCCTTTTACACCAAACGACACGTTTAAATATTCTTTTTATATTATAGACCGGGCGTTGATGAAAAGCAATGTTGCCGAAAGTGATGAATTAATTAAACCTTAAACACACCGATTATCATGAAAAAATTATTATTTTTTCTTTTTGTATTGACATTAACTACAAGTTCTTTATTCGCACAAAAAATATATAAAGTAGATTATGAAAGTCAAGCTGATTTAAAAGTTTACATTGTCAATTACGAGAGCCAAGCCGACCTTTTGGTTTATATGGTAAAATATGAAAGCCAAGCAACAAAAGACGGACTTTGGTATGTTGTAAAATACGAATCGCAAGCCGACAAAAAAGTGTATTTTGTCGATTACGAGAGCCAAGCTGACTTAAAAATATATATTGTCGATTACGAAAGTCAAGCAGGATGGCGAAATAAAAGCAAGATGCACTTGCTTAAATTTTAACACGCACAATTTACTTCCTTTCTGCCTTTGCTAACAGCGGCAAATGCCCCCAGCAGCAATAACACAATCACTGCGGACAAATACCATGGTGGTTTTGGGCCTTTATCAATTTGTTGCGCTACATGATAGCTGATATACAACACCGTAGAGTTTGAGATGAGCAACATTAAAAATAACCCCAAGTTGTAAATACAAATATTTTCGCTTCCGGCTTTTATACGAGAGGCAATAAACAGCGTAATAATTCCTATACCGATAAAACAAGCGCCGGCAATGTGTTTAAGGGCAATCATCAATTCTAAAATTCGCGGATTAAAAGCATCTATTTGTTCCTTATCCATTTGCATAAAGGCATAATGATAGGGTGCCATATTATTTACAAAAAGATAATATCCGCCAAATGCAACACCAATAACGCCAATGATATAGTATAAAATTCGTCCGGTTTTGAGCATATAAGTAAAATTTATTGTTAATAAGCGAATATAATGCTTTTTACTTTATTTTACAAAAATTTTACTAACGATTAAAAAGTAAACATTTCTTTGTAATGAATCAGATTTTGTTTAAAGTCGCTTTGCAAATTAAGGTTTTCGAAATCATTTGAAGGTTCTACTTCAATACTTCGCATAGGCAAATGTTGATTGATATATAACATTTCAAGCGAAGGATAAATTTCTTTCAAAACCATCACCAGTTCGTTGATAGAGTAGTTATTGTCAACAGCATTGAAGATTAATTTATCATAATGATTCTCTACAAATGCACTTAAAATTTTTGTTGCATTTTTCATATAAATAAACGCCCTTTTCTGATTTCCCGAGCCATTTATTTTAATGCGATTATGAAAATTGGCATCAAACATCATTTTATTGATAACCGAATGAATACGAATGTTTTTGCTGTATCCGTAAACATTACCCAGCCGCACAATGTATGTTTCTTTTTTGCCAATCAATCGTTGCACGTGTTCTTCAGCACGCATTTTTGATATTCCGTAATATGTTTTGGGATTTAGCGGAGTATTTTCTGAAACTTTATTTTCGCTGCTTCCGTAAACCGAAACACTGCTGGCAAAAACAAACTTTTTAACGTCCGATTGTTCTACAGCATCTACCACTTGTGCCGTTCCCCAATTATTTATCTGCTCAAAACTGTGCGAGTTATTGTCGCTAAACGGTGTATTGACAAATGCAGCCAAATGATACACTATATCAATATCTTGAAGTGCTTTTTTCAGATTTCTTCCATCTAAAATATCAGCTTTTATCAATTCTATTTTTTGTGGATTGGGAATTTTTCTCAACCCGATAAATAAATTGTAATTGGCATTTGACAAATTATCATAAATCACAATTTTTTCCACTTGAGGATGCTGAGCCAAGTGATAAACCAACTCACTACCTATGTATCCTGCGCCTCCTGTCAATAAAATTTTTGCCATAGTTTTATTTTTTTGAAACTAATTCGGTGTGTAATCCGCACTCGGTTTTATTCATTCCAAACCACCGTGCATTTCGCTCATTTCCTTCATCAAAAAATTTAGTTGTGCAAGGTTCGCAACCGATGCTTATATACCCCTCTTTTTCAAGCGGATGTGCCGGCAGATTATTATCGTGAATGTATTGATATATCATTTTTGATGTCCAATGCAACATCGGGTGATAGCGTAAGGTATTGAACGGTGCCGGTTGCTCTTCCTTCATATTTTTTCGCGTTTCGCTTTGATCTGCCCTAATACCGTTTATCCAAATATCATTTTCTGCCAAAATGGGCTCTAAGGGTTGAATTTTATTTAAATAACAACAATAATCCGGGTCGGAGGCAAATAAAAACAGTCCGTTTTCATCGGTTTGAAAAACTTTAGGCGTGGGCGGTTCCAAACCAATGATATTTAGGTTAAAGTCTTTTGCAACAGCATCTTTGAACTGTAATGTTTGCGGAAACAAAAATCCTGTATTGGTATAATAGACCGGAATTGTATTATCGATTTTACTGATAATATGGAGCATTGGCAAACTATGTGACTGAAAGGATGATGTGGCGAATATTTTTTTTCCTTCTTTGCGGTATTGGTTTATTTTCTTTTCGAAATTAAAAATCAGCTCTTTGTACATTTTACTTATTGTATTGGACAAATCTACAAATTCAAATATACTTTAAAGAATGATTTATATCAATCTTTTTCAAATTTCCTTAACCTACATTATTTACACTCTTTTGTTATTTCTTGCAGAGCAAATCCTACAGGCCCGGGAACTTTTTGAATGCTGTAAAACCTGAAAGGTGAAGTAAGGGCTTCGGTAACAATGCAGTTTTTGCCAGGTTTTTCGAGAATTACCGTAAAAAGTATGCTTTGTCCTTTCACATTGGGTTTATCAGAATTGATATAAATAGTATATCCGCCGGTGTTTTTTGTCCCGGCAGCCACCAGCAATACATTTTCGTTTTCAAAATCTATTTTTGGCAGCGGAGGTTTTTCAAGATAATTTTTATATGCCGTATCCCAATATTGAGCAAATTGTTCTTTGGTATAAATAACTTCAAATGTTTGTTTTGTAAAGCCGCTGTTTTGCCCTTGAGCAATTTCTACAATCTCTGTTGAAGGGATAATATTCGCAGAAACATCAACATTACTGTCATTATTGGTTGTATTCTTTTCGGCATTTTTACAACCAAAAAAAGCAACTAAAAATAATATGGCAAAATAGCGAATCATTTAATCTTTATACCCAACCATTAGCGTAACACAACCTGTTGGCACAATTTCGTTAGGTGTTTCTTTATTTGGTATATACACCTCAACAATAAACTGTTGTGTAGTTGTAACATTAAAATCGAAATACGATTTTTGTTCGGGTTTTCGGCGTTCGTAAAGCACTTTGCGGTTTTTATCCATTATTTTAAACATTACTTCTCCTATCACTTCTTGTCCGCAAAACAATAAACGATAATCGTGTCCGGGTGTAAATGTCATCATTATTTCTGCCGACTCTCCGGGAGCCATTAAGGCAGAAGTAAGTTGCCCATTGTAAACAAATGGGGTAAGTGTAGGTAAGCAATATTTTTTTGTAAATCGCTTGCATTGTGCTTGAGCAGAAAAAGCAAGCATAAGAGATAATGTAGAGAAAAGTATAGCTTTAGTAATTTTCATATCTTACAATTTAAAATTGAATAAATTGATTTCTTATTTGGGTAACTGCATTTTTTATGCCTAAAATTTGTTCTGCAGTAACATTTGTGTTTTCATTGGTGCTTCCAATGGTAGTAACGCCTTCGTCGTTGGTTGTTGCAGTGGTTTCGCCTGCATCGAGGTTAATTTTTGCAAAAGCTTCTTCCAATGGTTTCATCATTTCTTTTATTCTGTCAATATTGGGATTGTTTTCAAAAGAGTTTAACAGTCCCATCAGGTTTTCGAAAGAGTATTTTTGCTCGGCAATGCGCTGCATCAGTTCTGTGTTGTCCATATTTTCATCGAGCATGGCGGTTCCTAAATACAATCCTTCTATCCATCCACCAACGATAATCAATGCGGCGGTTTCTTCTTGGTCGTTTTCTTTTAAATAATCATCTATAACCCAATATGTATCCGAAATTAAAGAAAGTAAGGAATCTTTGTTGTTTACATTTTCTTCGAAACGTTCCATTGTTGCGGCATCAAAAGCGCCTGATACACCGAGCTCATCGGCTAATTTTTTGGCACAGTTCATATACAACATTGATTCTTGTGTTTGCTCAAAAATGTTGGCATAACTTAAATCGGCACCGTAAACACCTAAATTTATAGCTTTGGCAAATTGTGTTGAATATTTTGACACATTATTGTAAGGATTCAAAATATCTTTATTGTATTCTAAACCGGCTTTCTTGAACATATCTGCAGTTTCTGCCGGAGACGGTACGCTGTAAAATATTTTTTGTGTTTTTTCAATTCTTACTTTGGTAACGGCCGATATTTCTTTGTTTACTGTTGTATCTGTCTTCTGCACTTCGGTATCTTGTTCGGGTTCGTTGCCCGAGCAAGCGGTTAACAGAGAAATAATCGATGCAAATATTAAAAAAGCGATGTTTGATTTAGGTATTGTCATTGTTATAACGTTTTTATTAAAATTCAAATTAACAGAATATTTTCTATTTTCAAAAGAAATCAAACAAAATATTTAAGCAAATAAAAGCCCCGAATTATTACAATTCGGGGCTAAAAATTTTGCAGATTGAGGTTAGTATTCATCTTCATTAAAGAAGAAATCTTCTTTTGAAGGATAATCCGGCCAAATATCTTCTATGCTTTCATATACTTCGCCTTCTTCTTCAATTTCTTGTAAGTTTTCTACCACCTCCAAGGGTGCTCCGGTACGAATAGCGTAATCAATCAATTCGTCTTTTGTGGCAGGCCAAGGAGCGTCTTCTAAATATGAGGCAAGTTCTAATGTCCAGTACATAGTTAACAGGTTTTTATATTGTTACGCAAAAATAGATTTTTTGTTGTATTTTGCAAGATATTTTTATTAACTTGTAAATCATTGATTTTCTAACAGTTAATCTTTTTTTGGATGCCATTCTATTTCTTCGGCGTTTAAATCTATGGTCAATTTTCGGGCTAAAACAAATAAATAATCCGACAAACGATTCAAGTAAGATAAGATTAATTCATCTACATTTTCTTCCATATTAAGCGCTACAATTTTTCTCTCGGCTCTTCGGCAAACACAACGGGCAATATGGCAGTGCGAAACCGTAGGATGCCCGCCGGGTAAAACAAATGCACGCATTGGCGGAATGGTTTCATTCATTATATCCATTGCTTTTTCAAGTAACTCAATATCTTTTTGATAAAGATTAGGAAGTGTTAATTTATCTTTTTTCTCTATATCGGTTGCCAAATGTGCGCCTATGGTAAATAAACGGTCTTGTATTTCTATCAACAGCTTTTTTTGTTCATCATCTTCAATCAAATCGCGAACAAGCCCAATATAAGCATTGAGTTCATCAACCGTTCCGTATGCTTCTATTTTAAGATGATTTTTGGGCAAACGCTTACCGCCAAACAGTGCCGTAGTTCCTTTATCGCCTTTTTTTGTGTATATTTTCAAAATTTATATTTGTTTTGTGAAAATTTCTTCATCATTAATAAATAACTTAAATTCTATACTGTATCCAGAGGGGTCTTGAATAAAAAAAGAGTTTTGTTCACCAATTTGATCTTGAAAAAATACTTTAGGTTTTTTAAAAAACAAATTATTTTCTTCGGCTATTTGTTTATATTTTGTCCATTCTTCTTCGTCGAGAATAACGCCAAAGTGGCTAATTGGCACATTTAATTGGTTGAATGTTTTATGGTTTTTATTATAAACTGCTCCCGGGTTTTCTTGAAATGTAATTTGATTACCAAAAAAATTAATATCAATCCAATTTTTATCTTCTCTGCCGGTTTCTAATTCTAAAAGATTAACGTAAAATTCTTTTGTTTTAGCTACATTTTTTACGGGCAAAGCTATATGAAATGGAAATTGCTTTTTCATAGAAAAGTAAATTTAAAGTACATTAAATATCGTCATTATCATCGTCATCATCATCCTCAGTTTCTATATCTTCATCTATTTTTACTGGAATGGTTTTGGTTATTTCATCGTCTAAATCATCATCTTCATCATCGTCTATTGCTACAAATGATTTTTCGATTGTTTTCACTTTTATCAAATATATGGCATTATCCATTTCTAAGCGGACGGCTTGAAATGTTTCTCCTTTGGGCGAGTTTACCGTTAAAATATCATCATCATCCACATCGTCAATACCTTGTGGGTATTTTGAACGGAATACATCTACTACTTCTTTGGGTAGTTTTTCATAACTGATTAACAATCTTTTTTTTGGCTCTACCATAATTCTGTTTTTTAGGGGCGCAAACATAATTTATTTTTATAAAACTTGATGTTAACATATCGATTAAATTTTCAAAAAAAAATGTTCTTTCACTTGCCCGGGTTTAAAAAACAAAAAACCCATTTCAAATATATCAATTGACACAGTTACTTCGAGCAAAGCACATAATTCTTTCCACGCTTTTGTCATTTCTTTGCTCCAATAAATATCATCTATTATTACGATACTTTTTTCGTGAAGTTTCGGTTTTATTTTATTAAAATAATTTATTGTAGATGCATATTGATGATTGCCATCGATAAAAACAAAATCGAGCCGGTCTATTTTATCAAAATCATGTTCAAAAAACGCTTCAAACGATTTATTTATCAACCGGATATTTTTAAACTTTAGCTTATCAAAATTTATTTGTGCAATTTGCGCTATTTTCGGATCGCCCTCAACAGTTATAACCTTGGCTCGACTGTTTGACGCAGCCATATACATAGATGAGATACCAACCGATGTACCTAATTCCAGAATAGTTTGCGGCTTTAAATAATTTACCAACCGGAACAGCAATTGTGCTATTTTGGGCTTTTTGGAGGTATACTTGGTTATATCAGCAATTTTTCGCCGGTTTGATGCCATTTTTTTTGAGCCGGCACCTAAGTCGGTAATGGTAATGTTTTGAGGCGAAAGCAATAATTTTGCTCTTATAGATTCTATATCATCAAATATGTAAAAAGGGATTCGGTTTGCCAACACATTGTTGTATAAATCAAACACAAATGGCGAGTGAATACCATGTTGATTTTTGGCTTTTAATTTATGCTTCAAAAAATTGATTATGTAGTTCACACTATCCACACAGCGAAAATAACTAATTATTTGTTGGGATTAACTTTTGTAAAATAAAAAACTCCCTCCATAAAAAATGGAGGGAGTTTTTGTACATATAATTATAAAAAGATATGTTTACTAACTATGGACGGAATGAAAATTCAAGATTAATCCATGTAACAATATTTGTATGTTGTATAATTACATCTCCGTTTGGCAATATGTCAACTCTTGAGGCTATCCCATATGGAGTACTTGTGCCTCCTGTTGTAGTTTGCACTATCCTTCTTTCAGAAGGTCTGTATCCTAAAGGTAAATTAAACAACACTGTACCCGGAGCAGTAGTACCGTTTTGAATTAACCCCTTTACATGAATTACTCCCTCTTTGTCTTTATAGAATTGAGGTGCAGCATAGCCAGTTCCATAATTTATCCAACCATTTTGCAGAGTAACATTTTGCCAAGGTTCCTGAACAATACCATTGGTATCAATCCGAACTGATGTAACCCCTTGAATATCGAAATCGTGAAAATATTTAGAATTATAAATTAATGTATTAGAACGCACGCCGAAACCATAAGAATTAACAGCATTTGTACCTTGGTAAAGTAATATTTGATATTCAGAAAAGTTGTCTAATCCTCCGGTTGCTATATTATTTTCTACTTGCAGTTTAGACACAGGTGCTGTAGTACCTATGCCCACATTACCACCACCTACAGCTAATCTTATATTTGAATTGCTGAATCTGTTCAAATATAAAGTTGCTCCTGTGCTTGATTCTATTTCACCATTACCGTAAAAGCTTAATTGTCTCCCATTTCCTGCATCTTCAACAATAACGGAATTATTGTTTCCTACCACATGAAGAAGAGTTGTAGGTGAAGTTGTTCCAATACCTACGTTACCATTTCCATTAATCGTTATTCTATCCATATTATTGGTTCTAATAAATAAATTAGCTGCTTCACGTTGGATAAGATATGCGTCATTTAGAGAGTTGTTCCCGAGGAGTAACCCGTCATTAGGTGTTGTTCCAGTTGAGTTGTTTGTAAATTGAATATAGGTATTAACACTTGTATGTAAATTTAATGCATAGTTTGGTGAGGTAGTTCCAATACCTACATTACCGGAATTTATGTTATAGATATTGGCTCCAACTGTATCCCACAAATTGGCATACCCTCCAAGAAAAACACTACCTCCATTGCTCAATAAAAGTGAATCATTACTGAAAGAAAGCGTTTGAAGCTCATTTGTAGAATCAGCATCGGCATCGTTTACACCATCTTGTAAAGAAGATAAATCGGTTGTAATCGTTCCGCCGCCATCGGTTACTTGTAGATTTGTTCCGCTCAATGCTACAGACATATTATATTCATTTGTAGGGTCGGCATCTGCATCATTAACATTATCGTTAATTACATTTTCTGCCGTTTTTGAATATAATGCATAGGGCACGCTTAATAATTGAGAAGTACCCATAACAGCATAATTGGTTCCGCCGGCAGCATCTATAGCTGTTTCTATAAAATATGGTCCTGCACTCCAGTCAATTGTTGAAAATGTACCCGAAACTACGGTTCCGTTGCCAATAGCCAAGTTAATTAGTCCATAACCATTGGTTGTGCTCGAAAATGTTTCTTGATACACAACTGTTCCTGTGGCACTGCCTTGCAAAATAGTAATTTGTACGCCAACTGCTTGGTTTGGCAACACATTTTGAGAAGCATCTCTTACAACTGCTTGGTATTTGAATCCCTCAGGGCTTTGCGCCAATGAGTTTAAAGATAAAGCCGCAAATAATATAGCGGATAATACGATTTTTTTCATAATAGTTTTGATTTAAATTAATTATTGTTTGATTATTTGAAATGATTTTACCGGTTGATTTGCTCTGACAATTGAAAGTATAAATGTTCCTTCAGCTAATCCGGCCATGTCTATTACAGTATTGGTATTACTTAACTTTCCTTCTAAAACCAACTTACCGTTAATATCAAAAATTTGATAACTTTCATTATTAATTTGCTGTACCTTAACATTTAATAATTGAGCAGTTGGGTTAGGAAACACATTGAGTATAAAGTCAGTTTCATAATCTTTAACACTTGTAATAGTTAATTGCGTTTGATGAAACCCTTGTGTAACATCATTCGTACCGTCAGAAACGGTTTCAATAACCGGCTCGCCTATGGTGAAATCAATGGTGTTGTTGCTGTTTGAATAGCTATCTCCTTGCGTAGATACAATATCCTGCTGAGCAAAAACAGTCATCGAACTTCCAATGAACGCTCCAATTAAGAGGTGTTTTTTCTTCATAATTTTTGTTTTTAATGGATAAAAAAATTGATGCTTCAAATAAACAACGATTAAATAAAAGTGTAAATAGGTGCCAGCACTTATTTTTTAGTTTGAAACAAAAAAATATTCCTATAATTAAGATGAAATACGAAAGTTTTACTTGTGGGAAATTAAAATATTCTATGTAAACTAAGTTTTTATTGTTTTAGAATTCAAATTATTAATTGAGCTAAAATTTTACTATTTTTTCAATTAAATATTTAATTATCCATTATTCATCATAAATCCTTAATTTTGAGCTCAATTTTATATACAAGCAATGCAAATACAAGTTGTTAAGTCAAAAATACATCGCGTAAAAGTAACCCAAGCCGACCTGAATTATATTGGCAGTATTACCATTGATGAAGATTTAATGGATGCGTCGAACATTATTGAAGGCGAAAAAGTGCAAATTGTCAACATTAACAATGGTGAGCGGCTGGAAACTTATGTGATAAAAGGAAAACGCGGCTCCGGCGAAGTGTGCTTAAACGGTCCGGCAGCACGCAGAGTTGCTGTAGGCGATATTGTTATTATAATAGCTTACGGCATCATGGATTTTGAAGAAGCGAAAACATTTAAACCTACCATTATTTTTCCAAATGAGGAAACCAACTCTTTGGACTAAATCTGTTTTACCGGAATATTTGCAGTAATGAAAAAATCCCTTGTCAATATTTTAAAAATCGGATTACCGTTAGGATTAGGGATTTTCTTGGTGTGGTATGTTTTCTCAAAACTTACCCCAGCAGATATTGAAGACATTAAAAATGCTTTTGCCAACACTAATTATTTTTGGATAGGTATCTCTATCGTGTTAGCCATATTAAGCCACGTGAGTAGAGCTTACCGCTGGAAATACACCTTAGAACCATTAGGCATCAAACCCAAGTTTTGGAACAGTTTTTTTGCCGTAATGATTGGTTACTTGGTCAATTTAGCCATTCCACGCTTGGGAGAAGTTTCACGCTGCGCCGTTATGGCAAAATACGAAAAGCACTCTTTTAATAAACTTTTTGGTACGGTAATAGCCGAACGTGTTGCCGACTCTTTAATCCTTTTATCTTTTATAGTTGCAGTAGTATTTATTCAATTTGATGTTTTGTATGATTTTTTGGTTGCCCACGGCATCATTGCTAAATTTACCGGCGTAAAATTATATATTATTCTCGCCCTTTTAGCCCTAGGCGCATTTATTGGATTCAGATTGTTAAAAAACTCTACTTTTCCATTTTTTGTAAAAATCAGAAATGCTGTTTACGGCGTATTGGAAGGCATCGGTGCAATTCTGAAAATGAAAGACCGTTGGAAATTCATCTTCCACACACTTTTTATTTGGTTAATGTACGTCATAATGTTTTATGTGGCATTTTTGGCATTGCCCGACACGCGTCACGTTCCAATAGATGGAGTAATTACCGCTTTTGTTATTGGCGGCATCAGCATAGCGGTTACTAACGGAGGAATTGGTGCTTATCCGCTGGGTATTCAACAAATTTTATTATTATATAATGTTGATGCCAATACAGGGTTGGCTTTTGGATGGATTGTGTGGACGGCACAAACCATTATGATTATAGCATTGGGTGGATTATCTTTTATTCTGATGCCCATTTACAATAAAAATTTAAACCCACATAACTATGAATTACGTTGACATATTGCAAGCTAAAATAGTAGATGTAGAAACAGCCAAACGCCGGCTTGCCGGATGGCGTTTAAAGTCGGACAAACTTGTTTTCACCAATGGTTGTTTTGATATTTTACATCCCGGACACCTCACTTACTTGGCACAGGCTAGAAGCATGGGAAATCGATTAATTGTAGGGGTAAACAGCGATGATTCGGTAAAACGATTGAATAAAGGTGAAAACCGTCCGGTATTATCACAAGATGCACGTGCTTTTGATGTTGCCTCGTTGCATGTTGTTGACATGGTTGTTATTTTTGACGAAGACACACCTTTGCAATTAATCTCAGCGTTAAAGCCCGATGTTTTGGTAAAAGGCGGAGATTACGATGCATCCGTAACCGATAAAGACGACAAACGCTATATTGTGGGCAGCGACATAGTAAAAGCAAACGGTGGCGAAGTAATGGTTTTACCTTTTGTCGAAGGATATTCGACTACGTCCATTATTGAAAAGATGAAAAACGGTTAACACCATTCTATCACTGTTCCACGTGATTTATCGAGCATTTCTTCAGGAGCTGACTTTTTAATGTGCTCAATAAATTCTTGTATTGTTGTGGCTTTGGTAAACGTGCGTGTATGCACTAAACTGACTTCGCGCAAAGGTGTTAATCCGTTGATTTTTTTTAGTTTTCGTTTCTTTTTTTCAGAAAAATTCTCATAAATCATTTGCGGAACGAAAGTATAACCGCCTTCTTTATCTACAAATCGTACCAACGTTTCAATGGTATTGCTGTCAAAATGAATATTTTTTGACGAACCTGCCTTTTCTGAATTATTGGCACATAAATTTAACACCTGACTGCGAAAACAATTTCCTTCGCTCAACACCCATAAATCTTCGCATTGCAAATCTGCAACCGTCAATTTCTTTTTTTGCAACAACGGATGATTTTTATTGAAATACGGCATTATTTCTTCATAAAAGAGTGGCTTTTCGATTATTTTTTCGTCTTTAACCGGTGTTACCACAATACCAAAATCCAGTTTATCTTTTTTTAATTCTTCTAAAATATTCTCAGTATAGAGTTCATTTATATTAATGGTTAAATCGGGATATTTCTTGGCAAACGTGGGCAAAAATTTAGGCAGAAAAGAACTTGCCAACGAAGGAATAATACCAATGTTTATTGTTCCCATCAACACACCGTTGTAATCTTGAATCAATTCATTGATATGCTCGGCATGTTTAAGTATTTCACGGGCTTTGGCTATAATTTTTTCGCCAATTTCGGTAGGCATAACGGGTTGTTTGGTACGGTCAAAAATGGTAACTCCCAAATCATTTTCCATTTTTTTTATTTGCATACTCAACGTTGGTTGCGAAACATGCACGCTTTCGGCAGCTTTAACAAAGTTTTTATGTGTATCTACTGCAACAATATAGGTTAGCTGTGTGAGAGAAAAATTTATCATATCAAAAATATTTATACAAATATAAAAAATATAGATTTGACAAATCAAACAAAACAGGTAAATTTGTAAAGTGATATTAAAATCTTTATACTTATGAAAAAACAAGTTATTTCAATTCCGGGATTAGCTGTCGTATTACTTTTAGCCTCTTGCGGTGGAGAAATCAAACCAAAAAACTATATTGACGTATATGGTGCCGATGAACAAAACACGCCGAAAGAAGTTGAAATTTCTGCCGAAGATAAGGCGTTGATGGATAAAGCAAATATGTTTTTTAAGCAATTGCCCGAAGTTGCCGAAAATCCTGAAAACCCTGTAACAGATGCAAAAGTAACCCTTGGGCATTATTTATATTTCGACACCAATTTATCGAAGAAAAAAACAATGTCGTGCAACAGTTGCCACAATTTGGAAACTTACGGCGTTGATAATCAACCTACATCGAAAGGTGAAGAAGGTAAAAACGGAGACCGCAATTCACCTACGGTTTATAATGCAGCTTTACAAATTGCCCAATTTTGGGATGGCAGAGCAAAAGATGTGGAAGAACAAGCCGGCGGACCAATTTTAAATCCGGTGGAAATGAATGTTCCCTCAAAAGAATTTTTAGAAAAAAGATTGAGCGAAATACCATTTTATCAAAAAATGTTTAAGGAAGCATTTCCCGAAGCTGAAAATCCAATAACTTATGAGAATGTTCAAAAAGCCATTGGTGCTTTTGAAAGAAAATTGCTCACTCCGGCACCTTTTGACGACTTTTTAGCCGGCAACGCAAGTGCATTGACAGACGAACAAAAAGAGGGGTTAAAAACCTTTATGGATGTTGGCTGTACAACTTGTCACATTGGCGTAAACTTAGGAGGAAATATGTTTCAAAAATTCGGTTTACATCATGATTATTGGGAGTACACAAAGAGTGAAAAAATTGATGAGGGCAAATTTAATGTAACAAAATTAGACGCCGACAAATATGTGTTTAAGGTGGCGCCTTTGCGAAATGTTGCCAAAACATATCCCTACTTTCACGATGGCAGCGTAAACGATTTAAGCGAAGCGGTGAAAATAATGGCTAAAACACAATTGGACAAAGATTTAACAGATGAAGAAACAGCCAAAATTGTAGCTTTCTTAAACAGTTTAACGGGTGAACTTCCGCAAGAATACATAAAAGCACCCAAAGGGCTTTCAGAAATAGAATAACAAATAATTACATAAAATATAGAGTCTAAATAGCCAAACACTATTTAGACTCTAAATTAAATTTTCACCTCCTAACAAAATGATTATTTCATAATTGCTGCAATTCCCGGCAGGGTTTTACCTTCAAGGTATTCTAACATTGCTCCTCCTCCGGTGGAAACATGACTTACCTTATCGGCCAGGTGGAATTTATTTACTGCTGCCACAGAATCTCCGCCTCCTACCACCGAAAATGCACCGTTTTGCGTTGCTTCGGCTACAGCTTTAGCCACAACCTCTGTTCCTTTGGCAAATTTATCCATTTCAAAAACGCCCATAGGACCGTTCCACAATATTGTTTTGGCTTGCAAAATAGTGTTTTTGTACTCTTCGCGTGCTTTTTCGCCCAAATCCAACCCCATCCATCCGTCGGCAATATCATCTGATGGAAATATTTTTGTATTTGCATCATTGGCGAATGCATCGGCGCAAAGCGAATCTGCCGGTAATAAAACTTTTACATTTTGTGCTTTGGCTTTTTCCATTACCTCTTTGGCAGTATCCAAATAATCGTCTTCTACCAATGAGCTTCCGGTTTTGCCGCCAAGTGCTTTAAAAAAGGTGTACGCCATTCCTCCGCCTATCATCAACACATCTATTTTGGGCAATATATTTTCTATAATGGTAATTTTACTCGACACTTTTGCACCGCCAATGATTGCCAAAACCGGTGATTGTCCTTCTTTTAAAACTTTATCAACGCTTTTTATTTCTTTTTCAATCAAATAACCAAACATTTTTTTATCTGCTGGAAAAAATTTGGCTATCGTAAAAGTAGAGGCGTGTGCACGGTGTGCCGTTCCAAATGCATCATTTACATAAACATCGGCTAAAGCGGCTAATTGTTTGGCAAAGTTTTCATCGCCTTTTTTCTCTTCAGGATGAAAGCGTAAGTTTTCCAACAATAAAATTTGCCCGGGTTTTAAATTGGCTGCTTTTTCTTCTGCTTCGGGACCAATGCAATCGTTGGCAAAAATCACTTCAACACCTGTTAGCTCTTTCAAATGATTAACCAAATGTTTTAAAGAATATTTTTCTTCTCTGCCCTTGGGACGTCCTAAATGCGACATTAATATTGCCGAGCCGCCATCGTTTAATATTTTTTTTATGGTGGGTAGGGCGGCGCGCATCCGTGTATCATCTGTTATTTCGAAATAATCGTTTAACGGAACGTTAAAATCTACACGTACAATGGCTTTCAGGTTTTTGAAATTGAAATTATCGATAGATGTCATAAGCGTATTATTAAATTTTGAGAACAAATTTAGAAATATTATTTGTTTTGAATCGGATATAAAAAATATTACACTTCGCAGAATGAAATTATTACAATTGGCTGCTTATTTATATAAGAGACAATCGAGAAATGCATCTAAAATAAGTAATTTTGAAGAATGCAATTCAAGGATATTATAGGTCAAGAAGCGGTAAAAAAACGCTTAACAGATGCTGTAAAAGAAGGCAGAATCAGCCATACACAGCTGTTTTTGGGTGCCGAAGGCAGCGGAAACTTACCTATGGCAATTGCTTTTGCTCAATATGTCAATTGTTTGCAACCAACAGACAGTGACAGTTGTGGGGAATGTTCAGAATGCTTGAAATATCAAAAATTACAACATCCCGATTTGCATTTCTCCTTTCCGGTAAGCACAAATGCCGAAGTGAAGAAAAATCCGGTGAGTAAACTCTTTTTGCCGGCTTGGCGCGAAATTGTTTTAGAATCGCCATATTTTAACTTAACCGACTGGCAAGAAAAAATTCAAACCGAAAACAAACAGCTGAACATTTCTAAAGAAGAAAGCACAGAAATAATAAAAGCATTGCAATACAAGGTTTACGAAGCCAAATACAAAGTAATGATTATTTGGTATCCCGAAAAATTACATACTTCGGCAGCCAATGCATTGTTGAAAATATTGGAAGAACCTCCCGAAAAAACACTTTTTATTTTAGTTGCCCACGATACCGAACAACTTCTGCCCACCGTTTTGTCTCGCACTCAAATGGTGAAATTTCCTCCACTGCCGATAGAAGAATTACAAAACGTTTTGGCAGAAAAAGAGAATCTGGACGAAGAACAAGCCCTGAAAATAGCCAAAATGAGCGACGGCAACTATTTACAAGCCATTCGGTTGATAAAAATTACCGAAAAGCAACAACAATTTTTCGATTTATTTACCTCTTGGATGCGTATGGCTTTTAAAGCCGATGTCCCCGGTTTAATCAAATGGGCCGATGATTTGGCAGCATTAAAGAGAGAAAACATTAAAGCTTTTTTAGATTACGCCTTACACATTGTTCGCGAAAGCTTAGCCGTCAATTACGCCGGTGAAGACGCTACAAAATTGAATGCTCAAGAAGAACAATTTGTGCAAAAATTTGCTCCGTTTTTATTGAGCAACAATTTACCAGATTTCTTAAATCTACTCAGTGAAGCGCATTACCATATTGAGCGAAATGTCAACCCTAAAGTTGTATTATTTGATACTTCGCTAAAAATAACCAAACTTTTGCGCGTAAACAAAAACAGAGTATGAAAATAGGTATTATTGGTGGTGGTGCAGCCGGAATTTTTGCAGCCATTAACATAAAATCCAAACACCCCGACTATTCGGTTACCGTAATAGAGAAAAGCAACAAATTATTGCAAAAAGTTAAAATTTCGGGGGGTGGACGATGCAATGTAACGCATTATTGTTTCGACCCAAAAGAGTTGGTACAAAATTATCCGCGTGGGAAGAAAGAGTTATTATCGGTTTTTCATCAATTTCAGCCGGCAGACACAATCGAATGGTTTGCTAAACGCGGAGTAACATTAAAAGTTGAAGAAGACGGAAGAATGTTTCCCGAAACGGACAATTCACAAACGATTATCAATTGTTTTTTGCACGAAATGGAAAAGCTCCATATAGAAGTACTTTTCAACACTTCTGTAAATAATATCATACCGGAAAACAACCGTTTTATTCTTGAAACCAACAAACAAAACTATCCGTTCGATGCTGTTATTGTGGCAACCGGCGGACTAAACACGTCGGAAAAATTTTCATTCTTAAAAAATACCGGACATACCATTATTCCTCCAGTTCCTTCTTTATTTACCTTTAAAATCAATAATAAAAATTTGCATCAGTTAGCCGGAATATCGGTGCAAAATGCCGTTGTATCGTTTCCAAATTTAAAACTGCAACAACAGGGCCCGCTTTTAATTACACATCAAGGTATTAGCGGTCCGGCAGTAATAAAACTTTCTGCTTTTGCAGCAAGACACTTGGCTGATCGAAAATATAAAGAGACTATTCGCATTAACTGGATAGACTCTTCTTTTGACGAAGTTTTACACGAGCTGGGGAACTTCAAATTATTGAATGAAGGTAAAAAGTTGAAAAATACCGTTTTATACGATTTACCCAAACGCTTATGGTGGTTTTTATTGCAAGAAAGTAATATAAACGAAGAACTATCATGGAATAATCTATCAAAAAAATCAATGCACCGATTAGCTGAAAACCTAACGGCTTACAACCGGCAAATCAGCGGGCGCTCTCCTTTTAAAGAAGAATTTGTTACTTGTGGTGGCGTATCGCGAAAAGAAATTGATTTCAGAACTATGCAAAGCAAGTTGGTGCCCGGATTATTTTTTTGTGGCGAAGTAATTGATATTGACGCTCTTACCGGCGGATTTAACTTTCAGGCAGCGTGGAGCACTGCCCGGGTTATTTCTGACAATATTTAATTTCCATTAAAATGGATAAATGGTTTTACTTCGGTAAATTGCTTAAACATATAAATTACACCACAATAGCGTTCGTAAGACAGGTCAACACATTTTTTCAGTTTCTTTTCATCCAAATCACTCCCTTCAAAATAATAATGAACTTCTACATTTTTATAATGTTTTGGATGTTCTTCGGTTAAATCGGCTTTTACATCAACATAAAACTTATCTACTTTCAATCGCATTTTTTTCATTAACGAAACCACATCCATCCCTGTGCAGCCGGCCAAAGCAGTGAGCATTAACGGTTTTGGGCGAACTCCTTTACCTGTTCCTCCTACACTTTCGTCAACATCCAAAGTTATTTCTCCTCCAGGCAATTTGGCATCAAAAGCCATATCACCAATCCAATTTATTGTTATTTCGTGTGCCATAGTTGTATTTTTTTAAGATTTTATATCAAAATTACCCGATATATTCAGAGGCAATGTTACTTGTATTACACATTGCCAAACAGCCACCGGATTATATTGTCTTTCCATATCTGTTGTTTATCCCCGGCAGAAATAATGTTTAATTTTTGTGCATCATCGAGCACTTTATACGGGTATGAATTTTTTACCGTTTCCATTTCTCCCAAGGGGTAAGGGTCGTCCAAACCGGCTACGATTTGCGGCACGCCCACGCGGTTTACCAACAATTGCAACGTATATGGGTCGTGCACGAGCGTATCGAAATACAAGTTAGGATGTGCACGAGTTTTTTCGGGCGAGGTTTTCCCCTCAAATAAATCGGGACGTCCGTTAAATCCTTGCACTCGTCGTCCGTAATTAGCTTGTCCGAGCATACAACCGTGCGCAAAACAAAAGCGAATATTCGGAAATCTCTCGGGAATATCATTTAAGGTAAGCAAATGAAGTGTATCGGCAGTTTGTGCCATCATCCAAACCAAATGGAAGCGCCAATTTTTATCTTCCAGAGCAATCATTTTTTGCCCGTCGTAAGGATGAATTTCTATGGCTAATTTATATTTATTTGCCAATTCATAAATCGGGTAAACCGATTCGTCTGCTACTGACACCCAGTTGTTTTCGTTGTTTAAAAAATGAGTAGGCAAGCAGAGCAATTGCATCTTATGATTTTCTACGCATCGCTCTATTTCAGCCAATGCATCATCGATATATTTCGGTTGAACGACAAATCCTGTGGTAAACTTTTCGGGATAACCGGCTTGAATAGATGCATTAAAATCATTTTGCCAACAAATAGCGTCTTTTGTCTCTTGCCTCTCCCAACCGTTGCAATAAACCTGCGAAAGATTGAGCATTACGGCATGGTCTATTTCGTGCTTTTGCATCCATTCCAGCTTATCTTTTAAAAAAAAGCTCTTATCGGTAATGGGGCGTTTCCAATTGCCTTGATGCATAAATTTTTTTTCATCATCAATCCAAAACAATTGCTTATCTCGCATAAACTGCGGAACTTGATTCGGTTCAGGTAATATATGACCGTGACCGTTTATTTTTTTGCTTTTAAAAGATGATTGATGTGAGAAATCATAATATTAATCAATCAGTAAATTTTGGGTCTGCCTCCATTACATGACCGCATTTTTTACATGTGCGCAACTCTTCGGAATTGTAAAACTTTTTAAAAACAGGTAAAAAATCTTTTTCTATATCGGTCAGTTGAAAATACTCTTCGTACAACTTATTGTTGCAATTGTCGCAAAACCACAGTAAACCGTCTTTGTAATCAGTTCCTTTTCGCACACGTTCAATTACCAACCCTACGGAACCCTCAGTTCTTCCGGGTGAATGAGGCACTTTTGCGGGAAGCAGAAACATTTCGCCTTCTTTTATCGGGATGTCAACGGGTTTACCGTCTTGTTGAATCCTTACGTTTATGTCTCCTTTTATTTGATAAAATAATTCTTCAGTTTCGTTGTAATGATAATCTTTACGCGCATTAGGTCCGCCTACGACCATTACAATATAATCATCCGATTCGGGATAGAGGTTTTTATTGGCAACCGGTGGTTTAAGCTTGTCTTTGTTTTCTTCTATCCATTTATGGAAATTAAAAGGCATTTTCATAACATAAAAATTTAATTATTCAACAATCATTCCGGCACCAACTGTTTCGTTGGTTGCTTCATCAATAATGATTAAACTTCCGGTATTGCGATTTCTTTCATAACGGTCGTAAAACAACGGTTTGGTTGTGCGCATTGTAATGCGGGCAATATCATTCATATTTACCGTTTTATCATCTTCTATACGGTGCAAATTATTGATATTTACCTTATATTTTACATCTTTAATGATACATCTTGCATCGTTTGTAGTGTGTTTTACCGCATACTTTCCGCCCAAATGCATTGGTTTTTCATTCAGCCAACAAACCATTAAATCAATATCCTGACTGATTTCGGGTTGGTTATTCGGACGAACTATCATATCGCCGCGGCTGATATCAATATCATCTTCCAAAGTAAGCGTTACCGACATTGGCGCAAATGCTTCGTCAAGCGGTCCGTCATAAGTGTCTATAGATTTTATTTTGGAAGAAAATCCTGACGGTAACACCACAACCTCATCACCTGGTTTAAACACTCCTCCGGCAATTCTTCCTGCATATCCTCGATAATCGTGATATTCCGTAGATTGCGGACGAATGACGTATTGCACAGGAAAACGGCAATCGATATGGTTTTGGTCACTTCCGATATGAATATTTTCCAATAAATAAAGTAATGTTTCTCCTTGATACCAAGGCATATTTTCCGATTTATTCACCACATTGTCGCCGTGTAATGCACTAATGGGTATAAAACGGATGTCTTTTACATTCAACTTTGATGCAAATGCTTCTAAATCGGCTTTAATCTTTTCAAAAACTTCTTCGCTGTAATCAACCAAATCCATTTTGTTGATACAAAACACAATATGTGGAATGCCCAATAAAGCTGAAATAAAAGTATGACGACTGGTTTGTTCAATCAATCCTTTGCGGGCATCTACCAATATCAAAGAAAGGTTTGATGTGGATGCACCGGTAACCATATTGCGGGTATATTGAATATGCCCCGGTGTATCGGCAATAATGAATTTTCGTTTTGGTGTGGCAAAATAACGGTAAGCAACATCAATAGTAATCCCTTGTTCGCGCTCGGCACGTAATCCGTCGGTAAGTAACGCAAGGTTTACATTTTCGTCGCCTCTGCGTTTACTGGATTCTTCTATGGCTTGAATTTGGTCTTCGAATATTGATTTGGAATCGTAAAGCAAGCGCCCGATAAGCGTAGATTTACCATCGTCAACGCTTCCTGCGGTAGAAAACCGCAACAATTCCATATCTAAATATCCTTTTACGGGTTCTTGTATATTTTTGGTTTGCGTAGTCATATTCACTCAAATTTTATCTTAATCTATTAAAAATATCCTTGTTTCTTACGGTCTTCCATTGCTGCTTCGGAACGTTTATCGTCGGCACGTGTTCCTCTTTCGGTTTCGCGAGCAGCAGCCACTTCTTCTATGATTTTTTCTAATGTGTCAGCATCACTTTCAACGGCTCCGGTACAAGTGGCATCGCCAATGGTTCTAAAGCGCACTTTTTTTACCATTACTTCTTCGTCATCGCGTTTTTTTATAAAATCGGTAACAGCCATAATAACGCCATTGCGGACAAATACTTCGCGTTCGTGTGCAAGATACAACGATGGGATGTCAATTTTTTCGTGCAAAATGTATTGCCAAATATCCATTTCTGTCCAGTTACTGATAGGGAAAACTCGGAAATGTTCGCCCATATGCTTGCGACCGTTAAATAAATTCCACAATTCGGGACGTTGATTTTTAGGGTCCCACTGGCCAAATTCATCGCGATGCGAGAAAAAACGTTCTTTTGCACGGGCTTTTTCTTCGTCTCTACGAGCACCTCCTATGGCAGCATCAAACTGATATTCTTCGATCGTGTCGAGCAATGTAACTGTTTGCAATGCATTGCGACTGGCGTTGTAGCCTTTTTCTTCCACCACTTTTCCTTCGTCTATTGATTTTTGCACCGAACCAACTATTAGTTGAGCGCCCAAATCATTGATAAATCTGTCGCGAAATTCTATGGTTTCGGGAAAATTATGTCCTGTATCTATATGTACCAAAGGAAAGGGTATTTTGGCTGGCCAAAAAGCTTTTCTCGCCAAATGTGCAACAACAATGGAATCTTTTCCTCCCGAGAATAATAACGCCGGGCGTTCAAATTGAGCTGCCACTTCCCGCAAAACGTAAATTGACTCTGCTTCCAGCTCTTTTAAATGATTTAACGTGTATGATTTCATAATCTTAATCTGTTCTTTTTTAAATCTGTATCAAAGGTAATATTTTATCGGCTAATTCTTGTACTGATTCTTCAATGGTTTTGTTTTCTGTTTTTATTTCTATATCGGGGTTTACAGGTGCTTCAAACGGCGCATCTATACCGGTAAAGTTTTTTATCTCGCCGGCACGGGCTTTTTTGTATAATCCTTTTACATCCCGCTGTTCGCAAATTTCCAATGGCGTATTGACAAAAACCTCTACAAAATCTTGCTCGCCGATTATTTGCTTGGCATTTTCGCGTATAGCAATAGTTGGACTGACGAAACAATTGATGGTAATCACTCCGCAATTGACAAACAGTTTTGAAATTTCGGCTATACGGCGAATATTCTCGGCTCTGTCTTCTTCGGTAAAGCCCAAATTACTGTTAATTCCGCTGCGAATATTATCTCCGTCAAGAACTTGGGTTAAAAATCCTTTATTGTACAGCAAACGCTCAAATCCCAAGGCAATTGTCGTTTTTCCCGATCCGGACAAACCTGTCATCCAAATCACTTTTGCCCGTTGTTTCAATAACTTTTCTTTATCTGAGCGTTGCAACATTCTGTCGAAAACCGGATAGATATGTTCTGAATGTTTTGTGGTCATTTTAAAAATTTACTTTTGTTCTGTAAAAAAGAGTGTATATATTTACAAATGTAAGTGTAAAGATTTAAAAAACAATGAATAATAGAGTGAATGAATTATTAGCGAAAAAATTGTTGCAAAACGATTTTACACAAGAAGAAATTTTACAAAAAATTCTTTCTTTCATCGATTTAACTACGCTAAATGATACGGACAACAATCAAGTAGTAAACTCTTTGGCCAATAAAGCATTAGAAATAAAAAAAGCCAACGAGAATAAAACCGTTGCCGCCGTTTGTGTGTTTCCAAAATTTGCCAAAACTGTTTCGCAAGTACTCGAAAATTCGGGAATTAATACAGCTTGTGTAGCCGGTATGTTTCCTAATGGTCAATCATCGCTTTCGGTGCGCATAGCCGATGTTGAAGATGCAGTAAACAACGGCGCAGATGAAATTGACATGGTTATTTCGCGAGGTGAAGTGCTGATTGGAAATTATGACTTTGTTGCCGAAGAAGTTGCTGCGCATAAAAAAGCTTGCGGCCCGGCACATTTAAAAGTGATTTTAGAAACCGGACAATTAAACCTCGAGCAGGTAAAAAAAGCATCTGAAATTGCCATTGAAAACGGAGCCGACTTCATTAAAACCTCTACCGGAAAATACAGCGAAGGAGCTACGCTTGAAAAATCGTTGGTAATGCTCGATGTAATTAAAAATCATTTTGACAATACAGGAAAAAAAATAGGATTTAAACCTGCCGGAGGCATCCGCACAGTAGATGATGCCATTCATTACACGGAATTGGTTTATGCTGTTTTGGGCAACGATTGGCTTACGCCGAAATTATATCGCATTGGCGCCAGCAGTCTGGCGTCAAATGTATTAAAAGCAATGGCGGAACTTTCCAATAATCAAAAACTTGCTTCAATAATGTAATGGGCTTTTCCGTAATCATAACATTGTGTGTAGTGGCAGCATTGGTTGCCGCTCTATACTCCGGAAAAATAAGAACTGCTTATGCTTTTTTGTTAGCCATCGGCGTTTTGGTGCTGTTTAAAATATTATCGCCTGCCGAAGCTTTAAGTGGTTTTGCCAACGAGCAACTGGCAATCATTATCATATTACTGATTATCAGTGATATTATTCGAAAATCAAAAGTATTATCATATCTGTTTAACAAAGCTATTGGCGACACTTCGGGCGAAATAAAGTTTTTGACCAAGCTAATGCTATTTGTGGCTCCATTGTCGGCATTTTTCAATAACACACCTTTGGTTGCCATATTTATGCCGTTTGTTCGTAATTGGGCTGTTGAGCACAAAAAATATCCCTCGCAATATTTAATTCCATTATCATATGCCACCATTTTGGGAGGAGCGGTTACGCTTGTAGGCACTTCCACTCATTTAATTGTCAACGGGTTGGTTACAGAAAACAACTTACCTTCGCTTTCTATCTTTGACTTTACACCGGTTGGTTTGGCAATGCTCGTATTGGGATTGATTTATATTTTGATTTTTTACAAAACTTTACCCAAAAACCCCGATGTTTTAGAAGATTTTAATAAGCAAAACCGCAATTTTTTTATTGAAGCAAACATTAAAGAAAATGCATTTATCATTGGCAAATCTATAGAAGAAGCTTCTTTGCGAAACTTAAAGTCACTTTTTTTGGTAGAAATTATTCGGAAAGATAAAATCATTTCGCCGGTTTCGCCAAACGAAATTTTAGAACAAGAAGACGTGCTTATTTTTACCGGTAACACCCAAAGCTTTGACGATTTACTTGATGCAAATTTAGGGTTAACACTCCCCAAAGCGGCACGCGACATTATTACAGAAAATGCCAACATTGTAGAGGTTGTGGTTTCTTACAATTCTTGGATGATAGGTAAAAAAATTAAAGAAACCGATTTTAGAGGAAAGTATGACGGCGCCATTATTGCAGTTCACAGAAATGGTGAAAAATTAAGCGGGAAAATTGGCGACATCATCATTCAACCCGGTGATGTATTACTTGTTTTAGCCGGAAAGGATTTTTATAAACGCACTGAAAATAATCAAGCTTTTTATATATTATCTGTTCAACAAAACACACCAACTACCTCTGTCGGTAAGGTGCTGTTGGTTTTTGGACTTGTATTGACATCTATTATATTATCGGCTGTAAACCTGTTGCCCTTGTTCACCGGATTGCTCATTACCTTAATTGTTGCCATATCATTACAATTGGTTCCTTTTAACGAAATTCGGAAAGGACTTGATTTTAATCTTATTTTCATTATTGCACTGGGCTTGGCTTTGGGAAGGGCAATGGAAAATTCCGGCACAGCCGAATTTATCAGTCAAGTTATTCATACATACTTTTCCAATTTACCGGTGATTAGCTTGTTGATGATTTTATTTTTATGTACCAATTTATTGGCTTCGTATATTACCAACAGTGCGGCGGTTGCTATTATGTTTCCCATTGCTTTGGCGCTGTCAAAAACACTCGGTATTAACTATTTACCTTTTGTTTTAATTATTTCGTTTGGGGCTGCCGCCAACTTCATTACACCTATTGGTTACCAAACTAACCTTATGGTTTACGGTCCCGGACGATATAAATTTAACGATTACTTAAAATTCGGGCTTCCGCTTACAATCATTTATATGCTTGCCGCATCATTTATACTATATGCCATGTATTTTTAAAAATAGCTTTTGAGATAAATAAATATTTCTAATTTAGCATTATAAAACCTTTTAGAATTTAGATTATGGAAAAATTTGATGTAGTAATCATTGGCTCCGGACCGGGAGGATATGTTTGTGCCATTCGTTGTGCACAATTGGGGATGAAAACCGCTTTAATAGAAAAATATAACACACTAGGCGGAACATGCCTCAATGTTGGTTGTATTCCGTCAAAAGCTTTGTTGGATTCTTCGGAACATTATCATCAAGCCAAACACAATTTTGAAGCACACGGGATAAAAGTTGGTCAATTAGAAATTGATTTGGCCAAAATGATTGAACGCAAAAACGAAGTTGTGTCTCAAACGTGCGCCGGCATTGATTATTTAATGGATAAAAATAAAGTTTCTGTTTTTCACGGTATAGGAAGTTTTAAGTCTGCCAAAGAAATTACCGTAAAAGACAACGATGGGAAAGAAACGGTTCTGACTACCAACAAAGTAGTGATTGCAACAGGTTCTAAGCCCAATTATTTTCCGGGAATGGAACCCGATAAAAAACGCATCATTACCTCTACCGAAGCCCTAAATTTAAAAGAAGTGCCAAAAAAACTATTGGTTATTGGAGGAGGAGTTATCGGACTTGAGTTGGGTAGTGTTTATGCTCGTTTGGGCGCAGAAGTTGAAGTGGTAGAGTTTGCCGACAGAATTATCCCGACGATGGACGCCACAATGTCTAAAGAGCTTCAAAAAGTTCTTAAAAAAGAAGGATTTAAATTCAATTATAATCACCGGGTAAAAAATGTAGAAAACAAAGGCGACAAAGTAATCTTAACTGCCGACAATAAAAAAGGCGAAGAGGTAACTTTCGAAGCAGATTATTGCTTGGTAGCAGTAGGACGAAAACCTTTTACCGAAGGATTAAACTTGGAAGCAGCGGGTCTTAAAACCAACGAACGCGGACAAATAGAAGTAAACGACCACTTGGAAACTTCGGTTCAAGGAATTTACGCAATCGGCGATATTGTAAGAGGGCCAATGTTGGCACATAAAGCCGAAGAAGAAGGCGTATTTGTAGCCGAATACATGGCCGGTCAAAAACCACATATTAACTATGATTTAATCCCAGGCGTAGTATATACTTGGCCTGAAGTTGCTGCAGTTGGGTTTACCGAAGAACAGTTAAAAGAAAAAGGCGTTGAATATAAAGTGGGGCAATTCCCGTTCAAAGCATTGGGAAGGGCTCGCGCAAGTATGGATACACAAGGATTAGTGAAAATTTTAGCCGACAAAAACACCGACGAAGTGTTAGGCGTACACATTATAGGTGCTCGTGCCGCCGATATGATTATGGAAGCCGTAACGGCTATGGAATACCGAGCATCTGCCGAAGACATCGCTCGCATTTGCCATCCACACCCTACATTTACCGAAGCAATTAAAGAAGCGGCTTTGGATGCAACAGACAAAAGAGCACTACACATTTAAAATCCAATTTTTATTTTTTCTGAAAAGCGGCAATTGCCGCTTTTCTTAATTTATACAACTATGGAATTATCACAAGAAAAAAGAGAGCAACTGAAAAATGAAATTATTTGGTATTTTCAAAAAGAAAGGGATGAAAAAATAGGAATGATTGCTGCAGAAAGCATTTTAAACTTTTTTATTCATTTATTGGAAAAAGAAATTTACAACCAAGCTGTGGCAGATATTCAAAATATTATTGATAATCGTATCGAAGAATTAAAATATGATTTGGAAGATTTACTAAAAATCTAATCCTATCATTAAACCTTTTTGATATACGTTCATCTAAATAAGCGAACCAAAAAAACAAATACCATGAAAAAATTAATTGTAACAAGCGCCTTATCTGTAATTACACTAATGGCGTTTTCGCAAGAAAAACAAACGCGCACACCCGAAATGCGGGCAAAAAAAGTAACCGAAAAAATGGCTGAAAAGCTAAACTTGACGGATGAACAAAAAGAAAAAGTGTTGGAAGTAAATCTTAAGAAAGCCCAAGAAATGGAAGAACTTAAGAAAGAAATGCAAGCTTTGAAAGAAAAAAGAAAAAAACTCAAAGCCCAACACGATGAAGAAATGAAAAGTATATTGTCTGAAGAACAGTATCAAAAATATATTGAGATGCGCGAAGAAATGAAAAAGAAACATCATGAGAAAAAAATGAAGCATCTGCATGAACAAGAATCAAGCGAAGAATAAAAAATTAAAAATTCTTTCCTTTAAAAGCACTGCTTTGGCAGTGCTTTTTTTATGCTGTTAATAATAAATTTTTGATTTCGGAACAAAATTTGTAATCTTTGCTTAAAATTATTTATTTATGAAAAATTTCATTGCAACATTACTCACTCCGTTTATCATACTCCCTACATTATCTTTTGCGCAAGAGCAAGATAAAAAACCGGAAAATTTGGTTCCCAACCCAAGTTTTGAAGAAGTTGAAAAAAAGTAAAAGAACCAGGCCAAATCGATTTGGCAACACCTTGGTTTTCTGCTTCTACCGCTCCGGTTGACCTATACAGCAAAAAAGCCAAAAACCCACAAATTACCGTTCCTCGCAACAATTACGGAGAAGAAAAACCCTTAACAGGTGATAATTATGCCGGATTTACAGCTTATGGCTATAAAAATAAAGCCAAAAGAAGCTATATTGAAGTAAAATTGACAAAACCGCTTGAAGCAGGAAAAGAATACTGTGTAAAATTTCACATTAGCTCTGCCGACATTTCAAAATATGCAGTGAATGACATTGGCGCTTATTTGTCTAAAACAAAAGTTGTAGCCAAAAGCGATGAAAAATTAAACAATGTACCGCAAATCATCAGTCGTAAACACACTGTTTACACCAAGCAGTTTTATTGGACACCGGTTTGTGGTGTTTACAAAGCCAAAGGCGGAGAACAATATTTGGTAATAGGAAACTTTACCGATGATGCCAAGTTAAAAGTGGTAAAACAACGCCGTCCAAGAGGATTTACCACACCGCAAACTTATGATGCTTATTATTATATTGATGATGTATCGGTAATTCCTGCAGAGGAAGTAAAATCTTGCGACTGCGACACCAAACCCGGCGAACAAAGAATGGAAACCGTTAAACGTGAATTTGAAAGCGACCCCAACGCAATTGTTGAAGAGCAAAAAGCTGCCGCGGCAAAAGTTACCACCATTATGTTCGATGAAAAGAAATCTAATTTAACAGAAGATGATATTAAACTCATTGACGGCATAATAGCCAAAATGAAAGCACAACCCGAAAGTAAGGTGTTGTTGGAAGGATTTATTGACCCTTCAGAGTCGGATGTTGTTGATTTGGATAAAAAACGGGTTTTCGCCATATATAAGTATATGGTATCAAAAGGAATTGCCAAAGAACGCATTGAACGCAAATACAGCAATTCGCAAAAACTTGCCGACACAACAGGCAACAAACCACAAGCTAATATGCGTGTAGTGATTACATTTAAATAATATTCTTTGAAACTAAAGTTCTAAATGCCTCGAATTATTGTTCGGGGCTTTTTTATTTCATAAAATATGATTATATTGAAATGCTTAAACAATTGAACATCAGCTTTATGCTTGCAACCAAAACAATAGCAGGAATTATATTCTTAAACTTATTAATCTTTCAAAAAATTAACGCTCAAAGTACTATTACATTATATACTGATTCTATTTTAACCACTGTTTCCGAAAATTATAATTATGGTGTTTTTTATGTGCCAAAAACAGCATATGCACAGAATCAATTTATAAATAATGAAAATCAATTAAATGCTATAAGATTAAACATAATAGAAAGTGTACTTAACAATGCTTCAAATTTAAACGAAGCCCTTAATTTATTGGATAGTGTAAGCGGTTTATTGCAGACTATATCTTCTAAAACGAGTAATCTTATTTTTATTTTCGAAAAAATGCCTTATTGGCTAAGCAGTTCTTCAGATAACTCTCCTGCTCAAACACCTGGATGGTATGTATTTAATACTAAGCCACCGGCAAATTATACAGATTGGAATACTATGGTTTACAGTATCGTTGACAGGATTGTTAATGTATATGGCATTTCAAATGCCAGTTTTGAAATATGGAATGAACCTGATTTAGGCTCTTGGACAGGAACAAAAACTGAATATTTCACACTGTTTAAACAAACTTTTTTATCTATTAAAAATGTAAACCAAGCTATTCCGATAGGTGGCCCGGCAACAAATTACTGGGGAAATAACATAAATTATTCTGCTTCTTATGGTCATTTAGATTTTAATGCTGCAAATTCTTCCCTTATTGCTAATTTGATTGACTCTGCTTATAATTGGGGTATCACTCTGGATTTTATCTCATGGCACAACTTTAATTTAGCATATCAAGTGCATGAAAATGCGCAAGAATTTATATTGAATAAATATGCTTCATTAAATTTAAATCCGCCTAAATTAATTATTAGTGAATGGAATGCTCCGTCTGCAATTAGAGATTTTGATATTCATAAGTCTTTTGCCGTTAAAAATATAAATGCAATTAATAATTTGCAAATTAGTAACAATGTTATTGCTGCATGGCAAGATTTTGATTATAACCCAACCAATGAGTTTCAAAACGATTACGGTTTATTGACTTATCAAAGCATTAAAAAACCGTTTTATTATTGTGTAAAATTTTTAAAAGAAATAAAAGGAAACCATATAAAATCTTCAGCTAACACTCCAATAGATAATATCGCCTCATACAACAACGATACTCTTCGATTAATTGTAAACAATTACTCCCCTCCTCCATTTATTGAGGCACTTAATCACACCTTACTTAAAGGTAAGTATAATTTGAATCAGCTTGATAGCGCAGGTTATATTAACATCTCACTTAACGGTTATTCTTATTTGGATTCTATTTACAAAGGAGAAATTTCCATTACTAACAATTCAGGATTAAATTCGGCAATCAATAATTCTATACCAATTTATCAATATTACAATTCTATTAAAAATTCTACTCAAATTATTACGATTTCAGTTGCCGGAAACAACCAAAATTTTACAAGTATTTTTTACGAAATTGACAGCACAAAAAATAACTCTCGTTTTATGTATGACTCATTATTAAATTTAGGTTATACTTCCTCTGATGCTGTTAATTATATCAACACCAACTTTAATTTGAAATCAGACACGGGAGTTTTTCAAAATGGTGTTTTCTCTAAAATTTTAAACCCAAACGCAGTAATGATGCTTAAAATTCATATACCGGGATTAACTGGAGAACAAAAGACATTAAATACTACAAATACGATAAGAATCTATCCTAACCCAACACAAGATTATCTATTTATTGTCAGTGATTCTGTTTTAATAAGTGAGTATAGAGTTTTAAATATTATTGGAGAGGAAATATTAAAACAAAAAGCAAATTCAAAACAAATAAAAATTGATTGCAGTAATTTACCAAAAGGCATTTATACAGTTCAGTTTCCGGGATTATTTTACAATAGAAAGTTTATAGTAGAATAATTAATTTATAACAGAATACAACACCGGTTTGCAAGGAGCAGCATCATTTTTAAAAGAAGCGGGCTGCAGACTCAATAAATATAATCCGTCAGGGATTGAATTGTCTATATAAATTAATTCGGTGATTGTGCGGTGCTTTTGGGTGTTTTCGGGGTATTCCCAAAACAAATGATGACAAATTAATTCGCCGCCGTCTTCTTCTCTATCAACCGAGGGGGTATCTATCAATAAATGGTTAACTCCTTGAGCCAAAATAAACGGAACAACTTCTTTATTTAAATACGGTGGATTAGTTCCGGAATAATGCCTGTGGCATTTGGTTTCATCATTGGGCAAAGTGCGAATGGCTATTGCCGATGGTTTTATATTTTTATCATCAATGGTATTCCAAGCTGTTTTTACATCTGCAGCCAAGATAACTTTGTCGTCGTTTATATCTCGAGGTTTAACCGAAATTACTTTCACAAAATGAAAATACGCTTTCAAGCAATCTTCCAAAAAATAATCTTCTTTGCTGATATGTCCCACACATTCGGTGTGTGTTCCGTGCCCGTGCGGATTGAAATAAATATTTCTAAAATTAACACTTCCTCCTTCTTTTACACTTCCCACAAAATGCTCTGTTCTCACCGGCTCAATTTTAGGCGGCTCTACATACCAAGCCAAAACATTGGCAGGAGAACTTTCAATTACCGTAGCAATAGGCATTGGTTTAGAAAAATCTACCCGTACTTTTGTATCGCTGATATGTATTTCGGCTATCATGTTAGTCTTTAAAAAATAATGCTTTGAGTTCTGTGGCATCTTCGGGTTTCATTCTGCCGGCTAAAATCAAACTGAGTTGACGTCTTCGCAAAGCGCCGTCATAACGTTGTTTCTCTTCTTCGGTTTCGGGTATTACTTCGGGTACTTCTATCGGATTTCCGTTTTGATCTACGGCAACAAATGTATAAATGGCATCATTGCATTTTACACGTGCATTGGCGCGACTGCTTTCTACATAAACATCTATAAAAACTTCCATCGACGAGCGAAACGAACGAGAAACTTTAGCTTCTAAGGTAACAATATCGCCCAATTTAATGGGATTGTTAAACGACACATTATTTACCGATGCGGTTACCACTACTCGTTTACAAAAACGGTGTGCCGATATTGCTGCACAAATATCCATCCAATGCAATAATCGTCCACCCATTAAATTACCCAAAGTGTTGGTGTCGTTGGGCAGTACTATTTCGGTCATTACAGCTTTGGTATCTGATGCTTTTATTTTTTTCATTTCCCCGTGGTAATTTGTTAATTTAGAGGTAAATTTCGTAATAAAATCCATATTTATGCTTTCTCATCTAAAATTAAAAGATATTTTATTTCTTGATATTGAAACAGTTCCTCAGTATGCCTCTTACAATGATATGCCCGAAAAACTGCAAACTTTGTGGGATAAAAAAGCGTCGCAGTTAAAAAGTGCAGATGAAGATACATCTGAAACGCTTTACGATAGAGCCGGTATTTTTGCCGAATTTGGGAAAATTATTTGTATTTCGGTAGGATTTGTTACGCATCACGAAGGGAAACATCATTTGCGTGTAACTTCCTATTTTGGTGATGATGAAAAAGCTTTGTTATTGGCTTTTTTTGAATTGCTAAACGGATATTACCACAAAACCGATTCATTGCTTTGTGGACATAATGCCAAAGAATTTGATTTTCCTTACATTGCCCGCCGTGGGTTGATAAACGGATTGAAATTGCCTAAAATATTACATATTGCAGGTAAAAAACCTTGGGAAATAAAACATATCGACACAATGGAATTATGGAAATTTGGTGATTATAAAAGTTACACCTCTTTGGATTTATTGACGACCATTTTTAACATCCCTACTCCAAAAGACGATATTGACGGCAGTATGGTGGGCAAAGTGTATTGGCAAGACAACGACCTTGAACGGATTGTAGAATATTGCCAAAAAGATGTGGTGGCACTGGTTCAATTGTTTTTGCGATTAAAAGGAGATGATTTGATTGAGGAACAAAATATATCATTTATTTAATAATATTTCTATGTGTTTTCATACCGGATTACATCGCAGTAAAAAAGAAATTGAAGAAACGTTTCAGGCAAAGTTTGAGCCCGGGATTGATTTTGAACCGCAAGATTATATTGGATTTTCGTTCCCGCAAACACCGGTTATTTTACACATGCAACCTACAGTTATTACACTGTGTCAATGGGGGTTAATTCCAAATTGGGCAAAAGATATGGAAATTAGAAAATTTACGCTTAATGCCAAAATAGAAACAATAACCGAAAAACCTTCATTTAAAAATTCGGTAAATAACCGGTGTTTAGTTATTGTTGATGGTTTTTATGAGTGGAAATGGCTTGATGAAAAAGGTAAACAAAAGCAAAAATATCTGATTACGTTAAAAGATGAACCGTTGTTTGCTTTGGCTGGAATTTGGAGTGAATGGACGGATAAAAGTACAGGAGAAGTTATTAAATCATACGCTATTGTAACTACACAAGCGAATGATTTAATGGCTGAAATTCATAACAAAAAGAAACGAATGCCTGTTGTATTAAACCACAATTCGCAAAAAGAATGGCTTGACTTAAAACCCATTCACGAATTTGCTTACCCTTTATACGATGTCTCGCTCCAAGCCACTCCGGTTGTTTAAATATCACAAACTGTTTAATGCTTTTTCGAGTAAAACTTTTACTTCTTCTGCAAAAGGAATTATTTTATCATTACCCACAATTGAAAGTGCTGTAACCGGGTTCATCACCGCTACATTTGTTGTTCCGTCACCATTATCGATTAAAGTAACATTGCACGGCAACATGATACCGATTTTTTCTTCTTCCTGAATTGCCTGATAAGCGAAATTAGGGTTACAAGCGCCTAATATTTTGTAGGGCTTAATATCCTTGTCAATTTTCTTTTTAAGTGTTGCTTGCATATCAATTTCGGTAATAATACCAAACCCCACTTCTTTTAATGCTTCGCGCACTTTTTCATCTGCTTTTTCAATGGGCATGTTTACATTTTTCTCTATATAATACATAGCTTTATTTTTTTGATTTTAAAACAAATGTATAATAAAAGTGCAATAAAATCGGTAATTAAGGTTACACAACAAAAACTAATCGAAATACAAAAAGTAATATGCCTCTACATTATCAAGATAAGCACCGTCAAATCCGGCATCAAGAATTTTTTTCATGTATGAATTATCGTTTCCGTAAATAATCTCTTGCCAATCTTTTTTCCAGAATTTTACCCAAATTTCGTCTTGGTAGCCCTTGTAAGGTTTTTTAAGCCAACGTGGATGGTGCAGTTTCCAATCATCCTTCCAGTAATAGCGCCAGTTTTCTGCCGCACCGATGTTTATGTATGAAATAACCAACCGCTTGCCTCCGTTGGTTTTTGTTTTAAGACTTTCTATTTCTGATTTGGTAAATGCTGTTTCGCCAAAAAACAAATCAATCAGCACAACATCAAAATTAGTGGATGCAATAGCGTTTATCATCTCTTGCTTAGATGTATATTCATCATTGCTGATTAAGTATAAATAATTTTTGGCTTGCGAAAGTGTTGTAATATCATTTGCATTTTCATTGATAACCGTATCGGGAATATATTGGTAATAATAATTGTTGGCTGTTCTTGGGAAACATAACCAACCATTTGCCGTAACACGGCTGATAGCATCTGCGATATTATTATTGTCTTTTACGTACTCCGAGACCAACACTTGTTTACTGTCGGGCAATGCTTTCAATAATTCTATTCTGTAATTATCGGGTTCGTAACCTCCGTTGTAAAATACTTCTTCTACGCCAAAACCGCTAACCACCGACACATATGATTCGTTAATGCCGTCATTTGGGTTTTGATTATTAAATGCTAATTCCACGCCATTTTGCGGAATAATAATAAAATCACTGTTGTAATCTCGTGCGTAGTTGGCAATATCCTCAACAAACCGACGCATTTTTTCTGCTGCTTTATCCGAGCGTTTTTCTTTACGGCACGAAAAGAATAAAATAATTGCCGGCATAAACAATACAAAATACTTTTTCACAGTAGAATCTTTTTGCAAATATATTTCTAAACTAAAAAAGGCCGCTAATAGCATAGCGACCTTTTAATATTATTTGATTGAAACAGAATAACTATTCTTCTTCTGCTGCTTGTACTTCTTCCTCTTGTTTAGGATTTAATTCTGCTGAGAAATCAAGCGTTACCTCATCGCCCAACACACCCGGACCGTAAGTTAACCCGAAGTCATTTCTGTCAATAGTTAACTGACCTTCAATAGCTGCTGCTTTTGTTCCCCAAGGTGTTTCTGCAGTACCCAAGTAAACAAATGGTAAGTCAACATCTTTGGTTACCCCAAGCATAGTTAACTTTCCTTTGGCAACATAACCGTTTTCGGTTTTTACTATTTCAGTTGATTTGAATGTAATAACAGGATATTTTTCCACATTAAAGAAATCTTCACCTTTTAAGTGATCGTCACGTTTTTTGTTTCCTGTATTTACAGATGCCGGATCGATAGTAATATCAATATCCGCCACACCGTTTTCGTCAAAACTTGCTGTTCCGCTGATTTTCTCAAAACTTCCTTTTGAAGTAGCCAATAAATGACGAATTGAAAAATTCACATAACTGTGTGAAGCATCTAATGCCCAATCGCCTTTTAATTCATTAATGTCTTTTGAAGGCGATTCAACAACTACTTCTTCTACCACCTCTTCTACTACAACAACTTCCTCTTCTTGAGCTTCAGCAGAATGTCCTTCTGTATGTCCGCCTAAAATGGGGGCAATAACCAACCCTACCAAACATGTTAATTTAATTAAAATATTCATTGATGGTCCTGAAGTATCTTTAAAAGGATCTCCAACAGTATCTCCGGTAACAGCAGCTTTATGCGCATCAGAACCTTTGTATGTCATTTCACCATCTATTTCCACACCGGCCTCAAACGATTTTTTAGCATTATCCCAAGCACCACCGGCATTGTTTTGGAAAATTGCCCAAAGTACTCCCGAAACGGCTACTCCTGCCATATAACCACCCAACATTTCGGCAGCCAAGCTTGCAGGATAACCGAATAACGTGGGTAAAAATGCAACCAATAAAGGCGTAACAATGGTTAAAGCTCCGGGCAACATCATTTCTTTTAATGCGGCTTTGGTAGAAATATCCACACATTTACCATATTCGGGTTTTCCGGTTCCTTCCATAATACCCGGAATTTCTTTAAACTGACGGCGTACTTCTTTTACCATTTCCATCGCTGCTTTACCTACTGAGTTCATTGCTAAAGCCGAGAAAACTACCGGCACCATTCCTCCAACAAAAAGCATAGCTAAAACAGGCGCTTTAAATATATTGATACCGTCAATTCCGGTAAAGGTAACATAAGCCGCAAATAAAGCCAATGCAGTAAGTGCTGCAGAAGCAATGGCAAAACCTTTACCAATGGCGGCAGTTGTATTACCAACAGAATCTAAAATATCGGTACGAGTACGCACTTCTGAAGGAAGTTCACTCATTTCGGCGATACCACCGGCATTGTCGGCAATAGGTCCAAAAGCATCAATAGCCAATTGCATAGCTGTAGTTGCCATCATAGAAGTTGCCGCAATAGCTACACCATAAAAACCGGCAAACTCATACGCTCCCCAAATTGCTCCGGCAAATAATAAAATTGGTGCAAAAGTAGATTTCATACCTACACCCAATCCGGCAATAATATTGGTAGCCGCACCGGTTGCAGAGTTTTGAATAATGCTGTTTACAGGCTTTTTACCCAAGCCGGTATATACTTCTGTAAAATAAGAAATTAATGCGCCCACAGCCAAACCTATCACTACTGAGCCAAACACATCGTTAGAAGTAATGGTTTGAGACCCCATTTGGAAAAGTTCCATCTGCATTTGAGCAGGCAACATCCATTTGATTAAGCCATAAGAAGCAATTGCAGTTAAGGCAATCGAAATCCAGTTACCCATATTTAAAGCTTTTTGCACATCGGCTTCTTTGGCATCATTAGATTTAATTTTTATGAAAAATGTTCCGATAATTGAAAAGATAATTCCAAATCCGGCAATTGTAATTGGCAATAATATGGGACCAATACCACCAAATGCATCATCAATTGAACCGCCCATATCTTTAATAACATAATTACCCAGCACCATAGCAGCCAATACGGTTGCTACATAAGAACCGAATAAATCGGCACCCATACCGGCAACATCACCTACGTTATCACCTACATTGTCGGCAATGGTTGCAGGGTTACGCGGGTCATCTTCAGGAATACCGGCTTCTACTTTTCCTACCAAATCGGCACCTACATCAGCCGCTTTGGTATAAATACCACCACCAACACGGGCAAATAATGCAATTGACTCGGCACCTAATGAAAATCCTGCCAATGCTTCCAATACAAGAGTCATATCTTGTGTATCTGTCCAATCGCCATTCATAAACCAAACAAAAAGCACGGCAAAAAGAGTACTTAATCCAAATACTGCCAATCCGGCAACACCTAATCCCATTACAGTTCCACCGCTAAAAGAAACTTTTAATGCTTGTGGCAAACTTGAGCGGGCTGCTTGTGTAGTACGTACGTTTGCATCGGTTGCAATACGCATCCCGATATTTCCGGCAACAGCCGAAAAAACAGCTCCAATAATAAAAGCAATAACTATAAACCAGTGGGTTGTTTCAACTATAGAAGAGACAACGCCCAACAATATTCCGGCGCCTATTACAAACATAGCCAACATTCTATATTCGGCATTTAAGAATGCCATTGCACCTTCTTTGATGTAATTGGCCAATTCTTTCATTTTATCTGTTCCGGCATCTTGTTTTTTTACCCATTTTGCCAAAACAAGCATATACAATAATCCAACAAGCCCGAATACAGGCAAGATAAACACTAATTTTTCACTCAACATTTCCATAATTTTATCGTTTAAATTTTAGGGCGGCTAAAATACTTAATTATTTTTAAGTAACAAGAATTTTGTTATGTAAAATGCTTTATTGCCTTGATAATTAAAATATTATAATATGAATTTTGTTTAAGGGAAATTTTATTATTGTTCTTTAGCAGCCTTCAAGCAGTTGTGCAATAAGGTTGCCGGTAAAGATGATAATGCGCCGATACGGTTGAAAGATGATTTCAGGTGTTTTCTTATATTTATTGAAAAATCTTTTGAATACACCGGATTTATGTCGTTGTGCTGAATGTTGTCGGTCTTCTTTTTTCCTGTGAATATTTTAATCCCCCAACGCTTTGGCGTTGGGGGGGGGGGAAGGATAAACTTATTGTTTCTTGATTTTAAACGAGGCAATGATTTTATTCTCGGAATACACCCGGACAAAATAAATTCCTTTACCGGTATCTTCCAATTTTAAAGGAATAGTTTTGGCAGAGTTGAATTCATTTTGGTAAACCAATTGCCCTAACGTGTTAGTTATTTTTACTGCCACGTCTGTAAAACTTTTTGCCAACTCTATGGTAAATTTACCCGTTGTGGGATTGGGGTACACTCGCACAACATTAGTGCCTGTGAGCTCTTGAATACCCACGGAAGCAACTGTTTGGCAGGCAGAAGTATCCGTACAACCGTTTTGTGTAACAATTACGCCATACGAACCGTTGGCGGTGGTTGTAAAGGTTTGTCCCGTTTCACCTGAAATTACAGCATAGTTTGGACAAGTTACCCATTGATATGTTGCATTGGTTGCATTAGCGGTAAGTACCGGGTCATTGTTGATCACACTTGTATCTACAGTGTTTACCGTTAAGTTAATGGTTATGATACTGTCACAACCGGCAGTGTTGGGTATGGTATCGGTGTACGTGCCGCTTGTTGACCAGGTATAGTTGCCGCTTGGTGAGGTATAACTGTTGCATGTCACCGGCGAAATAGTGCTTGTGGTAGCATTGTTAATGGTTAAATTCAACGTTACAATACTGTCGCAACCGTTTGCTGCACCACCCGGAATTGTGTAGGTGGGCGTATTGGTGCTTGACGTATATGTATTGCCGTCTATCCACGTATAGCTGTTGCAAGCTGTTTGTATATCCGTTCCCGTGACAGGTTGATTAACCGTTAAGTTAATGGTTATGATACTATCGCAACCGGCGGCGTTGGGTATGGTATCGGTGTACGTGCCGCTTGGTGACCAGGTATAGTTGCCGCTTGGTGAGGTATAACTGTTACATACCACCGGCGACAGGGTGCTTGTGGTCGTGTTGTTTACCGTTAAGTTGATGGTAATTATACTGTCGCAACCGGCGGCGTTGGGTATGGTATCGGTATAAGTACCGCTTGTTGTCCAAGTATAGTTTCCGCTGGGTGAAGTGTAAGTGTTGCATGCCACTGGCGATATAGTGCTTGTGGTCGTGTTGTTTACCGTTAAGTTGATGGTAATTATGCTGTCGCAACCGGCGGCGTTGGGTATGGTATCGGTATAAGTACCGCTTGTTGACCAGGTATAGTTGCCGCTTGGTGAGGTATAACTGTTACATACCACCGGCGATATAGTGCTTGTGGTATTGGAACATATACCCAATTTACTCACAAAGGCATCACTACCTCCTCCACCAAACGTTGTCTGAAACGCTCCCGCAGTGATGGGGTAATCAGTAGAGTTTGTTTGTCCCGTCACATACGCATTCCCGCTCCCGTCAACAGCGATGCCCGGTCCAGAATCATCACTACTCCCCCCAAGATAGGTGGAATAGAGCAACGCACTAGCGGTGCTGTTCAACTTCGTTACAAAGGCATCCCAACTTCCCCCACCAAACGTCGTCTGAAAAGCTCCCGCAGTGATGTCGTAATTGATAGAACCTGTATTTCCCGTTAGATACGCATTCCCGCTCACGTCAACGGCGATGCCCTCTCCTCTTTCAAAATCACTCCCCCCAAGATAGGTGGAATAAACTAAGCCGTTACCGGTGCTGTTCAACTTCGTTACAAAGGCATCATAAGTTCCTCCACCAAACGTCGTCTGAAACGCCCCCGCAGTTATGTCGTAATTGGTAGATGTTGTAACTCCCGTCACATACGCATTCCCGCTCACGTCAACGGCGATGCCCTCTCCTCTTTCAAAATCACTCCCCCCAAGATAGGTGGAATAAACTAAGCCGCTACCGGTGCTGTTCAACTTCGTTACAAAGACATCCCAACTTCCCCCACTAAACGTCGTCTGAAAAGCTCCCGCAGTGATGGGGTAATCAGTAGATTGTGTATTTCCCGTCACATACGCATTCCAGCTCCCGTCGATGGCTATGCCCCGTCCATATTCACTACCACCCCCCCCAATATAGGTGGAATAAACTAAGCCGCTACCGGTGCTGTTCAACTTCGTTACAAAGGCATCATAATTTCCCCCAAACGTCGTCAGAAAAGCTCCCGCAGTGATGGGGTAATTGGTAGAAAGTGTATATCCCGTCACATACGCATTCCCGCTCCCGTCAATAGCTATGCCCCATCCATAATCATAATTACCCCCCCCAAGATAGGTGGAATAAACTAAGCCGCTACCGGTGCTGTTCAACTTCGTTACAAAGGCATCATAATTTCCCCCAAACGTCGTCTGAAAAGCTCCCGTAGTGATGGGGTAATCAGTAGAGTTTGTATTTCCCGTTAGATACGCATTCCCGCTCCCGTCAATAGCTATGCCCCATCCATAATCATAATTACCCCCCCAATATAGGTGGAATAAACTAAGCCGCTACCGGTGCTGTTCAACTTCGTTACAAAGGCATCATAATTTCCCCCAAACGTCGTTT